>Ga0208765_1000111_pt1 | contig 48618 bp, 37 predicted proteins | sample ETNtaG_2_FD_185783 | JGI IMG/M metagenome (GOLD analysis project Ga0208765, IMG submission 185783) | Marine microbial and viral communities from oxygen minimum zone, Eastern Pacific Ocean - ETNP201406SV203 (SPAdes) (version 2) | ecosystem: Environmental > Aquatic > Marine > Oceanic ...
TCAGTTCCTTTGAGTTTCATTGTGAACTCTACACCGATGTTCTCCGTACTGCCATTCCAGTAAATCAACTCTTCAACAACCGGAATATCCCAGTTGATGAAATTCTCCCCATCGCTTAGTGAATCGAATTCTTTGATGGCCACAGCGTTGTTGGCTTTGAGAATAGAGATGTTGAGATTCTCACAATCCCCATTGCAATTATCTTGACCATTGGTCCAGGCTCCACCCAATTCAATGGCGAATCTCACATTGATCATTTCACCTTCTTTCAATGCGATGTTTTCGTTTAGAACGGGGTCCATGCGGCATGTGACCTTGACGTCCATGAGGCTGGTGCCTCCCTGAGAATCTTCACCGTAGTTCGCACTCTCTGCATCGGTATTGTTGAACTTAGAGAAGCAGTTGGTGAGTTGTGCATTGCCGAACAAATAGAGCGTGTTGTTCTCTGCATCTGGTTGCCCATCTTCCGAGCCCGGCGATTGCATGATACCTGCTTCAATTCCCGGCGATGCGGTCGTTGACGAGGTTAGCATGACGACCATCATCAGAGCGATGAGGGTCACAGTGAGGCCACGGCGGTCCATGGAACAACGGTAACATCGGCCCCGTTTGAGCATTCGGGTTGTATGGCCTAAAGGCCAAATCACGAATCAAAGCGCTGAATCGAACCAAATCCGGGTCCTTGAGCGCCTCGCTGTCGAGCGATATTGAGTGCTTCACCTAACTTGTCGGGTTCCATCACCGCATCGGTCAATCGGTCGTTGGCAACGCCGGTAATAATCGCCATGATTTTGATGGTATCTCCAAAGCCAGGATCCTGTCTTGCACCGAAAATCACGTTGGCATCTGGACTCAATCGTCCGGTCATCAAATCGACCACCTGACTGGCTTGTTCCAGTGTCATGTACGGTCCACCCGTGACGTGAATCAACGCGCCGGTCGCACCATCGATGTCGATGTCAAGCAAGGGATGATTCAATGATTCGTGAACAACCTCTTCTGGGCCACGATCGCTCTCACCGTACAGCATCATTGTGACACCGCCACCCTTCATGATGGTTCGAACATCCGCGAAGTCGAGATTAATCAGGCTGGGCAGGGTGATTGTTTCGACAATTCCCTTGACAATTTCAGCAATCAACTGGTCCATGATGCTGAAGGCCTCATCCAATGGTAGATTTGGCACGTAGTGCAGGAGTCGGTTGTTGTCCAAAACCAGAACAGCATCTGCTTCCTGACGCAGTGCCTCTAATCCTTCTAGGGCGCGCAGCATCCTTTGACGCCGCTCAACTTGGAACGGCGTAGTCACCACAGCGACCACAAGTGCGCCAGAACGCTTGGCTTCCTCAGCCACAATCGGTGCGATTCCAGTTCCAGTTCCTCCGCCTAGTCCAGCGGTGATGAAAACAAGGTCTGCACCTGAGACAATCTGAGTGATGACATCTCTCCCTGCCTCAGCACACTTCCTTCCAGTTGAGGGATCGCCTCCAGCACCCAATCCGCGGGTGATGTGACGTCCGACCAGAAGTTTCTGCAAAGCTCGGGTGTGATCGAGATGTTGTTTGTCGGTGTTGATGGCAACGGTGATGGCACCTTCAACTCCAAGATGGGTGATTCTGTTCATCGTGTTGTTACCTGAACCGCCACAACCGCAGATGAGAATTCGTGGATCTGGAACACCAAAATTGGAAACATCCTCGTTGAGCAATGCAGTAGACTGCTTGTTATCCAAATCACGCTTCAATTCACCCACCAATTCCTCGTAGGCTGGCCCGAGCGGAGTTCCAGACCCCTGTTCAGTCACTTGTTCCCCATCCATGGCATCCACCACAGGTTACACCTGTAATGTCGAGTTCGTCTTGCACCACGTATTAACCATCGCGGTTGAAGCCCGCATAGGAAGCCCAATTCCCGACTGTACCTGATAGCCCAGAATGAAGGCGCTACGCACAAATAGCCGGTGACGATGGGCGAATTCAACCCGAGCGTAGCATAGCCTGGCCAATGCACCTGACTGTAGACGTGAAATCCACGGTTGTAGACAAGGCAGCCATCAGGGAATCGCTGGTTCAAATCCGGCCGCTCGGACCACTTACCTCCCTACGGGAGGCTTCCATATTCAGCGGGACGCTCATATAGGGGGAGCAGGTCGGCGGAACGCTCCAAAGGGTGACTACCATGGCTCGTTCACTACATCACGCTGTTCGCGACACTTGGAAGCGACCAAAAGATTCCATTCCAACCGATTACCGTCGTGACCGTATGACACAGTGGCGTCGGGACCCAGTCATTCACCGAATCGAGCGCCCAACTCGCTTGGATGCTGCCCGTCGAATGGGCTACAAGGCCAAGCAAGGTGTTGTCGTGGTTCGAACGCGTGTTCGCCGTGGTGGACTGCGCAAGTCCAAGATCAACATGAAGCGAAAGCCCAGCAAGATGGGAATGCGCAAGATTACCATGGCCAAGAGCATCCAGCGTATCGCTGAGGAGCGCGTAGCACGAAAATTCCCGAACCTAGAGGTTCTCAACTCATACTGGGTTGGCGAAGATGGAAAGAACAAGTTCTACGAATGTATTCTCCTCGACCCTCAACACCCTTCAATTCAGAACGACAAGCAACTTGGTTGGGTTACTGGCAGCCGCCACTCCGGTCGAGTTCACCGTGGCAAGACCAGCGCCGGCAAGCGCGGGCGTGGTCTGCGCAACAAGGGTAAGGGCGCTGAGAAGCTCCGCCCTTCTCTCAAGGCCAACCAAAACCGTGGCAAGTAAGCCTGATTTCAGGCCGAAGGTTGATGGGCAGCCCTATCTCACCGCTCGCTGATGGGAGAAGCCGTCGCATCCGAACTTCGCGGTATGCCAGTCATCTTGCCCGATGGCAGATTGCTAGGCACGGTTCACGACACCGTCGTAGATTCGGACGGATGGACATGTACGCATTTGTTTGTCACCAATCCTCCGGCTGAATTAGTCGAGGATCGCATTCACGTTGCCATTCCTTGGAGATGGATTCGAGCGGTCGAAGATGTCGTTCTTTTGCGGTGGTTTCCACCTACACCCATCCCTCGTGAACCAGTGAACCCTTGAAATGGGATGGATTTTCCCGAAAGGTTGGGGCGCCACCTGCGAAAGTGGGTATCGTTCTGTTAATGCGTGAGGGATACCAGTGTTTGAGTTACATGTGCTTGGCACGTCTAGTGCCCGTTTTGCCCATGGTCGATCCGTCTCAGGTTCAGTGTTGAACACCCCGGGCGGACTCGCTCTCATTGATTGTGGCGAAGGTATGCAGATGCGCATGATGGATCACAATCGGGCCCTCAAATCAAGTGGGCTAGAGAATCGAACTCGAATCTCTCGCGTACGCGCGATTTTTCTGACTCACGGCCACTTGGATCATACTTGGGGCCTGTTGCCATTGTTACAGACACTGGATTTGGATGGACGCCGCAATCGCATGGTTGTCATGGGTCCTTCGACCCAGGCCGCCATTGATTGGGCCACGCAACACCCCGGTGAAGCACCGCCAGTGGACAGCGAAATATCTTCGACAGACTTGGCTATTCTATTTTCACAATGGCAAGCCATTGGGACCAAGGATGAAGACGCTTCATACCCAATTGATTGGGTCCTCATTCCCATCGAGGATGACCAGCCGTTCAAATCTCCAATTCAACCTCTTGAAGGAGTAACTGTGACCATCGTTCCCACGCACCATGGTGTACCCTCATGTGGATATCACTTTGAGTCGAACGGGGGAGCGGGTAAATTCGACATAGAGCGTGCAAATGAAATGGGCTTGTCAAAGGCGCAGATTAGCCAACTTGCCCAAGGTCAGAACATCACCATCGATGGCGAATCTCTGTCTGCCGAAACTTTCCGCAGTGAACCACGCCCGGGATCCAGTTTGATGGTGAGTGGGGATACCGCCAATGGGCCCATTGGATTTGATGCAGAAAATCTGCCGAGTGCCCCCCGTCTTTTACTCCATGAAGCTACATTCATGGCAGACAAGCAGGAAAAGGCAACCCAATACCACCACTCAACCGCAGCCGACGCTGCACGGCACGCAACATCCTGCAAGGCCAGTGCCCTTGCATTGACACACTATTCGAGCCGTTTCGAATCCATTTCTCCACTGGTCAGTGAGGCCCGAGAGAACTTCTCAGGTTCAGTCGCAGCCACTATGGATGGCGATTGGTTTGAGATTGACGCAGATGGAAATGTATTCCATCATGTTCGGGTAGAAAGCGGTTGGAACACGATGAATCTGTGATACACTGTCATGGGCGACCTTCAAACGTGAAAGAATCGGGCGAGTTAATTATGCGACACGCACGTGTGGTGCTCATCCTCGTCACTCTTCTTGTGATGTCTACTCTTTCTTTGAGTGCTGCTGGTGAAGGACGTTCCACGGTTTGTGGCACGACCGACATGGGTTCAATGCCAGATCCAATCATGATTTCGGACCAGAGTTGTGAGCAGATTGCATTGGGAACTTTGGCCCCCGGAACCATCGTTGAATTCGATGTGACAGGCGATGTTAATTTTGACTTCCTTGTCTTTAGAAACGCTGCACTGCAAGTCTATGCAAACGACCAATCCTATCGCTCACCAACATATTGGGCTGAGGAAACGGTGTTCGAGGACATGGTGGGTTCAGCTCGTTGGCATTGGACGGTACCCACCGATGAGAGCGCGAAGAATTGGTACGTTGTTCTAGACAATCTCGATCATCTTGGTGACGATGACCAAGGGGCACAGGGTGGTAGTATGCTACAGGCCAGCCTCGATATTTCATTCCCAACTCAGAGTCATTGGACCATTCACGACGCCCTTGTCAATCTGGACACTAACAGTCACACGAAATTGGTGGATGAGAATTCTCTAATTCTCGATGAAGGCACGCAGATTTCAATTAGTGCGATTCCGATGTCTGGCGACCCAGATCTCTTCCTTCTCACCGATAATCAGCGCCTCAGTTACCTTGATGGAAATCCCCCAGAGTTCCGAATTACAGGGGCCGACCTTCTACAGGTCACAACCGAAGACAGCGTCGTCTGGACGGTCGATTCGACCTATGCAAATCAGCCTCTCTATCTGTACGCAGACAATGAGGCTGGACCGGCCGGCGGAGGCGATGGTTCAACCGAAGCGAGTTTCACAGTCATCGTAACACTGATGCCGATTCTGGATGCGACCATCACCAGTGATGCCTCAGCAACCGTGGATGTTGGTGAGGCGGTGACGATTTCCGCAAATAGCACCCCCAATCTCTCTAATCAAGTCGATACTGCTACCTATGAATGGGATTTGGACGATGATGGAATATTTGAGTTGACACAATCGTGGGCCGAAGTTTCTTGGCCTGCTGAAGGCACTTTCGACGTCAATCTCCGTATCAATGGAGTTGATGGCCGCACTGACACATCATCAATCTCCATCGATGTTGATGACGCAACTCTACCCACGCCAATCATCAATGGTGGCAATAATCTGGTTCGCGGATTTGACGAATCCTTCACAGTCACCAGCTCTTCATTGGACAATTTTGGAATCGATCGTGAGGAATGGTATGCCGATGGCCTGCTCGTCCAATCAGATATGGGCTCTGGAAATTCGTTCACCTACAGTTTCTCTTCTGTTGGAAACCACAGTGTCGAATTGCGTGTTTACGATTCCGCGAATTTGACAGATTCCCTTTCTATCGTTGTCGTAATCCAGGATCGAACCTCGCCGGTGCTGGACCCCATCACGGGACCAACAGATGTGGTGGCTGGAGAAGAGAACACATGGCGCCTCAATGCCACCGACCCGAATTCACCCGGCCTCACGTGGAGTTGGGATTTCGATCGCAACGTCGATATCGATGAAGATGGAGATACAAAGAATGATGCTCAGGCGACAGGTGATTTGGTCTCTTGGAAGTTTACTAAGAGCGGAGACTACTCCATTACCTGCACAGTCACCAATGAACAGGGCTTGTCATCTACCCGTGAATTGAATGTCCACGTAGAGGCCCAACCTTCTTCTGGAGCATCGGCGATGACGATGGTGTTTGCAGGTGGTGCCATTTTGTTGGTGCTTGCAGTGATTGCAGGTGGAATTTTCTCGTTCCGATGGATGAATCAGAGGCGTACACATCAAGAATTGATGGCTGAAGAAGCCGCCCGAACCGCCGCTGAAGAAGCCGAAGCTGCCCACCAACCCGAACGAGAGGAGCAATTGGCGATGTTCCAGAATCGAGGTGGAGGTGCATCGAGAGGATTCCAACGCAGCGGAGGTGGCGATGAGATGGCGCAAATTGCCGGTGTGGGTTCCGGATACGGTGCTCAACAAGCGCCAATTCCAATTCAATCTGGAGTCATTGATGACAGCGATTTACTTTCAGCCTTCGAAGAACCTGATGCGACTCCTGTTGCACAACCCGAACCTGAGCCCAAGCCGGATCCCAAACCCGTGAGCGTTCCAACTGAACGTTCCAGAGTAATTTCCGGTGGAATACAACTTCCAGATGCGTTGAATCAACCGAGCCAACAATCCGCTCCAGTCGCTGCCCCTGAACCTGAGCCAGTACCAACGGCCCCCGAAACCGCTCCTGCAGACCCACAGACCTCAGAGGTCGTTGGCAGCTGCGGAGAATGCGGCCAACACTACGCCGTCGATATGCCCCTTGGAATTGAGCAAGCGCAAATCGATTGTCCAAAGTGTGGAAATCGAAGCACCATACGGCGTTGAGAGCACCATTGTGAATGCCAGTCCCTCGCGCACAAGGGTCGGAGACCCTTTAGGCGGAGCGGGCGGCAGTGTATACCAACATGGAGGATAGTACACGTCTCATTCTGGCAGCGCCCAGCGCTCGAGATCGAACCAGTGTGGCCCTCGTTCTTGTTCTCATCCTTCCATTGTTGAGTCCCTTCATGGCCGTTGAGGCCGCGCAGGTTCGGGCTGAAGATTTCGGGATTGTCGCTGAACTACACGATGTTTTGGCAACACGTGACTTAATGCTCGATAGTGACCAGATTGAATTACAGGCAGAGAATTCTCTTTCGCCGGTTCGTAATGGAGTTCGTTCTATCGGTTCTCAGGACCCGTTAACACACATCGATACAGCCCTAGATGGCTTGGCCATTGAACCCTCTGATCCAATCGGAGTTGATCATCCTAAACCAATTGACATCTTGCTAGGTGATGATGCTCCACCCGGTCTAGTTGACACGATTTGGGGGACATTGGTCAATCTCACCGACTACATCATCTGGTCTGAATATCAAGCCCAGAATAATGGCCCCAATCACGAGAAATTCACTGTTGTCCCATTCTCAGCGTCTCTACTGAGTCTGTTTAGCCAAGATCCATTGATGCATGAAATCGATATCGATGGTGACGATGATCCGAATACAGCCACCGTCGAAAATCCCGACATCCGTGTCGGTTTGACAATCGGTTTCGATGCATCCCCTGGAGTCGGGTGGGGTGTCATGGGCTCCCCAGTCCCGACTCAATTATGGTTGGAACCAACGATTGAATATCGAGTTGAGGTCATCAATCCATCCGCTCAAATCTGGAGTGTGATGGAAACCTTGGAAGTCTCTTTGATGAAACCCTTCGCTTATGGAATCAATCCAACTTCATCGGGCGAATCATACGTTTGGTTGATTGATTCTCACTTCACCATACCACCTACCGATTGGGCCCTCCAAGTTGGATTTGAGCGATTCTGGTTTGATTTAACATCAGCAGGATCTGAACTATTGGCTGCATTGGCTTTGCTAGCCTCAGGATTTTCATCAGGTACACCCGGTAACTCAACGGACACAGGAGTCACTATTGCTGCACTCTCTGCACCTATTTCCATACAAATCGACAATGACGGACAAACCCAGTGTCCACCACATTACCAACCCAATGCGCATCATCTCAACGCCTCTTGGACCCACGATTGTCGGGTTGGTGTTGGGTTTGGTTACGGACATTTCGCACCAGCAGACAGCAGCAATAACAGGGAACTATGGGAGTTATCCTATCTTGAAGTCGGAGTCCACCCCAATTCAACGTCATACCTATTGCCATCGATTGTCGATTTGACAATTCGAACGGACAACGTCCTTCCGACGGGTTCGGGTACAATCGGTGAAGATGGCCTTACCTCAATCGAATATTATGCCGATGAGCGCGCTGATTTGTGGCTGCATTTCCATGAGAATAAAAGTGCATTCAGGGAGAGTTCATCTGAACCCTACGGGAATGTCAGTGAAACCTTGGTTTGGTTGCGTGGCATGCCTTCTGGAACGATGACGCCGCTGGAGATTGAACGCTGTTTCCAGATGTTGGGCAGCGCTTCTCAGCCTGAACTTCCAGGGCAAATTCCGAGCCGTTTATCGTTGATTCTCGGCATCAAGAATTTCACTCGTGATTCAACGCCGAACGTCAATGACCCAACGCTCCCAATCGACCCTCAAAATCCACCCAATACCCTAGTTATGTTGCGTTCAACACAATCAGTCACATCGTTGGAATATGTTTCTTGGTTCCAACGCGAGGGTGCCGAAACAGATCATCGGATGACACGGATGAATGCAGAAAATCTACCAAAAGGCCTCCTTCTCTACGGAGATTTTTGGCTCGGCGGAAGCGATGAACAAGAAGTAGGAACATTAGACGACAGTCTCGATGTTTTCTCCAAGATTCTTGATGTAACGATTCTCGCCGTTGTCGATCTCTTCATCGACATTTCAAACATAATCAACAGCATTCCGAATGCGCTGGTCGATGTAATCAGTGGCAGCACAGGCAGTGCCACACAAGGTACTGCAATACATCTGGAGTTGCTCACCCATTTCGAAGTGGGCCGTCAACCCATGCCCATTGGCCTTCTTCAATTGGTGATGGGCTCAACCGATATTCCGATTGCTTTTGGTCCACATTTACTGTTGGCAGATGACAAGAGTACGACGATTATCCAGGGTCGCCATGGAGAGGTCGACAAACTGGCTCCAATCGCCATGAGTTTGCACCATGAAGGCCTTCACTCACTCCACATCATCGATGATGCCTCGACACAATCGCAGCAAATTTCGATGGGTGCGGTCGGCGGCGATCCATTACGAGTCCTCTTCCTTGAACATCATGACGATGAATTTGGAAACATAGATCTCCCTGACAGCGATTTCCAATACGTCTATCTCTCTAACCATCCAGCTTCTCTTGAAATCGATGTCACAGAATCCGAACTCACCTTCACCTCGGACCGAGACATTGTCGAGGTCGTTTATGCTGGTCGTGAAGGGCAGCAGAGACAGGTCTTGGACATCGACATGTTGCCTGGCAATTTCACGATGGCCATCGGTGATGACGTCTCTTGGATATCTCAAACCCCAATTGGCTCTCTTTCGTTGATGATTTCCAACGCCACCGATCCCAAAACAATGGATGGCGACCATTTCCTCTTCATGCAAGACCAAGATGCAGGGGAGGCCACACTCTCTGCTCGTGTGCATGGAATCACGGAAGTTGGCTTCCTCGGTGCGGAGATGCCTGGAGTTCCTGGTGAGGCTGGTCGTGGAACTGGATTCCTTGTTGGGCCGGGTGATTCGCCCTTCCACGCGGTGATTATGGATCAGACGACTCACGAATCCCCGGCTGACGGATTGACCGCGCACGTCCTCCTCGACCCCCTGCCCTCAAATCTGGCAATCGAGGTTCCACAGGGTGGTGTGGGTGAGGCCAGCGCTCTGGATGTACCACAATTCACCACCGACGAAGGCCTTGCAGGTATCGCATTCTTCCTTGCTGGATTCACTGATTTTGGACAGAGTGTGAATGGGATGCTTGGAGAATTGGTAACCAGCGTAACAGGTGGTGCAATCGATGATCAACGCTCCGACTTCTCATTCGGTGTCGAACTGGATGCAGATCAGAGTTTCGATCTAGTTATCGATGCGCAACAAGGTCGAATGGCACTCGATGAGCCAGAATGGTTGCACGGTATTTCGATGGAGGCGGACCTCGCTGAGGATAATCACACCGCCTTCAGAGCGCGTGTCTGGTTGCCCAATCTCGCACCATCCATTGATCTTTCAATCAATTATCAGAACCTCACTGTTACTGATCGTTGGGATATCGATATCGAATTGGAGGGGTGGGTACCTGCGAATCCAGAATTCATGGTCGAGGTCAACAATTACAACGGTCGCGACCTACATCTCATGCTAATCGGATTTGAACCGGGCCAATCCACTGATTTGAAGATTGAATCACAGATTACCACCGATTATCGCCCAGTTGTTCCTCAATTATCGATTTTCAGTAATTACGAGATGAGTCTGCCATTGGATGCAGTTCACGTGACATTGCTGGACCGAACCGAATCCACTCGATACGAACTGCTGCTGCAAGGCATCCCTGAACAATTGGACATGACTGCATCTTTGGGGTCCACTCTCTCGGTTGGAATGGAGGCTGAAGATCCTGGGCAAACAGGCCTTTCGATAGATTCACTGATGCTACAGATGAACCGATTCAATGCAGGGAAATGGTGGCCTGCAACGGTATTCTTGCATGAACTCCCTCGACAGATGAATCTGACAACCGCACCTTCCACCGTTTTCGACATCACTAAGCCAGTAAGTTTCCAAGGAATGTCGACCCTGATATTCTCATCTTCGGGACCAGGAATGGATTTGTTCATTTCTACCACCGGCCGGGCTGTTGAGGCTCGTGGCGATAGTTTACTGCTAGCACAGAACCTTGCCAGCCACATGAGCCTCGAGCCGACCGAAGAATTCGGTCTGAGGGTTATGAGCAGTGGCAACGGTATTGAACGACTCTATCTCCGTCAAAACGACGTTCCTACTCAGCCCGGTGTTTGGCTTGAACAACTGGAAGCTGCGGGCGAGAATCTCAAGAGTGCAACGATTCATCTGAGTTATCTGGGTAGCGCGTATCCCATTGTCACGATTGAGGACGTTCGTGGTGGCCGAATCATCGCTAACGCCCGAGCATCCGTAGACATCGGAAAATTCTCATTTGACGGTCGAGCCGTATTGATTGATGCACAGGTCACTGGTGGCGTTCCAACAGGTACTACAATCGGCGTCAACGGTTTGGCTTCTGACCTTTCTCTACTCAATTTGATGGGAACGAATGCCCAAACCACTCACTATCTATTGCCTGAGCCGCTGACCACGGCCATTGCCACGGGAGTGGCCACATTGGCGGGGTGATTTCATGGCGAAGAAGGACGAAGAGATTGAGGGAATGTACACGCTGGTTGGTGACCCCGACAATCCCGAACTTGAAGCGGCGGACGATTCTAAGATTAGTCTGACAGATCGAATCAAACGGATGAAGAAAAAGGTGTTCAAGGACGACTTTGAACCGTCGGAGGAACAACGAGAAATTGCCGAGCAGGCCTACATCCGGGCGCGTGAAGTTGTCGGCATTGTAACGCCGACACGCGTTGTCCTCGCTTCAGTATTCATGGCTGCCTTGATGTTCAGTATTTTCGCACTCGGCTTCTGGGTAGTTCCTCGAGATGCTGTCGAGGTAGATGTGGTCTACAAACAGGGCGGTCCCGGCCACGTCGTTCTCCTAGAACTCCACAACTATGGTAGCCGCCCTATCGCAAACGTCGAAATCGATGCTTCCTTCTCCAATCAGGATGGCGAAATTCTGAATTCCACTCATTTTGAGGTGGGTTCTCTCTTAGCACACACATCGATTGCTGGCGACACCCTTGAATTGATGATTACCGGCGAATCAATTTGGGAACTCTACAACATTGAGGTCACACTTGATTACGACAACTATGATGGCGCCGTTTCCAAGCAATCTTGGATCATTGAAGTTGGCGAATATACCTTCGAGAGTCATACCCTCGATGCAGAGCGAAGTTGGCTGTGAACGACACCATAGGTGTCGTCAAGAGTAGGGAAGATAGAAAGTGGTCTCGGCAACCCCCACCATTGGGGAGTCGTATGCGGCATCGAATTGTATTCTGTATTCTCGGCATCCTATTACTGTCGGTAGTATCCCCATTTTCGAACCCTTCTTCATCAATTCCCGAAGTTGAAGAAGAGGGGGCATCGGGCATTGAACGAATCGAACTCCACCCGGATCCCGACAGCATTGGAAGCGCACATCCTTCTGCGAGTTGGGATGGCGAAGAGCAAATTCGGGAAACCACCGCTGACACCCATATCGGGATGTTTACCATCGACGGTTTGCAATCTGATGCCGAGGTTCCCGAGATTTTGACCACAATTCGAACAGATATCGCTCTGGTCCTCATCGATGGAGATGTGGGTCTATGGCCAGGTCGTGTGGCGTTGACCGAATTACCAGGCATTGAAATTCGTGCCCATATTCCTCCATCGGGCTTCCTGATTCAGGGCCACCCTCAAGCCATCGCTGCAGCTGCCGAACTACCCGTCGTGGCTGCCGTTCACCCACTTCCGTTGGCCTTCATGGTCGACCACCACGTCAGTGACCTTCTCTCTGAAGCCTCTAGTCTCCCACTGGACGCTCCTCCCTCAACCGCAGTTCAACTCTCGGGTTGGAGATTGGCGGATTATTCCACTCCACAGGACCATGTTCGATTGCCCGGTCTAATGGGTGATTTGGACCAAACAGCAGCCACTTACCTGACATCATATCGTCCGATTGACACTGGCCGGCATCATGGCCTGCTTTCACTGGAGGATATTGCCACGGTGGCTGCTGAACCCGCCCTATCTTGGCTCAGCCTTGAACCAATCTTCAGCATCGACAATAACGTTGCAGTGGGTCATATGAGGGCTGACGATGTCTCGAATTACTTCGTCGTTGGATTGAATGGTAGTGGCCACACGGTCACTGTCGCTGATTCAGGGATCGATCGAGATCACGGTGACTTTGATGGTCGCATTCAACACGTTGAGTCTGTCATTTGGGGTGATTCCTCAACCGAGGATGAACATTCAGGGCATGGCACGCATGTCGCTTGTACTGTTCTGGGCAACGGCAGCAGGGGTGGATATGCAGGTGTGGCTCCACAAGCCAGTCTACGATTCCAAGCAATGGAGGATGATGACAGCGGTAATTTCGGCGGCGTCAGTATGGACACCCTCATCAGAAAGGCCTACGAAGGCAATTCCTACATCCACACAAACTCATGGGGAATGGATGGCTACTATGGTGAATATACCACCAGCAGTGAGGATACCGACAGTCGAACAAACCAGTATGATCAGTTTTGGTCCTACAATGGAATGCTCGTACTGATTTCTGCTGGCAATGACGGCCCTGATTCAGATACGATTACACCACCTGCAACTGCCAAGAACGCCGTTGCCGTGGGCAATCATCACAATCGCGGTGGTGGCGCTCCAAGCACTCTCTCTGATGGCAGTAGTCGGGGGCCTACCGATGATGGTCGCATCAAACCCGATGTCACTGCACCCGGCTCTTGGGTCCGCTCTTGCCTCAGTCAAGATGCAACAGATACGAGTGGCGCAACTTGGTCCAGTCAGTGGTATTTGGAATACAGTGGCACTTCAATGGCTGCCCCCAATGCAGCAGGTGCCTCTGTTCTCATTCGTGAATATCTGATGGAAGTGGCAGGTCGCCCCTCACCACAGGGCGCCCTCATCAAGGGAATGCTCATTCTTGGTGCAGAGGACACCGGTTCTCGAGATATACCCAACATGAATGAGGGCTGGGGCAGGGTAAATCTCGCGAATTCCCTCATGCCCGGAACAGATACTGGTGTTTGGGTCGATGATCGCAACACGGTTCGTAGCGGACAAACTCGGGAATACCAATTCAATCTCAGTCGTGGAAATACGCCATTCAAAGCCGTTCTGACGTGGTCTGATTATCCAGGCAGCACATGGTCGTCCACACAATTGCAAAACAATCTCGATATGGTCATCACTTCGCCTGATGGGACGATATACAAGGGCAATGATTTCGCCAATGGTCGTTCGACTACAGGTGGAGATGCCGATGATTTGAACAACGTCGAAGTCGTCCTTATCGATCAAGCAGATTCGGGAGTTTGGACAGTTCAAATCACCGATGTCGCACACGGTGGACAGCGTAGCGATCAACCATTCGCTCTCGCAGTCCGAGGGGCCGGGGTCAATGATTTGAGGAGCGACCCACTTCCTATTCCGACGTCCTTCCAATTGTCAACTTCTATCCCTCAGGTGAACGAAGTCTGCCAGATTTCAATTCAGATTGAAAATCAGGGTGGCGGTAGTGCGGACGGTCTTCGCATCGAAGCTATTGCTGGCACCCAGAATCTTGGTGAAGTTACCATCGATATCGGGCCCGGAATGATTCGCTGGGCAACTTGGGATTGGACACCCATCAACGAGGGCACACAGGCGATTACCATCGTCATTGATCCCGACCATCTTGAAGAGGAGATTGACGAAGACAACAATCTCTTCGAAATCCCAGTTGCTGTCAGTGCTCCCGGTGTACGTGTTTCCACATCAGAGACTGTCCTAGAGATTGAAGAAGCTAGCCAGACTAGCACCTCATGGCAATTGGAAATTCGCAACACTGCACTCATATCTACCAATGCATCAATCAGTGCATCAACACCAATGAGAATCAATAATGGACAGATGATGACCGCGTGGTTCACATCTTTCACTCAGACGAGTTTCGCACTCAACGGTTCACAATCATCGTCGCTTGGTTTCACGATGGTGCACGATGAATCCCCTGCCCCTGGATTGTATCAATTGACAATCACAGCGACCGATGATGACAACAACATCGATTTCCCCCTGACTCTAACTCTCGATGTCCCCCTCTTGCCTGAGATTTCTTTCCAAGCGCCATTCTCGGTCTTGCAAGTTCACCCATCAACTACGACAATGTTTGAGGTCGATGTCCTCAATGAGGGTAATGGTGCACAGGGCTACAATCTGTTCATCGAATCGCCCATTGGATGGTGGGTGGGGCTAGACAATCTTGGTTCTTCAATAGGCACCGCTTCTGGTTCAACGGGAGCAATTCCGCTAAACGGCGCTCGCACCGTCGAAATGACTGTGACACCGCAACTTGGCACTCCTCCGCCCGCAGGTCAGAACATGGAGGCAATCCTGCGCGTTACTTCCCAAATTGACCCCACTCAATCGTGGTCCTATTCGATTCAGATGGAGGTCATTGAGTTCGATTCCGCAATCATCGAAGCAGAATCCACTCCAGGCGTTCTTCGCCCAGATTCTACCGTTTACCTTCAATACACAATTACGAATCTAGGCAACACGGAATTGACACTCTATCCCAACGTCGACGCAAGGCCCGGAGGTTGGTCGGTAATCGCTGGCTTAAATTCAATCACAATCCCGATTGGTGAATCCGCATCCTATATGCTCGGCCTTGAAGGAAATGGCTTAGCAGTGGGAGGTTCGTTAACACTTCATCTGACAACACAGGGCGGTTATCGAATTACGTGGGAAGGTCAATTGGATGTCGTCGAGGAAGCCAAACCCGTTCTGACATTCACTGGAATTTCTGATTCACAGGGTGCAGCATTGTCAGAAATTCCCACCGGTACACCTGGTTTCGTAGGCCACTGGCTGATTATCAACGATGGGAGTTCAGCTTGGACACCCGTTCTGAGTATCGATTTGCCCGATTCCACTTGGGAAGGGATTTGTGATCCGGTGTCAGAGATTGCTGCTGGTGGCTCGTCAGAAGCCAATTGCATCATCACTGCACCCAACTTTGCCATGGCAGGCTGGCAACCAGAAATCGGCTTGACCATCAATGCTGATGGTATCGAGCGTTCCGCAGGAGCCCTGATTCCAGTCGCGGCAGAACCCAATGTCATCTGGACGACTCTTTCAATCGAAGAATCAATGGCCGACCAATCCTCCCTGTTGCATTTTGAAATATTGAATGTAGGTAACACCGTCGTTCAGGAACGTGTCATCATCGAGGCCCCCGAAGGATGGACCGCTGAAGTCGAAGATTCAGATATTGTGGATTTGGCCATCGGTGAATCACAGGGTCTTCGTGTCCGTATCGTGCCCGATTCACCCGGCGAGAATCTTATTTCACTCAGTTTTGAAAACTCCAATATGCACGGTTCCACACATTCCGCAATATTGGATGTCGCCAATGATCCATCTCTGGGAACAGAGGGTGGAAGTGGGACAACCATGACAGTTGTCTTCTTGCTAATATTCATCGTGGTCGGACTTGTCGTTGCCGGTATGCTCATCGTTCGGTTGAAGGGGAATCAGGCCTCTCCAACCTTGGCCCCACCCCCTCCTGCTGCATTCTCCGGTGCGACCCCCCCTCCTCAGAGTCAGAAAACAACGCCAGAAGTTGTGTGTTGGGGTTGTAACAAACCAATTTCTGGCGTCCGCCGAGCATGTCCCGGTTGCGGCGCTCGATATCATCAATCAGGATTTGCGTGCAGCGCAGCCGCCCTTGTTGTATGTCGTAATTGCCAAGCAGATGTCGGTACCTTCGTTGAAGAGGTGAATTCTTGAATCGAGAAGCAGGGGGCCTTTTGAGGGAGCCACTACGTGGCCCCCTCATGCGCCCACCCGCGCGTCGACGCACCCTTTCGGTTGTCGCACTGATGTTATTCGTGCTTGCAAGCCCACTTGCTGCTGCCGAAGCCGATGTCACTCTGACATCTGATTCATCCTCTAAGGAGGCATCTCCAGGGGAACCTGCAGAGTATACGATCACCGTTCGAAACACGGGCGATGAGGACATCACAGTTCAATTGGCGACCAGCCAAGAGGCCGGAGGTTGTCAGGGTTACACCAGTGCGATTGAGCAGGTATCGGGTACCATTTCACCCAATTCCAACGAGCAAGTGACACTCACGGTGAACGTGACTGAGGGGGAACAGACTGCAGATGAATGTGACACGACAGTGACTGCAACAGCCTCGCCGGCTGGAACACCGGGCGCACCGGCTCAAGCGGATGTTGTCGTGACAACCACCCTTGGCGAGGGTTCAGGTAACGCAGCTCAGGGTGTCGAACTCACATCCAGCCAAGCGACAAAGAATTATGACAATGGTGCCGAAGAGGTAGAATGGTCGATCACAGTCAAGAATACAGGGCAGACTCAGGAGACAATATCCATTGAGATGGATGAAGATTCCAGTTGTCGTTCGGATGGCCTGGAGGCCACAGTAGATCCTACTCAGGTTCAATTGAATGCCGACGATGAGGAAACAGTTACGGTCACCGTCGAGGTTCCAGATGGAGAACAGACAGAAGCAGGTTCTCATTGCTTCATCACCCGTGCAACCGTTACCGCACCCGCGCCACCCCCTGGTACAGATGCAGCACAAGACAATCTCTCAGTTACACTGAACATACCAGAACTTCACGAGTGTGAAGCCACGGTTTCCCCCACTTCGATGACAATTGCACCCGGGGCTTCTTCATCAGGCAATTTCATGCTATCCAATGCGGGCAACAGTGATTGGACCGTCGGCTTTGGAAAATCTGGCCCGAAAGCCAACTGGGTTACTCCTGAAGTCAGTCAGCGAAGTTTGCCTTACGATAACGGAAATGGAGAGGCTGCAATATCATTCGATGTTTCTCCTGACGACAGCATGCCCGCAGACAGTACCACCGAGATTAGAATTCGTGGCTTGGATGGAAACAACGAGCGATGTTATGCTATTCTTCAAGTGACGGTGGGCCAATCATACGGTGGTTCAGCTTCCCTCAGTAGCAACTATCTCAACAATGTTGAACCAGGAACATCACAATCTACTGGGTTGACAATAACCAATCAAGGCAATGGCCCTGACACCTTTGCCATCGGACACACACCCGTCCCCGGTGGGTGGACGGTCACATTGAGTTCATCCACGGTGTCCTTGTTGGGTAAGCACGAGCCGCAACAGGATCATCAGACGCAAGTGTCCGTGGAGGTTTTCGTTCCGCTAGATGCGCTCGCAGATGACACAGTAACCATCACCCTCACCGTGACTAGTAGTGGTGATTCATCCATCGAGATTACCGATGATCTTCAGGTATCTGTCGCCGAGCGCCACGATGTTGATGGATCCGTCCTCTCAACTGATCAAACCGGACGGAGCGACCAGACAATCGACTTCCCATTGACAGTTCACAACAATGGGAACGTTCAGGATTCTTTCAGATTGCGTGCCTGTGACCCGAATCAGCCAGGTTCCTGTGCTACACCTTCATGGCAATCCATCTATGTGGATAATTCAGACAATGAAGTGACACAGATTTCCCTGAATGCCGGTCAGTCACAACAGGTGTACTTGCGAATTCACATCCAGAGTGAGGATGAGGGCGATTACCTACAGGTTCAGATGAAAGTCAACATCGTTTCCTCTCCATCCAATGAATTCACGAAGACCGTGACAGCGCGCGTCTCAAATTATGATTACATGATGCAATTGATTTTGGCTGACCCACAAGGGGCGCCTGATTCCATGAGCATCACCATGCCACCCGGCGGTCAGACGACAGTTGCAATGCTCTTCAGCGATATCGGAACATCACCTTATGTCGAACAGGCTCTATTCACCATCGAAGGAATGGATTCAACGATTTCAACATCGCTAAGTGCGGACACAGAAGAATTGGCACCGGGTGTATTCACACTCCCTGACGATTCACGAACATATTACGCCAATATCACACTCTCAGTAATGGGCATGGATCAGAGTATGAACGGAGAAGCTGGTGTGGTACGTGTATGTGCCGCATCGATGCGAAACACAGCCTCACCTTCTTGTGTGGACATCGTGGTCTCAATCGCCACTGTACACGATCTAGATGTCATGGTTGAAGGTGGCGCGATACAGAATACAACCCATCCGGAATTCACCGATTTCATGGTACAGATTACCAACAGTGGCAACATCGAAGAACAAATTGAAATTTCATCGACTGAAGGATTGAGGGGCTGGACCATCGATATCGAGCAAACCGATCTGCTGCTACAGCCAGGGGAATCATCGACGATTCGAGTTCGAGTCAAACCCCCTGTTCAGATGCCTGTAGAGGATGAATTTGAATTCACCCTCATCGTCACCCCAGAGAGTGCACCTGTGGCTGCACAACCTGTGGATATGACCGTCCGGTCCATTCTCGACGACAGTGTATTCGGTTTGTCCTCAGAGACTTGGAACATCGTATCTTGGTCGGTCATCAGCGTTCTCGGCGTCACAATATTGACAACGATTTGGCGCAACCGCCGTCGTAGTATCGGTCTGTGAGTCTGCTCTCTCGGCCGATGGCTCGCTGGATATGCTTATGATGCCTCTTTGAGTCGAAGGGCTCAAGGAACCCTATGGGTTCCCTTGAGGCTCCAATATGCCCTCTGTTTCAGCAGCCTATCTCTCGCTGGCTTTGATGACCATTGTTGGCATAGGATTTCCCCTCGGTGGCTTCGTTCTTTCTCGGTTTTTACGTCCGATGCCAGACCCAAATGATCCAACGAAACTTCGCAGTTTCCTACTTGATGGATACGAGTCAGACCAATCCCTGTATGTTCGCCGTTTGAGTACCTATGAGTGCGGCGCAGACCCGGTCGGAGACGCGATGATCGATTTCCATTTCCAGTACTATTGGTATGCCATCATATTCCTCGTCTTTGACATTGCATTCATGTTCCTCGCATTTGCCGGCATCGTTGCCATGAATGCTGACCACACAGCCGCTCCCGGGGCGGATGGCAGCGTTGAGGCCGCCACGGGTGCTTTGGTCACACTCCTTGTCTTCCTTGGCCTGATGGGCTTGGGCGTTTGGTATGTTTTCAGAAAGAGAGGACGAATCTACATCTGAGGTGATTGTGATGGATGAAGGACAGAATTACACCGCGTTCAGCAGTCGGGGCCTACTCGACATGATTGGCGACCTCAACGACAAGGCGCTGGAAGCTTCGCGCATGAAGGATTTCATCGGTGTACTCGGTGGGCGCTTCCTGAATTGGGCGCAACGAAAATCCCTGTTCCCACTCCACCTAGGAATCAAGTGCTGTGCTCTAGAAATGGCCGCAGCAGGTGCACCACGATTCGATGCTGAGAGTTTTGGTGTAGTATTCCGTAGCAGCCCACGTCAATGCGATGTATTGCTAGTCAATGGCCCAATTTCCAAGAAGTTCGCCGATCCCATCGTTCGATTGTGGGAGCAGATGCCAGAACCCAAGTGGTGCATCGCCATGGGCGAATGCGCGATTTCAGGCGGACCATACTTTCAGTCTTACAACATCCTCGAAGGTGTTGACACGGTGATTCCGGTAGATGTTTACATTCCAGGTTGTCCACCACGACCCGAGGCCCTAATCGATGGGTTCGGGAAGTTGCGTGAGAAAATTATCCGCATCGGTGCAGTACCGAGTGGGGAGACCGAAGCGCGCGGTACACCAATCATCGTCGCCGATGACTGAGGGGTTGAGATGGCAAAGGAAATCACAGCAGAACAAGTTCTCTCCGCGGCGACTGAACTCGTCAACGATGTTTCTGATTTTGGTGATGCTGTCAACGCAGAAGTACGCCACCATACAGGGGGCCGCCGCAAGCACGCCTACGTCTACATCGAAGTTGTTGCCAGCGAATGGCGCGAACTAGCTCTGTGGCTGAAGAAATCCAAGAGTGTAGATTACTGTTCGATGGTCACTGGCATACATTGGCCCGAAAATGCCGATGCAGCCTGGCAAGTTGTTGTACATCTCCTGCGAACTGGAGTTGTCAACCCGCCGGTTGTCAATAAGCGCGTCCATGAAACCAAGGTCGATGTGGGTGCTCTCTCAGGCAACTCGGTTCCCATGGAATTTGAGATTTCAATGACAATCCCCGACACCCGTGAGCCCTGTGTTCCCAGTGTAGCAGACATCTGGGTCGGTGCGGATTGGAACGAGAAAGAGACTTGGGATCTTGTTGGTATCGATTTCGAAGGCCATGTAGGGATGCGTCGCGTACTCCTTCCACACGATTCTCCAACTGGCTATCACCCACTACAGAAGCAGCACAAGTTGCGTTACCAAGAATTCAATGAGATGTATGACGATCCGCAGGGCTTTGGAAGAAAGCCCGAAGATTCTGGGAGGGTGAAGTAATGGCAGAAATGTGGATTTCCATGGGCCCCCAACACCCCATGACGCATGGATTGTGGACCCTCAAGGTCAAGATCGACGGCGAGACGGTTGTCGATACTGAACCGGATCTAGGTTACATCCACCGCGGCGTCGAGAAGATTTGCGAGGCCCGTGATTTCACTCAGATTATTCCGTATTGTGACCGCCTCTGTTATGCCAGCGCCAATACCTGGTCACATGCTTACATCTACGCGGCTGAAGATTTGCTTGAGGTCGAAGTGCCCGAACGCGCAGAATACATTCGAATGGTTGCCGTAGAACTGCAACGCATCGCCAGTCACCTGATGTGGTTGGGTGCGTACTGCCCCGATGTTGGCAATTTGACGGGCATGGTTTGGTGCCTCCGCGAGCGTGAGATGATGATGGATCTTATGCAGGAACTCGGCGGTTCTCGAATGCACTACAATTTCCCTCGCGTGGGTGGCGTCAAGCGTGATTTACCCATAGGATTCGCCATGCGCTGCCGTGCCAAACTCAAACTATTCCTAGACCGTATCCAGGAATACGAAGCCCTGCTGGATGAGAGTACCATCTTCCTAGTTCGCACGCAAGGCGTTGGTTATGCCAAGGCAGAGGAGATGATCAATCACGGTGTCAGCGGCCCCAATGTCCGCGCAGCGGGTCATAATTACGACGTTCGATGGGCACACCCATACTCTGTGTACGATGAATTGGATTGGGAACCTTCGGTCGAACGCCCCTCCATCAAGGGTAGCGATTGCTACGACCGATATCGAGTTCGTGTTGAGGAAATGCGCCAGAGCGCCTTGATGATTCTCGACGGTCTTGACAAGATGCCCGGCGGTTCTGAAACCTATCATGAGCCGGGCGACCCAGCAATCCTCGCCAAAGCGCCTGCACGCGCTGCTGAGGGCCAAACTGGCCACCATCATTTCGAGGACAGTCGCGGAGAGTCGATGTTCTACCTCGCAGGCGGTGGTGAAGGACGTGGAAAACACCCCTACCGCGTTTCCATCCGCAGTCCGATGTTCATCACAATCCCCTACGCTGCCAAGTGCATGATTGGCTACAAGATTGCAGACATCCCTGCAATCATGGGCTCATTTGACCCTTGTATTGGAGAAACTGACAGGTGATTCCCATGACTGAAGATATCATCAATATGCGCGATTGGGTTCGCACTGCGATGGATTTCGTGTCAGAGAACACAATTGGAATGTCACGTCACTGGGAGTACACAGACAGTGTGGCTTGGTTCCTCACTGAATTCATGATGTGCGTCATGGTTTTTGGTGGCATAATGACCACTCTCTTGGTTCTCCTCTGGATGGAGCGAAAGTTGCTCGGTCGATTCATGGATCGCCGTGGTGCGCGCACATCACTTCGAAGTCTGTGGGTTGGAGAGAATGGCGTAACTGCCGGTGAATGGTGGAACCAACTGCCATTCGGCACTGGTGTTCCCATTGGTATGCTCAACAAGGCACTGAATGAAATCGCTGGGAACGACCACAAACTCGAAGCGGTTTCCCGTGTACAAAATCGCTCATATCACGGAGTTTGGTGGCTACTACCGGGCTTCTTCCAGAACTTGGCGGATGGCATGAAGTTCCTTACCAAGGAACACATGGTTCCCGAGAAAGCCGATCGATATGTGTTTGAGATTGCACCATTCCTCATTATCGCGACAACAGTGATGTGTTTCACATTCATTCCACTGGGGCCGAATTTCCATTCGAATAATTCCGAGATGTCCATCCTCTTCCTGATGGCAGTATTCAGCGTCGCTCCTCTGGGTGTATTCTTTGCCGGTTGGTCATCCAACAATAAGTACACTTTACTCGGCGGAATCCGTTCCGCTGCTCAACTAACGGCATACGAGATTCCACTTCTTGTTACAGTTTTGAGCGTAGTCGTGCTGTCTGGCTCATTCAATTTGGTGGAAGTCATCGAATTCCAAGCCGACAGCGGTGTTTGGAACATATTCCTCCTTCCCCTGGGCGCGGTCCTATTCATCGTCGTAATGGTTGCTGAAGTCGAGCGAATCCCGTTCGATATGCCCGAAGCTGAGGCTGAACTGGTAGAAGGATGGTGGACAGAATACGGCGGCATGCGCTGGGGATTGATGTTCGCATCAGAATATCTACGCACATACGCGGCGTGCCTACTGTTTGCACACTTCTTCCTCGGTGGTTGGGAAGCCCCATTGGAAGACACTATTCCCTTCATCCATTACATCCCACACATCACTTGGGTCTTCCTCAAGGCTTGGTTTATCTTCATCTTCTTCGTCTGGTTCCGCGCCGCTCTTCATCGCGTACGTACAGATCAGATTCTTGAGTTCGGATGGCGCTGGTTGCTTCCATTGAGTCTCGTCAATTTGGCCATGGCCACCGTACTGCGTCTGTGGGCTTATGACGGCGTCAAGGAAGAATGGCCCATCCTCGTCCCGATTCTGATTTCCTCCATCAGCCTAGTTCTATTCATCTTGTTATCGATCGATGAAGACCCAGAGGCATTGGAAGCACAAACTCGACCATTCAGTGTACAGACAGTAGATGTGGCCAGTCCAGGCCAACACAGGAAGTGATTCAGATGGCATATCACAAGCATGCAACTCCGAATTTCCGCAACCTCATTGTTCGTCCAATGTGGATTACTCTCAAGGCGGCTCTTCGAACCATTCCGTACATCGGCCGTTCAAAATTCCTGAAATCACATGGACGCAGCAAACCCTACCATGGACAGAAGACGGAGTTGCTTACCGATGCTGAACGGGAGATGTACACAGCACAAGCTCACCCTGTCGTTGATCAAACCTATGCCCCCGATCGAGAGACCACTGAATTGTTCCCTCACTTTGAGCGCCCAGTCACCGTGATGTATCCTTACGAACGTCTTGAGGAGATGGAACCATGGCTCTTCGTTCCGGGCAATTACAATGGTCGAATAGGCGTCATCTGGGAAACATGCACAGCGTGCAAGGCCTGTGTGCGCATTTGCCCCAACGATTGTCTTCACATGGAAACCGAGACCCGCGTCAACGTTCTGGACATGACCGAGGAAGGCGATGATGACCACGGCTTCGGCGTTGAACTCGAAGTCGGCGGAATGGCTGCGCGTCGACTTGAAGGTAGTGAAGAAGCAGCAGAAAATTTCCAACTTTCCACCGCTCACGAAGCACCACCCGAAGAGTATGAATTTGGTGAAGTCATCAATCTGACAGGAGATACAATCAGTGTCCGATGGAATGCTTCGGGTTCAGTTGAGGACGTCACGTCAGACGACTTGGTCGGCGCCGAAGTAGACATTGTATCGGGGCGAATCGACATTGGTCGCTGTATGTTCTGTGGCCTGTGTATGGAATCCTGCCCATTCAATTCCTTCTTCATGACCAACGAATACGATGGCATGTCTGGATTCACCAGAGAAGATCTCTGGTTCGATGCTGACCGCACCCGTGTCTTACCCGTACAACATGCAGAAGCGGTTGACCGCGAACTAGCGAAGCGCGCGGATCAAGCAAGAAAGAAGGCTGAGAAAGCTGCAGCAAAAGCATCCAAGGAGGCCTGAAAATGGAATTACCCGCATTCATCATGGACCCAATTGGGGACATTTTTGCATCCGTTGAAGGAATCGCCTTCGGCATCATGGCCATCATAGCCATTGGCGGCGCTCTGGGCACCGTCTACTCAAAGCGAGTAGCCCACTCGATGCTTGCTCTCATCATGTGCTTCTTTGCGGTTGCAGGAGTATTCCTGCTGGCCAATGCTGAGATGCTTGCGGCCATTCAGATTCTGGTTTATCTTGGCAGCGTAATGCTGGTCTTTGCCTTCGGTGTAATGCTCTCTCGCCGACAAATCATGGAGGAGGATTTTGAATGAGGTTGATGAGCACCTTTGCCCGTCTCGGCGTTGTTGGCTTGCTCGGTCTATTACTCGCTGTACTCATGGATCCAGTAAACTGGGACCCAGTAACCGGTTCAGACAGCATGACTACCTTGGAATTCGCCACAGCGGTTCTCAATGATTGGGCCTTCACATTGGTAGTTCTCGGGGCACTATTGGCCATGGCCATGGCCGGTGCCGCCTACTTGGTCCGAGATGAGCGCAAGACGAATCTCATGTGGGAACTTCACGGAGGTGAAGAAGAATGATCGAACCCAGTTGGATTGCCGGCTTGGGCGCATTCCTGTTCTGCATTGGATTGGTGGGCGTTTTCACACGCAAGAATGCCATCATTGTCTTGATGTGTATCGAGATCATGCTCAATGCGGTCAACCTGAACTTCGTTGCAGGGGCTGCGCATTACGAGAACATCGATGGATGGGTGTACACTTCAATTGCCATTGCAATCGCAGCCGCCGAGGTGGCTGTTGGATTGGCTATATTCCTGGCATTGTACAGCCAACGAGGTACGATTTCATTGGACGAGGTCACGCTACTGAAGCATTGAGGAGGTGAGATGAATGGAAGAACAAAACAAATCTGATTGGAATCTAATCCTCCCAATCCTCATTCTGGTTTCATTCCTCTTCGTCATCCTTCGGATGAACCCGGATTCGATTGGATTCGATATCCGTTTCAGTTCATTCCTAATCGTCGCAGTCCCTCTCGCTGTGTTCCCTGCGATTTTAATCATCGGACAAATCTGTAAAGGCAAAGATTTGTGGAAACACCAACTGAAAGAGGGCGGAATCGTTGCTCTAACCGCACTAGCCATTACATTGGCATTGACTATTTGGCTCATTGTCGAATTCTTTGCGCACCACGCACACTTCGGTGAACCAGAGGAAATTTTCGATTGGATCACCTTCGACCTCCTCGTTGAAGGCAATGCCCTCTCTGAGTCTGCATTGAGTTTTGGAATCTGGATTGACAGCGTCTCTCTGACAGTGTTGTTTGTTGCTACCTTCCTGTGTTTCCTCATCTGCTGGTTTGCCATTGGATACATGACCACGGACCCAATCAATGAGGACCGTAACCATCGATTCTTCGCAGAATTCTTACTATTCAGCATGGGTATGTTTGGGATGGTGCTGGCTGACAGCTTCCTTTGGTTGTTCATCTTCTGGGAAATCATGGGTCTCTGTTCATATCTGTTAATCGGATTCTATTGGGAGAAGCCCAGTGCGGCTGCTGCGGCCAAGAAAGCATTCCTCACCACGCGTGTGGGTGACGTTTTCCTGATGGTCGGCCTATTCATGCTCTACGACCTGTACCACAGCCTTGAGTTCGCTGTCATCTTTGGAGATCCCACATTGGGTGGCGCAGTTCACGGCGCAGATCTCCAGTGGCCTCTCTTCTTCATGTTCATCGGTTGTGTCGGCAAGTCCGCACAATTCCCACTGCACGTCTGGTTGCCTGACGCCATGGAAGGTCCAACCCCGGTCTCGGCCCTCATCCACGCTGCTACGATGGTGAACGCAGGTCTGTATCTGGTGGCCCGAATGTTCCCGCTATTCAGCGAGCATCATTTTGAAGGAGATCTCTCAGATCTTGCGATGCTGATTGCATGGGTAGGTGGAATCACCGCATGTATGGCTGCGTTCATTGCCTTCGTGGCCAATGACATCAAACGAGTTCTAGCATATTCGACGATGAGTCAACTAGCCTACATCTTCACCGGATTGGGGGCCGCATGTTGGTTTGCAAATAATGGACATCACCATCTGGCAACGATTGCCTTTGGTGCGGCCTTGTTCCATCTCTTCAATCACGCCATGGCCAAAGGAATGTTGTTCATGGCTTCGGGTTCAGTCATCCATGAGATGCATCACGCGCACGACCATGTACACTTGTACGACGATGATGACCACCACGATTTCGATCCACAAGACATGCGGAACATGGGTGGCTTGGCCAGTAAACTCCCTGTCACCAGTATCGCGATGATGTTGGGTTCAATGTCGATTATCGGCATCCCCCTCATTGGTGGATTCTGGTCCAAGGAAGGCATCATAGGACAAGCATGGAACGTTTACCTACACGGCGGCGAGATGATTCTCTTCCCTGCACTATTGGTTCTGGCAACCGCTGGCATGACTGGATTCTACATGTCGAGAATGTGGTTCATGACCTTCGCTGGAAAGGCAAAGACAGAGGCCGCCCAGCACGTTCATGAAGATACACCGTGGATTAAGACGCCACTGGTCACTCTCTCTTTTGTGACTGCATTCGGCGGAATACTACTGGCCATGTATGGCTTCCAGCATTTCCTTGGAGAAAACCCAGATTCGGCACATCTCTCCTCGCACGGGTTACTCTACACTCTTGAGCACGCCTTCTTGCCTGCGGAGACGACCTTGAAACTCGTTGGGTGGACCGCCATCCTCCTATCTGCGGGATTGGGGCCATTCATCGCTGCTCGTATGCATGGTGGGCGCCTTGATGATGGTGAGGTTGCAACACCGATGGTTTCCTGGTTGGTCGATCTTTCTGGAAGGGCGGGTCACACCGATGTGGGCGAACTCGCTGAAGGTGGCTTCGCACAAGCACTTCACAACCGCCTATACATCGATGATTTCTATGAATATTTGATTGCCAAGACAATTATTCCATTGGCGAAGATTTCCGCATGGATTGACAAGAATTGGGTGGATGGTGTCATCAAAGGAATTGAATCTAGAAGTCAATCGACAAGTGCCTGGTTGCGACAATTCACCACTGGACGCGCAAGCGACTACCTGCTCATGGCCACAGTCGGCATGCTGGCCATCATCGGCATTCTATGGGGGGTGGTGTGAATGGAGATTACAGAAATTATCACAATGCTCGGCAACCCGTTAACTGTTCTCACGCTGCTGCCAATCACTGGCGCACTGCTGCTGATGCTCGTTCATTGGATGGCAGATGGTGAGAAGCGAGAGATGCTAGCCAATCCGATTCGATTCGTCAACCTCAGCATCGCTCTGCTGATGTTGCTCATGGCGACCCTCATCGGCTTAGAGGAAACATTCGGATTGGCGTGGGGCGAATACCTGTATCAGAACTGCGAAGTCGGTGCTGTGAGCACCGGTTCCTGCACATTGATCAGCAGCATCGGAGTCTCATGGCACGTCGGAATCGACGCGCTTTCGTTCCCAATGGTCTGGCTGACCACACTATTGATTCCGATTACCATGGTGGTAGAGTGGAATGCCAAGAAGGGTGCATACTTCCACAGTCTCATCCTGATGATGGAAGGGGCACTCATCGGGGTATTCGTCAGTCTGGATTTGTTTGTCTTCTATGTATTCTGGGAATTGACATTGATTCCAATGTTCTTCCTGATTCTGATGTGGGGTGGCAGTGACCGCCGTTACGCTGCACAGAAGTTCTTCATCTACACCTTCACGGCCAGCGTATTCATGCTCGCAGGCATCCTTGTGATGTACTTCAACAACGATGCGAGTTGGGTTGGCAACATCACTGGTAAATCGTTTGATTTCATTCTGATGGAAACCAGTACGAACTTCATAGCAGCCGAGGGATTGCGCAGCGTCGTCTTCCTGCTGATGCTGATTGGATTTGCAACCAAGATGCCGAGCGTACCCGTTCACACTTGGTTGCCTGATGCCCACGTACAGGCCCCTACTGCGGGATCGATGTTGCTAGCTGGCGTTATGCTGAAGATGGGTGCGTACGGCTTCCTTCGCCTCGGTGTGACACTCTTCCCCGATCAGGTCATCCAATTCCAAACACTACTGCTAGTGCTCGGTATGGTCAGCCTCGTCTATGGCGCCGTAGTTTGCCTTGGGCAGATGAACCTCAAGCGCATGGTCGCCTATTCTTCGGTGAGCCACATGGGACTCATCTTCCTCGGTGTAGCCACACTCCAACCACTTGGAATCGCCGGTGCCATCTTCATGATGTTCGCGCACGGTATCATCAGCCCACTCTTGTTCGCAGTCTGTGGTTCATTCAAGCATCATTATCACACGCTGGAGATCGATTCCATGCGTGGTTTAGCCCACCATAGTCCGTGGATGAGTGCCCACATGATGGTTGGATGGATGGGCAGTCTTGGACTACCTCTGATGGCTGGCTTCGTTGCTGAGGTTGCAGTTCTCATCGCTTTCTACATGGCCTTCGGTTGGTGGGTCATTCTACCCGCTCTCACACTCATCATCACTGCCGCTTACTACCTGTGGAGCATGCAGCGCACAATCTTCGAAGGTGAAGGGGAGGCTCAACTTCCACCAACAATGCGCGATGAGGAGCCTCGCGATATCACATGGCATGAGAACACAGGAATGCTCATTCTTGGTGCTCTGGCAATCATCTACGGTATTTATCCAGACTTCTTCGGGATGTTTGAGATGATGTCTGATTGGGCATCTCTATTGGTTGAGAACGTCATTTATCCCCCGGAGGTGAACCCATGAACGTAGGTACGCTGTTCAGCGGCCCTGACATGGTCGCGACATTGATGCCCGAGTGGATTCTACTGCTCGGCATTGTGGCGATGATTCTCGTGCCCAATTTGGGCAACGCAACATTCCGTCTGCCGATTCCAGGTACGAGCATCCGAATTCCCTACCTCATCGGTGGAAAGCGATTCTCTGTTACTGGAGATCCTCGGATGCCTGCAGCGATTGCAGCCTTCACACTCTTCGCCTCATTCATCACTGCCCTATTTAGTCAGATGCTTGATTCAGGCGTCGGTGTCGCTGAAGCCTGCGTGACGATGAATGGCTTAGTTCAGGACTGTGCTTCAGATGGCACGCATATTCTGCGTGTCGATGCTTTCAGCCGCTTGATGGAGATGATCTTCACGGGTGCATTGCTTCTCGCGCTCATCGCCAATTGGGATCGATTGCCGGCAACTCCCCACCACCGTATTGCTCTCAAGACTCAAGATGACGAAGTCGTAGAAACTCGACGTCTAGCCCGTCTGTTGAACAATCGAAGACAAGTAGACTTCGCCTTGCTCATTCTGATGGTCGCTCTGGGCATGTGCACCGTCGCTCTTTCGACCAATCTGTTCATTCTATTCGTCGGCCTTGAATTGGCGAGCATGGCTTCCTATGTTCTAATCGCATTCAACAAGGAAACGCAGGAGGGCCCAGAAGCTGGTGTGAAGTATTTCATCGTTGGAAGTGTAGCCAGTGCAATTGGCCTATACGGTATCTCAATGCTGTACATTTGGAATGGTGATTTGGCGATTTATGGCTCTGGAGGCCTCGCTGCAAAGTGGGCCACTGAAGGGCCCAATGGATTGGCAACCATTGGTCTTGGAATGATGTTGGTAGCGTTTGGATTCAAGGTCAGTGCTGTTCCATTCCACTTTGCGGCACCCGATGCATATTCAGGGGCCAGTGGACCGGTTGCTGGCGTTCTTGCAACTGCGAGCAAGGCGATGGGCTTCGTCGCTCTAATGCGTGTACTCATCGGCATTACATTGGCTGATGATGGCAGTGATTGGACAATCCTCATTGGCGCTATTGCCGCGATTACCATGACATGGGGTAACATTGCAGCATTGGGCAGCCGAAACCCGAAGCGAATGTTGGCGTATTCCAGTGTTGCCCACGCGGGATATATCCTCGCTGGTATTGCTGCCATCGGTGCGCTTGGACCGGGCGAAGGAAGCCAATTGATTGCAACAGCTATCATGTTCCACCTGGCTGTGCTGGTCACGTTCAAACTAGGGGCATTCCTTGTCATTTCTCTGCTGGAATGTGAAGGTCGAGGATACGAACTGGAGCACTATCATGGCCTTGCTCGTCGCGATCCGTTGATTGCTATCTCGATGATGATTTTCATGTTGGCATTGGCAGGCGTTCCACCTCTGGCTGGCTTCCTATCGAAGTTGATGATGGTAAGTGGCATCATCTCAAGCACGGTTGGCGATGTCACCGGAGCCAGCCTTTCCGAAGCCATGGATTCTCTATCCTGGGTGTTCTGGTTGGCCATTCTTATCTTCATCAACAGTGCGATATCCTTGTTCTATTATCTGCGAATATGTGTCGTCATGTTCTATGATGAATCCGACCGCAATCTGCGCCTATCGAGGGCCCCAATGCTCAGAATCGCAATCATGCTCTGTACGATGGGTGCAGTTGTCTTTGGATTCGGTGTATTGGCAGATGTCCTAGCATCGGCGGCTGCAGATGCTGCTGCGGCACTGTTTAGTTGAGCCAAGACCGTCAAATAGCGCCCCTCTTTGGCGCCTCCGTGTTTATGTAGGGCGGTCGATTCGGCGGGCTGTTACCATGGGACGACGTCGAGAGGAAACAGTCGATGAAGAGTTGCTCGCGCAGCTTGAAGGCGATTCCAGCGACAAGATCAGAGTCCCACTTCCCAATGTGAGAATCAACGAAATGTTTGCCATTGCCGACCAGATTCTGGGTGGTCGAAGGGTCCGGGTCGTCTGCGCGGATGGAGAGACCCGTTTGGCTCGAATTCCAGGGAAGATGCGCCGGCGCCAATGGGTGCGTGAAGGAGATCTCATCGTCGTTCAACCTTGGGATTTCCAAGATGCCAAAGCCGATGTGAAGAAGCGCTATTCCAAGACACAATCCCTCTATCTATCTCGAAAAGGAGTCCTGCCTGAAATTGTAGACTTATTTGGCAGCGGAACCGAAACTTGGGATGATCTTGACGATGCAGGTATTTTCGGTGGAGGCGACGATGCCGAACCGGAGGCTGCACCGGTTGAAGAAGAGGTCGAATCTGTTGAAGAAGCAGAAGAAACTGAAGAAATCACCGATGAAGAACCTGTAGCGGATGAACCTGAACCCGCACCGGCGGCTGAACCAGAGCCATTAGATGACGTAACTGACGACGACATCGACAGCCTGTTCGGCCCAGCATAGGAGGTGTAATCATCGCTCGGCGCCGCAAGGCTCGTCGCGAAGGCGAGTCTCGTGATTGGGCGGAATTGGGAGATTCTGAGAATGTCGATTTGGATGCGGACCCCACGGAAGTTGAACTTTCAATAGAGGCCGAGAATATCGCTCTCGCAGAAGAGAAATGGAATGCCGCTGATGCTGAGAAGCACCTTCACTCTGAAATGGACAAGAAACAGGATTCTTGGTCGTGGATGAAGGAGAAGAAATACGCTTCGATTTTCAAAGAGATTGAGCACCGATTGGAGGGCGTTCTAGGCACGGGTAAGTTTGAGTGGGTAGATCGTCGTGTTTTCGACCAAGTTTTCGATCAGCGCACACTTCTTGCAATCTACAAACTGATGCAACAGGGGCATATCGACACCCTTGATTGGCCAATCGCTCGTGGGAAAGAAGCGCATGTGTTCCATGCTACTACACCCAATGGAGTGGCTGCAGTGAAGATTTTTCACACCAGCAATGCTGTGTTCAAAGGACTAATGCAATACATTGAGGGTGACCCAAGATTCGGCGGACTTCGCCGCCGTCATCACGAACTGGTCAATATCTGGGTCAGGAAAGAACACCGCAATATGATGAGGATGTCCAAGCATGGTCTGCGTGTTCCAGAACCACATGCCCTCTTTCGAAATGTACTGGTCATGGATTATCTGGGAAATTCAGAAGGACCAAGCCCACGACTCCGCGATGTCGAGGTTGAGGATGCAGCACCCATATTCGATGAATTGTTGAATTGGTTGCGAGTGTGTTGGCAAGAAGCGGACCTCGTCCATGCAGATTTCAGTGAATACAACATCCTCTGGCACCAGGGTGAGCCACGAATCATCGACGTAGGCCAAGCAGTGACGAAAGCCCATCCAAATGCGGAGGAATTCCTCGTTCGCGATGTCACTAGATTGGTTGAATGGGCACAGAAGCAAGGTGTTGATGTTGATGTGGCCGAAGCCATGGCCAACGTACTATACTGATTATTCTTCTTCGTATTCAATCGATTCGTCTTCAGCGAGTTCCATCATTTCCCCGACTTCTCCTTCATCATCTGGGTTGACTTGCGCATCTTTGTATCGACGTTCTCTCTTGAGTCGAGCAGCATCAAGGCCCGGTACCAGTGCCTCAAATCGATCACTATCACCTCTAGTATCGATGGATTCCAGATTGCGTGAGGACATGCGTTTCTTGCGGCGTTCGGTTTCAAGATGCTTCAGAACAGACGAATGCTCCGCGCCCTGCAACAATCTCTCAATCGCTTGACCAGCCAACGGGAGCGCCTCTTCATCACCGATAATCACAACGGTGGAACCGTAGATTGCGATTTCTGAACCCGAATGCTCTTCAATCAATTCTCGAATTCGTCCATTACGACCAATCAGTCTACTTCGAATTCGTCTTTGTTGGTTGGGACTCTTCCCTACATATTCTCGCATATCATAGAGTCTGAGATGATGATCGTCATTGAGCAACTGAAGAGCTCGTTCCGGATTCATCCCTCTGCCAATGGCGCGAATAACATCGGGGAGTTTCATACGCAGAATTGGATCAAATTCCTCGTTCCATTCCACGGAGACATCGCCACTGGTCGAATCGATGTGGAGTGATGATTTGGTGGCTTTCTCCAGTGCTCGACGAGTGGCGCCCTTACGTCCAATCAATACCGCAATTCGGTCTTGGGGAATTCGGGCGAGGCCTTCCATCGGCCCCCGCGACCGGGGGCTCCTCTTTCAAGACGCCGATTCCCGATGTTTGAGTACTCTACTGGCAAACAAGCCTGCAAGAAGCAAGAGCACTAGGTCTGGTGCAAAGCCAGACACCGAGCCTATGACCTCTGGGTTCGCTGCCCCGATGAGGAGGAATGCCTCATTATTACCCTCATCACGTTCAGAAATCGAGTCATCAGGGTCAACGATGACGCGTATGTCAAATTCACCCGCCGTCAGCAATGTGATGTCCACAACAACTCGCTCTTGTTGATCCATGAGAGACCCCGTACTGATTGCAACCGAATTCAAGGTTGTCCATTCAGTCATTGAATCACGGCTCGCTGGGGCACTTTCAACTCGAACAACGACGCTCCCAGGGTAGACTTCGTTGGTGTCGATATTGGCTTCAAGTTGGACCGTATCTTGCGAGCCAGCTCGTACAACGAGGCGATCCAGTGATGCATCGGAGATGGAGAAGTCAAGCCCCGGTAAGATGAGGAAATGTGAAGCCGGAGTGGTGACCGTATTTCCTGCCGTATCGACGAGTGTTGAACGTAGAGAAAGGAATTGCCCGGCACGAGTAGACCAATCGATTGCAGCGGAGAGTGAGTTTGAGGTCCCTGAACCTACACTGAGCCAATCGGAAGAAATGTCAGGCGTTGAACCCGCGCCATTGGAATCAAATCCGTATTCAATACTGCATGAGGTGGTGGCAATTCCGGCATTTGCATCGGTTGCATCGATACTGACCGCCACTTGTCCACTCAGGGAATCTGTAAGTTCCGGCAGAATCCATCCCCCTGCCACAGGTGCAGAACGATCAATCATCATCGTCACGTCGAGTGAATCACCGATGTTACCGACTCGATCCACGGCACGAAATTGAATCGTGCGCACACCTTCGTCCAAACTCATCGACCCAGAACCTGCAGACCCAATATCTGCCCATTCATCAGTACTATCGCGTACGTGGTAGGTGGTAATCCCAGATCCATCATTGTCTGTTGCTCCGCTGGATAAACCGTTGAAAATCAGGGTTGTTGCATCACTCCAACTCCCCGTGGCCACCGATAGCGATGGCGTTCCTACTTCAGGTCCACTTCGATCAATTCCGATGTGAATGGAGGTCTGCGCTGAATTTCCGCCTTCATCAAACACCGATAGAACGGAATTCCATGTTCCTTCTGTTAAGTCACCAGGAGACCATGCCCAGGAGTTGAGAATTGTACCCGGACCATCTTGTGGTGGATTTCCTGAACCTGGAACATTCGTGAGTGTTGCATGTGAGAGGTGCGAATCTGAGCCATTCCAATCGAAATTCATCGTTCCAGCCTCATCTGTGGTGAACCATGCCCGGCTAATTGTCGAAGAACCGTCTCCAATCACTGCCCCAGATGTACTCAACGTGAGACCGGTGGGTGCTGTGTTGTCGATGGTGAAGGTCGGACTCACCACCCAACCTGTCGTGGTTGAATTGGCCAAGGTCCCTTCAATTCTCAATTGATAATCCCCATCACTATGTGAACTGGTGTCCCAAGCAGACAACCAAGGCGCATTTGTCACATTAGCAATTGAAGTCCACACTGATCCATCGGATACTTCGATATTGATGTAATCCATGTCTACCACATTGGTCATGAGAATCGTGTACGTTCCAGAGACAACCTGACCTGCATTGGGGCCGCCACTGAAGTCCAAATCATCGCTCCGACCTGCCGATGCATCGACTGTCATCCACGCTCCATGTGGTACAGCACAGAGCAGAATCACCACAAAAGTGGAGAGAAAGACACGGCGAGAAAGCATCGGCACCAATCCTCCCACAATATGCACCGCCCTTCAAGGCTTTCCAATGGGGCCCGCAACGCCGTCCCTTGCATGGGGTTATCAGGCGATTTCGGAAGCAGGTTTGAAGTGCCTTGGCTGTTCTCCTAAACTCATGGAGCGGCCCCCGCTAGCACATATCCTGTGCGCTCTCCTCTTCCTTGCGCCGTTATTGGCAATCTCCAGTTCAGTTAGCGCTGAATTGTCCGGGGACGTCGCTTTCAGCACTGAGGGCCTTTCGATGAGCCCTTCAACTGCCGTTGAAGGAGGGGACGTCACATTCACACTTTCACTACAGAATGTAGCGAATATCATCGCAGAAGATGTCGCTGTTGAGTTCCACAAGAACAGCTTCCAGATGGGCAACCCCTCAGCATTAGAATTTGTAGACATCGATGCAGGTTCGTTTGAAGATGTCAACTTTGTTTGGACGAATTTGGCATGGGGCGATGGCGAACAGACACTGGTTATTCGAGTCAATCACAACGATGATCCAAAAATCATCTCCCATGATTTCGATGTCGAGGGTTTGGCCAATCTTCGATTTGCACATTTTGAATTGTCTCCCGCTTCAGGCGCACACGAGGGCGATTCGATTCAAATCCAAATCAAGGTTGAAAATTCAGGACATGCGGATGCCCCTACCAGCCATCTTGACCTGACAGTTGCAGGAAGTGCCAATCTTCTCTCTGTCTCTTCTCTGCAAGCAGGAGACAGTGTGTGGATGAACCAAACTGCGACAGCACCGGCTGCAGGTACATACGACATCATCGGCGTTGTCAATGCAGACAGTGGAGATAATATCGTTGAATCGACCACTGCTGATAATTCTCAATCCCGTTCTATGATTATCGATACATTGCCTGATTACCGACATGCTGACGGCCCCACTGTCGTGGCAGACCCCGGTTTGTCCGGTCCTTGGACGGTGAGTGGCACCATCGCACGAGATGGAGGCACTGGCACGACCTCCGCGCCACTCGAAATCCGTATTCAGAACGGAATAACTTTGGAAATCGTCAATCTATCATTCACTGATGCCGACGCCTTTGCTGAGTATTCTGTCTCCATCACTTCCGGTGATTTGACAGATCCTACACCAGGCGACATACACCTAGATTTGGAAATCGATTCATCATGGAATGTCCCCCAGTCAAATCCCTTCAATAATCTGCAATCAGCCGTTCTCACCATCTATCAGGAACCCAACGTTGTCGTCACGGGGGCCTCACCGCAGACACCGACAACCACGCCGGGTAACATGATTACATTTACAGTGACATTACAGAATGTTGGTATGGTAACTGCAACCGGAGATTTGACGGCCACCTTTGATGGAGAATTTATTGAAACCAAGGCACTCTCAATTCCACCTTCAAACACTGGGAATCAGGGCCAAATCAGTGCAACATTCACTGCTATTGCAGAAGGGGTAACACGTGATATTCCCTTTGAGGCAAGTTGGACCAAGACGCCAGGATCTTACGATCGATTGGAAACAGATAACGTTGCAACCACTTCAGTCAGCCTGATTTCTGACCTTACACTAAGATTTCTTCTAGGCACGGAAGGTTGGTCTGCCGGACCACCACTTTACGCTGGATACACCTATGTCTATTCAATAGACGCCGTCGCAGATATCGGTTCAGGTGAGGAAACCTTCGATTGTGTCGATCGCGCAACTGGAACAACTCTGGATACCACAACTCCACTCGTGTTTGAAACCGGTGGACAAGCGACCATCCGCTGTGAGATTGATGTGGGGGTGCCCGGGGAAATTGAACTCTCAATCACACCTCATGGAACCAGCGTGACACCCCACGCAAAGAAATGGAACGTAGAGCGTGAAGGAGGTGTAGATGTTGGTGAAGAGGACGACTCTAAGTCAATTCTTCTCTTTGCAGTTGCCGGGTTTGTAGCTTTGATTGCATTGATTGGTGCCGTTGTTCTCACTCGACGTGGATTGGCGGATGCCGATCGGGAAACATACGACCTTTGTCCAGCATGTGATGGAGATATTGAGGGCGATGAAGACATTTGTCCACACTGTGATTTCGATCTTCGAGTCGGTAGGGCAAAATTCCACGATTGCCTCGATTGCAATTCTACCATTCCTTCGATGCTCGAACATTGCCCATATTGTGGTTCTGAGCAAGATATCAGCACCCATTATTCACGCCGTGAACGCAAATTCAAGTCACTACCAGAAGTGTCTGAAGTTGAGCCTGAGATTGAAGAAGAAGATGATAGCGAAATTGTCCGGGGTCACGAGGGCTTCGACAAGCACGCAGGTTCTCTCGGTTTCAACGAGGAGCAATGGGAAGGAGAGTGGGACGAAAATATCACAGAAGCAGAGGCTTATTTCGATACCCAGGAGACAGATATCCTCGCCACGGAAGCATCTGACACGGTAGACCCCGAAGACGAGGATACCGTGGCCTCCACTGAACTGAGTGAAGCCATGGACGAAATGCCAAGTCACGATTTAGATTCATTCCTTGGTGATGTTGAATCACGTCGACATTTGTCGGATGCGGATGTTGAGTTAACTGCCTCGGATGCTGACTACCGGGAAGAGATCTTTGAATTGACAGGCGAAGATGGAGTTCTACCGGGGCAGCAGGTCAATGTCGATGCAATGATTGACAACACCGTGGTTGGAAATGAAGTCCGTTCTGCGAGCAGTGATTTCACCATCCTCAATGAACCTGAACCTTCCACTAAGATTGAGCCCGAATCAGAATCAACCGAGGAAGATTCCAGTTCAAAGCGACGTGGCGTCCGCCGTCGCAAGAAGGAAGAGTGACACCCCCGGGGGGCCGTCAGACAGAAATGCCCTCCCCTACACCGAAGGGGTAGGGGAGACATCGATGCCCGTCTTGCGCAGTCAAAAAACGATGAGCGCCATCATGGCGTTACTTTTCGTAACGATGGCTATGCCTGGATGCCTCTCCCTAGTGATTGGACGAGAAATGATGGAAAGTGCCCGGGGATTCCCCGAGGTCCGCGAAATGAGTACACCCTACGATTTGTCACACACATTCGTTATCGATGGCACTGGAGCGCTTCCTACCCAAGTTCAGAAAACGATGACCGAACAGATTTCGATTGATCACACAGTTCAGGAAATCATCATCAATTTCCAAACATCTGTCAATTATTATGCCGGGGATTCAGATCAGCGTTATGTCCATGTTGAACTATTGTCGTGTGACGACAGCGGCTCCAATTGTGATACATCTAATCCGATTTACGAAGTGATGGCAGACAACGGCTCTTATCCGCAGACACGAACAGAATTGGATTGCAACTTGGATCCCTGTGAAAGTGGTCTATGGCGCTTGACAGTAGATGGTCGTGGCATGGGTACGGATACAGGAGTTGGCCTACTTGATTTCCAAGATTCTTGGGTGCTTCGCGTGACGGTGATTCGACCCTGTCTAGCATTCCCAGAAAATCCGGAAGAATGTACACCCACGGTCGACTTTGACTAATCAGACCAAACTCTGTGGACACATCTTCCGTCGCGAACAATTGCGACACTTACCAGGCCTCTCGTGGTTTCGCTGTGCCCCGCCTTCAACCATGAGGCGCTGAATTTCTTGTATTGAATTAGTCAAATCAGCCCTTGCCAAATCATCCCACGGGACTGTGAACAGAGCCTCACCTCCATAGCGTAGAATTCCATAATCTGGTATCGTACCAGTCGTATTGCTCACTAGGTGAAGATAGGCTAGCAATTGCATCCGATGACTATCATGGGGTTCTTTGGGAATCTTGCCAGTCTTCTGTTCGACTGGGATAAATTGATTGTCAATCTTCACAATTTGATCTGGTCGTCCACGCACACCAATTTCTTCATCGACGAGCAACGCAGCACTTTCTCCTGCATCATCACTGTATGCTAAGATGTCATCCTTTGCCAATCCAGCATCTTCTCTTGCATCTCCCGCTTCTCGTTCCGAGGTGAGTACTCTGTGCAATTGCCATGCTGTGAACAGCAACCATGCCAATGTAGCCACGATGAGAGAAAATGTCAGAATGGTTCTATTTTGCCCCCAGTAAATCGCCAAACCGTGTAATGCAACTGCAATTGAAGCCAACAACAATCGAGCCTCTGTGACTCCACCTTTGCCAAAGTCACTATCATTTTCAGTGCTGTATTCAGGTTCAAATGGAGACATCATTTTTTCACTCTGCAATCCACTACTATCGATTAGTGGAGGCTGGGCCAATCCGAAGGGCCGCCCCAACCATCGTCGCCAAGGTAGGGAGATGAGCATGATGGCTAACACAAGCCAAACGACAGCCAACATGATGAGATATCGACCCATATCCTGAATGAATTCCTCGGGAATCACTCCTTCACCAACGAAGAAGAAAGCTGCTGAATCAGCAGAAAGTGCACATAATACTGTAATCCACCAGGACCAAATCACCAATTCACGTGATGCATGATCTTCAGAGCGCTTGAATTCTTGCATCTTTGAATGAATTTTGTCGTGCGCAACCATGCCTTTCTCAATCGCTTCACCTTCTCCACTGACGCCTGCTTTCGACAATTGCCACGACACGGGGCAGTAGGTGTGCCGTTCCAAATCGGATGCAGAAACCGGGAGCGGAATCCCCTTCAAATTCGTCCAATAACCATCCTTTCGTTGGTTTCCTTCAGAGATTGGACTCGAAAGGTTCATGGCGGCTTCAACCGATTTATCTCCGCCCATGAGGGAGAGAGAATCCATTGAAAGTTAAGCATTCTTCCGACATGCCTCGCTACCGTGCTTTTGATTCACCATCGCCTTCTATTCGTGTCACTGCATTGAAAAATCTCGTGTACGCGAGCGAAGCGGTTATGAAGAGTGGGTGGGTGGCGAGGCCGCCGAGGCAATGTCATGACCGATTCAATGCTGGTTCCTCATGAAACCTACGAGGTTCACAAGGTTCACATTGGTGCGCTCCAGAAGAGTGCGGACATGAAACCCTTCCTCAGTGACGAACAAGGAGATGGCTCAGGTCTACATTTGATTGATTTGGAACATACCGATTCTAGAATGCGCATCGTTGCTCAATTCCTCAACCGATACGACTCAAGTCGCATTCTGGTCGTCAGCGCACGTCAATACGGTCAGCGCCCCGCCCGCATGTTCGCTCAGGCAATCGGCGCTAAGCACATAGTCGGTCGATTTATTCCAGGCACATTGACCAACCCTCGTCTTCGAACTTACATCGAACCTGAACTCATCGTTGTAACCGACCCACAGGCCGATCAACAGTCACTCTCAGAAGCGGTTAGCAGTGGCATGCCCGTCGTCGCCATTTGTGATGCTAACAACAATCTTCGAAATGTTGATCTCTGCTTGCCAGCTAACAACAAGGGCCGCCAGAGTCTGTCCTTGATTTACTGGCTCCTTTCCCGCGAAGTTCTCAAGGGTCGCGGCACAATGGATGACGATACATGGGCTACCATGCAAGATGTCAACGATTGGGAATCCACTTTCTGAGTTGTCTCAGTGAGGTGGAATCATGCCAGAACAAGTTCCATTGTTCCTAGCACCAATGTCTGGTGTGACCGATGTGGCATACCGATTGTTGGCACTAGAGGCCGGCGCTGATTTTACTTCGACAGAATTCACTGCGGCCAGTGGCCTCAGTCGTCAAGATGCCAGATCGTGGGCCAAAGTTGAAACTCATCCACGGGAAGCCCCATTCATCCCACAAATTTTTGGCGGTATCGAAGATGAAATGGTCGAAACATCTCGCCTACTTTCGAAAAGTGCGGATGTCATCGACCTCAATTTTGGATGTCCCGCGCCAAAGGTCACCAAGACTTGTGCTGGCGCGGCGATGATGGCCGATCCAGACAATCTCATTTCTATGGTTGAACGCTGCATACAGGCCAGCGAAGTCCCGGTCTCAGTGAAGATGCGATTGGGAACCAGTCAAAATACCATCACTGTCTTTGAAATCGCTGAGCGATGCGCCCAACTCGGTGTATTGCGAATCTGTGTTCATGGACGCACACTATCTCAGAAATATCGCGGAGATGCCAATTGGGATATGATTCGCCAAGTGGTCGATATTGCAGAACCCTATGGTGTTCCTGTGATTGCCAACGGTGACATCATTGGTGCAAAGAGTGCCGCCCGTTGCTTGGAAGTAACTGGCGCATCTGGATTGATGATTGGTCGGGGTGCCATTGGTGATCCCTGTATATTTGGAAGAATAAAGACGGAATTGGGTTGGGGGGATTTCGATGCCCCTTGGGGCGACGCTAATGAGGCTGGCCAGAAACATTGGGCATGGAATCGCTACGTCGAATTGGTCGACGAAATTGGAGGCCCCTATGCGGCTCGCAACATGAAACAACATGCCATCTCATTCACCAAGGGTCTTCCTGGTAGTAGGGAATTGAGGCCACACCTTCACGCCATCAAGGATTTCCGTTTGATTGGAGAACCACTGAATATGGCATTTGAAGGATATGCGAACCGAAGTCACAACACATTGGCTGTCCCTGAGGCAATCGCCATGGCAGAAGGGTTGAAACATCATGAATTCAAACGCTGATGTTAATTATTAAGATTTAACTCAAAGGAATAATTATTCCTTCAACGCCTTTTCAAGCGTCTCTGCAACTCTCTTTATTCGTCTGAAAGTTCGATCCGATTTTGCCAGTACACGCTCACAAACCTGGCTGGACTTGGCGCCACACAGGCGCCACCCGATAGCCAACTTTCCACCGAGCATGTTGAGCATAATCATCTGTTCATTGGGAGAAACACCAGAGAAGATTTTCTCACACTTCTCTACATTGAATGAACCGTCTTTCAGAGCCTTGACCACCTTCTTGGCAACCTTCTCATCAATGCGAGAAAGCCCACCCTTCTTCATCAGCCAATCACTGCCTCGGCGACCATGTTGTGCTTGGAGTGCAGACCACAAGGTGACCGGTAACCGATCCAATCGTGGAACCCTCTCTGCTAGACCTGCGGCTCTGAATCTGTCCAAGGTGCGTGTCAGTCGTGGCCGAGTCGTCCCCCAGTGTTCCAGAGCTTCGTCCAGCGATAGAGGCGAATGTGCTGCCAGCAGATGTTCAAACATCAGGCGCCCCAGTGGTGCGCTTCCGTCTGCTGGTCGACGTACGCGATCCCCTAGTAGACCTAGGTCAACTAGGAAAGCATCCATTTCGTCCTGACCTTCAGTTAGAGGTACCCTTCCTCGAATCTGGATGTGGAACGGTGCATCACCCCTCTTATCCGGGACAATGGACATTCTCGTATCGCTCTCTGCCATCCATCCTTCAAGCGCGCGAAGTCGTTGTTCCAAGACCAGCCGTGCTTCTGTAGCCATAATCTCGACCGCATTTGAGAGCGATCCGTTGCGAAGATGATGCACTCGCCAACCATCTCGATTCACGGCCGCAGTGAGTCCACATTCGTTGAGCTTGCCGAGTTGGTATTGTGTTGCGGTCGGAGACAGGCCCAATTCATCACCCAAGGTCTGGGCATCCCACCCCTGTCCCGGATTGGCAAGCATATGTTCGCAGAGAATTCGGTGGATAGGGGAATGCACCCCTTCACCAGTCCATTCGTCCCCGGTCCGACGGACTAATTCCAGCGTGTCCAGCAACCAACTGACCAGTTGATTGACGTCTCGACTGCCTGCGGGTGCAGGCTGCTCGGCCAATCGCATGTTCAACATAGGTAATGCCCGGGGCAGGGGGGCTCAAAACCCCTCCGACATCAGAAGTGACTCAGACCTAACTATGTCGTCTCACGTTGGAACGCGAGTTTACTCAGGAAGAGGTCGCTCATCTAGCCATTCGTATTCGATGCCAGAGGTTTGCAATCCCTCGAGATGTGGCGCTAATTTGAGTTCGTGGCTGTGAATAATTCCACGACGACGCAAGACCTTGATAGCAGAGTGGATAGTAGCTCTAGAGCGACCCATCTCTCGACTTAGTTCGGCCTGACTCTTGGGTTGCGGCGCCTTCATCAACCTGGCCACAACGATGCGCTGAGCACCGGAAAGTCCGACCGGCATCATTCGCGCAGCACGCTGTGAATCGCCAACATTCATCTCTCGCAGAATCTCGATTTGCTGCGGGGCGCCAGCGTAGTGGCAAGATCGACCATTGACAGGTACCACGGTGATTGAGCGATTTGAGATTAGAACGTCGAGATGATGGCGGAGGGTACCGTTAGCTGCCCCCAGTTCACGCTGCAACTCTCGGTAGGCTAGACCAGGTTGGGTATCGAGAACTTGCAGAATCCGCTGACGTAGCGGATGTTCCCATGGATTGGTTTCTCGGCTCGAAATCACTCCTGTGGCGGCCCAATTCCAAGGCATAACTGCACCAAGGCTGGCACCTACTGCAGCCACTCCGGCCATGAGCCAAGGACGCTGACGGTGCCATTGCTGAAGCAGTGCCATCGAATCCCTTTGGGATTCAGTGCTTATTGAAGCAATTGGTCCAGTGTTCGGACATAGAGTGGCCTATGTCTGACTATTCTTACTGGACCGATCCCTTCTGCAACTTCATGTAGGCAACCAATGGACCCAATAATCGACCTGCACGCAAACCGTGCTCGGTCAAACGATACGTGACACGGACTGGCGGACCATCGACAACGATTCTGTCAATCAATCCATTTTCTGTACACTTGCGAAGTTTATCTGAAAGCGTTCGACTTGAAATTCCCACCAACAATTTTCGCAACTCATTGAAGCGGCGATCCCCCGCAATGTACAATGTCGCTAGGATTTCAATGGTCCAACGACTGGTGAAAACATCCAGCGCATCCACAGAGGCTTCAACTTCCCAAGCGATGTCATGTACTCCGAAGGCTGGGTTATCTCTCAAACGATTACCACCAAAAATTTGGCGAATTCTCGCACCCATTCCTTCAGTGGTCACGATACTGGATTCAATCTCTAGCATATCTTCAGGGGACAATATCATTGGAGGTTCTGGCATCATTTTCACCAAGGTGTTATTCAGGTAACGTGGTGTGGAAGTTGCACCTTAATTTAAACGTTACAACTCCTCAGTCTAAATATGACCGTGTACACCAGTTTACTATCAACACTGGTTGGAGGGTTACACATGGATGCATGGTTAGAGAATTGGATTGATGAATTGGAAGCAGAATACGAGGGACTCAAAGCGGTTGAGAGAAAACATTTGGCAGAGAAATCCACCCATCGATCAATCCTAGGGTTGCTGGCCCTGGCTCGCCGCAATTAGGGCATTGGCCTAACGCAATCATCGAATGATGATGACTTGGTTTGGATTGTTGGCCTGATGGACCAATTGAGGCATGATGAGTGCATCAATGACCCAACCTATTCCAAAACCACCAAAGGTGAAAAGGTACAGAATCCCCATACCAACGTGACCAAGATAGAAGCGGTGTCCACCAATCAGGCCTAGGAAGAACCACATCAAATAGGCCACAACGACATCTTTGGATCCCGTTGAGGGGATGTATGTCGCCGCTGGGGCGTAGGTTTGCTGCACGACGGCCTGTACGGGTACTTGCTGGACAACTGGTTGAGGTGCAGCATGGTAATGATTGTGCACTACATTCCCGGTATGCACATTTCCTCCGACAACACTGTCCTGCATGGCCGGCGCTTGGGACGGGTCTGGTTGCATTCAATCCCCACACAGCGACACATGGTGGAGATGATGATGGCTTCGGTGTTACGAATCACGAATTAGTGTACGTAGGCCGACGTCCTTCAATGAGTGCTGACAATCCCTCTAGAGCATCAGCCGTACCGAATATATCGTCTAGGTTCGACAGTTCCAGAGCCAGCCCTGCATCGAGGTCATCTCCGGTTTCAACAGCTCCGTCGAGTAGTTCATTGGCTATCCGTAACGCGATTGGGGCTACTCGGCTGAGGGACTTCAGTTGACGGCCGACGTTGCGATCCTCGGCATCAAATCCATCGGGACACGAACCGTTGAGCAGTCCAGAAATGTTACCATCACTGTAGAACGCATTGGCAAAAGCCGCGACTGGATGACCTGTGTCACGAGGTGTTCCGGGATACTTGTTCGCCGGCTTGCCCGATGCAGAAATCGATTCCACAGTCTCGCTGACCTCAGCAGGTTCGACAAGATGTGTGAGAATTCCAAGGGCATCCGCCGTCTTTGAATCGACAAAATTGCCAGCAAGCACGGCCCAGCGTGCGGCCTCAATACCGCAGATGCGGACGGTACGCTGCGTCCCACCCAAGCCCGGATAGATTCCGATGCTGGTTTCGGGAAAGCGGAACTGGCTGCGTCGGGTGCCGACTCGATAGTCACAGGCTAGGGCAAGTTCAAGTCCACCACCGAGAGCTAGGCCTGTGGTTAGGGCAATTGTGGTCTTGGGACTGTTCTCCAATTTGTTGAGAACTTCATGGCCGTTGGCAGTGAAATCATAGATGTCAGAGATAGAATCAGCACGGATTTTGTCGACGAAGAACTTGACATCCGCTCCAGCGACAAAGGCCTTTCCTGCACCTTCTAGAACGATGGTAGTAACCGAGTTGTCCGCATTCAAATCGTCCATCACAGCCCCTAATTGAGCAACCAGTGTCTCGTTTAGTGCATTCATCGCTTCGGGTCTATTGAGTCGAATAGTCGCGACACCTCCTGTCTGAACGACATCAACAAAATTGAATTCCCAGGGATGCCCAGTTTCAGCTTTGACTTCAAAGAAGGGTGGTAAATCGAATGCAGCGAGATCTGCATAGGCATTGGCCATGCGGTAGGCTTCATCGATTCCAATTGCATTCATGATTTCGAATGGCCCATTCATCCAGCGCAGACCCACCTTGGCCCCACGGTCGACATCCTCCATGGAACAGATTTCTTCTGCGACAATTTGTGAGCAGACAGCAAACACCTGACCAAGCAGTCGTTCTGAGATAATCTTGGCAGCCTCAGCATCACATTCGGTGTCCTCGTCAATCTCCCACATGACTCCTTCCTCGACGAGATCATTCAGACTCTGGGCGCCCGTATACCGCGGCGTATTGAGTTGCTCAGCGAGATAATTGGTCGAGTGAAGTGCGATGGGTGGACCTGTCAGATTCATCAGTGCGAAAGGACCCATGCCGATGTCAAAGGCCGAGCGTGCTACTGCATCAATTTGGGCAGTGGTCCCCAGACCTTCTTCGAGCAGCAGACACGCTTCATTCAGCCAAGGAACAAAGAATCGATTGACGACGAAACCGGGGCGATCCTTGCAGACGATGACGACCTTTCCAAGCATCTTGCAGTATTGTTCCACGCGTGCGACGGTCTCGCCACTAGACAATTCCGATGGAATGACTTCCACTAAGCGATTCTTGGCGGGGTGATAGAAGAAATGTAGGCCGACAAACCGATCAGGGCGTGCAGTTGCTTCAGCCAGAGCATTGACGCTCAGGGATGAGGTGTTCGATGCAAGGATTGTTTCCTCTCCACAGGCTTCGTCGAGTGTGTTGAAAACCGCTGTTTTTACATCAATATCTTCGAAGACCGCTTCGATAACGAGGTCGGTATCGGCAGCAACGTTCTCGACACCGACAACTCCAGTGATTCTACCTTGGATATCTTCTACTTGAGCTTCCGAGAAAATTCGCCTCTCCACAGCCTCCCCCAGCAATTTCGCAATCGTCTCTTGCCCACGATTGACCCATTGCTGCTCTCTATCAACCATCTGAACGGGAAACTGCTCCTGCGCGCTCTTCTGGGCAATACCGCTGCCCATGTTTCCGGCTCCGATGATGGCTACGGTCTCGATGGGCTTCATGGCCGCCCCACCCGAATACGCTTCATGAATTCAACGGCGGAGCCGAGAGGGATGAAGCATCAGATTCAAACCCCCTTCTCGTTGAGCCCCTCTCATGGTCTCAGAGTCTGACTTCATTGCTGCCTTCCAAGCATATCATGATGCTTTGGAAGACCCAGCGGCAAAAATCGACACGATTCGCCCTCTTGTCAATGACCATCTGGAGCAACTCATAGCACGCCTACCGGGAACGGTGGTTCAGAATGCGGCACGTGACCGTGCAATGGCGGAATTGGATCGAATCGAGAGTATGGCCAAGGAAAAGTCCGTTGAGGTGGCTGCTGAGGCCCAGAGACTAGAGGGTGAAGTCAGAGAAAGGGCAGAGTCACTGAAGGGTGCTACACTCTTCGTTGATACAGCAGAACCTGAAGAAGGCTCACCATTCACCGTTGGGTTCACAGGAAGTTCGGGTAGCCCCCATGCGTGGATTGGCATCTTTCCCGCAGGTAGCCCAAATGGAGAACATGGGGCCAATTGGTTGTATGTCGGGGGAGGCCAACAACCAGGCGAAGGAAAAATCGCAGGTTCTGTGACTTTTGTTGGAGAACAGTACGTTGCTGGCGATTACGAAGCCCGACTATTCCGAAACAATGCCCATGACATGATGGCGACAACGAGTTTCTCAATCTCTGCCACAGAACCGGAAGAAGTTGTTGAGGAATCTGAGCCTGAGCCAGAACCTGAAGCCATTGAGGAGAAACCTTCCGACAAAATGCAAGAAGCATTCAATCTCTTTGATCGCGATGGCAACGGTGTCATCGACATCCAGGAATTGCATCTCATGATGAACACCCTTGGTGAACGCATGACTCCTGAGGAAATTCTAGCGTTGCTCAATGAGGCCGATGCCGATGGTGATGGAGTCATTAATTTCGAGGAATTCAAAGTCATAATGCTGATGGATAGAAGTGACTCATCTGCTCCTGCTGAAGAAGAGGATGTTCCCGAGGAATCCGTGCCCGAACCGGAACCTGAACACCCGACCCCTTCCACTAGCGGAAGCATTGTCGACGTGGCCGCTCATCTCGATACACTGAAACTCTTTGGCGACAAGCGTCGATACATCGAAAGTTTGAGCGATCAAGTCTTCGATTTCACATTGAGAATTGACAAAATGGAGAAAACCATCGGAATAGGTTTGGGTGACGAATTTCGGGGTGGCAATACTTGCATTGGCGAGGTTGACGACACCGGCGTCGGTGTTCGCATGCCTAATACCATGGAATTGTCAGTCGGACAGGACGTCTATGTTGAGGCCAAACTGCTTGAATACCGCTCAGTAGTCAAGCGCTTTGAGTTTGAGCATCTCTGAGGTCATTCTCTCAGTTTGTCAATTATCGAAGCAAGCGTTGCCGCTTGCTCTTCGGGTCGC
>Ga0208765_1000113_pt1 | contig 47931 bp, 61 predicted proteins | sample ETNtaG_2_FD_185783 | JGI IMG/M metagenome (GOLD analysis project Ga0208765, IMG submission 185783) | Marine microbial and viral communities from oxygen minimum zone, Eastern Pacific Ocean - ETNP201406SV203 (SPAdes) (version 2) | ecosystem: Environmental > Aquatic > Marine > Oceanic ...
TGCAGTACACAGTATGTTTAAAAATGACATAAAATTGACTGATGTTGAATCATCTGAACTATGTCAAAATTTGAAAATTGATTAATATGGAAAAATTCTTTTTTTGTTTTCTAAATCGTCTACAATAATTGCTTTTGTAGGGCATGTTTCAGCCGCATTCATTATTTTTAGATTTTTTGCACCTTTTGAATTATAGACTCTAGATTTTGGATTCATATTACTTGTTTTGTCTATTGTAAAAACTTCAGGCGCAATTGTTTCACAGCTACAGCAAGCAATACAAAGTGTTGGATCCACTTTAACTCCTAAATCAATTTGATCTTGTTGCTTAACATTACTAGATTCTTGTTCATGTAGATCATCTTTATTTGCAGATTCATATTTATTCCAAAAATTTTTCTCATAATTTTTCCACCAATCTTTATCTTCTTCAAATTCTTTAGTAAATTTACTCCAATCTTCTTCAGGTGAAGTTTTTCCATTACCCCAATTGGTTCGTTTGTAAAAGCCTTTTTTCTTTTCTTTATTTTGATTAGTTTTTGTAGTTTTTTTACTAGGAATCTTGTATTGTTTCTTTAAATAATAATATGCTTCTGTAGCTTGCTTGAATCTTTTCCCATCAGATTCTTTTTTATTTTTATCAGGGTGAAGTTCTAATACTAATTTTCTATATGCATTTCTTATATCATTATATGTTGGATTTGGTTCTAAAAGTAAAATTTGATGTGCTTGATTACTATTCAATTGTTTTACATATCAACTAATAAGATAAAAACATAATTGGTTCATTCAAATATTTCATTTTCTTTTTTCCATGCAGGATCAACTATGCATAAAACCTTCAGATCTGTGTTTCCTGTATTTTCTAAATATTGTGAAGAAAATGGTGGAACAAAAACTGATTGATATCTTTCAATTTCTACTGATTCATTTTCTACGTGTAGTATACCATTTCCTTCTAAAATAAAATATACTTCTGATGTTTTCATTTTATGCACTTTCGATTTTCCACCCTTTTGAATTACTGATTCTGCTAAACTGTATCTAATTCCATTAACTGTATTTTGTGGATTAAAAATTTGTTTGATTTCAGTATTTTCATTGCCAGATATTGGGTTCAAATCGTTATTTTTTTTTGAAATCATTATTTCAATCTCTTTGTTACATTTGTTTTGAAATCAGATTCATACCAGATTGTTTTTGGCTCAATTCTATTTTTTGGAAATGAATTTATTGCAATATGTGAAAAATCATTTTTCTTGTTTATTGATCCATGACTATGAAGTTTTTTTGGATGAATGAAAACACAATCACCTACTTTCAATGGTATAGTTTTGGTTTTTTTAATTTTGAAATTATTTTTGTCACTTCCATATCTACGGTAAAAAGTTAAACTGCCTTTTCCCTTAGTAACAATTAATGTTTGTCCACCATCATGAAAATGCAGTTTTGTTTTAGATTTTTGCTTGAATGTGACATGATAAATTTTTTCATTCATTGGTTTTATAACAGCTGAAATATCTTTAGCGATTATTGGACCAGTAAAATAATTAGTTTTTGCTTTTTTACTTGCAACTCCAGTATTTGAAAAAATATTTTCTTTATTCATGTTATCGTATGAATGAATATCGCTATATGTTTTATCTTTTAGATTAATTTAAAAATGTGTAAATTAATTAGAATTATCTGAATTGAAAGAAACTACACCAAAAATTAAAATTATTGTTTTAAAACCATCTTTAGATTTAGATGAGATAATGAGTATAGTAGAATCTAGGAAAGTAAAGACATTTCAAACATTACTTCATAAACCAAAGCGAAGCGAGATACATATCCATTCTACTAAATTATTTTTTGAAGCATTTTTACTTTTATCAGGTAAATACACTGCAAATTTTATACGTGAAACAAAACATACGATAACAGTAGATAAAAATGTTAGAGAATTAATTATTGATGAGCAAACATATCCAATATCAGAGAAAAAAGGTGTTTTAAGTAAATTAGGTCATAATAGAAAAAATAAAGTTAACTTGGAAATGCAAGAACGATTAGTTATTGAACATGAGGATGATATTGCATTTGATCATCATGGAAAAGAAGTTAATCTTCCTTACAAAACAACTGCTAAATTAATTGAGAAGTATCCCAAGAGAATTCTAGATGAAAATAAAGATAATGTAAAACAACCTGAAATTACTATTGATGGTGCAACGAAGAAATTAATTTCAAAATTAAAGAAACCTTCAGAATCTGGAATTAAGTCATTGAAAGAAGACATTCAGATTAACGAGATCTTAGAAGTTTATGTTCCAATATATGAATCACGATTGATTGGTCCAAAAAAGAAAATTAAATTATTACGAATAGACGCAGTAAGAAAGAAAATTTTATAGTTTATTTTATAATATTTTCAAATTCTGGAATACCTACTAATTTATCAAATGCTTTATCTTCAGCCGCCCATTTTTTAATAATTTTACCCGCTTTAGATTTTGTTGCTATTTTTAACAATGTTAATGCCTCAGCTGTTTCATTTAATGCGGCTTTACTTCTAGATTTTGCATAAATGAAATGTGGATTATCTTTATATTTTTGATATCTTTCAAGAATACTATCGAATACTTTTAGTGCTTGTTCATGCCTATCAAGTTCCGCAAGTTGTATTCCTGTTTGAAAATATGCATCAAGATGATTTCTATTATTTCTATAAACATTTTGGAAACAATTTAACGCCTCTTCATGTTTTTTCATTTTACCAAGAACTATTCCCTTGTAGAATTTTGGGTTATCTTTTTTTGGTTCAATTTTTATTGCATTATCTAAGCATTTTAAGGCTTCATCAGGGCGTAATTTTTTATCCAGTAGAACACCTTTGTTATAATGTGCTGGAGCATATTTAGCATCAGCTTTTATTGCTTTATCATACCAATCTAATGCTTCATCAGTATCACCTAATTCTGCCATTGCAATAGCTCTGTTGTTATATGATGGTGAATCTTCTGGATTAATTTCTATTACTTTATCAAAACATGTAATTGCATCTTGATATTTTCGCATCTGATTTAGTGCAAGACCTTGATTGTATAGTGCAGTGACATTTTTGGGTTCTGATTTTAAGGCTTTTTTAAAAAGATTTACAGCAACTTTAGGCTTATTATCTTGTAACATTGCAATACCTTGATAGATATAATCTTCTGGATTCTTTGAATTTCCAAATAGTCCCATACTTTTTTATGGTTTTCCTCCATATTGAAACTTTTCTTATTTTATTTTTACTCTGATTTATAACAATTGCATTTCTTTGTTTTATGCCTGATACACCCTATTAATCTATGATCATTACACCCACATATTGGACACTTTTTCATATTTGAAATTACTAATACTATCAAAATAACCTTGACTATTACATAACGATCAACAAAATTAATCTGTAAATTGGACAGCCAATAACAATAGTTTTGCATAAACTAACAATCAAACTAAGTGAAAAGGATTATTTGGATTTTCTTTTTGAATCTAATGAGCATGGATTAACAGCTGAAGAACAAATTCATCAAATAATTAATTATTATATTTTGGTTAGAAGACGAAGATTAAAAGTGAAATTTTCAAAAAATAGTAGTTTAAAGTTTAAAACTTATTGGTAGATTATTTGCACTTTTTTTTATGTTTTCTTAATTCCTCTCGATCTGGAAATTCATTTCCACATATTCTACATTTTTCATTTTTTTTGTCATGAGCAATTTTTTGATGCCTTTTCAATCTTTCAGAATCATGTAGTTCACTACCGCATTTCTTACATTTAGTAATACTCTCTGTTTTACTTTTAGTAAATAATCCCAATTCATAATATAGGTAATACACCTTAAAATTATTTTCTAATATAGTATAGAGTAATTTGAAATTTTATTTATAGAGATCAAATTCTGGGCTTCTTTTTTGTGATTTGACTTCATCCATTACTGCTTTTACCACTTCATCATGGTTGTAAGTTAGATGTCTAAGGAATCTAGAAGAAACTTCGGCTCTAGTCACTTCATCAGCAAATAGCATTTCTTCAGATGATAATTCTAGCATCATTTCTTTGCATTCTTTACATGGATTAAAATCTAAGAAAAGCTTCATGGTAAAAATGAATTAGGTTTAGATATAAAGGATTTGTATTTGATAGAAAATATGAAAATTAGTGAGATGTTTGATTCAATACAGGGAGAAGGTCCTAATGCAGGTGAACCTGTAATATTTATTCGTCTTGCGTTATGTAATTTAACTTGCAGTTGGTGTGATACAAAGTATACCTGGGATTGGGACAATTATGATTTTGACAAAGAAGTACATCATTTTGAAATAGAAGATATAATTAAAAAAATTCAGACCTATAAAATTAAACATATTGTAATAACTGGTGGTGAACCACTAATGCAGCAGGAAGAACTAATAAAATTACTTTCACCATTAAAAAATAATTATTTTATTGAAGTTGAGACAAATTGCACTATAATTCCAAATGAATCATTAATGAAGATAGTAGATCAGTGGAATGTTTCACCAAAAACCAAAAACTCTGGAAACTTGCCTGAACAATACGAAAATAAAGAATCTTATAATTTTTTTACTGGTGTTGATAATTGTTATTTTAAATTTGTTGTAGAAAATGAAGAAGATCTAACTGAAATTCAAAAATTAATTAATAAATATAATATTAAAAAAGACAGTGTGTTTTTGATGCCTCAGGCTACTACAAAAATGGAAATAATTACACGTGAAGAAATTGTATCGAAATTAGCTAAAAATTATAAATTCAGATATTCGCCACGAATGCATGTTTCGATGTGGGGAAATCAACGTGGAAAATAAGATAACTAATTATTCAAGATAGATAAAAAAATATTATGTCTAAAATAAAATCAGGAAATTATGTTTTATTTTTTTATAATGATTCAAAGAAATGGCTTATGAAAGTAAGCAAGAAAGAAGAATTTCATTCTCATATAGGAGTTATAAAACATTCTGACGCAATTGGAAAAGAGTTTGGTTCTAGGCTTATCACTAACAAAGACAAATACGTCTATGTCTTAAAACCAACTATTCATGATTATGTCATGAAAATGCAACATGGGACACAGATTGTTTATCCAAAAGATTTTGGATATATAGCTGCTAGGACTGGATTACAAACTGGTCAAAAAATTGTTGAAATTGGTACTGGAAGTGGTTCATTGACAACATTTCTTGCAAGCGTTGTGAGTCCACGTGGTCATGTACATACTTTTGATGTAGAATCTAGTGTAATGGCCATAGCAGAAAAAAATCTTACAAAAGCTGGAATGCTAAAATATGTAACTATGAATAAACAAGATTTGAAAAAAGCAAGAAAAGTACCAATTGTTGATGCAGACATGGTCATAATAGATCTTGGAGATCCATGGGAAGTACTTCCACAGGCAAGAAAAATGTTAAAGAGTAGTGGGTTTGTGGTTGCAATCTGTCCTACTATGAATCAATTAGAAAAACTTTCTATTGCTTTTGTTGCAAACGAGTTCTCTGATATTGATTGTACAGAACATATAATTCGAAATATAGAAGCAAGAGAAGGTAAAACTAGACATTCATTTCGTGGCATTGGTCATACAACATATCTTGCAATGGCAAGAAAAGTCTATTTTAATAACAAAAGATCAAATAAAAAGTGAATCAATTGACTAGAACAACACAACTCACACCTTCAATTATAAAAAAATCATTTCATATAAGAAAAAGTGATTCAAGAAAAGGCGATAATGGGAAAGTGTTGATAGTTGGTGGAAGTTATATCTATCATGGTGCACCAGTACTATCATCATTAGCAGCACTTCGTACAGGAAGTGATTTGGTTTATACATGCGTTCCAAAAATTAATGCGTTTTCAACAAGATCACTATCACCTGATTTGATAGTCATACCTATGGCAGATTCTAAATTAACTCGTGGTACAGTGAACAAATTACTGGGTCAGATTCCTGTGGATATTGATTCTAGTGCTATAGGAATGGGTCTTGCAATACAAGATACAGAGGCATTAAAATTAATTGTAAAATCATTACTTGCTCGTGATGTACGTCTAACTTTAGATGCTAGTTCACTTGTTAAAGAAATATTACCAATAATTGAAGGGCAAAATGTTATTGTAACTCCTCATGCTGGTGAGTTTAAGAGAATTTTTGGAGAAGTACCTGATAACAAACCAAATCCACGAATTTCACTCTGTGAAAAATTTGCAAAAAAACACTCAATTACTATATTATTAAAAGGGCAAAGTGATATAATTACAGATGGTAATTCATCGTTTGTTAATTCTACAAATACACCATGCATGACTGTTGGTGGAACAGGTGATGTATTGTCTGGTATTATTGCAGGACTACTTTCCAAAAATAAGAACATATTAGAATCTGCATGTGCTGGGGCTTTTGTAAATGGTTCTGCAGGAAAATTATTGCAAAAAGAATTTGGAAATCATATTCTTGCAAGTGATATAATATCCGTATTACCTACTGTACTAAAATTATTTGATAAAATAAAAAAATGAAATATGAAAAAACATTAAAATTTATAGATAAAAATTTTAATCATCTGTTAAATGATCTACAAACATTAATTCGTCAACCAAGTATATCTGCAAAAAACGAAGGAATTGAGGAATGCAGTAATCTTGTATCAAAAATATTAAAAAAATCAGGAATTAAATCTGAAATTTTAAGACTTGATAATAATGCAGCACCACTTGTATATGGAGAAGTAAAATCTAAAATTAATCCAGATACGACTTTATTATTTTACAATCATTATGATGTTCAACCAATTGAACCCATAGAACTTTGGGCTGACCCACCTTTTAGTGGACGAATAATTGGCAATAAGATTTTTGGGCGTGGGTCTTCTGATGATAAAGGTGAATTAATTACTAGAATCAAAGCTGTTGAATCATATCTTAAAACATATGGTGATGTTCCATGTAACATAAAATTTGTAATTGAAGGTGAAGAAGAAAACGGAAGTGAAAATATTGAGCGATATTTAAAAAAATATAAAAAGAAATTTTCATGTGATGGGGTTGTTTGGGAATTTGGTTATATTGATCAAAAAAATCGCCCAATAATTGGATTGGGAATGAAGGGTTTACTTTACGTGGAACTGACCGTAAAAGAATCAATACGTGATGTGCATTCTAGTTTTGCAGTGATTATTAAAAATCCTGCATGGAAGCTTGTTCAGGCATTAAATACAATGCGGGATAAAAATGGGAAAATTCTAATCAAAGGTTGGTATGATGACATAACTCCTTTATCAAAAAATGATTTAAAATTAATTAAAAATGAACCTTTTGATTCAAAAGGCTTCAAAAAAGAATATGGAGTAAAAAATTTTGTTGGAAATAAAAATTCGTTTGATGCAAAGAAATCTTTGGTGTCAGGTGTAACATGTAATATTGCAGGAATCAGTTCTGGTTATACGGGTGATGGGGCAAAAACAGTTTTACCTGGAGTTGCAAAAGTCAAGATTGATTTTAGATTAGTACCAAATATGGATCCATCTAAATTAATAAAATTACTAAAAAAACATCTACGTGATAATGGATTTAATGATATATCGATCAATGTTTTAAATGCAGAATCTGCTGCAAGAACTAATCCTAGTGAAAAAATTGTTACTACTGTATGTCAAAGCACGAAAAAAATTTTTGGTGATTACATTTTGAACATTTCTAACGCAGGAACTGGACCTATGCATGCGTTTACAAAAATTTTATCTGTTCCATGCATTTCTGTTGGTGCATCATATATTTTTTGTAGAATGCATTCTCCAAACGAATTTGCAAAAATCGATCTATTAAAGAAGACAACAAAGAACATATCTTTACTGATAGAAAATTTTTCACGATCATAATTTACAAAATTTACTGTATAAAATTACACAAACTATGTAAAAACAAGTAACTTGCACAATATAACACACAAGAAATTTTCGAAGAAACATGGCTATGTCAAAAGCAAAGAGAAGCGCAGCAGCTAAGAAAGCAGCACGCACTCGAAAAAGAAGAGCCGCAGCAGCTACAGCAAAACGCGCAGCAGCAGCTAAGAAAGCTAGCAGAGCACGCAAACGTAAAGCAGCAGCTGGCGGTAAAAAACGAAGAGCCCCAGCCAAGAAAGGCGGAGCAAAGAAACGAAGAGCCCCAGCCAAGAAAGGCGGAGCAAAGAAACGAAAAGCCCCAGCCAAGAAAGGCGGAGCAAAGAAACGAAAAGCACCAGCCAAGAAAGGCGGAGCAAAGAAACGAAAAGCACCAGCCAAGAAAGGCGGAGCAAAGAAACGAAGAGCCCCAGCCAAGAAAGGCGGAGCAAAGAAACGTCGTCGTTAAACTGATCGTTAACTAGTCAGAAACGTTGACCGCGTGTATCACGCTAAAGCGTTACTCGGCAATTGACGATCTTCTATTTTTTAGATATTCATAACAAATTCTGCGCACGAATTTTTGTAATGACTTTTATTGTCTTGTTAGAAAGATATTCCATGTCAATGTATATGCCTGGTGCAACAGCTGTTGGAATAACATTTGACGAAGGTGTTGTTTTTGCTAGTGAACGTCGTATAGCATATGGAAACTTTCTTGTTAGTAAAACAACAAAGAAAACATTTCCAATAACTGCAAAAGTCGGTGCTACATGTGCAGGTCTTGTTGCTGACATGCAATTATTATCATTACAGATTTCTGCATTAGCAAAAATTAGAAAAATGGAATTAAAACGAGAAGTTCCACCTAACACAATTGCTAAAATGATGTCAAATATGATGTATGAAAGAAGATACTTTCCATTATTGACACAAGTAATAGTTGGCGGCATGGTTGAGAAACCAACAATTTACACACTTGATCCACTTGGATCAGTTCTTCCTGATGAATATGCTGCAGTTGGTACTGGTGCTGAAATGGCATTAGGTGTATTGGATCCACAATTCAAAGAAAACATGAATGAAAAGGACGCCATAGAATTAGCAACTAAAGCTGTTCGTTCTGCTACTATGAGAGATTCATTTAGTGGTGATGGTATAGATATTTTAGTAGTTAACAAAGATGGAGTACAAGAATTTACTCAAAATATTAATTAGTCTATAATATTTTAGAAGCTTCCCAGTATTTATCCGATATATAATGCAAATTTTTGATAACTTCACCTTTGGGCATTTCTTTCATTTCTGAACTATTAACTAATGCTTTACCAACTGCTAGAAACTTATGTTGTGACTCTTCTACGACACAAACTATATCATCTTTTGAAAAATCTGAATAATTTTTAATTCCAGGCCTCATTACATTTGCACCATTACACATGAATTTGACTGCACCCATGTCTACTACTACGTTTGGAAAACTTTCCAATAGTTTGATTTCGCTCAAAAATGGCATGTATTCATCATTTATTCTAAGTATCTTCAAGCTGTCACCAATTAGTATTTGTGACTCTGCATCTACATAATGTGACATAAGATTTTTTATTTTGGGCATATCTTGTTTCCATTTTAGAGATATTTCCTTGAGAATTGTAGAGGTCTCACTTTTTGAAATTAGATTAGTTTTCAAATTTTGGAAATCTCTTTTCTAATATCTAACAAGTCTCTTAAAATAGAACTGGCCGTTTCAGTTCCTCCTGCACCTCTACCTATAATGGTCTGGGTTCCTGAGTGCTCGGAAGTAAATGAAATTGCATTTAGTGTTCCATCTACACATAAAGGATCGTCATTTTTTAACTCTATGGGGCTAACTACTAATTTGTCATTACAAGATGCTATGAGTTTTATCGAACATGATTTTTTAGATGCCTCATCTATGTCTAATGAAGTTAACTTTCGAATTCCTATTCGCTCTATATCTTTCATTGTAACCTTTAATCCCATTATCCAGTTTGCTAAAATAACTAATTTTGCAGCAGCATCTAATCCATCTAAATCAAGTGATTCGTCTGCTTCAACATATCCTTTATTTTTTGCATCTTTTAATGCATCATCAAATGAAAGACCATTTCTCATATTTGTTAGAATATAATTTGTAGTTCCATTTAAAATTCCTTGAAATGAAATAATTTTTTCTCCGCGTAAACTATTTTTTGCATAGTCTAAAATTGGTGTACCACCACCTACTGTACCACTAAATCTTAATAAAACTTGATTATATTTTGCTAGTTCCATAAGAGATGGAAATGCTAATGCCAGTGGTCCTTTGTTAACAGAAATTACATGTAAACCTTTTTTCATGGCATTTATTATATTGCTCATTCCAGGTTCTGCATCTTTATAATTACTAGCGGTTGTTTCAATCAATACATCTGCATCAAGGTTCTCTATCATTTCTAAACCTGAAATTATTTTTTCAGATTTATTATATCTCCTAACACTACCAAATTCTTTTTTTACACTAATCAATTTTTTCAGATCTAGTCCAGAATTATCGTATGCGCTTCCTTTACTATCAAAAACTCCAACTATTCGTGGTTTCATACCGTATTTTGAGTAAAGATCAGATGTTCTTGATTCGAGAAGTTTTGCTAAACTTTGTGCAACAACACCAAACCCACATAATATTATTCGCATGATGTTGCCACTCTAGATGTATTATTTAGTTTAACTTTTTTCTAAATCTAATGATGCTGAGTTTATACAATATCTTAGATTTGTAGGCTGTGGTCCATCATCAAAAACATGTCCTAAATGTGAACCACATTGTTTACAATTAACTTCTATTCGCTCCATACCATAACTTTCATCTTTTATGTATTCAACATTCTCATCATTTATTGACTTGAAAAAACTTGGCCATCCACTACCAGAGTCAAATTTTGTATCTGACGAAAAAAGCTTTACTCCACAGCATAAACAATTGTAAGTTCCTTTTTCTTTACAGTCATTATAAATACCAGTGAATGGTCTCTCTGTATCTTTTTTTCTACATACTTGAAATTGTTCTGATGTTAATTGTTCTTTCCATGCTTCATCAGTTTTAGAAATTTTATATATCATTTTTTCTTCCTTTTTTCTTCAGTTCGTTTTTCTGATTCGAATCTTTCTAATTCATATTCATTTAAATCAACATATTTCATTATTTTGGATAAAACAGGGTGTTTCTTTTTAATTAATTTAAACATCTTTTGTGCAATTATACGGTAGTCAGGATGTCCTTGAGGTACTGTTCTAAGCTCAATTAAATGGGTTGCTTCACGTAAATTCATATTCATGAAATATGGATAGTTGTATGCAAAATTAACAACGTATTGCCCCTGAACTGGATTTTTTTTCCGTATCAAATTAAAAACATCTTTTGTAAACGTCATACACTCCGTGAAGTCTTTTTTAATTCCTAATTCTACTATTTCATTTGGAATATCAAATCCATTATCAGTTGTCAATAACTGTCTCTCTAAAGTCAGTGCCCTATGTCTATGGAAATCTCTAAACATTCCATAATTTGTAACTAAATCAAATGTATAGTCTACCATTTCAAATGCACGTGGTGGTCTATGTCTTCTATTTTTTCGTATTTTTGCTAAATCACTAATAATTTTGATTTTTTCATTTGAACTAATCTTTTTAACATTTTTTTCTATTTCTGTAAACGATATACTGTGAGATTGTTCATAGATCAATCCTGTAATTATACTGTTAATACTATCTGATTCAGTTCTATATTCAACTAATTTTACGCTATTTCCACGCCTAGGAATTCCAATTGCATGTTTTTTAGCTAATTTTTGTGAAATCTCTCTAATGTTTACAAGATATTCTTGTAGTGCTTTACCATATTTGTCATTGGCTCTTCTAACAAACGACTTGACTGTTTTGTCTAATTCACGCTTGATTTCTGCAGCTAATTTCTTTTCTTCATCTAATTCTGAGCCAAAAAGAATTGAGAGAAGATATTCAAATGCTCTACCATTACCAGTTATACCAACATTTGTTAGTGTTGACGCAGGTAATAAACTTCTAAGTGCATCAAGTGCTTTTGCTTTTGTTGCGGCATTATAGATCCTACTAGCCGATTTTATATCATCCTCATCTTTAAGTTGAGAGAATTTCTTTTCAATTCCTGATTTATCTTTAAATTTATAATTTTCAATTGAATCTTTTTCACGAATTAGTTTTAACATAGGCTGAATATTTTTTGTGTAGATTTCAAAATCTAAATTACATGCATCCAGATATTTATCAACATAACGTGATTTCATAAGAGTGGGTTCACGATAGAATTTGTATTTACCATTAATTTTTTTCTCCCATGATACATATCTTGAAGATTTTTCTAGATATGAAAAACCAATTCGACGATCCTCTATTTTTTTAACTGCAATGTTTGAAAGTCCTTCTACTGCGATCTGGGCACTACCTAATTCTGCAACTGAATCATCTCCATATTCAAGTAAAACTCTATTATAGAATTCTTCTCCTCTATTTTTATTTTTCAAAAATTCATCTAGAAAAATTCTTCTCATATCTTTGTCAGTTCTACTGTATCTTGACATTAGTGCGCCACGATCAACTTGTTTTTCTGTTGTAATTGCAAAAACAGATTTTTCAGTGTTAGAGAAATGTTTTATCAGAATATTTTTTTCATTATTAGAAAACTTTGGCAATATTCATCAAGTTAACTAATTGGTATTAATCTTATCCTCTTTTAATTTGGATTAGATCGGGTGATTTCTTTGGAAGTTCTGTACTTGTTTGCTGTCCTTTTGTTTGCCAGCGTTTCAATACTTCTTTGAATGCGTTATCCATTTCTGGATCTTCTGTATACATCAAAGTTGTAATCCATCTACCTTTTGGTCCATCTTTATTTCCTACTGGTCCTCCAAGAGATTTCATCCAAAATTTACTTGGTAGCATTTTTAATGCTTCATTTTCTGGCTCATTTTTTAATTTATACCAGTACTCCGAAACAAATCGTAGTATCTCTGCTATCTCATCTTTTTCAATCAATACCAAGTTTAATTTTTTTATGAATTTTAAAATTACGATCGTGCCTAGAGTGTAAACTTTGTTAATTTCTTTCTACTAAAAATTCGAAGCTTGTTAACACTTTGTTGGTTATACGAATCAAGAAATTGTTTCTTATGAGTGAAAGCGACGCTGTGATCATTGGGAAACCTGTAAAAGATATGTACGGTGCCCCAATGGGTAAAATTTTAGGCACTACCACTGATATTGATGGTTCAACTCAAACTGTTGGTATCAACTGTGGCTCAGGTTGTCTAAAACAAGTACCTTATTCTCAGCTCGTAATTCAACCAGAAGTAATAATTTTCATACCAAAATGGCGATTGGACTCACAACGTCTACTCCGAGAAAAGGAGCTTACTGTCCGACGTCTTTCTGCGTTAATGGAAATTGTCTCTGACAACGATAAGATGAAATCTGATGCAGAATTAATCCATGAAAAATATAAGAGCAAATTAATGTCGCTCAAGGAAACTGAAACTGCAATTAAATCAGAATTAGAAGAACGAGTCGTTGAAATCGATACAGAAATTAAATCTGTAAAAGTTATGCTCTTTGATGCAAAAGTTCAAAGTAAAAGTAATGAGATTTCTCAAGAGATATTCGAATTAGTTAATAAAGAAACTGACGAAATACTTCAACATATGAAACACGAGAAAGATGAAATTTTCAAAATCAAATCTAGATTGGAAAATCTATCTCTTGAGGATATAGTTCCTACAGAACCTGAACAGGCTCACCCAATCCAGGATTCTGCTGTTTCGTATTTATCTAATACAACTGAAAATGAAGTTGCACAAACACGATTGCCTGAACCACCATGTGAATCAGAACCTGAAAAGAAAGTTTCATCTACTACACCAATGACAATTAATTCTAAAAATCAAACCATCGATTCTGGTTCTACACAAGAACAAGAAGCAGAATGGTTAAAGAGAATGCATTCACAAAAACCTTAATTAATTTTTAACATTTACTTACCACTTTATCCTAAAACCTTTGTATGGAATCTTCAAAATTTGATATAGATCTTGGTAAGTCATCACCAGAAATTCGTAAATTATCAGACCAAAACTTTATCACCTTTTGGGAATCAGAGGCAAAATCTCTAAGTTGGTTCAAACGTTGGGATAGTGTATTAGAATGGAAACCCCCATTTTCTAAATGGTTTAAGGGAGGTCTGATTAATGCATCATTCAATACACTTGATATTCATCAAAAGAAAAAATCTGATAAATTGGCTATATTATGGGAAGGAGAAGATGGTAGTTATAGAAATTTTTCATATTCTCAATTATTTCATGAAGTAAAAAAATTTGCAAACGTACTCAAATCACTTGGAATAAAAAAAGGTGATAGAGTCACAATCTATTTACCAATGATACCTGAATTGCCAATTTCCATGCTTGCATGTGCACGAATTGGGGCTATTCATACTGTAGTTTTTTCAGGTTTCAGTTCTACTTCATTAAAAGATCGTATTGAGGACTCTAAGTCAAAGATTATCATAACTGCTGATGGAGGATTTCGTAAAGGTAAAATCATTAAATTAAAACAAATTGTAGATGATGCAGTTTCGGAAATAAATTTTATTGAACATGTAATAGTTGTTGAAAGAATAAAAAATAAAACGACATTAAATAAAAAAGATCATTTATGGTCAGAATTAATGAGTCATACATCTGATGTTTGTGATGCAGAACCACTTGATAGCACACACCCGCTTTACATTCTTTATACATCAGGAACTACCGGAAAACCAAAAGGTGTTTTACATGGAACCGGTGGATATCTTACACATTTACGTTCAACATACAAATGGGCATTTGACATAAATGATTCAGACATTTATTTTTGCACTGCTGATATTGGTTGGGTTACAGGTCATAGTTATGTTGTATATGGACCATTACTTCATGGTGCTACACAAGTAATGTATGAAGGGGCACCAGACTATCCTAACATATCTAGAATGTGGGATATCATTCAAAAATATAAAGTTACAATATTTTATACAACACCAACTGCTCTACGAATGTTTATGAAATTTGGTAATGAATTTCCAAACTCATTTGATTTATCAAGTTTAAGATTACTTGGAACTGTAGGTGAACCAATAAATCCTGAAGTATGGAAATGGTATTTTAATATAATTGGAAAAAAATTATGTCCTATAATTGATACATGGTGGCAAACAGAGACTGGTGGAATGATGATTTCGTCATTACCTGGAATAGAATCATTTTCATTAAAACCCGGTTCTGCAACACTTCCTATTCCAGGTGTTAGTATTGGAATTGTTGATGAGGATGGAAATGATGTTGACGCAAACACAAAGGGTTCATTAATTATTAAAAATCCTTGGCCAGGTATGCTAATGGGATTGTGGAATGATGATCAAAAATACAAAAATGTTTACTGGTCAAAATTTGAAAACATGTATTACTCAGGTGACTATGCAATACAAGACTCTGATGGATATTTTTGGTTATTGGGTAGAGCCGATGATGTACTAAAAATTGCAGGACATAGAATTGGTACTGCTGAACTTGAAAGTAGTTTAGTATCTTTTCCTGATGTTGCAGAATCTGCTGTATGCACAATACCTGATGAAATTAAAGGTGAATCAATTATTGCATTTATTGTCTTAAAAGAGAGTGTTATTACACCACAAAATGAACTGAAGAATGAATTAAAAAAAACTGTTAGGAATAGTGTTGGTGCAATTGCAGTTCCTCAGGAATTTTATTTTGTTTCTAAACTTCCAAAAACACGCAGTGGAAAAATAATGAGACGGTTATTAAAAGCAATTGCAAATAAGGACAAGATTGGTGATGTTAGCACTTTAGAAGATGGTGTGGTTGTAAGTGAAGTCCAATCTGCATTTGACGAATTGCAAAATTCAATTAATAATTAAGATCGCTCATATTTTGTAGTATGATGTTGTAATGAATTACATGAATGATCTTGTTTGTAATTTGTGTTCCAGGAAACTTTCAGAACACACATATCAAGAATCGCTTGATTGTGCAACTAAATTAATCAAAAATGGAAAGAAAAAATTTGGTATGAATCAACATAGATTGAAGCAATCAACATCATGAAATTATCATTATGTTGATATTTCACTAGTTTCTAATAGATTAATGCCGTATGGTTATGATAAAACTAGAACTGAAAGACGTTGCGAAAAATGTGATAAAATGCTTTATGTTTTTGAAGTAGGGAAATTTTGTATTGAATGCTCAAGAACTTAATCTGAAAAATATCACATAAATGATTATTTACTAAAACAAATTTAATTTACTACTGAATTTATTCTAATACTTCAAAACAGCTTTTGTAAGTATTTGGATTTGTTTTTAACTGTAGTTCCATAATCCATTCTGTAAATTTATGCACATTTCTGATATGTTCTGTTATATCGTTGCATTTAGTTTTACAACTTTTACACTTGTATTTCATGTCTTTTTTTGATTATTTATTGGGGGTATAGATACTTTGTCGTTTTATGACCATTTTTTTCTATTCAAACCATTTTTCTAGTGTTTGGCTTTTTCGTTCTAGGCTCTTTTTTAGCCTATTCAACGACGAATTTACTCGATCATGCGAAAAACTTCTTTCATTTGATAAATATTCAATAATATCATCATACCTAACTTTACCAAATTCAATCTTGTCCACTTTCGTGGTCTCTGACTCTAAGAAAATTTTTCTTATTGATCCATAATCAATTTTTTCTAGTTCATTTTTAATCTGTTCTATATCTTCTAATCGTCCATGTCTTTTTATCATTTTAATTGCAGTTTTTGGACCAATTCTTTCAAATCCATCTGGATTAAAATCGGTCCCGATTAATATTCCAACATCGACTAGTTGCTCGCGTGTAATTCCAAGTGCATCTAAATTTTTTTTGTAATCAATTATTTCAGGTTCAATTTCGACATACGTATTTCTGTTTGGAAGTTTTCTTCTTCCACTATTTGTAAAATTCCTAACCAATTTTTTTGCACCAAATAATATTGAATCAAAATCTTGACTTGCTGCAACATCTGCTTGACCAGTTGTAGTCAAAAATGCAGCTGTCGCTTCACCTTCAGATGGTGCTTGGATGTATGGAATTCCAAATAAATCTAAAAAATGTTTTGAATCCTCAACCATTCCATCTTTCATAGAAGTTGTTTGTTGTGCATATTTTCTAGCATCTTCCATATTTCCTTCAGATAATGCTTTTTCATATTTTACAGTCGCTTCTTTTTTAATTTGTTTTCGATGTTCAATTTCTGCAGATTTTAATGATGGCGACTTTCCGTCAAAGACATAAACTGGTTTTATTCCTAATGATAAGAAATTGATATTTCTATAAAATAACCCTGTAAGATGACTAGTTACACGTCCATGTGCATCTGTAAGATTTAATCCATCTGGACCACGAATAATAGCGAGAAATTGATAAATTGCATTATATGCATCAATTGCCACAATTTTATTTGTAAATGATTCCAGATTTGTTTTATCTCGAATTAAAAGTGGTTTTAGATCTAATCCCATATAATTAATATGATAATTAGGCTTTTTTTGTTTACCTATACAATCGATTCACTATTTTAGGACAAGATAATTTTGTAAGTTGTCGGGATAGCCAAGCCTGGTTACGGCGGATGCCTCGAAATCTCAATACAGGATAGCGTCTGTGCGTTGCACGCGGGGGTTCAAATCCCTCTCCCGGCGTCAATTAATTAGAAATCTGCTTTAATTTTTTCTTTTTTCATCCAGAGTGTTTTTTCTTTATGATCCATCAAAAATATTCCCATATTTGAAATTTCATCTCTTATGGCATCGGCTTCATCAAATTGCTTATTTTTTCTGTAAATCTCTCTTTTTTCAAGCAATTCAAATATTGATTTTATTTCTTCATCTGTTGATTTTTCTAGATTTAGCCCCAAAATTTCAGTCATTTCTTCTAAGACAGGCATTGTAATAGATGCAGTATTTTTTGTAATTTTTTCATCTGCGGCTAAACCATTTATGATCTTAACCATATTGAAAAATTCTGTTAAGGCTAATGATGTGTTCAAATCACTTTCTAATGCGTTGTCAAATTTTTGTTTTGTTTCTGAAACAATTGTTTCAATATCATTGAAAACTACTTCACCATCTGCTAGTCGTAGTTCATAGTAACAAGTTTCTAACTGTCTCCACCTTATCAAATTCTCTTTTAGTAAGTCTTCTGTGTAATCAATTGGTTTTGAATAATGACCTGAAAGACAGAATAATCTGATAACATTTGGACCCCAATTTTCTAATACATGTTTTACTGTTTTTACATTACCAAGTGATTTTGACATTTTTTCACCATTAATTGTAATCATACCAGCATGCATCCAAATTTTTGCAAATTGTTTTCCTGTATATGATTCTGATTGTGCTATTTCATTTTCATGATGAGGAAAAATAAGATCACGTCCACCACCATGTATTTCAAAATTTTCACCAAGATATTTTATACTCATTGCAGAACATTCAATGTGCCAACCCGGACGCCCTTTTCCCCACGGGCTATCCCATACAGGCATATCATCAGAAAATTTCCATAATGCAAAATCAAGTGGATTATCTTTAGATTCATCTATTTCTATTCTTGAACCACTTTCTAGATCATCAATATTCTTTTTTGAAAGTTTACCATAATTGTTAAATTTTGAAACTCTAAAATATACACCATTTTTTGCAACGTATGCAATATCCTTTTTGATCAGATTAGAAACTAAATCTAGCATATTTTGTATGTGTTCTGTTGCCTTTGGGTACTCATTTGCTCTTTTAATATTCAGTTTATCAAATTCATTAAAATATGATTGAATGTATCTATTGCTAACATTTTGTGCTGTTTCACCAACATCATTTGCTTTTTTAATTATTTTATCATCAACATCCGTAAAATTTTGAATTAAATTGACTTGGATATTTTTTGATTCAAGAAATCGCCTTAATGTATCAAAAACTATTATTGTCCTTGCATGTCCTATATGCGAGTCATCGTATACTGTAACTCCACATAGATAAATTCTAACTTTGTCTGAAAATTCCAGATTTTTTTGTGTGTTGGTTAATGTATCAAAAATCTTCATCTAATTATTAACAAATAATTACGTATCATTTATCTGATATGCATGAAAGGATTAGAATTTGTTTTTCTTGGGTTAGGTGGTATTTTAGGTACATTTTTGAGATATAAATTACTAGAATCACAATTACTGTTTAATTTCATTCCTCTTAACACACTAATTGTAAATATATTGGGTTCTTTCATACTTGGAATTTTTATTGTGAGTTCAATTCATTTTAATATTGATGGCAAGTATGCATTGTTTATTGCAGTAGGATTTTGTGGATCATTAACAACATTTTCAGCATTTGCATTAGACAATTCAGCATTATTAGAAAATAATCAATATGGTATAATGTTTGTAAATATTATTACAAATGTAGGACTTGCAATTGCAGCATTGTTTGCTGGAAAAACATTAATGAATGCAATTTTAAATTAGAGGATTTTAGCTGTTACTCTTTTGTGTTCGCTATTTTTGTAAAGTTGATAAATTTTTTCCACAGTAGATGATTCGATATGTGTTTGATTGATTATTTGTTCCTTTGATATTTTTTTTTCTATAATACAGTATAAAATCGAATCAATTTCTTCATAGGTTGCACCGATTTCAGATTCAGCTTCATGGTTTAACCATAGATTAGGACTACTCTTTTTTTGAATAATTTTTTCTGGTATACCAAGTAATTTAGCTATTTCTCTAACTTGTGTCTTGTAAAGAGTTGCAATTGGAAGTATATCTGAGGCACCATCACCAAATTTTGTAAAATACCCAATAAGATATTCACTTTTATCACTGGAACCTAACACAAGAAAATTTTTTGAATTAGAATAGTAATATAGAATGTTTGTTCTTATACGTGCTCTAAGATTACCTAATGCAAGATCTTGTGGTTCTAGAATTTTATAGTATTCTTTGTGTATTTGATTAATATCAATTAATTTATAATTTAATTTTAATTCATCTACTATCTTCAATGCATCATCGGTTTCTGATTCAGGTGAAATTTTGGAATCAGGCATTATAATTGCTGTTGTTTTATCTTTTATTACGTCTGCACAAAGATATGCTATAACTGCAGAGTCTATTCCACCACTAAGACCAAATATTACACCATTTGTATTATTTGTAGATATTTCATGTTTTATTGAATCTTGTATTCTTTTTAAAATTATACTATAATCTTGATTTTTAATTTCATCTAATATTTTTTGTTCCACAATTTTGGTTTGTAGTTTTAATCATAAAACTGTATCAATCTAAACATCAAGATAAATTCCATCATCCCTAACGTCAATCTCATATTTTTTGAGTTTAACACCCTTTAGATAATCCAGTAGTTCACCTGTTTTGATATTATAATGCCAGAAATGTAGTGGGCACTCAACAATGTCACCTTCTATTTTTCCTTCTGGTGCAATTGAGCCGTCTTGATGAACACATACTGAATCTAATGCATGATAACCATCTTGATTAAAAATAGCAATTTTCTTCCCATCGATCTCAAATTCTTTACTTTTTCCAATCTGTATTGTACCTTTGTCAGTTACTTTTTTCCATGTCAATTTATTATTTGATTCATGGTTGATTATTTATTATTATATTTTGCAAAAAAATGATTATATTGACATAAAAATTAATTTTATTCAAATGAGACAGAACTTATTATTATCATCTATTATATCAGATATTTTTAAAATAAATAGTAAAATCCGCTTTGTATCTATAATTAATCTAAATGGGAAAATCATGGCATCTGAAATGAGACCTGAATTAAAGTCACTTTTAAAAAATTCAAATGAGGAAAAATTTTGTGGGGATATTGCAATTAGGCGTAAAATGCGTCATGAATTTGATAAGAAATTAGGAAAGGTTAGCTATGTGCATGTTGAACGTGAAAATATAACACAACTTGTGGTTTATTCAAAATTATATTCTTTTTTTGTTACTGTTGAACCTGAAATAACAATTTCTACAAAAACTAAAATTATTATTAAAATAAAAAGTATTATTTCGGGTTCAAAATAAGAATACTAGAGTGTACATATGGTAATTAAAATTTTAATTGATGAAATGGATGATGGAATGGATGAAAAACTTTGTCAATTAGGGTATGATGCATTAAGTGTTAAAAAATTACGTATTGATGGGAAAAAACTACATACAGATTATTCAATAATTAATTTTGCAAAAGAAAATGAAATGATCCTTATTACCCGAGATACAGAAATTGGTCAAGCATGTGAGGAAAATAATTTACCATGTATATTACTTGATAACAATGAAATTTTTAAGATTGTATTAGCAAAATTAAAGAATTTTTGAAATTTATTTTTTATTATGAAAAATCTGTATTGTATACAGGTCTTGCTCCATTTGGAACTTCTGCGGCAGCTGATTCTGACACGGATTCTCCTATTGCTTGATAAACTCTGACTTTGTGAAATACGTTATGTGATGAAAATACAGCTAATCCTGCAAATGCAACTCCTATGAAATTTCGTAATGTTATATCAATATTTGGCTGTGCTGCTACTAACGAAATATCAAACACCACGTAAAAATTATCAAATAACCAAAATGCCATTGTTATCCATGCCAATACACCTCCAATTAGATAACCCAATCTTGCTTTCTTGCTTACAAATGAAATTGCAAAAATAATTGCTGCATACCAAATGAGTGAACCGAACACCCAGTAAATTTTCCAAACATCTGTTCTATCATCCATCCAATAATATGTAGAGCCAATTACTGCCATTGCACAAAGTGAAACTAGTAATATCTTTTGATTAACTTTGTATGATGTTTTTTCTTCAGGTGATTTTGTGATATGTTTGAATGCTTTGGCTTCTTTTATTGCATCATTTATCGCCTCAGTCATATTTTCAAGTTTCACTGGAACTAATTCCTCAATTTTTTTATCTTTTACAATTGAATTATGTACTAAACTGTCAACAAGTGGTCGTGCTAATGATGCCTTGACAGGTGTTACCAAATCTATCCAATATGATGATAATCTTGGTGTCAAAAATGGTATTTGAATTATGTTAAGATTTCTATTAAGAATTGATGAATATAATCTCATTAATTGTTCATATGTCATTATATCTGGACCACCTATCTCTAAGATCTTACCGGCTGTTTCATTATTTTTCATTACTCCAATTAGATAATCTATAACATTATCTACTCCAATTGGCTGTGTTTGTGACTTGACCCATTTTGGGCACACCATTAATGGTAATCGCTCTACAAGATATCTTAGCATTGCAAATGATCCTCCTTCTGCACCAACAATAACTGATGCACGTAGTTCTGTTACAGGGATATTTCCTGATGCTAGAATTTTTCCAACAGATTGTCGGCTTTTCATGTGTTCTGATAAATCAGTATCTTCATCAACTAGTCCTCCAAGATAGATTATTCTTTTTACTCCTGCATCTGTTGCAGCTTTCAAAAAATTTTCTGCTTGTTGTTTTTCTCTACTTGCAAATTTTCCCCATTCTTTTTTTGAGCCCTCCATTGAATGTAATAAATAAAATGCGGTTTCAATTCCATCAGTTGCATTGGATATTGATTCCATATCAAGTGCATCTGCTTTTACATATTGGATATTTTCAGTATCAGGATATTTTGATCTTGACATGGCCTTAATTTTATAACCTGAATCTGATAATTTTGTTAGTAATTTTTTGCCAATAAAGCCAGTTGCACCAGTAACCAAAATTGAATAAGGGTTTGTCTGTTCAGCAGAGTATTGTTTAATTTTTTGGGACAACCATCTATCGTTTCATTTCAGAATTAATATACCATATTGTAATTTTGAATTAATAGTGGTAATTATCTATAATTCAAGAAATTGACCAAAAAATCTAGATGTTAGGCACTAGAAAACCTTATTAGGCATTTATATTTATGAATAGGAGTTTGGTTTACATTAGGAAAAAGAATGTAAAGAATATCGATTATTTGTATTTAGTAAAAAGTACATGGGATAAACTTCACAAAACCTCTAGACAAGAAACTATCAAGTATTTAGGCGCAATAGATAATGTAACACAAGATGACATACCAGTTGAGTATAGAAACGATCCTAAGATTCAAGCATTTTTGCTAGAAAATACCCCAAAGGATAGAGAAAAAAGAGAAAAGATAATAGAAAAATTACAGTTACAAATATTTACATTTCTTACGGAAGGCGATCTTCAGGGTACAAAAAAAGTTTACAATGTGTTCTTGAATAGTAATTCATTAGATAAGTTTTTTGAAAAAATTCTAAACCCTGTTATGGAAAAAATAGGTGATATGTGGTTTAATGGAGTTCTTTCAATAGCAACTGAACATGTTGCAAGCAATATTGCACATAGTTTGGTAAAAGTTATCCTCGAAGAACGTAATCATAAAGGTACAAATGGAAAAATCATTATTACAACTCCTGTTGGTGAAGAACATAATCTGGGCTGCAGTGTTGTAGAAAGTTATTTAGTCAATAAAGGGTTTACAATTTTTAATTTATCACCGTCAACACCTGCAGAGTCTGTATTGAAATTTATGAAAAGTGTATCTGCTGACGGTGTTATAATTTCAATTACATTAACTGACAGTATACAAGCTGGTCAAAGATTAACTAAAAAAATTCGATCATTTAATAAAAAAATTCCAATTTTTGTTGGAGGTCAAGCTTTTACTGATGGTTCTAAAGCAAAATTTGATGCAACTATTATTACTAGTAATCAATCACTTATGCAATTACCAAAAATTCTAAAAAAATCTGTAAAATAGATTAGTAATCGCCTTTTCCACCTTCGGCATACTCTGATTTGTTAAAATCAAATGTTGTGACAAGGGTTTCGGCAATCATGTCAACTGCATATTGCATGACATCAGGATTTGTGGTGAAAAATCCTTTAAATTTTCGGTTGCCAACTTCGTCTGCAATTAATCCTACTGGACCATCGCTTCCACGTGTTACAACTGCCCAAACAGTGGATATTGGAGTGCCTATACAACTAATTACTTTACAACTTGTTGGAACAGTTTGAGCTAGATTTGGATTGTTAAAATTACCAATTACCCACACACGTGGTATTGATTTCATCAATTTGATGTATCTATCCTCAACAAATTTGTATCTACTTTCATCTTCAAATGAGGCTAGTAATGGATATTTGTGCTTGGCGGCATAGTTTTCAACCATAATGCTTAGTGCAAAGAGATCAGCCCTATCTGCTCTGAAATTTAAATATCCACTGTCCTGGAAATCTTGGAAATTCCATTTTGTGAAAATCTCATCACCTTGTTCTGGAACGTCTCTTTTTTCAGGAAATTTTTCCCAAACAGTTTCTACAATGCTGTCATTTAGTAATGTCATAATCATATTTACAACTAAGAATATTTAATGGAATCTAAAATGGTTATAATTTTAATTTATGAAATTTCTTTGTCAAGTTTTCGAAGTTCTTTAAGATTAACAATTTCGACATTTCGTGAAAATGTAACTAATGTTGAAAATTTTGGTTTAGCATTCTTACCAAGGCGCAGAATCAACTTTCCTCTATGTTTAATTTCTAAGGTGATATCTTCTTTACTTAACATTTTTGCCAAATCTTTTGCTTCTGTTAATTGTTTTAACAAACTCATATTTCCTGGTATTTTTGTTGGCAGATCTATTATATCAAGCGTTCTTGTATTGTCTTTTGAATCAAATTCAATTGCAGTTTTTTCATTGTTGGCAATAGTGAGTTGTCCACTTTTAAGGTATATTAAAAAATTGGCAGGAAGATTTGATTTCATTTTGGATATTCCTGTTTATTTGGTTGTTATTGTTAGGCCGCCTGTTAATATTACAGTTCCAGTTGGAATTTTCTTACCGTTTCGTTCAACTGTACCAGCCATTTCTAGTTTATCGAACTTGTAGGTAATTGCTGCATGTTTTGCAGTTAGTTTATCAAAAACTTCTGCTAACAAACTTGCCCATTCTTGTTCTTCTGTCATATCTAGTTTAATTGAATTAGAATATAAAACCCAATTGTTGTTTTGCAGTTAGTGTCAAGTTATGCATTAGATCGTTAAATTTTACCACCATGCTAATCATAGTGCATAAATGATATATATTGTGTTAGCACCAGTTGGTTTAATGAGTGGAATACAACTACCAACCAAGACAGGTCTTGCAAAGGCCGGAATAGGAGCGGGTCTAGTCGCAGGTTTTGCTTTATTTTCTTCGTTTTTTGCAATAGATCAGATGCTAGATATTCCTACAGGAACATTCTACAAAACAATTGGAATAACAATGGGCGTAGATGAATTCTCTGGAATCGCACTAGGATTTATGGCCCATATGGGGGTCGCTGCATTAATTGGTGCTATGTACTTGTTGGCTTCAAACATATGGAGATTTTTTAGATTGGTGACTGTACCAAAGGCAATTATGACTGGTGTGTTAACTGGACTTATCGTCTTTACACTAGCATTTTTACCAATTCACATGTTTGTTATGACTCCAATAATGGAAGTAGAATTAATCATTACAGACGTATCTGATTTTGATTTGGAAGAACAAGAGGCTTTGGCTATATTGTTGTTTAATAGTGATAAAATCTATTATCATGCCTTAATTCTCCATGTAATTTTTGGAGCAATTATGGGACTTATGGGAGGTTTCATCCTAAACGAAGACTATTCAAAGGTGGAGAGAATTCGTGGATTCTGGTAACACAGTAACCCCTGCCGGTTTTGGTCCAGGTGCAGACATAGAAAAACTCTATGATGATTTTTTGAATAGTATTGCTGCAGCACATCCTAAAGTCAACAAGAATTTGTTAGTGAAGATAATGGCCTTGGAGAGAAAGCTTCCAGATAGTCTTCCTCATGTACATCTAGAAATTGCCTTTAAGGAAGGAATAGACATAGAGCATCCAAAATATGACATAAGCGAAAAACATCATGTCCAAGTTGCAATACACCGGTGGGAAAAAACAAAACTTATTGTAACTGGCTTAATGAATGTCAGTACCGTTACAGAAATAGCAAGTCATCAATCTGTTATATCTATAATTGGTTCTGCAAGCGCTGCATATTACTAGACATTTTTTATTTTTTTTTATTATATTAAATCACTCTTTTAAAATAGTTAGCACTATTTAATTAAATTAACACTAGAGATATATATGATGATTGATAATAGATAGCATGGGAGCATCATGTAAAGGAATTTGCATTCAAATGAAACATAGTTCAATACCAAATTCAAAAAAATATGAATTTGGTTTGAAACGATGCAGTTGGTGCGAAGTGTTCATGGCTACTGAAGAAATTCGTTGTCCATGTTGTAAGATGATTCTAAGAACAAAATCAAGGAATAAGAAAAAATTATTTTCCAAGAACAATACTGATGATTCAACTGATACAAACTTCTCAATTGCATAGTATCAATTCATGAGTAGGAATGTTTCAATGAATAAGAAAATCATATCAGTTAGCACTATAAAAAAAAATAGGCACGTGCTTTATATATTATTTTTATAGCAAAAATTTATTGAAGAAGATTCTAGGTTTAATGGCAGGTATTTTTCTTATAACTGCATTTTTTGGATATGCTGATGCTGCTAGTGTTCCAGGCTGGGTAAAGAATAATGCTGGTTGGTGGTCTAGTGATCAAATAGACGATCAGGCATTTGTTTCTGGCGTGCAATTTTTAATTGAAGAAGGAATAATCACCGTGTCATCAACCACACGTAGTGCATCAACTTCTGATAGTATACCAGCCTGGGTGAAGAATACAGCCGGTTGGTGGTCAAACGATGAAATTTCAGAAAATGATTTCCTCAACGCTATTCAATATTTGATAAAAACTGGAATTATGAGTGTAAGTGCAGGCGTAGTAGGTGATGATATGAATCAGCCATCACAGTATCAGCCATCAACATCTGAATCTACAAGTAGTGTTAACAAAACTGGTGATAATTCATTAGATCAATTACTTGTAGTATGTCAAAGTGAAGAAAATCCAAGATTAGTTAGAGATTGTGAAAAGGCTATAAAAGAAGATTACAGACTTAAACAATACAAATCTAACAGTACATCATTTCAAGTAGGTCCAATTACATATTATTATGCACCAGATTGGCAGGAAGAAACTAAAGGTGTTCTAAAGCAGTACAATAATATTTCTTATACTGCCACTGGACAAGCTCTACTTAATCTAAAACTTTTAGCTGAGAATACAGGTTCATCTGGTAATGTAACAATGACGTGTACCAGTCCATCTCTCTGTAACTATAACGTGTGGGATGGTAGTCATAAATGGGTTAACTCTGGTTCAGACTTTACATCAGGTAATGTAGTTCTTAAAGAAGGACAAAATAGATTTCTAAATATTTTGTGGGGACCTGCAATAGGTTATGGCAGCTATGAGGATTTTTTGTATGATAGTGGAAAAGACTATACATTAAGAATTCAAGAACCATTTGGAAGTCTTGATCTACCCTTGAATTTAGTGGTAGTTCCATAGAATAAACATTAAACCAATTCACTATCATAAAATTTCTAAAATTAAAGGAAAATATGATAGAATAAGTGTAGGATTATTTTTTGTACCAACTGTTGATGATACGCTAGTATGTTGGGCCTAAATTAATTAACAAATATTTCTATTGTATCATATTTGTTTTTAGTTTTAATCAAGTCATCTAGAATTTTATCCGATTCAACTTCTATATTTTTTGTTGAATTTTGAATTTGAGGTCGATATTCAGTGTATACACCAACTTTCCCTGAGAAACGCACAAGGTGTGGTTCATTCATAATTCCAAGTATGTTAAATGGTAGTTTGATATTTTCTATATTTTTTAACGATTTAATAATGATCTTGAATTTTTCATCATGAAAAATTGCATTTCCATATAGTTTATCTTTCTTTTCACTAGTAAATTTTATTTCAAATTTTATTGGTGGTTTAGGTTTTTCCACAAATCAGATAATTTTTCTGAATATATAATCAAAAAATGATTGAATTACTGTTAGCACTATGATTTTCTACGTTATATTATCTAATCAAGTAATAGTCATATGAATAAAAAAATTCTAGCATCCATTTTGATAATTACAATATTACTATTCATTCCCTCAACAGCATTTTCTCATAAACTCATTCCTACAAATGGAACAAATGACTCACTTGAAAATAGCTTAGAGATTAGTGATCATAAGGTATCATGGGCTATGTATGAAGAGATTGATGATAATCAATTGTATTATACATTTAATGGAAAAAAAGATGATATGTTCTTCGCTAGTATTGTAATTCCTAAAATTGAGAATCTTGAAAATTTTTCTCCCTCACTTGCATTCATTGGTTATGAATCACATTTAGAATTAATTCAAGAATATGAAATTAATAATTCAAATCAAAATTTTCCTTTCCCTTTACCTGAAGGATTAATTGCATATGTTTTTGATTATTCTGGTTCTTTTCCTTCAAAGGAATTCTATGAACCGTTTGGACAAATAACGTATTGGGAAAGACAAGATGTTACATTTGATTTACCTGCTGATGGAACTTATTATTTATCCATTTTTGACAAAAATTCAAATTCTGGAAAATATGCGTTAGCTGTAGGAACAATTGAAGATTTTTCGGGTTATGACTTTTTTACGTTGCTACCTTATTCATGGTTTGAAACAAAATTGTTTGCTAATGATTATGTTTCACTGTTTATTGTAATTGTAATAATTATAGCAATTTTGTCTATTGTTGGATTTTTAATCTATAGAAAAATCAAAATCATACTATAATTAAATAACTCTTTTATTTGAGATTTTTTTGATAGAATCATGAAGGTGTGTGCTGGTAGAGGAACTTCATATCTAAACGGTAATTCATATGAAGATTGTAAAAAAATTGCAGAATCATTTAACACTAAACTAAAACCTAAAATTCTAAAAAATGGTAGTTTTACATGGTCTGAATTACTAGTGGAGGTAGAGCATGATGAATTGATTTACAAATTAGTTCTAAAGTACTTGCGTCGTGATGGCTTTGATATAGGAAATAATAAAAATCCTAAGATAACTATAGTGATTTAATTTTTATTTTGTGCACTTAGGATTTTTCTTGATATTATAAATGGAGTTAATATCAAAATTGGTATAGTTATTGCGATAAACAAGGTTTGTAGTTCTGTTATTGCAATTGTAAATACTACTGCACTAGTTGCACCTACAAACAGCGAAAGAAATGACCCAACACATGTTGGACATGCAATAAACAGTCCAGTAGTCGCTCCTATACCACTCAATCCACCTGATTTTTTTGTAATAGAAATAGCATTTACTGCTAATGCTGTATTCATTGCAACAAGATATGATACAGTGATTTGTAACACTAGATTAATTGGAATTACTTGTATTCCAACATGTTCAGTCATATATGCAACAAATTTTGGTATATATCCTAGAGGACCACAACATGGCGTAATATGTGCAGATGGGATCTCAGCTCCATAATGATATGAGAAAATTACTTCTGGCTGGTAGACCAGAATTCCTGACGTCATAGAAAAGAAAAGTCCGTATAGTACAAATGTTATAATGAATATTTTCATTGATCTAGAACTAATTGTTGAATTACAGATCATTGATAATACATTTTGATTTCCTGTGGCAGCAATTCTTTTTTGATATCTTCGTAAACCTATTCCAATTACACCAAATGACATTGTAAATAATACATAAAATGCAATACCTAGTCTTTCGATGGAATTTATTGCATCAGGTGTAATTCCAGGATTTTCAAATCTTGCATAAATAATAAATAAAATTACAATTGAAACAAAACCCAAGATTACCAGTTTTTTGTCATTATGACTACCTGAGGCAGTCTTTGATTTCATATGGGATCTTTTTGTCTGTTCAATATATTTTTAAGAAATTGAATATACCTTTGATTAACTTGAAAATTGATGAAGATCAGGATCTAGATTATGACGTAGTGAGAATCACAAATATTGGATTTGTTGATCCCTATGGAAATGAAGGTTTAATTGTTTTAAGAGATGATGATAACAAAGAATTTCATATGCGTGCGTTTTCGGGTGAGGTATCACGTCATATTGCAAGTTTTATTGATGGTGACCATGATTCTGTTCCAACTATATACAAAATGTTAGAAGATATTTGTGAACAGAATGAACAAGTGCTTGTTAAAGTAAAAATCTATGATAGCGGTGATGCATTACGTGCAAATTTGTATCTCTCTGGAAAAAAAGATTTAGTGCTTAGAAATTATAGAGCATCAGACGCAGTTGCATTAGCTGTATTTTATAACATTCCAATTTTAGTTAGAAAAACTCTATTGCAAGATATCATAGAAAATCCACCTAAGTAACTATTTCACTTAATCTATCTTCATCTATTGCCTTGTTAATTTCCATAGCAATTCTTCTTCCAATTCCAAATGTTGCACCATATTGGTATTTTGTGTATGGACTTGTTGTAGCAACAATTGGGTTACCTGGCACACGTAATGATACATCATACACTATCATTTCAAGATCTTTTGTTATCACACTTTGTAGTGAAAATGGACCAATTATTCCAGGTGAATATTCTTTTTTTACTGCCCTGACAAATTTATCTCCCATTTTGAATACTTTCTCCAATAATGATTCTCTAATACTTGCTGGTGTATGTCCAACCTCTATGTTTTGTAATGGAATGTCCATCTCTAATTGTTGTTTTGCAGGAAGTGCATTGTAATCATGGATATTTGTTTGCAAACGTCTTTCAATTCCTATGAAATCAACCTGATCCGAAATTGGTGTATGAAAGAAATTAAAATTTAGATATGTTCCTATAGCCAATTCCTCGATACTTGCCTTTTCTAAATCCTTTCTTGCAATTATTCCTTTTTTGATCTTCTCTTCAGATTTTTCTTTATAATCTGCATATGATGTTACCGTAAAAAATGCGCGTTCTAACTTTCTATCCTTTTCCATGACTTTTACAATTGCTGGCTTATTGATTGATTTTGGATTTTCAAATATTTTTGGATATTTGACTCCTGCTTTTTTTAATAAATAATACTGATTTCTCTTATTTTCTCGTTCTTCAGCCTGAAACAATTTTCTATTTCCAAATATTGGAACCTTTAGCTTGTTTTCTAATATGTCATAACCAAGATATGCTGTAAGTGAACGATGTGGAACAATGAGCGTATTTGTATCTAGTAATTTTTTTTGATTGCTTATTGTTGCAATGTCTTTAAATTTTTTTAAAATCATTATTTCATCAGCAATTCTACCAAATCGTTGATATGGAACTTCTCTACCTTTTTGGCAAAAAACAACAGTGTTCAAATTTTCATCTTTTGCACCATCCATTACTTCAAGAGCTGAGTGACTGCCAAGAACTCCTATACGAAGATCAGAATAATTATTAACAATTTTCTGCATTTCTGACCTTTTTATCATATTTTGTTAAAACTCATACCATATTTTAAATGATTGAGATTTTTTATATTCAAAAGTATTATTTTTACATGTAGGATAAATGGTGATAGTATGAATACAGAAATGGTTTTAGTTGGAATTATTTTATTTTCAGGAATGACTGCAGGAGCAGTTAAAATTTGGCTAAATAAAAGAAAAGAGAACAATGATAGTAATCTAGCAGATGATTCTCAAGCGTAATTTTATGATCTTCTTTAATATATTGTAAAAAATTTAAGATCTATTACATGCGATTAGTAATTGGGATTACTGGAAGTACTGGAGTTATTTATGGTGTAAGGATGCTTGAAGTTTTAAAAGATGCAGGAATTGAAACGCATCTAATAATGTCTGAATGGGCACAAAAATGTATTTCAATGGAAACAAAACATGATATTGAATATGTTAAATCTCTTGCTTCAACTGTTTCAGATGAAAAAAATATGGCGGCAAGTGTTTCGAGTGGAACTCATAAAATTGATGGTATGATTGTAATCCCCTGTAGTATGAAAACACTGTCAAGCATTGCAAATGGATATGATGAAACGTTAGTATCTAGAGCAGGTGGTGTAACATTAAAAGAATCAAGAAAATTGGTTTTAGTTGCAAGAGAAACACCATTAACTGCAATAAATCTTGAAAATATGCTTAAACTAGCAAGATTGGGAGTTGTAATAATGCCTCCTGTAACTGAGTTTTATACAAATCCAACATCAATTGATGCAATGATTGACCATATTGTGGGAAAATGTTTAGATCAGTTTGACATAGAACATAATCTATTTACCCGTTGGGGCTCATCTTAAGTAAAAAATTTACATCGGATTCAATAATCTTTGTTATGTCAAAAATTAGTTTTGAAAAGATGATTAATGCTAGTATGCAAAAAACATTTGATGTACTTGTAGATTTTAGAAATTTTGAAAAAATTCTACCAGAATATTATTCATCAATTACTCCAAAATCTATAAGAGATGAAAGCTCATTGATTGTAGAGCATTTACATCTATCAGGTAATGAATTTGTAATAATGGCTAAACATTTCAGTAAGCCTCCAAATTTACATGAAACTCGTGTAGTTGGAGGAGACATAAAAGGAAGTTATATTATAGAAAAGATTTCTCAATGTGGGCACAAAACAAAGTTAATTGTAGACGCTGAAATAGTATCTACAAAAGGAATAAAAAATATTTTCAAGAAACATGATTATGAATTTGAATTAAAAAATTTATATCAGAAATTTATTAATATTATTGAAGAGTGATTATTCTTTAGTATCTTTGAATTCTTTTAGTTCTTTATCTGCTTCAATTTCCCCTTTCTTATATTCACCTTTTGCTTTACCAAAAGTTTTTGCTAGTTCTGGAATTTTCTTTGCTCCGAATAATAGTACACCTGCTATCACAATTACAATTATCCATTCGCTTCCGCCTGGAATGAAATTGAATAGATTCTCAATCATATTCCATCTAATGATAAATTCTCATTTAAGTCTTGAGTGCCTGTCTTTCACGTCTTTCTGTGACAATCATGCCTGCAAAATATAGTGCAATCATTGGTAGTGATATAAACCACATTGTAACTCCACTTCCATCTGGTGTAATTACTGCACCAAAAATTACTATGCCAACAATTGCATATCTCAAATTTCGTCTCCAAAATTTAGCATCTACTAAACCTGATAGACTAACTGCATACATAATGAGTGGTAATTGAAATGATATTCCAAACGCTAGTAAGAATTGTAAAACAAATGTTACAAAGTCCATAATATTCAAAAACGTAACTAAACCTGCAGATTCTCCATATCTATAAAGAAAATCTAAAATAAATGGAATTACTGCGGCATATGAAAATGTACATCCTGTAATGAATAATCCTATTGCAGGAATTGTTATGGAGCGACTTACATTAATCTCTCTTTCTTTTAATGCAGGTTTCAAAAATGATATGAATTCTCTTACAATGATTGGTATGCTTAAAACAATTCCAATTAGTGCAGCAATATACACTTGAGAGAAAAATGCTTGTCCCGGTGCTGTTTGAATTAGTTGAACACCTTCTGGAACTAATTCTGCGCTCATTACATTTGTGAATTGTGCTGCAATGTTGTTTAGTGGGTCTGGATATGGATAGTACAGTGTAATTCCCATGACATCAAAAGATGTTGCATGAAATGTTAGAATGAATACTGTGATAACTAGAATTGATATGATAGAACGAATTACTCTTTTTCTTAATTCCTCTATGTGTGTATTAATCTCATTAATTTCTGACATCTAAAATTCATGATTGTACATCTTCAACAAAAATGTTTCAAATATACTAGGTAGGAACTGGAAGAAGTTTGGCTTCTGGATAGCCCCAGTCTTTTAGTTTTTCTTGTGTTGTATCGTGTAATTCAATTGTAATTATTGGATTAATTGTGAATTCATCTTGTAGTTCTTTTGCAAACTTGGCAATATCTTTTCCTGAATAGATCTCTTTTGAACCAACTAAGAAAACTCTCTCACCTTTTTCAGTTTCATCGCCTCCAAACTTATTTTTGATAAATTTTGTAATTGGCGGTAATTCATCTCTTTCAATATTATTGTAGTAGTATGTCATGCCTTTTTTTGCTTCATAGTCGTGGGGGGTTCCTGCTTTGTAAAGAAATACACCAAAGAATTCAGCATTTTCTTCTGGACCTCTAATGCATTTTATATCCCAATTGAGAACTTTACTTTCATCATGGGTTACTTTTTTCATATCTTCTACAGTTAACTTCCAATATCTGAATTTAGCCATTATCAGCAATTTACTCCACCATTATAAAATCAATTCTATGATGATATTGCTCATAAAGCACGTTATTAGCAAATGTATTGGGAATTTAACTAATTTGTTTATGTTTATTTAATCGAATGAAATTTTTCAAGTTTTTTTAACTTTAAATTATTACCTATTCTGAATTTATTGATGGTAGAATATATTGTAAATGTCATAATTGAAAATAAACCTGGAATAAGTGATCCTGAGGGAGACACGATATTGAATGATCTTGTTATGAAAGATAATAATTCCAATATTACAAAAATTCGTTCTGCAAAAATGCTTAAATTTTTTATAAACGATAAGAATCCAAAATCAGCAGAAAAACAAATTTTAAAAATCTGTGATGATTTGAGAATTTATAATCCGTTAGTAAGTAAGGTTACAGTGCAGATAAAAAAATCATAGCCTTCTAACTTTCAATACTTTTGATTGTTCCATCTACTAGTAATCTTTCTCTAAGAAATTCAATTAAATCTGTCTGCGTTATGACACCAACAAGTTTGTTATTTTCAAGAACAAGCAGTCTTCGAATATTGTTATTTAGCATTTTTTGTACTGCATCTTCAATCTGCGTTGTAGGCTCAACCCATCTGAATTTGTAAGACATTATTTCTTCAATTTGCACATCTGAAGATTTTTTATTTGTAGTGTTTAATTTCCGTACAAAGTCACTTTCACTTAGAACCCCAATTGGCAGTCCTTCTTTCATAATTACTAAAAAACTGATATTTTTTTCAGATATGATTTCAGCTGCATCTATCGCACTTTTATTATACTCAATAGTAACAACATTTTTTTCCATTATATCTCTAATTTGACCCATATTATGACATATTTTTCGCAAAATAAAAACATGGCTCATGTGAATCAATTTTATACCTGATAAAACAATACAATTTGTGAAAGTCGGGGTTATAGTTTTTCCTGGCAGTAATTGTGATCGAGATATGTATCACGTTCTTAAAGACGTCTTTAAAATTAATGCAGAATATTTTTGGCACGAAAAGAGTTTACCAAAAAACATAGATGCTGTGGTTTTACCAGGAGGTTTTTCATATGGTGATAGATTAAGGGCAGGTGTCATTGCCGCACATAGTCCAATAATCAAAGATGTCAAAAAACTCGCAAATTCTGGAATACCAATTTTAGGTGTTTGTAATGGTTTTCAAATACTTGTAGAATCAGGACTTTTACCTGGAACATTATTGAAAAATGAATCATTGAATTTTATGTGTGATTGGACAACTCTTGTAGTAAAAAACAATAGAACACCTTTTACAAATAAACTAAAACTTGATCAGAAGATCCCAATTCCAATTGCAAATGGTGAAGGACGTTTTTTTGCTGATAAAGCACTGATGAATGATCTAAGAAAAAATAATCAGATTGTTTTTTCTTATGACGATAATGTTAATGGTTCAATTGAACACATAGCAGGTATATGTAATAAAGAAGGAAATGTTGTTGGAATGATGCCACATCCTGAACGTGCTACAGAATCAGCAATCAATCCAATAGACAATAAACCATCATCATTAATTTTTGAATCGCTAGTTAATACAATTGGTGGAAAAAATTGAGTTTTCAAAAACATGAGTCTGAGCACATTAAAAAAAATTTTAAACGAAAGTTATCAAGAACAGAATTAGAAATTCTTGCCGCTGAATGGTCTGAACATTGTTCATACAAATCCTCAAAGATTCATCTTAAAATGCTACCTATGTCTGGTCCAGGAGTTATTTCTGAGAAAGGATACGATTCTGGTGTATTAGATGTTGGAGATGGATATGTTGTTACTGTCCACATTGAAAGTCATAATCATCCTTCAGCAGTAGAACCATTTGGTGGTGCCGCAACAGGTGTTGGTGGTGTAATAAGAGACATTTTATCTGCTGGAACCAGACCAATCGCAGTTTTAGACGGTCTTCGTTTTGGAAATATTGAAAAAGATTCTCATGCAAGATGGTTGTTTAAGAATGCAATATCAGGAATTGCTGACTACGGAAATTGTTTAGGGATTCCTACGATAGGTGGGGAAGTTGAGTTTGATGATTGTTATAAAAATTATGCAATGGTAGATGTTGCAGCAATTGGTTTAGGCAAAAAAGAAAATCTGATCAAAAATCATGCAAACATAGGAGATTTAGTAGTTTTACTTGGAGGTCCAACAGGTCGTGATGGAGTAGGAGGTTCTCAATTTGCTTCAGATTCATTAGAATCTGAAGATAGGTCTGCAGTTCAAATCCCTGATCCATTTATGGAGAAATTAATTATTGAGGCTGTACTAGAAGCACGTAATAAAAAATGCATTAACGCTATGAAAGATCTTGGTGGAGGTGGATTATCATGTGCTATTTCAGAAACTGCTGATAGTTTAGGAATTGGAATCGAATTAGATGTAAAAAATGTTCATACTCGTGAATCTGGACTTAATCCTAATGAAATAATGATTTCTGAATCACAAGAACGAATGTTAATTATTACAAATAAACAAAAATTAAAAAAATTAGAACAAATTTGCGGTAAATTTAGAATTAAATGTTCTGTAATTGGCCATGTGACAAACGATAAAATGATGCATGTGAAAAATGGTGAAAAAACTATAGGATTACTACCTGCAGAATTTGTAGCAAATGCTCCATTACTTAATCGAAAAAAAATAAAACCAAAATATATTGAAAATTTAGAATTTGAAAAAGAATTTAAAAAACTATCAAACTATTCAGAAATTTTATTAAAATTACTATCATCTCCTAATATTGCAAGCAAACATTGGGTTTATCGTCAATATGACCATGAGGTTGGAATTAGAACCGTTGTTAAACCTGGTATGGATGCATCGGTATTACGTTTAGACAATGGAAAGTCACTTGCCATAAAAATAGATGGAAATCCTAAACAATGTTACATAAATCCACGTCAAGGCGCAATTGGTTGTTTTGAAGAAGCATGTAGAAATGTAATTTGTACTGGATGTAATCCAATTGGAATGGTAGATCATTTACAATTTGGTAATCCTGAAGATCCTGAGATTTTCTGGACGTTTATGGAAACATTAGAAGGAATTACAGATTTTGCTAAATTTCTACAGATTCCATGTGTTGGTGGAAAAGTTAGTTTCTACAATGAGACTCCTTCTGGACCAATAAAACCTACACCGATTATAGGTGTATTAGGTTTAACAGACAAATTTGTGTTTCCAAATGTGTCATCGTCAGGAGATTCAATTTTATTAATTGGAGAAACAAAAAATGAACTTGGTGGATCCGAATATTTTGAATATATTCATGAATTTATTGGTGGGAAATGTCCTGCTGTAGATTTTAAGGAATCAAAAAATAACATGAATGCAGTTTTATCATTAATTAAAAATAATCAAGTTAAATCGGTTCATGATTGTTCTAAGGGAGGGCTTGGAATTGCAATCTCTGAAATCTGTATTAGAGATAATATAGGTTGTACAATTGAACTTAGCAAAGTTTCTATTGATAAAGAGTTATCAGTAGAATGTCTATTGTTTTCAGAGAGTCATTCTAGATATCTGTTAACAGTTAAAAAAGAAAATTTACGTAAAGTAAAACAATTTCTTGGTAGTAAAAACATTAACTTTGGTATATTAGGAAAATTTACAGACGATCAAATAATTATCAATTATATTTCTAAACCAATTATTGGGCTAAGAGTTGATAAGGCACACAAAAAATGGTATAGTAGGTTGGGTGAATTAATTACACAAGCTTAAAGATTTAGATCTATCGAGTGATCGACCAAAAGAGAACTGTGGTGTAGTTGGAATATTTTCTAACACTGATGTCAATGTAGTTCCAATGATAATTGATTCGCTTCGTGCATTACAACATCGTGGACAAGAAGCATGGGGAATAGCAATACCAAACAGAGCCCCATTAAAAAAATTAGGTTTGGTGTCTGCATCTTCTAATGAATTTAAAAAAATTACAGACGAGTATTATTCTCATTCTGCCATAGGCCATGTTCGATATTCTACTGTTGGTAAAAGTGAGCTTGAAAATGCTCAACCCTTGAAAGTAAAGGATCTATGTGTAGCACATAATGGGACAATTGCTAATGTTGAAGAATTATCTAATCTGGTAGGCGGATGTACTTTTACTCCACAAAATGCAAGTGATACATTGGTTGCAGCACAAAGACTTGTTTCATTAATAAGTGAAAACGGTAAACTTGGCAGTGCTTTATCAATTTTGAAAAATGAGATGGTGGGATCTTATTGTTTCACATTTTTATCTGATGACGATGCAGTTTTTGCTGCACGTGACCCCAAAGGATTTAGACCAATGGTTTTAGGTCATAAAGAAAATCAATCTCTTCATATAGTGGCATCTGAATCTTCAGCATTATCTGCAATTGGTGCAAAATTAGTTAGAGATGTACATCCAGGTGAACTAATCAAACTAAGTGCTGCTGGTTTAGAAACAGAAATGTTTTCAGAAGAAAAGAAACGTGCTCATTGTTCATTCGAATTTACCTATTTTGCACAACCATCAAGTAAAATGGAAGGAACCAATATTTATTTGGCTAGAAAAAGAATTGGGCAATTTCTTGCAAGAAAATATCCATTAAAAGATGCAGATGTTGTCATTCCAGTTCCAGATTCTGCAAGACCAGCTGCATTAGGTTATGCACAAGAACTTAACATACAATTTGATGAAGGATTACTTAAGGATCGTTATAGCAAGAAAGGTCCGTTGAGAAGTTTTATAGAACCGCATCAAAGTGATCGTATTGAAATAAATCGATGGATTATTCCAATACCAGAAGTTATTGAAGGAAAACATGTTGTTGTAATTGATGATAGTCTTGTACGTGGTACAAGTTCTAAAGCAATTATCAAAGCATTACGTCGTTCAGGTGCTAAAAAAATTAGCATGATGGTGACATACCCTCCTATCAAATATCCATGTTATGCAGGAATAGATTTTCCATCACAAGAAGAACTAGCTACATTTTCTGAAAACAAAGAATCTTCAGATGAGGAGATTATTGAAAAAGTTAGAAATGATATAGGAGCTGACTTTCTTGGCTATAATGATGCAGAAAATCTTGCTAATGCAGTTGGCATACCATATGATTCTATGTGCTTTACATGTGCAAGTGGAAACTATGAACCATTAGGAATTAAGCCAACTTTTAAAACTCGAAAAGACATGAAAGGTGAGTAGATGGAAATTGCATATGTTTTAGTTCAGTGCAAGATGGCACATGAAATGGAAGTATTGAAGAAATTATTGGATATTAAGTTTGTAAAAGAAGCAAAGGGCACATTTGGTTATTATGATATATTAGTAAAAATTGTAGCCGAAGACACTAAAATTATTGAACAGATAATTACAAAAGAGATTAGGATTATTCCTAATGTTACTACTACTACTACTATCTCAATTATACCAGAACAGGATGTAAAATAATTGCCAAAAGAAACTCGTCGTATAGATAAGAAAGGATTTTCAAATAAATTTTTTGAAGAATTAGATAAAGAGCATGACAATGCAAAATCATTCGCTAAACGTCAAAAAGAATTAAAACAAAAACATATTGAAAAAGATTCTGATTAATTATTACCAGCCGCAGTAACAAATGCCTTAAATGCATGTTCTGGAAATCCAGGTCTACTATTAAACTCTGGATGAAATTGAACCCCAAAGAAAAATTTATGAGATGGTATTTCAAGAATTTCCATTCTACGTCCATCGTCACTTTCTCCTGAAAACAACATGCCATTTTTATTAAAATCTTCCATGTATTTTTTATTAAATTCGTATCTGTGTCTATGTCTTTTTGAAATTGTACTTGAGCTGTAAATTTTATGTGCAATTGAATTTTCTTGGACATTTATTGTATTTGCACCTAGTCTCAACGAACCACCTAAATCTGAAACACCATCTTGGTCTGGAAGTAAATCTATAATTGGATCTTTTGTTTCATTTTCTATTTCTGTTGAATTTGCGTTTGGTATATTACAAACATTTCTTGCAAATGATATTGCAGCCAATTGAAATCCAAAACATATTCCCAAATATGGGATATTATTTATTCTTGCAAAATTTGCAGTTTCAATAATACCATCTGATCCACGTGTTCCAAATCCTCCAGGTACTAGTATTCCATTGTATTTTTGTAACTTTTCTATATTTCCATTAAGCGTTTCAGAATCAATCCAATCTATTTTTACAGGTCTATTTATTGATGCACCTGCATGTTTCAATGCATGATTCACACTCACATAACTATCTGTAAGTGTTACATATTTTCCAACCATTGCAATATTGATTGGTTCTCCATCTAATTCCATAGTTTTTACTATTGTATTCCATCGATCCCAATTATCTGATGCATTGACGTATCCAACCTTTCCAAATTTTTTAAAGACTAAATCTACTAGCCCTTGTTCAAAAAGAACTTGAGGTACCATTAAAATTGATTTCACATCATGACATGAAAAAACATCTTTTTCTGTAACATTAGTAAACATTGATATTTTTTTCCGTGTTTTTTCTTGTAATTGATTTGTACATCTAACACATAAAACATCTGGCTGAATTCCAATTCTCCGTAATTCTTGTACACTATGCTGTGTTGGTTTGGTTTTTTGCTCACCAACTACATCAAGTGATGGTGCTAATGTAACATGAACAAAAATTACATTTTCAGAACCTTCTTCAACTCTTATCTGTCTTAATGCTTCTAGGAATGGCAAGCTCTCTATATCACCTACAGTTCCACCGCATTCTACTATTAGGATATCAAGATTTTCTTCTTCTGCAATATTTCTAATTCTATTTTTTATTTCATCTGTCACATGAGGAATTATTTGAACACATGCACCCAAATATTCTCCTTTTCTTTCTGCTTCAATTACACTAGAATAAATTTGAGCTGTAGTAATATTATGAGATTTTGGTATGTTTTGATTAAGAAATCTTTCATAGTTTCCCATATCCATATCACATTCTCCTCCATCTTCAGTAACAAAGACTTCACCATGAGCAATTGGATTCATGGTTCCAGCATCATAGTTTAGATATGGATCAATTTTTACACATGATACTTTTTGATTTGAAAGTTGAAGTAATTTGGATATTGAAGATGAAACGACTCCTTTTCCAAGACCGGACATAACTCCGCCTGTAACAAAAATAAACTTTGTCTGCACATAAATGAAATAACTATCCTATTTTTATTCTATTCGATCATAGCGTTTTATTTTTAAGTTTTCTAGTAAATGTCTTAATTCTGCTTTGAATCCTATTTGAGGGTGTATTTTCCATGATCTTTATGTTCGCACTCCCAACAATTACTGCATCAGCACCTGATGACACATATTTTTGAACATCTTTCTCATTTGAGATACCAAATCCTACTCCTACAGGAATCAATCCTTTAGCAATTTTACGTGTATTTTTTAGTGCCTCGATTGTATATTTGTGAATTTTTGTTTGAACTCCAGTAGTTCCAAAAACTGCCACCATGTACAAAAATCCTGATGTATTTTTTATTATTTCCTCTAATCGTTTTTTTTCTGTATTTGGAGATACAAGAAATATTGTGTCCATGTCATTTTTTCTAGCAGCCATAACATACTTTCTTGATTCCTCTATTGCCATATCAGGTAGAATTAATCCATCAATTCCTGCATCTTTTGCACGTTTAATGAATTTTTGATATGTTTGATTATACAAAATATTTGTATATGTCATTAAAACCAATGGGATTTCAGATTCTTTTCTTATCTTTTTTACAATTGAAAAAAAATCATTGATTTGTGTACCATTATTTAATGAATGAGTACTTGCCATTTGAATTGTAGGTCCATCTGCAATTGGATCAGAAAATGGAAATCCTAATTCAATAATATCTGCTCCTCCTTCAACTAGTCCTCTAACCGCTTTCAGTGTTGCATTTTCTGATGGATATCCCACCATTATGTAAGAAATTAAGGCAGATTCTTTTTGTGATTTTAACTGATTAAATTTTTCTTGTATTCGTGTCATTTTTTTTCTAAATATTCCTGTACTATATCGATGTCCTTATCACCTCTTCCTGATAATGTTACCACAATTGATTCTGTTTTCTTCATCTTCTTTGAAATTTTTATTGCATATGCTATTGCATGTGCAGATTCTAAAGCTGGAATAATTCCCTCAGTTCTTGTAAGAGTTAGAAATGCATCTATAACCTCATTATCTGTTACTGCTTTGTATTCAACTCTTTTTTGATCTTTTAGATATGCATGTTCTGGTCCTACACCAGGATAATCTAATCCTGCAGAAATACTATGTGTTTCACTAATCTGTCCATCTTTATCTTGCATCAAATATGTCATCATTCCATGTAAAACTCCTTTTTTACCTGCAGAAAGTGGTGCAGAGTGTAATTTTGTATTAATTCCCTTACCTCCTGCCTCTATACCTATGATTTTTGTACGTGTATCAATTAATGGATAAAACGTACCTATAGCATTGGATCCTCCACCAACACATGCAATTACTGCATTTGGGATAATTTTCATTTGTTTTTTAATTTCTGTACCAATCACAGATTGAAAATCTCTAACCATTAATGGATATGGATGTGGACCTACTGCTGAACCTAGTAAATAATAAGTTGATTCAACATTGGTAATCCAATCTCTCATAGCTTCATTAATTGCATCTTTCAATGTTTTAGATCCTGATTTTACTGAATGCACTTTTGCACCAAGTAATTTCATTCTGTATACATTTTGTTTTTGACGTATAGTATCTACATGTCCCATGTAAATTTCTGCTTTTAGACCAAGACTTGCACAAGCCATTGCAGTTGCCACTCCATGTTGACCTGCACCTGTTTCTGCTATGATTCTTTTTTTACCCATTCTTTTAGCTAGCAATGCTTGTCCTAAGGTATTATTGATCTTATGGGCTCCTCCATGCAACAAATCCTCTCTTTTTAAATAAATTTTACAACCACCAATTGTTTTGGTCAAATTTTTAGCAAAATACATGGGTGTTGGTCTACCTGCATAATCTATTAGTAATTTTCCAAGCTCTTTTTTGAAAGTTTTATCATTTCTTATTTTTAGATAATTTTTTTCTAATTCCTCAATTGCAGGTGCTAATGTCTCAGGAATATATTTACCACCAAACTCTCCAAATCTTCCATCTTTTGGAATTCCTATTTTCATATAGCATTCACCAATTTTTGCACAGTTTGTTGTATGTTATCTGTTTTCATGATACTACTACCTACTAAATATGCGTCAGCATCACATTTATGAAGAAATCGAATGTCTTCTTCCGTTTCTATTCCACTTTCAGATATGATAATTTTTGAATGATTGTATTTTTCTAGGATGTTTCTAGTTGTATTTAGATCTATTTTCAGTGTATCTAAATTTCTATTATTAATCCCAATAATATCTGCATTAGTATTACATGCATTTTCAAATTCTTTTACTGTATGTGCCTCTACGAGTACTTTTAATCCATTTTTATGCCCAAATTCAATCAATTCTTCCATATCTGGAACCAATTTTTTATCAAAAAGAGACTGTATGAGTAGGAAATAATCCGCACCAATTCTTTCTGCAGATTCGATTTGTATTTTATCAATTGTTATGTCTTTCATTAACATTGGAACTTTTACAGCTTTTCTGACTTTCATAAAAAGTTCAGGTGAACCATCAAACAAAAATGGCTGGGTTAATACTGATAATGCACATGCTCCTCCATCTACCATTTTTCTAGCAATGTCTACTGGGTCAGATATCTTTCTAATATTTCCTAATGCAGGAGATGAAAATTTTATTTCTGTAATTAATGCGGCATGTTTTGATTTGATTATACTTTCTTTCAAATCTATTCCAGAATTTGGTAAAGGATTATTAATTTCATAGACATCATCATCTATTGCTTTTCTAGAATTGGCAACAAGTTTTTCTAATATATTTCCCATCTAGTTCACTCCTTCAAGTTTATTCAATGTTCCATATTCCTTTGCAAATTGTTTTAGTTTTTCAAATGCTTTTCCACTATTAATTGTGTTTAATGACATTTCCACACCTTCCTCAAAACTTTCACACATACCTCCAGCAACCATTCCTCCAGCGGCATTTAAAATTGTAATTTCTTTCATTGTTCTATTCGATGAATTATTAAGTACGTTTACAAATGAATCAATTGCTTCTTGTTTTGTTTTAATTTGTATATCACTTAATTGTCCTTTTTGTAGATTGTATTTTTCTGGATTTATTATAAATTCTGAAATTTCATTATTTTTTAGCATGCAAATTTTATTTTTTGATGTAGTTGATAGTTCATCCATACCATCTTCTGATCGAACAGCTAAAATAATTTCTGAATTATTTTTTTGCATGATTTTTACAATTCTGTTTATGTAGTCATTTGCAAAAACACCGATTAACTGATGTTTAACTTTTGCAGGATTACTTAATGGTCCAAGTAAATTGAATGCAGTTCTTTTACCTAGAATTTTTCTTGCAGATGCAACATTTTTCATTGCAGGGTGAAATTTTGGCGCAAACATAAATCCAATTCCAAGTTTTTCTATTAATTCTTCTACTTCCCATGGTTCTGAATTCAAATCAAATCCAAAATATTCAAAAATATCAGCACTACCAGAGACACCTGAAACTGAGCGATTTCCATGTTTTGCAACACTCCCACCAGCGGCTGCAATGACAAACGATGCAGTCGTAGAAATATTGAAAGTTTGTAAATTATCTCCTCCGGTACCACATACATCTATCAAATTTCCATGGCACATTGGAGAAATATTTACTGAGAATTCATTCATCTTTTTGAGCATTGCACGTAATTCTTCATCTGACTCACCTTTCTCTGATAACTCATTAAGAAAATTTGCAATTTCCTGATCATTATTTTTACCGTTTAGTATGTCACTCATTATTGAAGACATTTCGTCAAATGTTAGGTTATCAGTTATTTTTTCCATGTTTTTTTACCTTTTCTATAAAATTTGCAAAAATCTTTGTTCCTTCATCTGTTAAAATTGATTCTGGATGGAATTGAACTCCTTCAATTAGATATTCTTTATGACTGACACCCATTACTTCACCATCATCTTCTGCAACTGCAGTAATTTTTAATGAATCTGGAATAATTGTTTTTTCTCCTACAAGTGAATGATATCTAGTAGCTCTAAATGGATTTTTTACTCCTGCAAATAATGATTCATTTTCATGTTTAATTTGACTTATTTTTCCATGGCGTATATTTTCTGCATTAACTACTTTTCCTCCAAAGCACGAAATTATTCCTTGATGTCCAAGACAAACTCCTAAAATTGGTTTTGTAGGTCCAAGTTCTATAATTACTTTCTTACAAATTCCAAAATATCTTTCATCATCAGGTGTTCCTGGCCCTGGTGATATTATTATTGCATCATAATTTGATTCTTCAATATCTTTGATTGTCACCATGTCATTTCTTATTACATCTGATGTAATTCCTAATTCTCCTAATCTTTGAGCAATATTGTACACAAAGGAATCATAATTATCGATAATTAGAAATTTCATTTTGAAGCCTCCTTCAGCGCAGTAATCATCGCATTTGCTTTATGTTCTGTTTCTTTGAATTCGTTTTCTGCAATTGAATCAAATACAATTCCTGCCCCTGCTTGTACAAATCCTTTATCGTTATCTGCAAAAATACTTCTAATCGCTATTGCAAAATCACAACATCCATTAAATGAAAAATAACCTACAGCCCCAGCATATGCACCTCTAGATTCTGGCTCAAGCTCATCTATTACTTCCATTGCTCTAATTTTTGGGGCACCAGAAACAGTACCTGCTGGGAATACTGCCTTAAATGCATCATACATATCATACTTCTTACTTAGTTTTCCAACTACATGTGTCACTATATGCTGAACATGACTGAATTTCTTGACTTGCATGAGTTCTTTAACGTGAACAGTTCCATAATCACAAACTTTGCCTATATCATTTCTTCCAAGGTCAACTAGCATAGTATGTTCAGCTAGTTCCTTTTCATCATTGATAAGTTCCAACCGCATTTTTTCATTATCCTCCTGATTGTCAGTAATTTTTCTTGTACCTGCTATAGGAAATGTTTCAATATCTTTTCCCGTGACACGAAGTAACATCTCTGGGCTTGAACCTATTATTGTATTGTCGTTCATTTTAAGATGAAACATGTATGGGGATGGATTTAATCTTCGAAGTTTTTCATATACTTTAAGATAATCTCCTTTTCCTTCAAAAGAAAATTTTCTAGAAAGTACAACTTGGAATACATCTCCGCTGTGAACATACTCTTTTGCTTTTGTTACAATTTTCTCAAATTCATCTTTATTTAGATTTGGTATAATATCTGAAATTTCAAATTCTTCAATTTCTCCTTCTGTTTTCTTTATTTTGTCTCTTCTATCTTCATCATAGAAAAAATAAAAGAATTGTTTCTTTTTATTATCATATAATATTCCGTCATTGTATATTCCAAATTCCATAATTGGCTTATCAAGGTGTATTGTGAACTCATCTATTCCATCTTCAAATTGTCTTACTGATTCATAGTTAATGTTACCAACAGCTCCACCCAAATACCGATAAGACATATCTTCAGTTTTCTTTATCAGTTTCTTGATTTCTTCCAGAGGCTGACTCGTCTCTATTTTCTCCATTACTCCATCTCTGTTTTGAATTGTAACATGAGTAACGTAGCCTTTCACAATAAATTCTGGATCGAATCCCATGATTGATGTTTCTGCAAGCTCATCAGGACCTTCTAATGATTCAAACAAAAATGAATGTGTATAATTTCTTGATATCTTATTGTAAACGTCAAATAGTTGGGTTTCAGTATACACTAGAGGAATTATCTTAGGAGTGCTTGGATGCCCAAAGACAGTCACCATTCATAGAAGGATTGAAAATGTGTACGTATTTATCTTTACCCATGACTGTTTTATCCCACAATTCATACATTATTCCTTAGTTCTGCTAGATTATTATATTTCGGTCTTGAATTATGTAGTTAGGCTTATTTCATCCAATGTATTCTTAGTTTTTTATTTATAGCAATATATGAACACCCATATTCTATTTTATCTATTGAATATTCAAAAACATCATCCGTTTTTTTCATAATTTTAAAAGGATCAACACAGTGATCTTTTAAACCACTTGTTGAATCAAATCTCCATTGATTTAAAAACTCTGTAAATTTAAAAAAATAATTTAAATGATTTGGATAATTCACATCAATAGAGTCTGAGTCTTTATAGCATATTGTATCTTCTACAATGTACAATCCACCATCATTCATTAAAGGGAATAATAACTCAAATGATTTGATGACATCTTTATTCTTGTGGCTGCCATCATCTAATATAATATCAAAATTACCATATTTTTTTATGATACTGTTAATTACATTATTATTTGTAGCGTCACCAATTTCTATGTATAT
>Ga0208765_1000114_pt1 | contig 47850 bp, 46 predicted proteins | sample ETNtaG_2_FD_185783 | JGI IMG/M metagenome (GOLD analysis project Ga0208765, IMG submission 185783) | Marine microbial and viral communities from oxygen minimum zone, Eastern Pacific Ocean - ETNP201406SV203 (SPAdes) (version 2) | ecosystem: Environmental > Aquatic > Marine > Oceanic ...
AAATAAAATGAATATGATTATGTTGTGGCAATATATTTAGATCATAATAAAAACTTGTTTTAATTATCATATTATTTTTTTTTCTTTTTATTAATAATTTTCCACTCATTCCCAAATGAACTAAAAGCAATTTATCTTTAAAGTGAAAAATTAAATATTTTGATCGTCTTGAAATTCGCAATATTTTTTTATTAATTAATTTCTTAAGTGATGTATGAGAGACTTTATAGCGTAAATCTTTATTATTAATTTTAATACCAACAATTCTTGCTTTATTTATCATTTTAAATAAAGATCTTTTTACAATTTCTATTTCTGGTAGCTCAGGCATTTATATATTGTGAAAAAACGTAACATATGATCTATTAAATTAAATGAAAACCTATCATAAAAATAGTGAAAGATTTGTTACAAAAGTATTTCAAGATGTTTTTGATAAATATGACTTAATGAATGATTTAATGTCTTTGGGCATTCATAGGGTTTGGAAAAGAAATTTCATACATTGGTTAAATCCTCAGAAAAATACAACATTAGTTGATGTTGCTTCCGGTACTGGCGATATAGCAAAATTATTTTTAAGTGAGATTGATTATAAGGGTCAGGTATATTGCGTAGACGAAAATAAAGGGATGCTTGATCTAAATAAAAAAAAATTAAAAGGAAATACTAATGTTAAATGGTTTTGCAATAACGCTGAAAAGCTACCGTTTGAAAATAATCATTTTGACTATTATACAATTAGTTTTGGTATTAGAAATGTTGGTAATATAAGTAACGCGCTTAAAGAAGCTTATCGAGTTTTAAAGCCTGGTGGTAGATTTTTGTGCCTGGAATTTTCAAAAGTAAAAAATGAGATTTTAAATAAATTATATCAAACCTATTCAAAATCATTACCTCGAATTGGCAAGATTGTAGTTGGTAAATCAGAACCGTACGAATATTTAATTGAAAGCATAGAAAAATTTCATTCTCAAGAGGAATTTTTCAAACAAATTGAAAAGCAAAATTTTACAAAAATATCCTACAGGAATTTAAGTGGTGGAATTGTAGCTATTCATTCAGCTTGGAAAGTTTAAAAATGTTTAAAAAACTATATATGCTGTTCAAAATTGGAAGAAAACTTTCAACTTCTGGCGCAATTTCATCTATTTACGAAATTTACAATCCTCCAATAACAGTTAGAATATTTTTTTTCATAATTGGCTTTAGCTTTAATACCAAAAAAGACAAAGATAATTTTTCTCCAGGAGAAAAATTATGCAATGCTCTTCAGGGCATGGGAACTACTTTTATAAAATTGGGTCAATTCTTAGCAACTAGACCTGATATAATTGGTGAAGATATTGCAAAGGAATTGGAAAAGCTCCAAGATAAATTGCCTTCTTTTAAGCTAATAGAGGCAAAAAATATATTGAAAAATGAACTTGGAAACGAAAATTTCAACAAAATTATAAATTTCTCAGATCCAATTGCCGCTGCTTCCATTGCACAAGTTCACACTGCTACAATTAATAATTCTTCCCAAAAACAAGAGGTTGCCATAAAAATTTTACGACCAAATATAGAAAAAATATTTAACGAAGAATTAGATGCTTTAATGCTTCTTGCTTACATCGTTGAAAATCTTATAAGAAAAACAAAAAGGCTAAAATTAATTGAAGTTGTTCAATTATTACGAGAAGTAACAAATATTGAAATGGATCTTAGGTTTGAGGCCGCCGCCGCCAATGAACTTTATGAAAATACAAAGAAAGATATTGGATTTAAGGTTCCTAAAATTTATTGGGATTTTACAAGCAAAAAAGTTTTATGTTTGGAAAAAATAAATGGAATTTCTATAAGAGAAATTGAAAATTTAAAATCATTAAATATCGATATAAAAAAATTAGCAAAAGATATAATTCAACACTTTTTAAGACATGCGATTAGAGATGGTTTTTTTCATGCAGACATGCATCAGGGAAATTTATTTGTAACACAAGATGGTAAAATTATGCCCGTTGATTTTGGAATAATGGGTAGATTGGATAAAAATATTAAAAAATATTTAGCTGAAATACTTTATGGATTTATTAAAAGAGATTACAAAAAAGTAGCTGAAGTACATTTTTTAGCAGGATTAGTTTCAAAAAAAGTTTCAAAAGATGAATTTGCACAAGCTTTACGTTCTATAGGAGAACCAATTTTTGGACAGTCTGTAAAAAATATATCTGGAGGTAAATTATTAAGTCAACTTTTTGAAATTACCGAAAAATTTAATATGCAAACTCAGATACAATTATTACTTTTGCAAAAAACTATGGTTGTGGTTGAGGGAGTAGCTAGAAAACTTGATCCTGATGCTAATATATGGGATATTTCAAAACCAATACTAGAAAACTGGTTAAAAGAAGTCAAAGACCCTATCAATAAAGCAAACGAAATTATGAATGAAGCTTCCGAAGTGCTTAAAAGATTGCCAGATTTACCTATTATTATGGATAGAGCAAACGATGTTATGACTTTGATAGCTGAGGGAAAATTTAATCCAAACACTTTAGCCTATCGTAGTTTAAGAGAAGAAAAATTAAAACTAGAATTGATGCGTAACAAGATACTAGGAGGAGTTTTAGTGCTTGTAATTTTTGTTCTCATAGTATTCAAATAAGGGAATTATGGATAAGTTATTTAGTAACAAAAAAATTATTTTAATTATTGGTGGTGGAATTGCTGCGTATAAATCTCTTGACTTAATTCGTTTATTAAAAAAACAAGATTGTGAAATAAAAGTTGTTCTGACAGATTCTGGAAAAAAATTTGTTACTCCTTTATCAATTTCATCATTATCTCAGAACAAAGTTTACCATGATATTTTTGACAGCGAAAAAGAAGCGGAAATGGATCACATATCATTATCAAGATGGTGTGATATAATTTTATTTGCTCCGATCACAGCAAACTCTATAGAAAAACTTGTCACTGGAAGAGCAGACGATTTAGCGTCTATTCTTATTTTGGCTTCGAATAAACAAGTAATATTGGTTCCAGCAATGAATGTTAGAATGTGGCATCATAAATCCACCCAAAGTAATATGGATAAACTACTAGATTTTGGATATTTGTCTGTGGGACCATCAATTGGAGAGATGGCCTGTGGTGAATATGGCGAGGGTAAAATGTCATCGCCCGAACAAATATGTGAATTTTTGAAAAATTATTTTTATGAGAGAAATATTGTAAAAAATAAAAATTTAAAAGCGCTTGTTACTGCTGGACCAACGAAAGAATATATAGATCCTGTAAGATTTATGACAAACAACTCTAGTGGTAAGCAAGGATATGAAATTGCTAGTTCACTGGCAAAATATGGTGTTGAAACAACATTAATATCTGGTCCGTCAAAATTAAAAAAGCCTAAAAATGTAAATATCGTAAGAGTTGAATCAGCTGATCAAATGTACGCCGCTGCAAAGAAAACTCTACCCGTGGACATAGCTGTATGTGTAGCAGCAATAACTGATTTTAAACCTGAAAAATATGAAACAGAAAAAATTAAAAAAGATAATTTAAATTTAAATTTTAAAAGGAATATAGACATATTAGAATTTTTATCAAAAAATAATTCTCAGAGACCTAAATTGGTAGTCGGTTTCGCTGCAGAAACGAATGATATAATAAAATTTGCTAAGCAAAAAAAAAGCAATAAATATTGTGATTGGATTGTGGCAAATGATGTTTCAAATCCAGAAATTGGATTTAATTCCGAGTACAATGCTGTGTCAATAATTGATAATGATAAAGTTGAAAAAATTGGGAAAAATTTAAAATCTTACATAGCAAATAAAATAGCTAGAAAAATAATTAATAATTTTATCCAATAGCAAAATGGCAAAAATATTAGTTAAAAAGTTTGATAAAAATATCAAACTTCCTGCCTATAAAACCTCTGGATCATCAGGAATGGATCTTGCGGCGTACACAAAAAAAAAAATAATTATTAACCCGAGTAAAACAGCAATGATTCCAACAGGAATCGCTCTAGCAATTCCTAAAAATTATGAAATACAAATAAGACCAAGATCGGGTCTAGCAGCAAAGAAAAACATTTCTGTATTGAATACCCCGGGAACCGTAGACTCGGATTATAGAGGTGAAATAAAAATTATTTTAATAAATTTGAGTAAAAAACCGTTTGTAGTAAAATCAGGTGATAGGGTTGCTCAGATGATTTTATGCCCGGTGATGAAGGCTAAACTCAAAGAGGTTAAAAATCTTCCTATTTCGAAAAGAAACAGAGGAGGTTTTGGTTCAACAGGTAAATGAAAAAAATTAATGAAATTCACCAAAAAACAAATAGATAGATATTCTAGACAAATAATTTTAAAAAAAATTGGAACAGTTGGACAAAAGAAGCTTTTGAGATCAAGCGTTCTTATTGTTGGAGCCGGTGGACTTGGCTCACCAGTTGCGATTTATTTAGCTGCCTTGGGTATAGGTAATATAGGAATAATTGATAAAGATGTTGTTGAAACTTCAAATTTAAGTCGTCAGATTATTTTTTCAAGTAATGATGTCAAAAAAAAAAAATCTCTTATAGCTGTTAATAAATTAAAAAAATTAAATCCAGATATACAACTTAAATCTTTCCAAAAAAAACTAACTAAAAAAAATATAGATCAAATAGCAAAAAGATTTGATGTGATGGTTGATGGAAGTGACAATTTTAGAACACGTTTTTTGATAAACGATTACTGCTTAGCAAACAGAAAAATCTTGGTTTCTGGTGCAATTAATAGATTTGATGGTCAAGTTTACACTTTCAACTTTTCAAAAAACGAATCTCCATGCTTGAGATGCTTTATGCCTAATATGCCAATTAATTCTGATGATAATTGCGAGACTGAAGGTATTTTGGGAACTCTAGCCGGCATTGTTGGTAGTATACAGGCAAATGAAGTTATAAAAGAAATTGTCGGTATTGGAGACACGCTTTGTGGTTACATATTAATTATTGACGCATTAAAACTTACCTTTAGAAAGGTGAAACTTAACAAACGTTCTGATTGCTTTTGTTATGAAAAAAAATAAAAAAAATTATTCAATTTTTGTAATTTTATTTATTTCAATTTCATTTTTTTCCCCAAAATTAATAGCAAATGAAAATATAAACTTTTTATCATTGAAAAATAATGAGGTTAATTTACGACAAGGACCATCATTTAAATACCCGATTAAGTTAGTTTATAAAAAAAAATATCTACCTGTAATTATTATAGATAAATCAGAAACTTGGAGACAGATTAAAGACTTTGAAAGTAATTCTGGTTGGATACATATTTCTCAACTCTCAAAAAAAAAATCTGGAATAAATATTAAAAAAAATTCTATTATTCATAAAAAACCAACGACTTATTCAAGGCCGATTGCAAAACTCGAAATAGGAAGATTGGTATTAATAGCAAAATGCAAAAAAGAATGGTGCAAAATTAATACTGGTAATTACAGTGGATGGATTGCTAAAGATTCTCTATGGGGGAAAGCTGAATAAACTCAGCTGATAATGTTTTATTATTTTTTTACTTATCTTTCAAATACTTTAACATTGTATTAACATCACTCACCTTGAATGGATCACCATCATTACTTTCATTATTTTTTCCATCTTCGACAAACATTTTAACAACCTCACCATTGTCAATATATGCAGAATATCTCCATGATCTCATGCCAAATCCTTGTTTGGGCTTGTTAACCAGCATACCCATTTCTTTTGTAAACTTGCCTTCTCCATCTCCAATTGGTTTTACTTTGGATATTTTTTGATCTCTAAACCAAGCATTCATTACAAATGAATCGTTTACTGATAAACAATAAACCTCGTCTACGTATTTTTTTAGCTCTTCATACTTATCTTCATATCCAGGCACTTGTTGTGAAGAACAAGTAGGTGTATATGCTCCAGGCAATGAAAATAGTACAATTTTTTTGTTTTTAAATAAGTCGTCAGAGGTAATGTCTTTCCATTCCCCGCCAATGGCACAACCGCCACCTAATGACTGGTTATCATCTATTCTAGTTCTAAATGTTACTTGTGGAATTTTCATTTCGTTCAATTGCTCCTCATTCTTTTGCTTAATTTACAAATACTCTAAATTCAAATAAAATATATGTAATATAATACACTAATCAAGTATTAATTTACTTATATGATAAAAAAAAACAGTTATAAATATGAAGATTTAATTGATTGTGCAAATGGAAAATTGTTTGGTCCAGGAAATGCAAAACTTCCATCCCCGCCAATGTTAATGTTTAATAGAATTACAGATATTCAGGATACGAAAGGCAAATTTAACAAAGGGTTAATTGAAGCAGAACTTGATATAATTAATGATATGTGGTTTTTTAATTGTCATTTTAAAGATGATCCTGTAATGCCGGGTTGTCTCGGATTGGATGCTATGTGGCAATTGGTCGGTTTTTATTTAGGTTGGACTGGAGAGCCAGGAAAGGGGCGAGCGCTTGGTGTAAATGCTGTAAAATTTACTGGTGAAGTTCTAAAAAATGTCAAAATTGCTAGATACCAAGTTAATATGAAAAGAATATTAAAAAAAGAAGGAGCCGTTGTAGGTTTGGCTGATGGGATTTTGTTTGCCGACGATAAAAAAATTTATGAAGCTGAAAATTTAAAAGTAGGATTGTTTAAGTAATGAGAAGAGTTGTGATTACTGGAATTGGAATAGTTTCTTGTATTGGAAATAATAAAACAGAAGTTTTAGATTCTTTGCTAAATACGAAATCAGGAATAGTTTTTTCAGAAGAACATAAAAAATATAACTTTAGAAGCCAGATTGTTGGCGCTGTGAAAAATTTAAATTTTTCTGAACATATTGATAGAAAACAATTAAGATTTATGGGTGATGGTTCTGCATATAGTTATATTGCTTTAAAAGAGGCTATAAAAGAATCTGGTTTAGAGGAAAAAGATATAAGTAATGAAAAAACGGGAATCGTAATAGGGTCTGGAGGCCCTTCAATAAAAAATGTTTATTTCGCTGTTGATACCATAAGAAAATCTGCTCCCAAAAGAATGGGCCCTTATATAGTTCCCAGAACAATGGCAAGTACTTGTTCAGCTACACTTGCTGTCCCATTTAAAATTAAAGGAGTAAATTATTCAATCAGTTCAGCGTGTGCAACAAGCGGACATTGCATCGGAAATGGAATGGAACTTATTCAATACGGGAAACAAGATATAGTATTTACTGGAGGTGGAGAAGAATTAGATTGGGCTCTTTCAGGAATGTTTGATGCCATGCCTGCATTATCTTCAAAATATAACAATACCCCAGAAAAGGCATCAAGACCATATGATGTAAATAGAGATGGATTTATTATTGCAGGAGGTGGTGGAGCTCTTGTTTTGGAAGAATATGAACATGCTAAAACCAGAGGAGCTAAAATATATGCCGAACTAACTGGCTATGGAGCTACATCAGATGGATATGATATGGTTGCGCCTTCTGGAGAAGGTGCAGTTAGATGTATGAAAATGGCATTAAAAACAGGAAGAAATGGAATTGATTATATCAACACTCATGGTACATCGACACCAGTGGGTGATATTACTGAATTAAATGCAATAAAAGAAACATTTCAAAATAAAATTCCTAAAATTAGTTCGACAAAATCTCTCACGGGTCACCCTTTAGGTGCAGCTTCTGTTCACGAAGCAATTTATTCTTTGATCATGATGGAGAATAATTTTATTGCAGCTTCTGCAAATATTGAAAATATGGATGAGGGTGCCAAACCTTTTCCAATAATTACAAATATAGAAAAAAATGTTTCATTAAATGCTGTTATGTCGAATAGTTTTGGTTTTGGTGGTACCAATTCAACGTTAGTTTTTGAAAAATTAAATTAAAAAAATATGTTACTGTTAAAAGGAAAAAAGGGATTAATAATGGGAGTAGCCAACGACAGATCTATCGCTTGGGGTATTGCAAAAAAATTATCAGAGCACGGCGCGGAATTGTCTTTTACTTATTTGGGTGATGCATTAAAAAAAAGAGTAGTTCCTTTGGCTCAATCGCTAAAATCTAATTACACTCTAAGCTGCGATGTAGAAAAAAAAGAAGATATAGTAAGAACATTTGATGATATAAAAAAAAAATGGGGGAATTTAGATTTTGTTGTTCATGCAATTGCTTTCTCTGATAGATCTGAGCTTTCAGGAGAATATCTTAATACATCGAGAGAGAATTTTTTAAAGAGTATGTTGATTTCTTGTTTTTCATTTACAGAAATAGCAAAAGAAGCGTCAAAAATCATGGAAAAGGATTCAAGTATGTTAACCTTAACTTATGAATCTTCTAAAGTAATCCCAAATTATAACGTTATGGGAGTTTGTAAAGCAGCTCTAGAAACAAGTGTAAAATATCTTGCAAGAGATTTAGGATCAAAAGGAATAAGAGTTAATGCAATTAGTGCTGGCCCAATTAAAACTCTAGCAGCATCTGCGATAGGTGATGCAAAATTTTTATATAAATGGAATGAAGATCATTCTTTGTTAAAAAGAAATGTAGATATCAATGATGTCGGCGGATCAGCCCTATACCTGCTGAGTGATTTGGCGAACGCAGTAACTGGAGAAATACATTATGTTGACGCTGGGTACAACAAAGTGGGTATGCCCAACCCAAAAAATATTACTTAACTGGCTTCTTTAATTGAAAGTTTAACTTTACCTCTGTCAAAACCGATAACTTTTACTGAAACTTCATCACCTTCTTTTACAACATCAGAAACTTTAGCTACTCTTTTTCCAGCGAGTTGCGAAATATGAACTAAACCATCTTGTTTGCCTAAAAAATTTACAAATGCTCCAAATTCCATTATCTTAACAACTTTACCTTTATATATTTTTCCCATCTCAGGTTTTGCAATTATATTTTTCACCATCTCCATAGCTTTATTTCTTGAATTTTCATCTGGTGCAGCAATACTAACTTCGCCTGTATCCTTAACATCCACTTTAGCTCCAGACAATTCTACAATTTCTCTAATTGTAGCTCCGCCTTTACCTATAACAGCCGCAATATCTTTCTTATCAACTGTAATGGTTTCAATTTTAGGTGTATGTTTGGATACTTCTTTTCTTGATGATTTAATTGTTTTATTCATTTCTTGAAGAATGTGGGCCCTTCCTTCCTTAGCTTGATTAAGAGCCTGTTCCATAATTTCAAAAGTAATTCCAGTAATTTTGATATCCATTTGTAGTGACGTAATTCCGTCCTTTGTGCCAGCCACTTTAAAATCCATATCTCCTAAATGATCTTCATCACCTAAGATGTCAGATAGTACAGTAAATTCTTTTTTTTCTTTTATGAGACCCATTGCTATTCCAGCTACAGGTTCTGCTATTGGAACAGCTGCATCCATAAGTGCAAGTGATGCTCCACAAACTGTTGCCATAGATGAAGAACCATTTGATTCTGTAATTTCTGACACAATTCTTAAAGTGTAGGGAAATTTTTCCTTTTCGGGTAATGAAGATTTTAAAGCTCTCCAGGCTAGTTTTCCATGACCCACTTCTCTTCTGCCTGTTCCTATTCTTCCAGTTTCGCCAACAGAAAATGGAGGGAAATTATAATGCAACATAAATCTTTCTCTCCTTAATCCCTCTAGGCTTTCTATTCTTTGTTCATCTTCACTCATTCCTAGAGTTGTGGTTACCAAGGCTTGCGTTTCACCTCTTGTAAATAGCGCTGATCCATGAGTTCTTGGCAAAACTCCGACCTCACACTTGATAGGTCTTATGTCTGATAAACCTCTGTCATCAATTCTTTTTTTGGTTTTAAGTATTTTTGTTCGTACAATATCTTTTTCTAAATTTTTTAATTGTAGAAGTATCTCAAGTTCAGAATAAGTTTCATCTCCTTCAAAAAGTGATTTACATTTTTCAGTTGCTAAATCAACTAACTCCGATCTTTTTTTCTTATCTTTTTCCGAGAAAGCCTTTTCTAAATCTTTTGTTAATTCTTTAGAAATTTTATCTTTTGCTTTGCTGTAATCCTTAACTTCTATTTTCCATGCTTCTTTTGAACATTTTTTTTTAAGACTAGTTATTGCATCAATGATCGGACCAAATTTTTCATGACCAAATTTAACTGCATCTAACATTTGCTTTTCGGTCAAACCTGAAGCTTCAGATTCAACCATCAATACAGCATCTTTTGTGCCAGCAACAACCAAATCTAATTTAGATTCTTTCAATTGTTCTTTTGAGGGATTTAGAACATATTTGTTATTTATATATCCTACTCTTGATGCTGCAACAGGACCCTGAAAAGGCAATCCTGAGATAGTAAGAGCAGCTGAGGATGCTATAATCGACAGAATGTCAGCTTCATTTTCATTATCATAAGAGAGTACTGTTGGTAAAACTTGCACCTCATTTCTGAAATCATCTGGAAATAGTGGTCGAATTGGTCGATCAACTAATCTTGAGATTAAAGTTTCCGATTCGGTTGGTCTTGCTTCTCTTTTAAAATATCCACCAGGAATTTTTCCAGAGGCATAATACTTTTCTTGATAATTTACAGAAAGTGGAAAATAATCAATTTCAGGATTAACTTTTTTTGCTGCTACTACGGTAGAAATTACGACTGTTTCACCGCAAGTCGCAATTATAGCCCCATCTGCCTGACGAGCTATTTTTCCAGTTTCTAAAATGAGTTTCTTTCCACCAATATCTATTTCTTCTTTGAACTGTTTAAACATTTATTTTCTTAAATTTAATTTGGTTAATATTTTTGCATACGATTCTGGATTTTTTCTCTTCAAATATTCCAACAAACGTTTTCTTCTATTTACAGCTTTTAATAAACCACCTGTTGAATGCTTGTCATTTTTATTTTTTTTAAAATGAGTAGATAAATTGTCAATTTTGCTACTCAATAAGCCTATCTGAACTTCTGAAGATCCTACGTCTTTTGAATTAATTTTTAATGATTCAATCTTTTCTTTTTTTTCTTTATCCATTTCTATTTATTTTTCTGTATTAATTTTTCAATTTTTTCTGCATAATCAAAGGACTCATCGCCGACAAAATAAACTTTTGGCAGAAATTTCATATCAACTTTCTTTGATAAAGCTTTTCTAATAAGGTGTGAGAATTCTGTTAAAGTGCTAACTGTCTCTTCTATATTCTTTCCACCCAAAGGGATTACATAAGCTTTTGCATTTTTCAAATCTGGACTCATTCTTACTTCGGTAACAGTAATATTCCTTGTTTTTAATGTTGGTACTTTTGCCTCATTTCTAAGAAAAATTTGACCCAAATTTTGTTTTATTAGCTCTCCTACTCTCAATTGTCTTTGCGAAAATGGTTCACTACCAGTTTGTCTGTTCATTAAATTCTTCTTTCTGTTTCTATAACCTGATAAACTTCTATTACATCCTTCGCTTTAAAATCTGTAAAATCTTTGAGGGTTATACCACACTCTAGTCCCGCTGCGACTTGTTTTGCTGCATTTTTTTCTCTAAAAATACTACCTATAGTACCGGTATATAATACATTTCCATCTCTTATCAATCTTGCGTTTAAATTATTGATAATTTCGCCTTCCAATACTTTTGACCCTGCTACCTTCCCAATTTTTGAAACCTTGAAAATTTCCTTTACTTCTGCTGAGCCCACAATCTCCTCTTTTACATTAGGTTTCAATAGCCCCGATAATGAATCGTTAATAAAATCTAAAGCTTCATAAATTATGTTAAAAAATCTTAAGTTTATTTTTTCTTTTTCTGCAAGTTTTTTGGCCTCTTTATTCGGTCTAACATTAAAACCGATAAGTATAGCACCAGAAGCTTTTGCCAGCATTATATCTGTTTCGGTTATTACGCCAATATTTGATAAAATTATTTTTGGAGAAACCTCTTTATGTTGAATTTTTTCAATTGCATTTTTAAGTGCTTCACAGGATCCATGAACATCAGATTTAATTATTATTGGTAATTCCTTGGTGTCGGAACTGGTATTGAAAGTAGGTTCTTTGTTAAATGAGATTAGCGGTGCTTGTTTTGATTTACTGTGTCCAATTCTATAATCATTTATTTCTTTCGCTTTTTCTTCTGATTCAACCACCACAAAATCATCACCAGCCAAAGCAGCTTTATTTGTTCCCAGTACTTCCACTGGAGTTGATGGAATAGCTAACTCAATATTTTGACCTTGATCATCTATCATTGCTCTAATTTTACCCCATGTAACACCACTAACAAAAAAATCTCCATTTCTTAAACTTCCATTTGTTACAAGTACAGTCGATACAGGTCCTTTGCCACGATCAATTCTAGACTCTAAAATTACACCAATTGCGTTCGATTCAAAATCTGCTTTTAATCCAAGGAGGTCTGCTTGAAGAATGATATTTTCTTTAAGTTTATCCAAATTTTTCTTAGTAGTAGCAGAAACCTCGGTAAACAAAGTATCTCCACTTAATTCTTCCGCTATAAGTTCGTATTCTAAAAGTTGATTTTTTACTTTTTGAGGATCTGAGTTAGGTAAATCACACTTGTTTATCGCTACAACAATTGGAACTTTTGCGGCTTTTGAATGTTTTATGGCCTCAATCGTTTGTGGTTTAACTCCATCGTCAGCTGCCACAACCAACACAACAATGTCCGTAACTCTTGATCCTCTCGCTCTCATTTCAGTAAAGGCTGCATGACCCGGTGTGTCTATAAATGTTATATGCTTCCCTTCTTCAGTTTTTATTTTATAGGCTCCAATATGTTGAGTTATTCCTCCGTGCTCTCCCGCAACAACATTTGTTTTTCTTAAAGCGTCTAATAAGGAAGTTTTTCCATGGTCAACATGTCCCATAACCGTCACGACCGGAGATTTTGGTTCCAAATTTTCGCTTTTATTGTCGATTGATTTATGAATATTTAAATCTGGTTTTCTTTCTCTGACAGGTATATTGCCCATCTCTTTTACAATATATTCTGAAGTATCTGCATCAAGAGAATGGTTTATTGTTGCGGTAACACCCATACTTAAAAGATGTTTAATTATACTGCTTGCTTGGATAGCCATTCTATTTGAAAGCTCTTGTATTGTAATTTTGTCTGGAATATTTACTTCTCTGACAATTTTTTTGGTTTCAATTTTTTTATCATCAGAAACTTGACTTTTCTTTTCTTTAAGCCGCGCACGTCTTACTGATGCTAAACTTCTTTCTTTCCCTTCCATCACATCGTCTGTTAAAGCTTTTGATAAAGTAAGTTTGTATTCTCTTTTTGGTGTCAAATTTTTATTTTTACTTATATTTTCTTTTTTGGAAAATATGCTTTCTTCTTTTAAATTTTTGAATCTTTTTGTGGCTCTTTCCTCAGCTATTTTTCTAATTTCAAAACTTCTGTTTGCCGAAATATTTTTAGAAGCAATATCATCAACCTTTTGCGCCTTTGTTTTATCCTCAAATCTCAAATTCGGTTTACCTACATTATTTTCTCGATTGTAAAACCTTCTTTCACTTCTTCTTTTTGAGATTTTTTTATCTATAACAACTGACGTTTTGCCTTTGTCCTGTGAATAACGAGAAACGTCTATGGGTTTTTTTATCGAAACCGTCAAAGTCTGTTTTTTCTTTTTTATTTCTTTTTCTTCCATAAAAAATATACCACCTATTCAAAGACACTATTTCTAGCATTCATAATCAACTCATCGGCCTCAGATCTTGCCAAAGCAAATTCTTCAAGAAATCCTTTTATTTTAAATTTTTTTCCTTTTTTTTCATCATAACTTCCTATTAGTTCATCACTAGAAAGTTCAGCAAAATCTTTAAGCGTATTGATTTTTTTTTCACCTAAGGTAACAAGCATTCCTGGTGTAAGTCCTTTCAAATTAATAAGAGCATCTTCGACGCCTAGTTCTTTCAATTTTTTTGAAATATTTTCTTTTTCTTTTTTTAAAGCTTCCTCTGCTCTTTCTTTCAATTCGTTAACAGTATTGTTATCTATACCCTCAATCTTTAAAATATCTTCAACAGAAGCTTGGTGAATTTCTCCAATAGACGAAAAGCCTTCCGCAACCAAAAGTTGTCCTAGAGTTTCATCAACTTCCAGATTTTTAATGAAAATTTCAGTTTTATCTTTGAATTCCATTTGCCTTCTTTCGGTTTCTTCATTTTCAGTTAATATATCTATTTCATAATCAATCAGTTTTGATGCTAGCCTAACGTTTTGTCCTCTTCTTCCTATTGCCTTGCTTAAATTTTCTTCCGTTAAAATAACTTCTATTCTTCTATTTTGATCATCAATTATTACTTTTTGAATTTCCGCAGGAGCTAAAGCGCTTACAACCAAAGCAGCTGGATCTTCAGACCAATGAACTATATCTATTTTTTCTCCATGAAGTTCATTAACCACTGATTGTACTCTACTACCTCTCATTCCTACACACGCCCCGACAGGGTCGATGGAAGAATCTGTTGAATTAACACAAATTTTTGCTCTACTGCCGGGATCCCTGGCTGAAGATTTAATTTCAATAATTCCGTCATAAATTTCTGGGACTTCTTGAAAAAATAATCTTTCCATAAACTTTTCATGTGCTCTGGATAAAAATATTTGTTGACCTTTATTTTCCCTGACTACATCATAACAATACGCTTTAACTCTATCTCCCGTTTTTAAGATTTCTCTTGGTATAAGTTCCTCTTTTTTGATTATTGCTTCAGCTTTATTCAAGTCTATGATTAAATTGCCATATTCCAATCTTTTTACTATGCCGCTTAAAATTCCTCCTTTTTTTCCAATAAAATCATTATATTGTCTTTCTCTTTCAGCAGCACGAACATTCTGGGTTATAACTTGTCTAGCTATTTGTGCTGCAATTCTACCAAAATCTACTGGTGGCAACTTTTCAAAAATTTCATCACCAATTTTGATAGTTTTTTGGTTATCTTTTTCAGAGGCATGCTCTAATGAAATTTCGGTATCAAAATTTTCGGGAGATTGAACTACTTTTAGCACCTTATGAAGATTTATATCTCCACTTTCTCTATCAATGATTGCTCGAATATCATTATTAAATCCAAATTTTGTTTTTGCGGCTTTTTGTATTGCTGACTCCATAGAAGTCAAAATAATTTCCTTATCAATAGATTTCTCTGTAGCTACAGCCTCAGCTATTCTCAAAAGCTCTACTTTATCTGATCTTTGGTTAAACATATATCGTATCCACTTGTCTGCAAAAAAAAATGGGCACAAGCCCATTCTGGTATCACAGGTTATTTGTCATTTATTTAGTTGATATTTTTACCTTTTTCAAGACTTACTTAATAAAAACTTCAGTTTTATCAGTTTTTTCCCATGAAAAAGAACCGTCTTGTCTAGGTTTTCTTCCAAAATGCCCATAGGCAGCGGTGCACTCGTATATAGGTTTATTCAAAGACAACATTTCTCTAATTCCTCTGGGACTCAAATCAAAATTATCATTTATTAATTTTTCAACATGTTTAGATTTTTCACCATCGCCATCAAAAAGATCCACATAGATTGATAATGGCTTTGAGACACCGATAGCATACGCAAGTTGAATTAAACATTTATCAGCAATTTTTGAGGCAACTACATTTTTAGCAATATATCTTGCTGCATACGCAGCCGACCTATCTACTTTGCTTGGATCCTTTCCAGAAAAAGCTCCTCCTCCATGAGGTGCGGCTCCACCATAAGTATCAACAATAATTTTTCTTCCTGTTAAACCCGCATCTCCATCTGGTCCTCCTATAATAAATTGACCAGTCGGATTTACATAAAATTCTTCTTCTTTTAATCCTGATAATAACTCTTTAGGAATAGATTTTTCTAAATATGGTCTAACAATTTCTTTAACTTGAGCTTGATTCACTTTTGAAGAATGTTGGGTTGAGATAACAACTGAAGTAACTTTTGCTGGTTTTCCATTTTCATACATTAATGTCACTTGACTTTTTGAATCAGGTTCTAGCTTATCTGCTTTTCCATTTTTTCTATCTGCTGCCATTAATTCTAAAATTTTATGAGAATAATAAATCGGCGCAGGCATCAAAACTTCAGTTTCATTACATGCATATCCAAACATTATTCCCTGATCACCGGCTCCGTCATCTTTATTTCCTTTTGAATCAACTCCCATTGCAATGTCAGTTGATTGAGAATGTAAATGAACATCTATACTACAATTTTTCCAATGGAATCCTTTTTGTTCATACCCAATATCTTTAATGCAACTTCGAACTTTTTCAATTAAATCATCTTTTTTAATTTCAGGACCTCTCGTTTCGCCTGCAAGCACCACTTTATTTGTAGTAGTTAAAGTTTCACACCCAACTCTTGAGAAAGGTTCTTTGGACAAGTAAGTATCTACGACCATATCTGATATACGGTCACAAACTTTGTCTGGATGACCTTCGGAGACAGATTCGCTTGTAAACAAATATGATTTTTCACTCATCAGATTTTATATTTTTTAAAAATTAAAGTTAGAAATATATACAACATAATTATTAAAAAAAATATTTTATTTCCATGTTTTGAAAATAAAGTAGCTTGACTAAAATAAGGAAAATTTAACTCAATATTACCAGACTCTCCCATATCAAGTGATTTAATCACTCTGCCATTTGGATCAAGAAAACCAGAAATTCCTTTGTTAGCAGATCTAGCAACAAAAATACCTTCTTCAACTGATCTGTAAATTGCTTTCGAGAAATGCTGATAAGGTCCTATTGATTCTCCAAACCAAGCATCCTCCGAAATATTAATTAATAAAGCTGGCAATTGATTTCTTTTTTTTATTTTACCCGAATAAATTATTTCATAGCAAATTAGTGGAAGAATTAAGCTTTCATTAAATTTATTACCTAAATTTATTGTCGTTCTAATATCGCCAGCAGAAAATGAATAATATCCCCTGGTTATTTTTTTTAAACCAAATTTTGATAAAACTTTTTCAAAAGGTAAAAATTCACCAAATGGAACAAGATCAATTTTATTATAAATCGATAAAACATCTAAATTGTGATTTAAAATTGCCAAACTATTAAAATACTTTTGATTTTTAAAATTATTGCCAGTGTTGATAAAATGATTGATTCCCAAAATAATTAAATGATTTTCAGAAAATTCATTATAAAATAAATTTTTATATTTCTTGATATCTTCTAAATATGATTGATAAAATATTCCTTCCGGCCAGATAAACAAAGTTTTCTTATTTTTTTCAGGATCACTAATTTTTATAAGTCTTTTTAACTGCATAAATTCACTTTGAGTATCGTAATCTTTAAGAGAGAAACTGGGAGAAACTATTTTAACATAAATTTTATCATCAAATTGATAAACGCTATTACTAATTTTATGTAATCCATATAAATAGTTGCTAAGAAAAATGATCAAAAAGATAATAACAAAAGAAACATTTTTTTTGGTAATTTTGTGTTGAAAGAAAAGAAAAGGAATACAAAAAAAAGTTACTGAAATCAAACTTAAGGAATATGTACCAATCAATGATAATATTTGTATAGACTCGATCGACCATGACCAAGTATACGATATTAAATTCCAAGGGAATCCAGTTAATAAATTTCCTCTCAAGAATTCAAACACAGAAAAAACTAAAGAAAAAAATAAAATAAAAAAAATATTTTTTTCAGCAAAAGAGCCTACTATTAAAATTGCTAATCCGAAAAATAAAGATAAATATAAAGGAATTAAAACAACAGCAAATGGAATTAAGCTTTTAAAAATTTCATCGTGAGTTAAAGATATAGAAATCCAATAGTTTCCACATACAAAAAAACCAAAACCAAAGGCACATCCTAAATAAAAAAAATAACGTTTTGATATTTTTTTTCTGTATTTAGATTGTGTTCTTTTTTTTATTAGTGAAATTAAAAATAATAAGGTCGGAAATGTAAAAAAATTTATAAATGTTAAATTATATGGAGTAAAACCAAGTATTGTTATTGCGCCAAGTAAAAAAGGTGCTAAAAATATAACAAAAAATTTATTATCTAGTAGCGCAGTCAAATTAAATTTAAAATCTTTTTCTCAATTTTATTCATTTTATAATAATCTCTGTCTTCAATATGATCATAGCCTGCCAAATGTAAAAGTCCATGAATCCAAACTTTATCAAATTCCACAAAGAAATTTTTTTTCTTAGATTTTGAATTTACGATTTCATAAGAAACTGCTAAGTCACCTATATAGATCTTTTTTTCTTTCATTAACTTTAATTTTTTTGGCGAAAATGAAGGAAACGATAAAATATCGGTAGATTGGTTAAGCTTTCTAAATTTATTGTTAAGCTTTTTCATATTTAATGAATTTGTTAATAATATAGTAAAGGTTATGTTTCTGTTTCTAAAAAACTTAATAATTTTAGAAATTTTTTTCAATTTTTGGTTAAAATATTTTTTTGGATTATTAATTCTTTTATGCCAAGATTTATTGTTTATCTCAACATTAACCTTAATCATCGGTATTCTTTTGATAGGCTTCTACAATTTTTGTTACCAAAGAATCTCTCATAACATCTTGATGATCAAAATTTACAACAGCTATTTCTTTAATTTCTTTTAATATAGACTGTGATTTTACCAAACCCGAATGATTTTTGTTTGGCAAGTCAATTTGTGACGGGTCACCATTTACAACTAGTTTTGAATTTTCTCCAATTCTGGTTAAAAACATTTTAATTTGTATTTCGGTTGCATTTTGAGCTTCATCAAGAATTGCAAAAGAATTTTTTAGGGTTCGTCCCCTCATAAAAGCTAAAGGGGCTATTTCTATAGAACCAGATTCGATTTTTCTTTGAATTTTATCATAATCTAACAAATCATATAGAGAATCATACAGAGGTCTTAAATATGGATCTATTTTATCTTTCATATCTCCAGGTAAAAACCCTAACTTCTCACCGGCCTCAACTGCAGGTCTTGATAATATTATTCTTTCAACTTTTTTTTCCAACAACATAGATAAGGCCACAGCAACAGCTAAATAAGTTTTTCCAGTTCCTGCTGGACCTAACGACATTACTATTCTATTTGTTTTAAGTGATTTGACATATTCTTTTTGTTTTTTGGATTTAGGGATAACAGATCTTTTTGGAGTTTTGATTACTTCATCCAAAGACTGGACCGATGATTGAATTTTTGTTTCCTGTGTCATGTCTGCATTTAACGCCGTAATTATATCATTCCTGTCTATTTTTTTATCAGATCTGAAACGGTAAATTAAGTACTCAATTGCATTTTTAACTTTTTCATTCGCATATTTATCACCCTTAATTGCAATAGAATTTCCTCTGAAATAAATTTTTGAACCACTAACTTTTTCTAATTCTTTGAAGTTATTATCAAAAGATCCTGCTATCTCCATTAAAATCTTGTTATTAAATATATTAACATTTATTGAATTATCTTTTCCATATACTATTGAAACTTCTTTACTGTTTTTATTTTGTTTACTTATTTTCATTAAAATTACGCTGCCTGAACTTTATTGGTTTTATGGAAACCAAATAAATTATTTTGATTAAAAGATGTAATTTTTACATTTATTAACTCACCAGGATTACAGTTGTTCGAATCAAATATGACGGGGGTCATATACTTTGTTCTTCCAAAGTATTTTTCTTGATTATCTAATTTATTTTCAATTAAAACTTCACAATATTGTTTAAGATAGTTTTTGTTATTTTCAAGTTGTAATTTTTCTAAAATATCTTGCAATTTTATAAGTCTTTTTTTACTTTTTGATAAATTATTTAACTTTTTCTCAGCAGCGGGAGTTCCGGGCCTTGGGCTAAAGATAAATGAATAGGAATTAACAAAACCTATTTTTTGAATAAGATCTAATGTTTCTTCAAAATCTTTTCCTGTTTCTCCAGGATAACCAATAATAAAATCACTAGAAATTTTTATATCTTTATTGACATTTTTTAACTTTTTAATTGCAGATAAATAAAAGTTTCTATTGTGTTTTCTATTCATTAACGTAAGAATCTTGTCTGATCCGCTTTGAATAGGAAGATGTATGATTGGCATAAGTTTTTCACAATCTTTGTGACAATTGATCAAATCCTCGGTCATGTCTTTTGGATGAGAAGTCATATATCTGATTCTCTTTAAGTTTTTAATATTGTTTAGTTCTCTTATTAACGATGAAAGTGTAAAATTTTTATTATTTTTTGAAAAATTATATGCATTTACATTCTGACCAAGTAAAATAATTTCTCGAACGCCATTACCAACTAAATTATACGCTTCGTTAACAATTTGCCTAAAAGACCTAGAATATTCTGGGCCTCTTGTATAGGGAACAACACAAAAGTGACAAAATTTATCACAACCTTCTTGTATCGTTAGATAAGACGAAATTTTATTCTGTAAATTAGAAACTTTTTCTAATTCATCAAATTTGTTTACTACATCAAATTCCGTTTCATTAATTTTTTGTTTTTTTCTACTGTAGCTCAAAATTAAATCAGAAATTTTATGATAAGATTGAGGACCTATTAAAATATCGACATATGGTTCTCTCTTCATTATCTCTTCAGATTCAGCTTGAGCAACACATCCGGATACTATAACTAAGGGTTTTTTCTTTTTTTTAAAATCTTTTTTTATTCTTCCAATTTCATCATAAACTTTTTCAGTTGCTTTTTCACGTATATGACAAGTGTTTAATATAAAACAATCGGCTTCTTCTTTTACATAAGTTTTTTTAAATCCAATTCTAGAAGTTAAATCATAAATACGATTTGAGTCATATATGTTCATTTGGCAGCCAAAAGTTTTGATAAATATTTTTTTAGACAATTTTTTTATTACTTTTTAATTTTTGAACCATATAGTTCTAATCTATGATCAACAAGTTTGTAACCGAGTTTTTCTGCAACTTTTTTTTGTAATTTCTCTATTTCGTTATTAGTAAATTCTATTATTTTGCCAGTATTAACATCTATCAAATGGTCATGATGCTTATCTGGAGCCTTTTCATATCTTGATTTATTTCCCCTAAAATCATGTTTGGCAATAATGCCTGCTTCTTCAAATAATTTTACGGTTCTATATACGGTTGCTATACTTATTTTAGAATCAATTTCGCTAATCTTTTTATGTAATTCTCCTACATCGGGATGATTTTCTATTTCTGACATAACTTTTGCGATCAACCTTCTTTGATCAGTTAGTCTAACACTTTTTTGTTTACATCTGGCTTCAATATCAAAATTCTCTCTCATGATTTTATATTATAACTAATATTTTAAAAAATACTTTAGCTCAAATATATTGGCCTTATCAATCTTTTTTCTAACAAATTATTAAATCTAAGAAATTCTAGCTCATTATGATCCAAATTAACAATGTTTATATTTTTAAGTTTAAGAATTTCACCATCAAAGTATTTTGCAGTATTTTTTGTAATTACCATAAAATCATCACTATATTTTTTTAATATTTCTTCTTTTGTAATTTCTTTTACTGTTGTGTGACTAACAAGTTTTTTATTAAATTTTTTTATAAAATATTTTTCTCTATATTTTATAAGACTGAAAATTAACTCACATTTATTAAAAAACTTAACGCAAGACCACAAAAATGTATTGTACCCAAATAATTTTAAATTTTTCGCTATGCTAATACCTTTCGCTATTGCCAAAGAACTTCTTAGAGCCGAAAAGCCTCCGGGACCTTGATTTACCAATATTTCCGAAATATCGTTAAAGCTTAAATTGTTTTGCTTAAAAAAATCTATAATTTGTTTCATTAACAAATCATTGTTGTATTTATCGCTTTGCAAAATTTTGATAAATGCTTTATTTTTAATTTTTACAAATAATGAGCTACAATTCATGCTACAGTCTATTGATAAAAAATTCATAATATCTGTATTGATACTACTATTAATATCAATAAGTAAATCCTTTGGAGCAATAATAGATAATTTGGATTTGAATAAGGGTGTGATAACCTTGATGTATCATAGATTTGGGGAATATAAATATCCTTCAACAAACATAAAAAATGAAATTTTTATTGAACACATAAAAGAAATAAATAATTCTGGAATTGAATTTATAGAATTTAAAAAATTTGAAGAAGTTATCAAAACTGGAATAAAAAAAAATTATTTACTTCTTACAATCGATGATGCATTTGAATCTTTTTACTTAAATGCATGGCCAGTATTAAAAGAAAAAAAAATTCCATTTGTACTTTTTGTTAGTACTAGAGAAATCGGCAAATATGGATATATGACATGGAATCAAATTAGAGAAATAGAAGCAAACAATTTAGTAACCATAGGTAATCATAGTCATTCTCATGAATATTTAGTCGATTGGAAAGATGATAGAATTAAATCTGATCTAAACAAATCTATTATGTTATTTGAAAAGGAACTTGGATATTCCCCAACTATTTTTTCTTACCCATTTGGAGAATATAGTAGTAATTTAAAAAAAATTATTAAAGATTTAAATTTTAATTTTGCCTTCGGTCAACATTCTGGTGTTATTGATATATCTAAAGATTTTTTGGAATTACCAAGATTTCCAATCAATGAAAAATACGGAGAACTAAAAAGATTTAATTCTATTCTTAAAACTTTACCATTTCCATACGAAAAAATTATACCAGAAAATAGATATCTTAAAATTCATGATAATCCACCGTTGGTTAAAATTAAATTTTTTAAAGATTTAATTAATATTAAAAATATCAATTGCTATTCCAATGAAGGTAACATTTGGAGGAAATCTGATATTAATTTTGTGAATGAAAATGAGCTGGCGATATTGCTTAAGGATAAATTTAAGAGTGAAAGAGGAAGAATAAACTGTTCGCTTAGAGAAAAGACTGGTAAATGGAGATGGTTAGGTATTCAATATGTTGTGGCTGAATACTAATCGTCTAAGTAATTATAAAGTAATTTCCACTGTCATTCTTGTAGGTAACAAGTTAGCATTATCAAAATCGGTCAATGAGTTTAGTGTTATAATCTTTTCAAGAATTTTTGTGTATTTGTCGCCAATCTCAGCATAATTTTTCAAGTACTTGACTAAATCAAGTCCAGTAATTTTTTTATCGCTCTGTCTCAATTTAGCCCTTACTTCTCTAAACTCTTTGTATGCATCGTGAGTATTTAGGTTGTTTTTATAGGCTCTTACAGAAGCTTTAAGAATTTGAAATTGTAAAATTCTATGATTTTTATCAGCATCTTGGTTTGACGGAGAAATTCCCTTTTTACTCCAAGTCCACTGACCAAACAATGCATTGCCCTCCAATGCAAATCTGGACGTTCCCCAACCGCTTTCGTTTGCTGCTTGAGCTATAGCGATAGATGCTGGAATTATATCCATTCGTGTTTTAAGTTCGCCTAGGTCCTTATCTTCAATTTTATATTCTTTGAATCTTCTTTTTAGCCAAACCCTTTCACCTGGTGAATTAAAACTTTTGCCTAATATTTTAAAAAGCTTTTTTCTATCTTCAGTAATTTTTTCGTTTTCATAAAGTATTAAGGGTAGGACAATTTTAATAAATAATTCTCTTTTCTTCCGTGTGTCACCTAATGTTCCAATATCTTTTGGAAGTTTTGTGAGATAGATGGGTTTCACTTTTTGACCGGCTCTAACATTTTTAAGATCATGATTTAGGTCTTCAAAGAGGTTTAGAGCAGTCTCAGCATTTAAGCTGATGGAATTGTCAGGTTTTGAAGAAAAACTTTTTGGCTCTTGAATTATCTCAGTTTCTTGTTTTTTTTTGGTTCTAATTTTATTAGTTTTATCAACTTTCGCTGATTTATACTCTTCAGCAACATAAGTAAATTTAACTTCATTAACTACATTTTTGATATACGGTCTTGCTACAATCATGCATCCAACAAAAATCACAAAACAAATTGACAGATAGATATTTGTTATGGAGTTTTGTCTTAATTCCTCTTTCGCTAATGCTTTGTTGCTAAAATTATTAATTGGCAATTTAACGCGATTTTTAATTAGTAATAACTCTAATTGTGAAATTGTGAGCCTTTTTGAACTTCTCGCATAATCTTTTACCTCAACCACTCCATAAAGTTTTGCTAAATGCAATAATTGGCCTCGATATGATTTGAAAAGCTTTTCTATTTTTTGCGACATTTTTTAATTTGCCTCTACGCTTTTTACTTCTGGTACATAGTGACACAGAAGATTTTGCACACCTTGTTTCAGTGTCATTGTTGAACTTGGGCATCCAGAACAGCTACCTTTAAGTTCAACTGTAACTACCCCATTTTTAAAGGACTTGAATGCAATATCTCCCCCATCTTTTGCAACCGCTGGCCTAATTTTTAAATCTAAAATTTCATTAATTTTTTTGATTGTTTTATTTGACTCGACTGATTCGGATTCTAACTTATCGAAATCTTTGCTAATAACAACATTATTTCCTTTGGAATAATGTTCATTAATTTCTGAAATAATACTATGTTTTAAATTTCCCCATTTAATATTTCTTTCTTTTTTCACTGTAATAAAATCCTCTCCAAAAAATACCATCACGGTTCCCTGCAAAGACAATATTTTTCTAGCTAACAAAACTTTGATATTTTTTTTATTTTTTAAAAATTCCATCGGACCTACCTCAGAAACTTTTTTTCCTGGCAAAAATTTTAACGTATCTGGATTCGGAGTCGATTCTGTTTCAACGAACATAAATAATTACCTTTTGGTTTATTATACAAGATTTAATTTCTCAAGTGAATTTTTTGAGACCCACGATCTCGTATATTTCTTTAAGATTGTCCTTTGCAATTAAATTTGCTTTTTTTGCACCTTTTGCGAGTATATCGTTTAGATAACCTTGCTCTTTTAATAATTTTTTTACTTCTTTACCAATTGGGCATATTCGTTCGATAATTGATTCGCTCAATTTATTCTTAAAGGTTGAAAAGTTTTTTCCACCAAATTCATTAAGAACCTGATCTATATCAATGCTATTGATGCTAGCATAGATCGATATAAGATTTGATGCCTCATACCTATTTTTTAGTTCATTTACAGTGGAAGGGATTGGAACTGTATCAGTTTTTGCTTTTTTTATTTTTTGATCAATCAAATCTTTGTCATCTTTCAAATTAATTCTGCTATAATCTGATTCATCTGATTTGCTCATTTTTTTTTTACCATCTCTTAGATTCATAACTCTTGATATTTTTTTTGGAATTAATGGTTCTACTACTGGAAAAAAATTTTCACAATTAAAATCGTTATTGAATTTTTTTGCTATATCTCTTGTTAGTTCCAAATGTTGTTTCTGATCTTCACCCACAGGAACATGAGTGGCTTTGTATATAAGTATGTCTGCAGCCATTAGATTTGGATAAACCAAAAGACCCACGCTAGCATTTTCTTTGTTTAAGCCTGCTTTTTCTTTAAATTGGGTCATTCGATTCATCCAACCAATTCTAGCTACACAATTGAAAATCCATGCTAGTTCGCTGTGAGCGGCTACACTTGCTTGATTGAATATGATATTTTTTTTGGCGTCTAAGCCTGACGCAATAAAGCTGGCAATAGTTTCTAAAATATTGACTTTTAATTCCCCTGGATTCTGACGATTTGTTATGGCATGTAAATCAACTACACAGTAAATACATTCAAATTTATTTTGTAAATCAACAAAATTTTTTATTGCTCCCAAATAATTGCCCAAATGTAGATTCCCTGTTGGCTGCACTCCAGAAAATATTCTTTTTTTATGCATATACGAAAATAACTATCTTAATTTTATATCTTTAAATTTAAAAGCACCTGAAAAATTTGAAGTTAAAAAATAACTAAATAAGCTAATAATCACTATAATAAATAAATAAATAAATTTCCAACTCTCATTATAATTAAATTTATCAAAGAAAAAACCAAGCATTAAATACAATATTGTTCCCATTACAACCGCTGATAATATTATTCGGGGAAATTTATAAATAAACGTTTCATCAAAATTGTGTAATTTTCTTTTTTTTATAAAATAAAATTGTAAAGCAACATTAACCCAAGAAGAAATAGAGGTTGCAATTGGTATTATAACAAAACCAAATCTATTAAAGAGTGATATACTTATTAAAATATTTAAAATTACGGATAAAGCCGATAGGTAAAAAGGCAGTTTAGTATCGTTTCGAGCAAAAAAGAAATTTGAAAAAATCTTTAGCAATGAAAATGCAGGTAAACCAAATGCAAAAAAAGTAAGTGCTATAGAAGTATTAATAACACTTTCTTGATCAAATGAACCGTATCCGAATAGCGATGTGATAATTTCTTCTGAAGCTAGAACTAAAGCAGTGGCTGCTGGTATTGATAAAAATAAGCTAAGCTCCAAAGCCCTGTTTTGTAAATTGGTAGCCTGGACTGAATTATTATTTTTAATATGTTTTGATAGTTCTGGAAGAATGACCGTCCCAACAGCTATTCCAGCAACAGCAAGATTTATTTGATAAACCCTATCTGCATAATAAAGATAGGAAACTGCTCCAGCTTGAAAGGAAGCGATTATAGTTCCAACCAGAATGTTAATTTGGGTTACACCTGAAGAAAAAATACTTGGCAATAATTTACGAAAAAAGAATTTTATTTTTTTATCTATTTTTATTTTTATACTTAAAATGGGTTTAAAATTTTTTCTAACAAAAAAGAATAAAATCAATAACTGTAGCAAACCTGCAAAAGATACAGCATATGATAGTGTTAAAACATCAGATATATCCAGCCACTGCGAAAAAAATAATGATCCAATAAGAATTACATTTAATATAATTGGTGCTGCAGCAGCAGCTGCAAATTTATTATACGAATTAAGTATCGCTGAAAAAAAAGATGCTAAACTTATAAAAAATAAAAAAGGAAAGGTAATTCTACTCAAATCTACCGCAAGCATTAATTTTGCTGGATCTTTATAAAATCCCGGGGCTATTAAATAAATTAATTGAGGCATAAAAATTTCCGCAATTAAAACAAGAAATAACAAAATAATGAAAAGTAAATTGAAAACATTTCTTGCAAAATGATCTGCTTTTTCTTTATCTTGTGATAATTCTCCAGCATAACTTGGAATGAATGCGGCATTAAATGTCCCCTCTGCAAATAATCTTCTAAAGGTGTTTGGTAGTCTAAAGGCAACAAAAAAAGCATCTGCAAAAAGACTGGTTCCCAAAAAAATTGCAATTAAAATGTCCCTTACGTAACCAAGTATTCGACTTATTAATGTGAAAAAACTAAATGTTGAGATCGAAGCTATTAAGTTCATCTTGACATGTAAGCCTTAATTTTGTGACAATTGTAAGATATTTGTTTTAAAAATGAAGAAAAAGTCAAAAATAGATAAATACACAGATCAAGAAGCTTTGGATTTCCATAATAGCGGCAAGTCTGGAAAAATTGAAATTCATTCGTCAAAACCAATGACGACAAAAAGGGATTTGGCTCTCGCTTACTCACCTGGAGTTGCGGCACCTGTAAAAGTAATAGCAAAAAATCCTGATGCAGCATATGACTATACATCAAAAGGTAATCTTGTAGCGGTAATTAGTAATGGTTCAGCAATACTTGGGTTAGGAAATTTAGGTGCTTTAGCCGCTAAACCCGTGATGGAAGGAAAAGCAGTTTTATTTAAACGTTTTGCAGATGTAGATGCTATTGATTTAGAAATAGATTCTTCAGACCCAAATGAAATTATAAATTGCATATCAAAACTTGGAAAAAGTTTTGGCGGGATTAATTTAGAAGATATTGCATCACCAAATTGTTTTATTATAGAAGAAAAATTAAGAGAAACTCTGGATATTCCAATATTTCATGACGATCAACATGGAACAGCTATAATAACTTTGGCAGCACTAATTAATGCTTTAGACATATGTGGCAAATCTTTTAAAGATATAAAAATTGTTGTAAATGGAGCTGGCGCATCGGCCATAGCCTGTACAAATCTTTTTAAAAACTCTGGTGTACCAAATCAAAATATAACTATGCTTGATAGAAAAGGCGTTATATATCGAGGAAGAGATAATTTGGATCAATGGAAATCAGCACATGCCATAGATACAAAAAGTAGAACACTTGAAGAAGCAATGGAGGGAGCAGATGTATTTTTAGGATTATCTACAAAAAATATACTTAGCAAAGATATGGTTAAAAAAATGGCAAAAAAACCAATAATTTTTGCTTGCGCAAATCCTGACCCAGAAATTATACCAGAAGATGTTGATGAAGTAAGAGATGATGCAATTGTTGCAACAGGAAGATCTGATTATCCAAATCAGGTAAATAATTTAATTGGTTTTCCTTATATTTTTAGAGGAGCCTTAGACGTAAGAGCAAAAACAATCAATGAAGAAATGAAAGTTGCAGCAGCTCATGCAATTGCGTCACTTGCAAGAGAAGATGTGCCGGATGAAGTTGTTGCTGCCATGGGAGGAGAAAGACCACACTACGGAAAAGAATATATTATTCCATCAACTTTTGATCCAAGATTAATTAGTGTAATACCAGTAGCGGTAGCGCAGGCTGCAATAAAAAGTGGAGTTGCAAGAAAAGAAATTACTGATTTTGAAACTTACAAAGATCAATTAAAACAAAGACTCGATCCTTCTGTATCCATAATGCAGGGTATTAATTCTCTAATTAAAAAAACTCAAAAAAGAGTTATTTTTGCTGAAGGAGAAGACGAAAATACATTAAAGGCAGCTATTGCTTTTAAAAACAGCAAATTGGGAATTCCAATTTTAGTAGCAAAAGAAGAGCGGGCAAAAGAAAGATTACACGAAATTGGTTTAGATGAAAATTATGAATTAGAAATAACAAATTCAACAGACAAAGTTAAAAGAGAAAAATATACTCAGTTTCTCTATAATAAATGTAAACGCGACGGACTTTTAGAAAGAGATTGTGACAGATTAATAAGAAATGATAGAGTTATTTGGGGAGCTTGCATGATTGCTTGTGGTGATGCAGATGCAATGGTAACCGGTAATACTAGACGTTACTCTGAAACCTTAGATAAAATTAGAACTGTAGTAGATTCTAGGTCTGATGAAGTGCTTTTTGGTCTAAATATGATGGTTAGTAAAGGTCAAACGGTATTCATTGCAGATACAACTGTTCACGAATTTCCAAGTGCTGAACAACTTGCAAAAATAGCAATATCTTCCGCAAGAGTGGCTAAATTATTTGGTTTTGATCCTAAGGTTGCTTTTTTATCTCACTCTACTTTTGGAATACCAAAAACTGAAAGAACAAAACATGTAAGAGATGCTGTTAAAATATTACAAGACAAACCAGTTAATTTTAAATTTGATGGAGAAATGCAACCGGATGTGGCTTTGAATGAAAAATATAAAGAACTTTATCCTTTTTCAGAAATTGTAGGTGATGCTAACGTTTTAATCATGCCAGCAATACATAGTGCCGCAATCTCTATAAAGTTAATGAAAACCTTGGGGGGTGCAAAAATTATTGGCCCATTTTTGGTTGGACTGGACTCGCCCATAGAAATTGCACCATTAAGATCATCAACTAATGATATAATAAATTTAGCATCGGTTGCTGCCTATTCGTCTGAGATAATTGATTACAAAAAAAATTAACTTACTCTTTCTGTCTGCTTAAATCAGAAACCATCAGAATACTTGTTATAACTTCTTTGACATCAACTATTTGTTTTGCTTCCTGAATAATTTCTTTTTTTTCTTTTTTGTCATGTGCAATTCCAAAAATATAAATTTTTTGATTAATTGTATTGATATTAAAATTAGCCGCTTTTACATTTTTATTTATAATTAATGCGGTTCTCAATTGAGATGTTATTAGAAGATCAATCGTTGAATTTTTTAAGGAAAATTTCTGTTTTATTGCAATATTATTCTTTACAGATCTTACACCTTTGGTTTCCCATGCCATTTTAGTTATCTTTAATTTTTCTTCAGGTTTATTTACCTTTCCGTTCAAAAAAATTCTCCCATCAAGAACCTTTACAGATATCTTAATAAGATATTTTTTATCCATCAGTGCTAATCGCGCTTGTAAGTGTTTTTGCATTATGGAATCGTCTATCTGTGTACCTAAAGTTCTAGGATCTAATGCAATACTTACTCCTGAACCAAAGACTCCTCTTGTTGAAGAACCAACACAAGAATTTAGCAAAATTAGAAAAAACAATATTATAAAAAAATTTTTTATTTTCATTTTTTTATTTGTAAACAAAAATTGTAAACCATTTTTTTAGGTAAATTTTCTTTTTTTGAAATAAATTCTACAACATCTTTATGGCTATATTTTTTTAGCATTTCTTTTATTTGTATTGTAACCGATTCGTCAATTTTTTTTTGATATTTTTGTTCTTTAATTTTGTCGGATAAAACTATTGTTAATTCACCTTTTAAATTTTTAGAAAAAGGTTCTATTGATTCAACTTTTTCTCTTATTAATTGTTCATGGATCTTGGTCATTTCTTTTGCTATCAATATTTTTCTATCAATAAAATATTTTTTAAATTTTTTCAAAAAAAAATTGATTTTTGCAGCAGGTACAAAAAAAACAATTGGAAAATTTAAATTTTGTAAATTGTTAAGTATTTTATCTAATTCATTTTCTTTTTTGGATAAAAAACCATAAAATAAATACTTATCATTAAATCCTGAAATGCTCATTGCGGAAGTGACCGCAGAAGGTCCAGGAATTGGATGTACATTTAATTTTTCCTCGATACATCTATTAACAATTATCATGCCTGGATCAGAAATAGCGGGTGTTCCTGCATCAGAAATTAATGATACAATTTTGTTCTTTTTTATGGAATCAATTATCCCGCTGCTAACCTTTTTCTCATTAAATTTATGATATGCAAAAAGTTTATTTTTAATTTCATAATACGACAGCAATTTTTTAGATCTTCTTGTGTCTTCGCATAATATTATGTGAGATTTTTTTAAAACATTTAGCGCTCTTAAAGTCATATCCCCCAAATTGCCAATTGGAGTAGATACTAAATACAATCCTGGACTGATAGTTTGTTGTTTATTTTTGTCCATTTGATGCCTAAATTACATTTTATGCTAGTTGAACTAACTTAAATCTATGAAAAAATTACTTATATTTTCGATATTAACTTATTTGCTGCTTACAATAAACAGTAGTGCGATTACCAAGAATTCACAAAAAAACGTTGTGGAAAATGAAAAAATTTTGAAAATAGGTATTTTGCTTCCATTATCGGGAAAATTTAAGGATGTCGGGGAATCATTTTTAAAAGCTATTCAGCTTGCGTTATTTGACATAGGAAATAAAAATATAAAAATTTATCCTAAAGATAGTGGAGCAAATAGTTTGGATTCTTATCTGTCAGCTATGGAATTTAAAAAATTGGGCATAAAAATAGTAATTGGTCCAATTTTTCACGAAAGTTTAGAAAAACTTGGCAAAGTTAATGATATTACTTTTATTTCACTAACCAACATAACTAACAAAATTCCAAAAAATATTATTGCTTTTGGAATTAATGCTGATTCACAAATTGATACTTTAAAAAAATACTTTAAAAAAAAAGAAATTTCTAAAACTTTACTTTTGTCACCCAAATCTCACTTTTCAAATCAAGTCAAGATTATTGAAGATAGTAAACTAAAATTCTATAAAGTTTTTTTGTATAGTGATATTCCCAAAAGAATAACTGATGACATTAAAAAAATAACAAACTATCAAGAAAGAAAGAAAAATCTTGAAAGAAGAATTGAAATATTAAAACATTCAGAATTGTATAAAGATAAAAAAGAACTTGAAGAACTAGAACAAAAGCATACTCTGGGTAAGGTAAGTTTTGATTCGGTAATCGTTGTAGATTTTGGTGAACGTTTAAAGAGTGTTTTAACGTCTTTTTTATTTTCAGATATTTCAAGTGAAGATGTAAATTTTTTTACTCTTAACCAATGGTTCGACAAAACATTGTTTAATGAAAATGCATCACAAAACCTATATTTTCCAGCTATAGATTTTGATAACTTAAAAAAATTTAAAAAAAAATATTTAGATTCTTATGAAGAAAAACCTAATGTAGTCTCTATATTAGCATATGATGCGTTGGGTTTAATTTACTATTGCTGGCTTAACAACAATGCCCATTTCGAAACTAATCAATTGTATAATAAAAATGGATTTAAAGGTCTTCATGGAAAGTTTGTTATAAAAAATAATCTAAGTAAACATCAGCTTGGAATTTATAAAGTACACAAAAAAAAATTTTTAAGAGTATACTAAATGAAAAATTTTTTTATTTTTAAAAATGCTTTATATCTGTGATCAATAGACATCTTTAATTTAGTTTTCATCTCACCAAAAGTTTTTTTATAACCATAAGGAATAAAAATTGGGTCATAACCAAATCCATTATTTCCTTTTTTTTGAGGTGAAATTTTTCCTTTTACTGTAGCTTTGCTAAGATAACTTTTTCCATTAGGCCAATAAATCGACAAACAGCAAATAAATTTTGCAGTATTATTGTTTTTCCAATCTTTTTTAATTTTATTCATTTTTTTATAAATTTTTTCAATTGCCTCATCAAAATTATCCTTGTTGCTAGCCCATCTTGCTGAATAAATCCCGGGAGCCCCATTAAGTAAATCTATTTCTAAACCCGAATCATCCGCTAAACAAACTAAATTTGTCTTTTTAGAAAAATAAGATGCTTTAATCATTGAATTTTCTTCAAAACTTTCTCCCGTTTCTTTCGGGCCCAAAATTTTAAATTCTTTTATAGAAAATTTTGTAGTTTTTTTTGGTAATAGTCCGCATATTTCTCTATATTTTCCATCGTTATTTGTGCCAATGACAATCTCTTTAATTTTTTTCATTTTACACTGGTTTTTTTTCTAAAAGTAACCATATATCAAACTGATGACAAAACCAGATAAAAAAGAAGAAGAAAATTCATTATCAAAAAATAATGAAAAAGAAAAAGAAAAAACTGTTGAAGACAAGCTTAAAGAAACGGAAGAAAAATTACTTAGAGCGTTGGCCGATATAGAAAATCAAAGAAGAAGATTTGAAAAAGAAAGACAAGAAGCCTTCGATTTTGGAGGATTTAATTTCGCAAGAGAATCTTTGTCTCTTTTAGATAATATTGATCGTGCCATTACATCGTTTAAAAATGATAATAATTTAAAAAATAACAAAGACTTAGATAAAATTATTGATGGGATTGAAATTGTAAAAAGAGATTTAATATCCATCTTTAAGAAAAATGATATTAATGAAATAGAATGTATTAATAAAAAATTTGATCCTAATTTTCATCAGGCAATGCTTGAGGTGGAAGATAATACAAGGAATCCTGGAACTGTTGTCCAAGAAATACAAAAAGGATATATGATAAAAGATCGTTTACTGAGACCCTCTTTGGTTAGTGTCACTAAAAAAAGGGAAGAAAAAACAGAAAAGATGGCAAAGGTTGAGGAAAAAGACCAAAAAAAATGATTGTTTCAACTTGTACTAAGAGAAAAAACACCCATATAGCTACAAAAGGAGACTGATTTTATGAGTAGAGTTATAGGAATTGATTTAGGAACCACCAATTCGTGCGTGGCTATTATGGATGGTAGCCAAGCAAAGGTTTTGGAAAATGCCGAGGGAGCAAGGACAACACCTTCGGTAGTGTCATTTGGCGAAAATGATGAAAGATTAGTTGGTCAACCAGCTAAAAGACAAGCTGTAACTAATCCAGAGCATACCTTGTTTGCTATAAAAAGATTGATCGGAAGAAATTTTGAAGATGAATCTGTAAAAAAAGATATTTCAAAAGTGCCATTTAAAATTATTAAGGCAGAAAATAATGATGCATGGTTAGAAGCAAGGGGTAAAAAATATTCACCATCACAAATATCCGCTTTTATTCTACAAAAAATGAAGGAAACAGCAGAAAAATATTTAGGACAAGCAGTTACAAAGGCTGTGATAACTGTACCCGCTTATTTTAATGATTCTCAAAGACAAGCAACAAAAGATGCAGGTAAAATAGCTGGTCTAGAAGTTTTAAGAATTATCAATGAACCTACCGCAGCTTCTCTAGCTTATGGATTAGATAAAAAAGGAGGAAAAAAAATAGCTGTGTATGATCTTGGTGGTGGTACATTCGACGTATCTATTCTTGAAATTGGAGATGGTGTTTTCGAAGTTAAATCGACAAATGGGGACACTTTCTTGGGTGGAGAAGATTTTGATGATAAAATTGTAAGTTATTTAGCGAACGAATTTAAAAAAGACAATGGAATAGATTTAACAACAGATAAATTGGCTTTACAAAGATTAAAAGAAGCTGCTGAAAAGGCAAAAATTGAATTATCTTCTACAACACAAACTGAAATAAATTTACCATTTATTACGGCAGATAAAACAGGGCCAAAACATATTAATATAAAATTAACTAGAGCAAAATTGGAAGCTTTGGTTGAAGATTTGATTAAAAAAACAATTCCTCCATGTGAAACGGCATTAAAAGATTCTGGTTTTAGTGCTGCAGAAATCAGCGAAGTAGTACTTGTGGGTGGTATGACAAGGATGCCAAAAATATTTGAAACTGTTAAAACTTTTTTTGGAAAAAATCCAAACAAAAGTGTAAATCCCGATGAGGTAGTTGCAATGGGTGCTGCTATCCAAGCTGGTGTATTACAAGGTGATGTGAAAGACGTACTGCTTTTAGATGTAACGCCATTGTCATTGGGGATTGAAACTTTGGGTGGTGTTTCGACAAAACTTATTGAAAAAAACACAACAATTCCTACAAAAAAAAGTCAAGTATTTTCAACTGCTGAAGACAATCAGCCTGCAGTTTCCATTAGAGTTTTGCAAGGCGAAAGAGAAATGGCAACTGATAATAAATTATTAGGCAACTTTGAACTGGTTGGAATTCCATCAGCTCCAAGAGGTGTTCCACAAATCGAGGTAACATTTGATATTGACGCAAACGGAATAGTAAATGTTTCCGCAAAAGATAAAGGAACCGGCAAAGAACAAAAAATTCAAATTCAGGCTTCTGGAGGACTTAGCGAAGAAGAAATTAATAAAATGGTAAAAGAAGCTGAATCAAACAAAGAAGCGGATAAGAAGAAAAGAGAAACGGTAGATGCTAGAAATCAAGCTGATACAATTATTCATACAACAGAAAAAAATCTAAAAGAGCATGGAAGCAAGATTTCAGATGCTGAAAAAAAAGCTATAGAAAGTGCAATTTCTGATTTGAGAAATGTGCTTAAAGGTACCGATATTGAAGAAGTGAAGAAGAAAACACAAGCTTTGGTCCAAGCTTCAATGAAGTTAGGTGAAGCTGTATATAAAAATCAGCAAAAAGATGCCGGAAAGAAAGGTGCTCAACAAAACAGTGGCTCGGAGAGTAAAGATAAAAACAAAGATAATGTTGTTGATGCAGACTTTGAAGAAGTAAAAGAAGACAAAAAAGAAGATAAAAAAGAAGATAAAGAAAAGAGCGCCTAAGACTAAAGACATAACGAAAATGTCAAAAAATTTATGGCAAAAAGAGATTATTATGAAGTCTTGGGTGTTATCAAATCAGCTTCTCCTGAAGAGATAAAGAAAGCTTACAGAAAATTAGCGTTAAAATATCATCCAGACAAAAACAAAGGTGATAAAGCTTCTGAAAATAAGTTTAAAGAAGCAAGTGAAGCCTACCATGTGCTTTCCGATAAGGAACGTAAGGTCAATTATGATCAATTTGGTCATGCTGCCTTTGAGGGTGGCCCTGGAAGAGGCAGTGGTTTTGGAAATTTTGATTTTTCGGAATTTTCATCTTCTTTCTCAGATATTTTTGAAGATTTTTTTGGGGATTTTGGTGGCATGAGAGGAGGAAGATCAAGAAGATCTTCTGGCTTTAGGGGCGACGACTTAAGATTTGATTTATCAATTTCTTTAGAAGAAGCCTACCACGGTAAAAAGCAGGAAATTAGTTTTGCTTCTTCAAACAAATGCGAAAGATGTGATGGATATGGCACAGAACCTGGCACAAAACCAGTTTCTTGTTCCATGTGTGGGGGGCAAGGTAAAGTAAGATCTAGCCAAGGATTTTTTACAATTCAACAAGCATGCCCAGAGTGCAGTGGCTCTGGTGAGCAAATCTCTAGTCCATGCAAAGAATGTAGGGGTGCTGGAAAAAAGCATACAAGAAAGAAAATATTCGCTAACATTCCAAAAGGAGTTGATGATGGAACAAGAATTAGATTATCAGGTAAAGGAGAAGCGGGTATAAAAGGAGGAGGAAATGGAGATTTATATATATTTGTGTCAGTAGAAAATCATAGTATTTTTAAAAGGTCAGAAGAAAATCTTTTTTTTGAATTTCCTATTTCATTAGCTGACGCAGCTCTTGGTGCAACAGTTGAAGTTCCAACCATAGACGGAGGAAAAGCAAAAGTCAAAATTCCTGCAGGAACTCAAAATGGTAAACAATTTAGACTAAGAAGTAAAGGCATGCCAATTATGAGAAACAAAGAATATGGCGATCTATACATTCAGGCATTAACTGAAGTGCCGGCATCGTTGACCAGAGAACAAAAAAGTCTACTAGAACAATATAAAAAACTAGAGGATGTAAAAACAAACCCTAGTATTAGAAATTTTTTTGAAAAAGCCAAAAGATTCTGGAAAAACTAAATGATTACATATCTATTTTTTAATTTCTGGAAAAATTGGAACTGCAACCTTTTCGTAAAAACAATATATAGCTCAGATCAATAAATATTCTTCTAATAAATTTAATTTAATTAATAAAATTTAATAGGAGAGGTTTATGTGCAAAAAAAGATTGTTCTATAAAGCAATTATTTGGCAAATTATTGGGATAATTTGGATATCAATATTATCATATATTTGGTTTGGTGACTGGATAAGATCTGTTGGTTTTAGCATTGTGATAATGATCATAAGTATCTTTATTTATGTTTTATATGAAGTAGTATGGAATAAATTAACAAAAAATAATGAAAAAAATTAATTTAGCAATCACTGGATGCCTTGGAAGAATGGGACAACAGCTCGTTAAATCTTCTAAAAGTTCAAAAAATTTCAAACTAGTTTCAGTTACGGAAAACAGAATAATTAATAAGAAAGTATCTGATTTAAAACCTCAATTAAATTCAGAATCTGCATTTAAAAATGCAAATATAATTATCGATTTCACAGTTCCTAAGTGTACATTAGAAGTGTTAAAAATTGCTTCTAAACTAAAAAAAAGAGTGGTCATTGGAACAACTGGCTTTTCCAAAAAAGAAGAGAAATTAATAAAAAAATATTCTAAAAGAATACCCATACTTAAAGCGGGTAATATGAGCTTAGGAGTAAACCTATTGATGTATTTAACTGAAATAGCTTCCAAATCTCTTGGAAATAATTTTTTAAGCAAAGTTTTTGAGGTGCATCATAAACATAAAAAAGACCATCCATCAGGAACTGCTCTAATGCTTGGAAAAGGTATTGCAATAGGAAAAAAGAAAGATTTTTATAAATTATTGGGAAAAAAATATTTAAATAAAAAGACTTTTCCTTACAGTAAAAAAATCAATTTCAATTCAATTAGAAAAGACGAAATTATAGGAAGTCATAAAGTTTTATTTTCAAGCGGAAAAGAAACTGTCACTTTAGATCATGAAGCATTTGATAGAACCCTTTATTCAGAGGGTGCATTTACTGCAGCCAAGTGGTTAATAAGTAAAAAACCTGGACTTTACTCAATGAGAGACGTATTAAATTTTAAATGAAGCCTGGGGAAATCAATTCTCTTTTCAAAAATTTAAGCAAAGCAATAAAGAATCCCAAAAGCGACCTTAAATATAAAAATAAATTTACTCTTTTAGTCTCAGTTGTTCTTTCTGCTCAATGTACCGATATTAATGTTAATAATGTCACTCAAAACATTTATCCAAAATACAATAAGCCAGAACATTTCGTTAAATTAGGAAGGAAAAAGATAGAAAAATTAATTAAAAGCATAGGTCTTTTTAGAAACAAAGCCAAAAGTATTTATTTTTTATCAAAGCAATTAATCGAAAAACATAACAAGAAAGTCCCAAAAAATTTTGATGATTTATATGCTTTGCCGGGAGTTGGAAATAAAACTGCAAGTGTTGTTTTAAATGAAGGTTTTGGATTGCCTACTATTGCAGTTGATACACATGTATTCAGGGTTAGTAATAGAACGGGTCTAGCGTATGGTAAAAATCCCGATGAAGTTCAACAAAATTTATACAAAGTAGTTCCTGCAAAATACTTAAAAAAAGCGGGTCATACTCTATTGCTTCATGGAAGATACACTTGCAAAGCAAGAGCGCCTTCCTGTAAGACATGCGTAATAATCAAATATTGTAAATATAAAAACAAGGAACTTGCGTGAAAGTATTAGGAATTGGAAATGCTATAGTTGATGTAATTTGTAAAGTCGAAGAAAATTTCTTGTCTGAAAATAATCTTGCCAAAAGCACGATGAAACTTGTTAATGAATCTGAATTAAAAAAACTATTATCGAATTTGAAAATTGAAGAAACGATAGCGGGAGGTTCGGTCGCAAATTCAATTGTTGGCTTATCGCAATTGGGTAATCCAGTTTCCTTTATTGGAAAAGTAAATAATGATGAGTTTGGTAATAAATACGAAAAAAGTTTAACAAATGAAAAAGTAAAATATTGCTATCAAAAAAAGAAAGAATCCATACCAACGGGGACTTGTATAATTTTAATTACCCCAGATTCTGAAAGAACTATGTGTACTTTTTTGGGTATAGCTGGAAAAATTAGTGATAGAGATATTGATGAAAATGCAGTTAAAAATAGTGAATTAATTTTTCTAGAAGGTTATTTGTGGGATGAGGGTGATCCTAAAACTGCATTTAATAAGGCTATAAATATCTCTAAAAAAACTGCAATGACATTGTCAGATAAGTTTTGTGTTGATCGTCACAAAAAAAGTTTTTTGGATTTAGTAAATAATAAATTAGATATTACATTCGCTAATGAACTAGAAATCTTATCTTTAATTGATACTAAAAGTTTTGATGAAGTGATTTCATTTAGCAAACAAATTGGAAAACTAGTTGTTATTACTCGTGGTGACAAAGGAAGTCTTGCCATAGAAAAAAATGAAGTAATTGAATGTGATAGTCAAAAAAATTTAAAAATTGTTGATTTAACAGGTGCGGGTGATCTTTTTGCTGCGGGGTTTTTACATGGTCACATCAATAATTTATCAATAAAAGAAAGTTTAGAAAAAGGAACTGAAATGGCTTCAAAAATAATTCAAAAAATTGGAGCTAGATTAAACTAATTTTCTTTTTTCTTTTGAAGCTTCCTTTTCCTTTTTTGGATTTTACTATTCTTTTTTTATATTTCGAAGAAAATAAATCTTTGGCAATAGGATTTCGTGTTTTTTTTTTCAGATGTAATACCCTTTATTGTTATTCTTGATAAAATTATTGTCATCAAATTTCTCTAATATTTTTTTTCGAAGTCTATAAATGTGTGTTTCAACAGTATGTGTATCGCTTTCTGGAGAATATTTCCAAATATTCTTTAAGATAAAACTTCTGCTTAAAGGTTTATCAATTTGGCTAAACAGAATAAGACAATCAATTTCTTTTTCTGTAAGTTGAAGTTTTAAATTATTTTTTTCAATTTTTTTTTCATTTTTATTTAATGTATAACCACATAAATGAATTAAAGAACTCTTTTTAAATTTATATCTTGCTAAAAGTGAAATAATTTTTTTTTCCAAATCTAGTATGCTAAAAGGTATGATTGATTGTTCTGCGAATCTATGCGGTAATTCGTTTTGTGTTATTGGAAACTTGGAAATAATAATTAAAGGAAAATCATATCTACCCACTTTTTCATAATCCTTTTGATTTGCGCTTGTTAAGAAGAAAATGATTAATTGTTCGGATTGTGTGATATCTTTTGCGTATGAATCCAAATCTTCGTAGAATTTAATTTTAAATCTAGAAAATAACTTAAGTTCACTTATAATTTCCGAAAATATTTGATTTCCTAAAATTGATATAGTTAAATTATCCATTAAAAGAACATTTATGAATATTAAAATAAATAATAATTTTCTGTTCTATGAAGGTTATAAATTAAAATGTGCCATTGGTAAATCCGGAATAGTTGATTTAAAAAAAGAGGCTGATTTGGCAACACCAAAGGGGACATTTGAACTTGGTCGACTTTACTACAGAAAAGATAGAATTAAGCAAATAAAATGTAATATAAAAAAAAAGATTATAAAAAAAAACATGGGTTGGTGTAATGACAGTAGAAGTAAAAAATATAACAAGGAAATAAATTTCCCATTTAAATACGGAGCGGAAAAACTTTATAGAAAAAATATGATATATGACTTGTTTATTAATATTGAATATAATTCTCGTCCGGTTATTAAAAAAAAAGGAAGTGCTATTTTTTTGCATATAACCAATAAAAAATATGAGCCTACAAAAGGATGTATAGCTGTATCAAAAAAAGATTTTTTAAAAATACTTCCCATGATTGACAAAAAAACAAAAATTTCAATCAATTAGATATTTCTTTCACCAAAAATTATTGTTCCTAACCTCAAAAAGGTTGATCCATTTAATGTAGCTTGTTCGTAATCCGAACTCATTCCCATGCTTAGATCGGTTAAATTAAGTTCTTCTGATTTTTTTTTCAAAATTTTGAAATATTGACTAGAATTATTATTGATTGGAGGTAAACACATTAAACCAATAATATTTAAAGAAAGTTCTTTGGTGCAATAATTATAAAATTTATCAAGATCATACAATAAAATGCCAGATTTTTGATGTTCCTCAGCTATATTAACTTGAATAAATAATTTAATTTTTTTGTTTAGTTCTTTTTCGTATTGACAGATTTTTGTGGCCAATTTTACATTATCGAGTGAATGAATATAATCAAATAATTTGATCGCCTTTTTGGCTTTATTAGATTGTAATTTGCCAACCATATGTAATTGTAAATTGCTGTATTTATTTCTGACTCCAATCCATTTACTTTCTGCCTCCTGAATTTTATTTTCACCAAAATGAATGTGTCCCATCTCTAGAAGTGGAGTAATCGTGTTTAAAGAAAATGTCTTTGTAATAGCTATAATGTTAGGAACAGTTTTAAGTTGTTTTTTGTCAATAATTTCTTTAACTTTGTTTTTAATTAAGTCTAACCTTTGCGAACACGTATGCATAAACACTTACCCAATTTATTTGTTTTCCTAGATCGATATAATAATCAAATATTTAAAAATATTAACACAAATGTAGGAATTATTTACAGAAATTATAACGCCCAAAAAAGAAAAAGGGAGACCGAATTAATTAAAATAGCTAAAGTTTGTAAAAAAAAAAGACATAAACTGTTTGTTTCAAATGACATTAGATTAACCATAAAAACAAAAGCAGATGGTATTTATATTCCTTCCTTTAACAAAACAAAAAACTTTTCTAATCTAGAAAAAAAAAATTTAATAATTTTAGGATCAGCTCATAACCAAAAAGAAATTAAGGAAAAAATTTTACAAAAGTGTAGTGCTATATTTCTTTCACCAATTTTTTACGTAGAAAAATCAAAGCATATCCTTGATATTCATAAATTTAATCTAATATCTCGCTCAAACAAAATTAATATCTTGGCATTAGGAGGCATTAATAAAAATAATATACACAAACTAAAATTGTTACATATTAAAGGATTCGGGGGGATAAGAATGTTCAAAAAAAAACCGGCCTTTAAAAGGCCGGTTTTTTAAATAAATAAATATTTTAGTTTTTAAAATGCTATACCCAATGAAAGAAGCGTTGCATTTTTCGTGCTTCCTTCTGAATATGCAGCATTTGAAGTCTCTGCACTTGACCACTTCCCTGTTACTCCACCAATCGTGTACGCAGCATTCCAAGCTTTACTTTTCTGCTTCCTCTTTTTAGTAAACTTATTAGCCCCTGCTCCATTAGTCACCGGAGTGAAGATCTGATTAGAGGTTGCCTCACCATAAGAAACCGATAAACCACCATTAATGTTCATCGCAACTCCCCATGATTTGTTAAGGTACATATCATTCTCTATAGATGTTCCGCTACCTTGAGCCTTCAAATCCTCAGCACTATGTTGATAACCCATTGAGAAAGGTCCTAGCTTGTAATTCAAGCCAATAACAGCTTCCTCTTTATGGCCGTCCGGCTTGGTATGAGTATTTTTTCCAATGTTTCTATTTTGCGTTCTTGAATAACCCAAGAAACCAGATAGTTTCTTACCTGATCTCAGATCCAAGATTACATCTAACCCTTTCCCAGTAGTACCTGTGTCACCAGAGGCAGTCTTATCGTTTTGCCTTGTAGCATTGTTACGAGGTGCATATGCAAGGATCAATTTAGTTCCTCCCATAATTTTACCGGTAGTAGCTGGAGAAGTCCAGTTGACGTTGGTAGAGCTAGCAACACCACTAATTTTATCCGTGGTTGCGCCCTGTCCGCCATCCCAAGCTTCTTCCCAAGCAGTTGGTGCTTTATCATCATAATCTCCGAGATCGGCACCAGTATTGTTACTTAGTTTAAATGTACCTATATTATTAGTCGTTAGAGCAATGCTCGCAGCTGAAAATGCGCTTTTATCCGTATTAGTTATAGTCAACGCAACTTTCTGACCACCATCAAGTTCACCAGATCCTGAAAAACCCAGGTTTGACTTCATGCCGAACGGATGTCCGGTAGTATTACCGTCAACCGTTACGTAAGTGATTTCTGCTGAACCAGTCACACTGATATCACCTGCATTAGCTGCAGATGCCACCGCCAACGAGCCGCACAAAGCAGAGAGGCCTAATTTAGTTATTTTTTTCATAACTTAACTCTCCTTTCTACTAAAATGCTAGTGTTACACCAATAAGCGTACCATTATAGTCGCTTGTTCCATAAGTAGCATTCTCCACATCAGTTTCTGCTATCTTAATTGCTGCGCCTCCTAATGTATATGCTATCTGTGCTGATTTTGTTTCCAAATCAACATCCGCACCAACGTTATCTTGTGTTGATTTATGAGCTCCATAACTCACGGACAGATTATCGTTTATATTAAACGATACACCGTAAGCTTGGTTGTCATAGCCGTTTACGTTGCTACCATCTTTTGGATTTTCTTCAGTTGTTTCTTGGTATCCAACTGTAAGTCCTCCAACAGCATATTTAGCTCCCCAACCATTCGATTTATGATCAGAACCAACTGTCTCAATTAAAGAATATCCGCCGAAGAGAGTTAATCCTTCAACCATTCCAAGTGGATTAGCATAATCTAAGACTATATCCCAACCATGACCAATAACATTTGATGATACATCTCCGCTTGATCCTTTGTCACTGTTTGCTGAGCCGTCTGGATGTGGTGACCATGAAATGTATGTCGCCAAACCTTCTGGTAATAGATCTCCGCTTAAAGCCCATTCGATATCAGTTGAACCACCTGCACCAGCTACAGATCTTAAATTTGCACCTGTTCCAGTGTCATATGATTCTTCCCAAGCTGTTGGCATCATATCGTCGATACGATCTAAACCTGTTCCGCCACCTTGGTCGAACGTGAACACTCCTAATCCCGGAACGTCTGCGGCTATCGCAGAGGTCGAGTAGGCGTTTTTATCGTTGTGTGCTACCGTTAACGTAATTCCAACTCCACTATCAAGTTCACCTGTACCTTTGAACGTTAATGCTGAAGCCATACCCAAAGGGTTTCCAGTAACTTTACCTTCAACCTGAGTATACGTTGCAGTCGCGCCTCCTGTTACTGACATCGAGCCTGCGTGTGCAGCCGCGACGGCAGCCAGAGATCCGCACAATGCAGATGCTCCGATTTTTGTTAATTTATTCATAATTTACTCCCTATGTTGTTAATTTATTCATATGAATTAAGCCAAATTATCATCACTAATTGCAATAAAAATTAAAAAAGTATGAAAACATATATATTTTTTCACATTGTTGTATATTTATCACATTTCTATTCGATGCCACTAAAATCCTCACTATTATTGATTTTTTCGTATGATTTATTAGTAATTTACAAACCAACATTGATGTATATTAAGTAATAATGTTTGTAAATTACAACCCAAAGAAGATTGTTATATTTATTGCTGGGATTATTTTATTTGGTTTTTTAAACTCTTGTGGAATTTGGGATCCAGCAGACGCCAGAAAAGTTTCACCTAATGCCGATGAGAGGGTCAAAAAAAATTTAGAAGAAGGTAGAGGTGTAACATTAGGTGGATTGATGGGGGGCAATAAGAATACCACTTACCAATTTGCTACTTCTAATCCTATGTGGCGCGCCACATTAGAAATACTTGATTTTTTACCATTATCTATAGTTGATTACTCTGGGGGAATTATAAGTACTGATTGGTACAACGAAGGAGCGGCAACAAATGAATCAATTAAAATTTCTGTAAGATTTCTAACAAACCAAATAAGAGCTGATGGAATAAAAATAATTATACATAAAAAAAAATGTAATCCTCAACAGGAATGTACGGTTAAAAAAATAACTTCTGCTTTGGAAAATGAATTACAAGTCGCTATTCTTAAAAAGGCTGTTGTTTTTGAAAAACAAACAAAAAAGAAAAATAGAAAAAAGAGACCAGATCTTAAATAACACATATTTTCTAAATTTATGAAACTTTAGTTTTTTGCTATTCATGGAGCGGTACAATATAAAAAATATCGAGAAAAAATGGCAAGATTATTGGTCTAAAAAAAAAACCAATACTGTTGAAGTCGATAAAGGCAAAAAAAAATTTTACTGCCTAGAAATGTTTCCTTACCCATCCGGTAAGATTCACATGGGTCATGTCCGTAATTATACAATAGGGGATGTTTTGGCTCGATATAAAAAACTCAAAGGTTTCAATGTTCTACATCCGATGGGCTGGGACTCTTTCGGGTTGCCTGCAGAAAATGCAGCGCGTGAAAATAATCTTCATCCCAAAGAGTGGACAAAAAAAAATATAGAAACCATGAAAAAACAACTAAAATCACTTGGTCTTTCAATAGATTGGGACCGAGAAATATCAACTTGCGATCCTGAATATTACAAACATCAGCAAGAATTTTTTTTGGAGTTATATGAAAAAAATTTAGTTTACAAAAAAGATACTTATGTAAATTGGGATCCCGCTGAACAAACGGTTTTGGCCAACGAACAAGTAATTAACGGCAGAGGATGGCGATCAGGCGTGATGGTTGAGAGAAAGAAACTTTCTCAATGGTTTTTTAATATTAAAAAATTTTCACAAAATTTGTTGGATGAACTTGAAAAACTAAAAAATTGGCCTGAAAAAGTCAAATTAATGCAAAAAAATTGGATAGGTAAATCTTATGGTTGTGAAATAAATTTCAAAATATTTGAAGAAAATAAATTCGATAAAATAAAAGTTTTTACAACTAGGCCTGATACTATATTTGGTGCCTCCTTTATTGCGCTTTCGGTTGATCATCCGATTGCAAAAAATTTTGAAAGGAATAAGAACTTTCTTGCCTTTAAATCAGAATGTTCAAAAATGGGAACTACGGAAGAGGCACTAGCAAATGCTGAAAAAATTGGCTTTAATACTGATTTATTTGCGATACATCCATTAGACAAAAAAATCAAACTTCCAATTTATATCGCGAACTTTGTTTTGATGGATTATGGAACGGGAGCAATTTTTGGCTGTCCGGCTCACGATCAAAGAGATTTAGATTTTGCCTACAAATACAAACTTAAAGTGTTGCCTGTAGTTAGACCAAAAAATATAGAAGCTGACAAATTCACTATAAAAAATGAAGCCTTTACAGAAGATGGAATATTATTTAATTCTAATTTTTTAGATAATCTTACTGTTAACCAGGCTATACAAAAAATTATTAATGTAATTACTGAAAAAAAACTAGGAAACCAAAAAATTACTTTTCGTCTGAAAGATTGGGGTGTTTCCAGACAAAGATATTGGGGTTGCCCTATTCCTATAGTTTATAATAACAAGGGCAACGCAATCCCAATTGAAAAAAAAGACTTGCCTGTATTGTTACCTGAAGATGTGGATCTTAATGTAAAAGGAAACCCTCTAGAAAAACATACGACCTGGAAATATACTGCGCTTTCTTCAGGAGAAAAAGTTATCAGAGAAACAGATACTCTTGATACTTTTGTTGATTCGTCGTGGTATTTTGTAAGATTTTGTTCACCAAAAAATGAAAAATATGGATATAAACTAAGTGACATTAAATATTGGATGCCCGTCGATCAATATATCGGGGGAGTTGAGCATGCAATTTTACACTTACTGTATTCTAGATTTTTCATGAGAGCGTTAGCGTTCAATAACAAACAATTTAATTATATTGAACCATTTAAAAGCTTGTTTACCCAAGGAATGGTTTGCCACGAAACTTATAAAAATGAAAAAAATCAATGGCTATATCCAGATGAAGTTGAAAAAAATTCTGATGGAAACTTAGTTGCAAAAAAAGATAAAAAAAGAGTTGTGTTAGGTTCTCCCGAAGCCATGTCCAAATCTAGAAAAAACATAGTAGATCCTGAGGAAATGATTAATATTTATGGAGCAGATTCAATCAGATGGTTTATGTTATCGGATAGTCCTCCGGAAAGAGATGTCCAATGGTCTCTGGAAGGAGTTTCTGCTGCTCATAAATTTATTCAAAAACTTTGGAAATTAAATAGCGAAATTTTAAATAAAAATAAGGAGAATTCGCCATTTAAATCTGAGGATATTGAGTTAAAAAAAGCTGTTAACAAGACAATTTATAATGTAACCAAAAACCTAGATAATTTTCAGTACAATGTTGTTGTAGCTAATATTCACGAAATATATAACTTGTTTTATGATCACGTTATCAACAATAAAACTTCAAATAAAACTTTGAAAAACGAATGGGAAAAAGTAACAATGTTGCTAATGCCACTTGCTCCACATTTGGCCTGTGAATGTTGTGAAAAAATAAACAAAAAATTCTATTGGCCTAAATATGATCCTAAATTACTTGATGAAGAAAATTGTATAATTGTAGTACAGGTGGATGGAAGGAAAAGAGGCGCGTTAGAAATGCCAAAAAATTCAAAAGAAGCAAAAATTATAGAGAAATCAAAAGAAATTGATAATGTTATAAAACATATAGAAAGTAGCCCAATTATAAAAAATATTTATATTAAAAATAAACTAGTAAACTTCATAACAAAAAAATGAAAAAAATAACTTATCTTATTTTTGCGTTTATTGTGCTTATTTTTATTAGTGAATGCGCTGGTTATAAACCAATTTTTGGCTCAACAAATATACAATTTGATATCGCTGATTATTCTATAAAGGGAGATAAAATTATAGGAAAAAAAATCTATTCCCGATTACACAGATTATCTAAATCTGAAAAAAATGATCAAAATATCACAAGCGTAAAGTTTTTAATTGATACATTAAAAAACAAAGAGGCGACGGCCAAGGATAATGTTGGAAAAATATTGGAATACAAAATTACCATAAAAACAAAAATAATAACAACAGATTTTATAACCGATGAAAAAATACTAAATCAAACTTTTATTTCTTCGTTAACTTATAAGGCGCAAGATCAACATTCCGATACAATAAAATTAGAAAATAAATCAGTTGAGAACTTAATAAATAAAATATTTCAAGAAATATTAATTAAATTATCACACAATATTACAACAAAATGA
>Ga0208765_1000126_pt1 | contig 46628 bp, 44 predicted proteins | sample ETNtaG_2_FD_185783 | JGI IMG/M metagenome (GOLD analysis project Ga0208765, IMG submission 185783) | Marine microbial and viral communities from oxygen minimum zone, Eastern Pacific Ocean - ETNP201406SV203 (SPAdes) (version 2) | ecosystem: Environmental > Aquatic > Marine > Oceanic ...
TTTGCTGGTGGTGTTGCTGTCGCCACCCGACTGCAATCTGTTATAACGGAAACGCCAGATGTGCTAAGAGATGCTGAAGTGTCCGGCATAATTGATCGAGTAGCCGAGAGCATTATATCACTGGCAAATACACTCAATGTTGTTTCAGATGAGCAGCAAGAAGATTGGGTTTATTGGGAGACAGGAAAATTTATTAGGGAAAAACTAGAGATCAGCCTGAATGCTGTTCCCATTGACATAGGGCCGAACCTTCGATCGCTCGTTTTTGATACTACTGACGCCTCTGTTGTCACTTCAGCAACGCTCTCTATCAATTCCGAATTCAACTACTTCCTTAGTCGATTCGGCATCGCTGACTATGATGAAAAACTGGTAAAAATGAAATCGTTTCCCAGTCCATTTTATTATGAGGACCAGTGTACCTATTTGCAGTGGGCGGGGGATACGGAGCCGAAAGACCCCAACTATGTACCCTTGCTGGCAAAACTAGTGGAGTCCCTTTATTATCAATATGGGAAAAGAACCCTCGTTTTGTTTACCAGCCGTGCAATGTTAACGGAATGCCTTGATAGACTAGAATACAGTGGATTTGCGGAGAAAGCCCCTTTGCTTGCCCAGCTCTCTTACGGGTCTCGTCCCGCCCTCATTAAACAGTTTCGCCGGAGGAGCGACGGTATACTTTTGGGAACCAGTTCATTTTGGGAGGGGATTGATCTGCCAGGAGATCTTCTGGAAATTCTCGTTATCGCCAAGATTCCATTCGATGTTCCCAACGAGCCCGTTACCGAAGCTTATAATGAGAAGATTGAAGAATTGGGAGGAAATCCTTTTGTGGAACATTCCGTTCCGGCGGCTGCTATTCGTCTTCGCCAGGGTTTTGGTAGATTAATACGGAGTATGAACGATGAGGGAATCTTTATAATTATGGATAATCGTGTTGTAACTAAAAGGTACGGGCATGTTTTTCAATCAGTTATTCCAGTTACAATGAAAACATTTTCTGAAGAAAACAGTCTAAATGTCCTTTCTTGATTAAAATCTGAACTACAGGCTATATTCCCAGCTCTCATGATCACAGTATCAGGACAAGAGTACACTTTTGAGGATCTGAAACCTTTTGTAACAGGCCCCCATAAAGTTCGAGTAACACGTGAGGTCAAATCTTCTATTCAGCTATCTAGGAGAGTGTTAGAAAATCAGATCCGTTCAGGAAAGACCATTTATGGCGTTAATACTGGTTTCGGTGCACTCAGTCAAAAACATATTGATGAAAAGGATCAAATGCAGCTCCAGCTTAATCTGGTTCGGAGCCACAGTGCTGGTGTTGGGAAGCCGTTCGAACCGGATGTGACCCGGGCTATTCTTTTCCTGAAGCTGATCAATTTTTGTCAAGGATATAGCGGTGTACGGTGGGATGTAGTTGCCCTGTTGAGGGATTTCATCAATCATGATATGTTGCCTGTAATTCCTTCAAAGGGATCTGTCGGCGCCAGCGGTGATCTCGCACCGTTGTCACATATGACTCTAGCTCTTATCGGTGAAGGGGAAGTCCTTTTCAATAATCGTCCCATTTCTTCCTCCAACGCCTATAAAAAAACTGGATTGAATCCTTTGACTCTTAAGGCAAAAGAAGGACTGGCGCTCGTAAATGGCACGCAAGTTTCTACCGCATTGGCGGTTAACGGTTTAATAAAGATGCGAAATCTTCTCATAACGGCCGATCTGGTTTCGGCAATTTCAGTTGAGGCGACCCTCAGCTCCCGAAATGTGTTCAATCCCATTTTACATAGGCTGAAAAAGCACCCCGGCCAAATTCAATCGGCAAAGAATGTCTGGAACATTTTGAACAAAAGTGATATTGTCAAATCTCACGAGAATTGCGACCGCGTCCAGGATCCCTACAGTTTTCGCTGTATTCCTCATGTTCACGGTGCATGTCGGGAGACATTTGAGTCGGTCAAACGTGTTATTAATAATGAAATCAACAGTGTTAGCGATAATCCCCTTGTTATGTGGGAGTCTCAAATGGTGTACAATTCTGGGCATTTCCATGCCGAGCCGGTGGGACAGGCGGCGGATATGTTATCCATTGCCGCTGTGGAATTAGGAGGTATTTCTGAACGACGGGTGTACAGGATGATGGATGGGGAAAATATGGGGGTGGCGCCATTTCTTGCTGGTTCACCAGGTGTTGAGTCCGGGTATATGATAGCACAGATTACTGCAGCGGCCCTGGCTTCTGAAAATAAAACATGGGCTTTTCCCGCTTCTGTTGATTCAATAACTACCGAAAACGGACAGGAAGATTTTGTTTCAATGGCCCCAATTGCCGGTCGAAAGCTTTTGAGTATTATAGATAATCTGGAAAACATTCTGGCAATCGAGTTGCTGGTTGCCACACATCTGTTAGATCTCCGCCGGCCTCTTAAGTCTTCTCCTGTGACTAAAGCAGTCCGTGATGCGGTACGCCGTGTAATTCCTTTCAACAGTCGTGACCGGGTTTTATCTCCAGAAATTGCCAAAGCTGTTGAATTGATTCAGAATGAGAAAATAATATCAGCAGTAAATTCAAAGATAAAATTGAACTGAAAATGGCCAGAAATAAAAACTTCAAAGAGTCTTTCACCTTCGATGATGTACTTCTTGTACCGAAGCATTCAAAAATCCTTCCCAGGGAAGTTGATGTTTCTACGCGACTTACCAAATCTATTAGACTCAACATCCCAATCCTTAGTGCTGCCATGGATACAGTTACTGAGAGTAATATGGCCATCGCTCTGGCGCGGGAGGGAGGTGTGGGTGTTATTCACAAGAATATGTCTATCGAGCGGCAAATTAAAGAGGTAACTAAAGTAAAGCGGGCCGAGAGCGGTATTATTTTAGATCCCGTCACTATTTCCCAGGATAAGACATTGAAGGACGCCATTGCCATAATGAAGCACCATGAGATATCAGGTCTTCCCGTCCTTGATGATTCTGATAATATCCTTGGCATTCTTACTGAGCGTGATATTCGGTTCGAATCCAACCTTGATCAGCCCGTTTCTGATGTTATGACAAAAGAGTTAATTATAGCTGAGATCGGTACCACTCTTGAATCAGCAAAAGATATTCTCCAGAAACACAGAATCGAGAAACTTCTTTTGATGGATGATGAAAAGAAATTAGCCGGGATGGTGACGGTGCGAGATATATTGATGAAGGAGAAATATCCTGACGCTTCACTGGATATCCACGGCAGGCTTTTGGTTGCTGCCGCAGTAGGTGCTACAGATGACCTAGATGATAGAGTTTCCGGACTTACTGATGCTGGCGTTGATGTAATTGTGCTCGATTCCGCCCATGGTCATTCCCAGGGCGTGTTGGACGCTGTGGGCAGAGTTAAAACAAAATACAGTAATACTCCGCTCATTGCTGGCAATGTTGCAACGGGCGACGGCACACACGCTCTTATTGACGCGGGAGCTGACAGTGTAAAAGTTGGCATCGGTGCCGGGGCGAGCTGTACCACCCGAGTTGTCAGTGGCATCGGTGTTCCTCAATTTACGGCTGTAGTGGATGCTGTAGAGGCCGCTGCCAAAAGCGACACACCTGTTATTTCTGACGGTGGTATCCGTTTCACGGGAGATATGGCTAAGGCCATGGCAGCTGGCTCTGACTGCGTTATGCTTGGGAATTTGCTTGCAGGATTGGATGAAAGTCCCGGCGAAGTGATCCTTCACGATGGCCGTCAATTTAAATCCTTTCGTGGAATGGGATCGCTTGGTCCAATGAGAGAAGGTAGTGCTGATAGGTATTTTCAAGAAGGAGAATCCGGGATTAAGCTAGTTCCGGAGGGTGTGGAGGGGCTGGTTCCATATAGAGGCGGTTTAAGTTCAATTATCTATCAGCTTGTTGGTGGCCTCCGTGCCAGCATGGGATACTGTGGTGCAAAGGATATCAAAACATTCATGACAGAGGCTGAGTTTATAAAAATTTCTTCAGCGTCCTATTCGGAAGGTCATCCCCATGATCTAAGGATCGTAAAGGATGCACCTAACTATCAGCCAAAAGACAGTTAGGAAACAGAAGCTTTCGTTATTCTAAGATAGGGAATTAACGTGTTTTGTCAGCGATGACTTACGTCTGGCAGCTGTGTTCCTGTGGAGCATCTTTTTTGATGTCAGGTTGTCGATGATGGATACAGCCTCTCTATAGAGTGTTTCAGCTTCATTTTTGTCCTGAGAGGACATTACTTTCTTAACAACCGATTTCATTTTAGACTTGTAATGAAGATTACGGTCGTAGTTTTTTGCTTGCTGTCGCTGACGTTTTATGACAGACTTTGTTCTACTACTCATTTTTTCTCACAATCTGTTTTCAGTGTCCCTAAACAACGGCCGCAAATTTATGTGCATTGGAATGAAGAACCTAACTCTCTTACCGGGAATTTATTTTGAAAGTCTTTTACTGAACACTATTTTCAATAGATGAGTGAAATAGAACTCCTTTCCTCAGTTCCAATTTTTTCTGATCTTCAATCCACTGATCTTGAAGAACTCCATTCTAGAATGTCCATTCGAAAGTATGAAAAGAATGATATTATTCTAATGGAGGACGAATTCGGTGATACTTTATTTATCATCAGTAAAGGTAGTATCAAGATTACGCGAGTAAGTGAAGATGGAAGAGAAGTAATTCTTGCAATATTGGGTGAAGGAGAATTTTTTGGTGAAATGTCTTTGTTGGATGGCCAAACGCGCTCCGCGAACGCCATAGCTCAAACCGGATGTCGTGTGCTCATTTTGAAGCGCCATGATTTTCTTCAGGTTCTTGAAAAGTTTCCAAAAATTGCTATTTCTTTGTTAGCAGAACTTGCAATTCGTATACGTAAAAGTGATCAACAAATTGAAAGCTTTGCTCTGAGCGATGCAGAGCAGAGAATTGGTATTACCATCCTACGACTCGCTGAAGAGTTGGGAACAATCCATAAAGGCGTGGTCCAAATAGCCAAACTTCCCTATCAGCAAGATATTGCAAATATGGCCGGAACGTCCCGTGAAACCGTCTCACGTATGCTCAAACTCCTTGAGGATAAAAGTTTAATTTCAAGGAAAGCCCATACATTATCTATTCTTGATTATACAAAATTCAGGAATGCTTTTATGTAAACTCCTCTTGGGCTATAATATCGGCTCAAATTCCATTTTTTTTATTTATTATGAGTAAGACAGTTATAAAGAGTCTTCAAGAGAATGATGTTAAGGCCATTTCAAGACTCATGTCTGCTGTTGAAAACGACTGCCAGACTGATGAAACTCTTATTGAGGAACTCTATTCACATTCACTTAATTCGGTTCGCATTGGAATTACAGGCCCACCGGGTGCTGGTAAGAGCACACTCATTGACAAACTGATAGAGCTCTTCCGGAATAATGAAAAGACTGTTGGTGTAGTTTCCGTTGATCCCACCAGCCCTTTTTCCGGTGGGGCACTTCTGGGTGATCGCATCAGGATGAATCAACATGCACTGGACAGTGGCGTTTATTTGAGAAGCATGGGAAGTCGTGGGATGACAGGAGGGCTTGCCCGCAAATCCCATCTTATGGGAGACATTCTATCATGCACAGGGAAAGAGATAATCATATTTGAGACAATTGGTGTTGGACAGGCCGAGACAGAGATCATTAAAAATGCCGATATCACAGTTGTTGTTTTGGTGCCAGAAGCAGGGGATGAGGTGCAATTCATGAAGGCGGGCCCCATTGAAGTGGGCGATCTTTTTGTTGTGAATAAGTCGGACAGAGAGGGGGCTGGGCGAGCGGCCGAACTTTTATCTGACTACCTCAAAGATTCAGTTGAAAGCCGGGAATTCACGCCTGAAATTATTCTTACTACCGCATCATCAGGTGAAGGCGTGGCCGAAGTTTATGATAAATCGTTAAATCTCATTTTACAGCTTCAAAAATCTGGCACACTGGAAAAACGTCGTGAAAAACAGTACCTTAACCGTGTTAGGGGTGCCGTTCGGGATGAGCTTGTTCAACGGTTTTGGAATAGCCAGCCGGAACTAGACTTTGACTCAGAAATATTTTTGCAATTGGCAAATGGTCGATCTCCCTATTCTGCAGCGCGCTATCTCATCAATTCACTTAAATTGAACCATGATTGATCAGACAGAAATGCCGTTTCTTGACCATTTAGAGGAACTCAGGTGGCGGATAATCAAATCTTTGATGGCTGTTGTATTGGGAGCTGGACTTGTTTTTCTCTTCATCGATCCTATCTTCAGGATTCTTTTGAAACCGGCCACATCTCTGGAGAACCCACCCGATCTCCAGGTATTGAAAGTACATGGAATGTTCATGATTAAATGGGGGATTGCCTTCGTTGGGGGGATCATTCTGGCTATTCCTGTCATTACATACCAGTTCTGGCAATTTGTTGCGCCGGGTATGCTTGCTAATGAACGAAGATACGCTTTTCCGGTGATCCTTTTTTCCTTCATCGCTTTTATTATTGGTGTCCTGTTTGCCTACTATGTGGTTATCCCTTTTTCGCTCAATTTTTTCACCAGCATGGGATACGTTGATGTCGCTAACAATTTTTCCATCAACTACTATTTCAACTACATCCTCTGGATTCTTGTTTCTGCTGGCCTACTGTTTGAACTGCCGGTGATTGTATTAATCCTATCAGCCATAGGACTTCTGACGCCAGCCTTTATGCGTCAATACCGCCGTCACTCTTTGGTCACCATTTTGATTCTCTCCTCTCTGTTAACCCCGCCGGACCCAGTTAGCCTTTTGATGATGTCGGCTCCCCTCATGGTACTTTATGAGATTAGTATTGGTATTTCACACATCTTCGCCAAGAAGTTTTAGTGCGGAACAGTAACGCTTACAGTAAATTTTACCAATGACTGAAACTGCCGAACTGAAAAAAATCATTGAGCCCATTGTGGAAGATTTGAAAGTTTTCCAGGATGAGTTTGAACTTGCACTAAAGTCTGAGGTTCGTCTCATCAATATCATCGCCCGCTATCTATTGAGGCATAAAGGGAAGGCCATTCGGCCTGTTCTCACTATTCTGTCAGCGCGAGTGAGTGGGAGTCCGACATTAAACAGCTATAAAGCGGCAGCCATGGTTGAACTACTTCATCTTGCTACACTTATGCATGACGATGTTGTAGATGAAACCAATGAACGGCGGGGTTTCCCAACTATTAATAAAATCTGGCGGAATAAAACAGCCATCATTATGGGCGATTTTGTTCTGAGCCAAGTCCTCACAAACCTGATCCACTTGAGGGATTTCGATGCACTGGATCTCATTTCGGATACGGCTAAACGCCTAAGTTTAGGAGAGATGCTTCAGATTGAAGGTAGCTTTAAAAAGTCCATGTCCGAGGAGATATATTTCAAAATGGTAAAAGATAAAACCGCCTCACTTATCGCCACCTGTTGTGAACTTGGTGTCATTACCACATCAAAAGATAAATACCACAAGACTGCGGCAAGAGACTATGGAGAAAAGCTGGGAATGGCGTTTCAAATTAAAGACGATCTTTTCGATATCCTCGGGGCCACTAAGGATACCGGAAAGGATACCAATGCAGATGTGTCCAAGAATATAATTACGTTGCCCATCATTCATACCATGTCGTCATCTCTCTCAACTGTTGAACGACGACAATTACGCAAGACACTATCAAATGGTGCAAAAAGGAAAGATGTAAACCGACTAAAAGAGATTGTATTTGAATACGGGGGATTTGATTACGCTAAAAAGAAGCTTCAAGAATTTTCTGATCAGGCTGTTTCCGCACTATCACCTTTTCCCGATTCACCCTATAAAAGATCCATGATAGATCTTTGTCTCTACAACGTCCAAAGGACGCGGTAGATGAGATTGGGCTGCCCTCCTAAACAGTAAACTACCCGTGTATGAAAAAGTTCTGATAGTTCGTTTCAGTTCAATTGGCGACATTATATTCACAACAGCTGTAGTGGAGGCACTCAAAAGTCAATACCCCCATTGTGAAATTCATTATCTGACGCTTAGTAATTATTCACAAATTCTGGAAGGTCATCCTCATATTAGTCGCATAATTCTATTGGACAGAAAAGCTGGCTTTGGACGCCTGACGGAGCTGTCGAGAAATTTGGATAAGGAAGATTATTCTCATGTTTTTGATCTCCATTGTTCTCTTAGATCAGGAATTATCCGCCGTAGGATACAATCACCCTGCTCAGTTTTCAGGAAACCGCGCATGAACCGTTTTTTTCTCTTTTATTTAAAATGGAACCGTTTTCCTTCAGATTTTGAATTAACTGATGAATTGTCCAATTTTATGGAGTTGGAAGAAAGAGCTCTCACCCGATTGTACATTTCACTTAAAGAAAAAGAACGGTGTTACAGCTTGCTTAATCGTTTGGGAATCAAGTCAAATTTTATCGCGCTTGTTCCGGGAGCGGCTTGGCTCAACAAAATTTGGACGGTGGCTGGGTACAGCCAGCTTGTTGATTTAATGAGTGAGCATCAGGTAGTCATTTTGGGTGGGGCTGATAACACAATTTGTGAAGAGATATCAAGCGAATGCGATAATATCGTTAATCTTTGCGGGAAGACCGACCTGCGGACATCCATGACTGTTCTCTCTCTTTCATTGTTAGCAGTGGGTGCAGATACTGGGCTTATCCATGCGGCTGAGGCGTTGGGGACGCCGGTGGTGATGATCACAGGCCCTACATCTAGGGAGACAGGTGCCAACGTTCGGCATCCGGGATCTCAACAACTTTATTCTAATATGTGGTGCAGACCTTGCTCAAAAAATGGTCAAAGGAACTGTATTAGAAATGAACAATTTTGCCTAACCAATGTCACCAGTGAGGAAGTTTCAGGGGCAGTAAACAGAATTATTGCTCAGGCTTGAAATGAAACTTTTTTGGCTTACTGTTTATAACTTTATTGTCCTTCCCATTCTTTTTACTTTTGTTTTTCTTCTTTATCCCTTTAAATCTAAAATAAGGCGTGCATTGAATGAGCGGCTGGGAATGGTCAATCAGGTAAGGGATTTTTTTTCTCATGTTGATCGTGCCCGTCTAGTTTATTGGTTTCATTGTGCTTCTCATGGGGAATATGAGCAGGTTCGGCCAGTTTTGCGCGGACTGAAGGAGGTAGAGAGTGATTGCACCGTTGTTGTCAGTTTTTTCTCACCGTCTGGCTTTGCAAATGTGAACGATGACTATATAGACCAAAAAATATATCTACCTCTCGATTTTCCCTGGTCTGTTTCGAAAATGCTCAGATTGGTCCGCCCTCACAAGCTCATATTCGCCGAATATGACGTCTGGCCAAATCTTGTCTGGTCAGCGGAAAGGCTCAAAATTCATACAACTCTTTTCTCGGCCCGACTGCACGGAAAGAGCTCAAAACTGTGGCCGGTGATCAACAATTTTTACAGCCATGTATACTCATCACTCGCATCTGTCTATACTATCAGTGAAAAAGATCTTATTCAACTGAGACGATTGCTTCAAAAAAAGAATCGAAACATTGTGCGGGTTCTGGGGAGTCCCCGCTACGACCGGGTCAAAGACTTGGCTGAAGAATCAGTTTCCGACCTTTCAAAGTCAATCCTTGATCGCCCCCTCCGATTTGTAGCTGGAAGTGTTTGGCCTGAAGATGATCAGCTCATTCTAGATTCAATATTGGAGATAGTTAGGGCTAAGCCTGAATTTGGTTTTACCTGGGTCCCCCACGAGCCAAATGATAAATATATAAGTAAAACGTTTGAATTGTTTTCAAAGGCCGATTTAGCTCCTAAACTGTACTCTCAAATTGGGAACGGTGTCCAGAGTGTCCGTGTGATCATTATGGATCAAGTTGGCTATCTTTCACAGCTTTACTGGCAAGGGCGATTTGCCTACGTCGGTGGTGGTTTTTCCACTGGGATTCACAACGTTATGGAACCAGCAATGGCCCGTCTTCCCACTATTTTTGGTCCGAAATATCACAATTCACATGCTGCGGAAGAATTGCTGGAAAATGGCGGTGGTTTCACGGTCAATACAAAAAATGAATTTAATGATGCTGTCCATCGACTTTTGGATGATCAACTATTTTTTCTCAAATCAAGTACAGCTGCTACTGATGTAATCCATAAGAATATTGGTTCAGCAACTCGGGTAGTTAGGGGAATCCTACGTGATTGATATAAGTTTTGTTATCCAGTTCCCCAAATTTGATGCGCTTTCACAGAAAGTCCAACTTACGAGAGGAATACACATTATTTATGGTGAGAGCGGGGTAGGTAAGAGCAGCCTTGGACGGCGAATGGCTTCACTCTCACATGAATCAGACCAATCTAATTATTTTCTATCTCGCATTTCTGGTTATGATTCACCCATGATTATAGCCCAAGATCCTGATTCCCAAATTATTTCACCAACAGTAGCCAGAGAGCTAGCCTTCAATCTTGAGAACGCTGGCTGGCCCGCAGAAAAGATCCAGCACAAGATTCAAATCATGGTTGAAAAATTCGATTTCACATTTGATCTTGAAAGACATCCTTCGACGCTGTCCGGTGGTGAAAGAGAGATCCTCAATCTTACTTCGGCACTTGCCTGTTCACCTGACTTTTTGATCATTGATGACGGACTTTCCTTCCTGAGCGGGCAGACGAAGAAGAAGTGCGTCACAATCCTAAGGGAGTGGTGTGAACTGTCAGACACCGTCGTTTTGTGGCTCACATCAGACCCTTCAGATTTGCAGTACAGCGAAAATGGTTGGCAACTGTGTCTCGATCATTTGGAGAAACTCGAAAAAGGATTGGAGAAAGATTATCCGAAAATATCAGTTCCACCGGGAAATCTGTCACTAATAATAAGTAAGGTCTCATTTTCTTATCCTGATTCCGGGAAAATTTTTTATGGCCAATCAATTCAATTGAAAAGACTACGATCATTGGCTGTTATTGGCGAGAATGGTTCTGGGAAATCGACACTGGGTGCACTTATTTCCGGGATGGAAAAACCCCATGATGGTGACATCAAGATGATGATAGACGGCCGATCGCCCTCAATGGTCTACCTACCACAATCGCCCGAAAGGTTGTTTGGTGGAAACACACCGGAAGAAGTGGCAAATATGATTCTCTCTGAAGGGTTGGCTTCCGATGAATTTATTGATAACATCACAGCTTCACTTGCCTCTTTTCAAATCCCCTGGTCCAGGATTTCTAAGTCTCCCATACATCTGTTAAGTCTTTCAGAAGCGAGGATTGTACTGATTGTTATTCTGAGCCACGCAAAATATGAATTGTTGATCCTTGATGAACCGATGTTCTCATTGGGTGTTCAACAAAGGAGGAAAATGATCGAGTATATCGGTGCTCTTTTATCGAAAAAATATCTTATTTTTGTTACACACGATGAGATGGAGGCAACGGCTCTTTCCGAACTATCTTTGATAATTTCTAATGGAACAATCAATTCAAGATCAGCAACAAAAACACATGCCTGACGATCAGCAGAAAACGAGAATTACCCATCCCAGCAGGGTTATAACACTAGCGAATCTGCTGAGCATACTTCGTGCCTTTCTTGCTTTGCCTATTGTTTATAGTCTTGCCCGTGATCGAATTGTGCTAGCTGTGCTACTTGTTCTTTTCGCCGTTGTCACCGACTGGTTGGATGGCTATTTCGCCCGGCGGGCTCACGAAGTGACAGATCTTGGAAAATTCCTGGATCCCGTTGCCGACTTTATCGCCATTGCTGCCGTAGTTCTATTTCTCTCACTAGATGAAACGAGAAATTTTCCTTTCTGGTTCTTTATATTCTATATGATACGTCAGTTAACTATCGTCCTGAGTGGTGTATATATGCTTAATCATTCACACCTGGTTTTAGGTTCCAACATCATTGGAAAGTGGACTGTAGGGATTACTGCTCTGGCAATTCTTCTCTACATTGTGAGAATGGAAAATTTTGGATTATACCTTATACTGGTTTCAACCGTTTTAGCATCTGTCAGCTGGATCCAGTATCTCCTTCGCAATTTCAATCCGAAGATTCAATCCTAATATTCACATCCCGATTGTTGGAATTATCACTATGAACAGGGAATGTATTCATAGAAGTGCTCCTTTGTACTGAAAATTCTTCCGACTCTATCTGTTGATTCGATTCTCATAAGAAAGTAAATTTCAGGTCAATATGGCAGAATTAAAGATAAATAGTCAATTCTCTGTTACTGATGATCAACGAAGGGCCATGTCTGATCTTGTAGCCGGATTGAAACGGAAAGAAAAATGGCAAACACTACTTGGCGTTACAGGAAGCGGGAAAACTTTTACCATGGCCAATATTATCCAAGAAGTTCAACGGCCTACACTTGTTATCTCCCATAATAAAACGCTGGCAGCGCAACTTTACGGTGAATTCAAAAATCTCTTCCCGGATAACAGCATAGAGTTCTTTATTAGTTACTATGATTATTACCAACCTGAGGCGTATCTGCCGGTTACTGATACTTATATAGAAAAAGATTCTTCCGTAAATGAAGAGATTGACAAACTCAGGCTCAAGGCCACTGAGTCACTTCTGACCCGAGACGATGTGATTGTGGTCAGTTCTGTCTCCTGCATTTACGGCATCGGCTCGCCAACAGAGTATCAAAACAAAGTTGTACAAATTAATCAAGGTGAAAAAATCGAAACCCGGAAGTTGTTTAGGGAGCTGGTGGAAATATATTATGTCCGGAGTGATGCCGTTTTTGAGCGGGGACGATTCCGGGTACGGGGTGATGTCATTGAAATCTATCCTGCTTATGAAGATCAGGCTGTGCGGATAGAGCTATTCGGAAATGATGTAGAATCGATCCGTTTTTTCAATCCAATCAGTGGAGAGATTACAAGTTCGGTGGAAAATCTTTTTCTTTACCCAGCAAAGCATTTTGTGACGGATGAGGCGTCCCTTGGAGACATTATCGATTCTATCCGAGATGAACTGGCTGAACGGTTGGAAAAGCTTCGCAGTGACAATAAACTGCTTGAAGCACAGCGATTAGAACAGCGAACCAACTTTGATTTGGAGATGATGTTAGAGGTGGGATATTGCTCCGGTATTGAAAATTATTCCCGATATTTCGCCGGACGAAAATCGGGGCAACGGCCGTATACACTCATTGACTATTTTCCTGAGAATTTTCTCATGTTTCTTGACGAATCGCATGTTACTCTTCCCCAGATCCAAGGCATGTATCACGGTGACAGGAGCAGGAAGGAAACGCTTGTTGAGTATGGTTTTCGCTTACCCTCAGCACTGGACAATCGACCAATGAAATACGAAGAATTCGAAGAGTGCGTTAACCAAGCCATTTTTGTATCCGCCACACCTTCTGATCGGGAACACGCCTACACCGGCGGCAGTGTTGTGGAACAAATCACCCGTCCCACAGGGCTGTTGGATCCGAAGATAGATGTTCGCTCCACGGACGGACAGATCGACGATCTAATTGGTGAAATTCGGGCCCGGGTCAAAAGAAAAGAAAGAATTCTAGTTACAACTCTCACCAAAAGAATGTCAGAAGATCTTACAGATTACTTTATGGGAATGAACCTCCGGGTACGATATCTCCATTCTGAGATCAATTCACTGGAGCGGGTAAAGATTCTAAGAGATCTCAGGCTTGGTGAATTTGACGTACTGGTAGGTATCAACTTATTAAGGGAAGGGTTAGACCTGCCCGAGGTTTCTCTTGTGGCCGTCTTGGATGCTGACAAGGAGGGATTTTTGAGATCCGAGCGATCATTGATGCAGGTTGCCGGCCGCGCTTCTAGAAATGTGAACGGGAAGGTTATCTTCTACGCCGATAAGGTGACAAAATCCATGGAGAAAGTGATAGGCGAAACTAATCGGCGGAGGAAGATTCAAAAAGCTTACAATGAGGAACATCAGATCACTCCAACGACCATCTACAAGTCCATGGATGATGTGATTTTGACAACGTCCGTTGCTGATGCCGTTAAAGAAACGGATCATGTGGAATACGGGAGAAAGGGCGACTGGTTTGATACATTGGACAAAGGCGCTGCCCTTGATATGATGAAGAACGAAATGTTAGAAGCGGCTGAGAATTTGAAATTTGAAAAAGCAGCCCGCTTAAGAGATGAAATTGAGAAACTGAGAGAAGAACTGGTATCCTGAAGTGGAGCGTTATTAATATGTATAGGAATAAAGAATAGTGAAAGTTTTAGTTACAGGTGGAGCGGGCTACATCGGTGCCCATATTGTACTAGACCTGATAAATGCGGATCATGAGGTCGTTATCCTGGATGATATGTCGAGAGGTGCCGAGGAAAACATCCACACTGAGGCACAATTTGTTCTTGGCTCAACACTGGATGAGAATAAGGTGAAAGAAGTACTCTCCGGTGGGGTGGAGGCTGTGGTTCATTTGGCTGCATTCAAGGCCGCGGGAGAGTCTATGGTCGATCCAGAGAAATATTCCACAAACAATATTTCAGGCACACTGTGTTTGCTGAATGCCATGGCATCTACTGAGGTGAAAGCAATCGTCTTCTCCTCCACAGCTGCAGTTTATGGATATCCAGAGTATCTTCCTATGGACGAAGATCATCCTACAGAACCGATCAACTTCTATGGCTACACAAAATTGGCTATCGAACAGTACCTGAAATGGTACGGTCAGCTGAAAGGGATAAAGTTTGCTGCTCTCCGTTATTTCAATGCCGCTGGTTATGATGGGGATAGTCGTGTCCTTGGGCTGGAAAAGAACCCTGCCAATCTTCTTCCAATTGTCATGGAGGTGGCGAGCGAACAAAAACAGAGGTTTGAACTGTTTGGCGACGATTATAAGACACCTGATGGCACCGGTATCCGGGATTACATTCACGTCACCGATTTGGCTTCAGCACATTTGCTAGCCCTGGATTATTTACAGTCTCACCACTGCTTAACAGTCAATCTTGCTGCTGGCGAGAGCCATTCTGTTCTGGACGTGGTAAAAATGGCGAAAACGGTGACAAACCGAGATATACCATACAAAGTCGTAGATCGTCGCCCCGGCGACCCTGCTGAGCTGGTGGCTACGTCTAAATTTGCCCAAGAGACGCTGGGATGGAAGCCGAAACATTCCAATCTCAAGGAAATTTTGTTATCCATGTGGATAGTTTACCAACACCATTTTGTAAAAGAGCCTGAGGTTTTGGCATGAGTGATCTAGAAAGAGTCAGGCGCGATTCAGGTATTATAGGAACTTCTGAGGGAATTGAGCAGGTCCTGGAAATGATCGTCCAGATAGCACCAGTGGATATCTCTGTTTTAATTACCGGTGAATCAGGCACAGGTAAGGAAATGGTGGCGAAGGCGATACACAAGCAGAGCCGCCGGCCATCGAAACCGCTTGTTACCGTGAACTGTGGCGCTATTCCGGAAGGAATCATCGAGAGCGAACTTTTTGGTCACAAGAAAGGGGCTTTTACCGGAGCGGCTGAAGACAGAAAGGGATACTTTGAAGAAGCTGATAATGGAACGGTATTCCTCGATGAAATCGGCGAAATGCCCGTTGAGACACAGGTAAAACTTCTACGAGTGCTTGAATCTGGCGAATTTATGCGTGTAGGCGATGCCAAAACGCGAAAGGTAGATGTGAGAATGATCGCCGCTACTAATAAAAATCTTGCTGAAGAATCGGATAAAGGTCGATTTCGCCGAGACCTTTACTACCGTCTCCGAACGGTGACCATTGATGTACCACCATTGCGTCAAAGGATGGAAGATATTGATCTATTAACGGAACGTTTTGCGCTTCTTTTTTCTCGCTCCAACGATATTGTTTTTCGAGGATTCAGTTCGGACGCCATCCGAGTGATGAAACAATACGACTGGCCGGGTAATATTCGGGAGCTGCGGAACTTTGTTGAGAGTGTTATCTTGTTGGAAAAAGGGAACAAAATTTCGAGTGAAATGGTACTTAAACATCTGGAACCCATGGTAGGTAGGACTTCTTCAAATCTTCCTGTTCCTGTAGATAAATCTTCCGGGCAAGCGGAACGAGAACTGATCCTGCAACAATTGCTATTCCTGAGGCAGGATATGCGGGAGATAAAAGGGCTGTTCTCCGGAGGCCAGATCGATCGCAGCGGCGAAGTTGGCTATATCGATTCCGGCGGCGGATTGAATTTCAGTGCTTTAGAAGGTGATGTAGGAAACCTCCTTAAATCTGCTGCCATTGGGGATATGAGTGTAAAAGATCTTGAGGTAGAACTGATCTCCCGTACATTGAAAAAATTCAATAATAACAGGCGAAAAACAGCAAGGGCTTTAGGAATTAGCGAGCGGACGCTCTATCGAAAGATCAATGATTACGGGCTAGAAAAGAAGCAGAAGCGTTTTAAAGATACAGATGCATAATAATCTGAAATTGAGTCGTTTAATCCGTGCCAGCATAATGTCGATATATTTATGGGTTTTCTCCGGCTGTGGCATCTACTCCTTTTCTGGTTCCATCCCGCCACATATTAAGAGTATTTCCATACCCCTGTTTGCGAATGAAACAGCTGAATTTGGCATTGCTGAGGCGGTAACCGATGAGGTGACAAATGTCTTTCTTGAGGAGAATATCTTGAAGATCAGTGACCAGGGTGATTCAATTCTCAGAGGAAGTATAAAGAAAGTAGAAGATAAGCCATACACCTACTCTGAAATGGAAGAAGTACTCGAGTATCGCTACAGTGTAGGAATTAGCGTAGAGTGGTTTGATGTTCGTGAGGAGAAAGTGCTTATCACAAAAAATTACACAAACTGGGGTGCCTATAGCTTGACGGCTGATGTAGCGTCGGACGGAATCGACAATGATGGTGACGGCAAGGTGGACAGTGATGATCCAGATGAATCGGGAGATGCTCGAGAACTGGCCATGAAGGCTGCAGTGACAAAAATCTCCGAAAGTATTATTAATGATATAGTCTCAACGTGGTAGAGGAACGAACTGTGGGTAAAACATATATAGCAGATCTGGCTGATCATGTGGGAAAAGAAGTGATGCTTAACGGATGGGTCTATAACAAGCGGTCCAGTGGGAAAATATGGTTCCTGATTTTGAGAGATGGTACGGGTTACACTCAGGGAGTGGTAGCTCAAGAGAATGTTCCCAATGAAGTTTTTGATTTGGAACCAGCACTAACACAGGAGTCGTCAGTTTCCATGGCGGGACTGGTGAAAAAAGATAAAAGAAGTATCGGTGGTTATGAACTGGACGTGAGCGACATCAAGGTGCATCAGATTGCGGAAGAATATCCCATCACCAAGAAGGAACACGGTACTGCTTTCCTTATGGATAACCGACATCTCTGGCTCCGCTCAAGGAAACAGAATGCTGTCCTAAAAGTACGAGCTGAGACGGTAAGGGCCATACGAGATTATTTCGATAGCAACGGCTTTGTGAATCTTGATACACCTATTTTTACAGCAAACGCTTGTGAAGGGACCACTACATTGTTTGAGACTGAATATTTTGGTCAAAAGGCATTTCTGGCCCAAAGCGGTCAATTGTACAACGAAGCGAATATCATGTCCTTTGGGAAGGTTTACTGCTTTGGCCCAACATTCCGGGCGGAGAAGTCTAAAACACGGCGTCATTTGACAGAATTCTGGATGGTGGAGCCGGAAATAGCCTACTGTGATCTGGATGAAAATATGGACTGGGGTGAAGGATTGATTTGCCATATTGCGCAATGGGCATTGAATAATTGTCAGGAGCAGTTGGAAGTGTTGGAGAGACACACGTCCCAGTTGGAAAAGATCAAGGCGCCATTCCCCAGAATTAGCTACACGGAAGCTGTTGATATTTTAAATACTAAAGGGGAAAAATTTGAGTGGGGCGGCGATTTCGGAGGCGGAGATGAGACTGTTATATCAGAACATTTCGATGGACCTGTCATCGTCCACCGTTTTCCGGCTGCCATTAAAGCATTTTATATGAAGAGGGATCCTGAGAATGAAAAGCTTGCTCTTGGGATGGATATATTAGCACCGGAGGGCTACGGTGAGGTAATAGGAGGTGGTGAACGTGAACACGACTATGACACCCTGGTAAAGCGAATTAATGAACATAAACTACCGGAGGATGCTTTTCAATGGTACCTGGACCTAAGAAAATACGGTACTGTTCCCCATTCTGGTTTTGGCCTTGGTGTTGAGCGGACGGTGTCTTGGATCTGCGGGATTTCACATTTGAGAGAGGCAATTCCTTTCCCGAGGATGATCTACAGGCTTGAACCGTGAAGCATCACGAATTAGGCGATTATATGATTGAGTGATTTGGAAAGAGAATGAATAAATGATTGAGAAGAAGCGTATTGCTGTTTTTGGTGGATCGGAATGTACAGCCCAAACAGCTGAAGCTGCCGAAATGGTAGGAAAGCTTTTGGCCGAAAAAGGGGTTTTGGTCTACTGCGGCGGAAGATCAGGTGTGATGAAAGCAGTCTGTAAAGGAACAAGTGAAGCTGGTGGTACGGTGGTGGGTATATTGCCCACGCAGGATGCGTCTGGTATTAACAGGTATGTTACTGTTCCCGTTGCAACTGGAGCGGGTCAGGGCCGAAATGTTATGATCGCCAATTCTGTCCATGGTGCAATCGCTATTGCCGGCGCTTATGGGACTCTGTCTGAAATTGCCCACACGCTGGCTCAGAATAAACCTGTGGTTACATTGGGATCTTGGGACATTAAAGGTGTAAGTGAGGCTCAAACGCCTGAAGGAGCTGTTCAAAAAATATTGGAGCTCACATGAATGATGAAAAGAAATCAGTTAGTGTAAAGATCAAAGTGACAGGCCGGGTGCAGAGGGTCGGTTACCGCTATTTTGTTCAGCACTGGGCTGAAGATTTTGGTATTGGCGGATGGGTCAGGAATCAGAGAGACGGTTCCGTTTTTCTCGAGGCTGAAGGGAGAAAAGACAGAATTGAAAAGTTGATAAAAGAATTGAAGGAGGGGCCCAGTATGGCCCAGGTGGAAGATGTGAATGTAAAATGGGCTGGTTTTGAAAATAAATACAGAAATTTTGAGGTTAGATATTAAAGTATAGCTTTAACTGTATCCATGAAAATAGCTCTGTGCCAGATTAATACCACTGTAGGAGATTTCGAGAATAATTGTAAGAAGATTCTTTCATTCTATAGTAATTCTGTGGATGCTAATGCCGATATTGCTGTTTTTCCAGAATTGGCAATTACCGGATATCCGCCCCAGGACCTCCTATTGGAACAATCGTTTGTGGAGAGGAATGTCCAAGAACTGGAGGCACTCACATCTGTTGTTGACGATGTTCCCATGGTGGTCGGCTATGTTCAACCTATCGGAAAAAATCTTTATAACAGTGCTGCGCTTCTGCAGAACGGAGAAATATCTGGTAGATATGATAAAGTGCTTCTACCCACATATGATGTTTTTGATGAAGATAGATATTTTACCGCAGGAGAAAAGCGGTCCCCGTTGAAAGCAAAGATTGGCAAGAAAACAATTATTCTCGGTATTGAAATTTGTGAAGATATGTGGGATGAAGATTATACCTGCAAAGTTACTGACGAACTGGTTAACGCAGGCGCCGAAATGATTCTTAACGTATCTGCATCTCCTTTCAGCGAGGGGAAATTTTGTGAGCGGGAGAGACTTATTAAACGGCATGTGGATAGGTGCGGGGTTCCTTTTCTATATTGCAATCTTGTGGGAGGGCAGGATGAATTGATATTTGACGGAAACTCTATAGCTTATTCAGCTGATGGAAAACGGATTGCTGCTGCCACTTCTTTCAAAGAAGAGATGCTGATAGTAGATCTCGATTCGGACGAAGAGATTGGACATGACAACCTTTCTCGGGAACAAGAACTCTTTGCGGCAATAACATTGGGTATCAGCGATTACTTTCGTAAAACAGGGCATTCCAAATGCGTTATTGGGCTTAGCGGTGGCATCGATTCAGCCCTGACGGCCTGTCTGGCAAAAGAAGCCCTTGGTGAAGAAAATGTACTTTGTGTTTCTATGCCGTCCCGGTTCAGCACTCAACACAGTAAGGATGATGCCAAAGAACTTGCCGAAAATCTGGGTGTGGAATATCGAGTCCTTGCTATCGGTGAACTGGCGTCTGTATATGAAACAACATTTGATTCACAGTTTGACGGAATGGCTAGGGATATCACAGAGGAGAATATTCAGGCCCGCATAAGGGGAAATTTTCTTATGGCTTTTGCAAACAAGATGGGATATCTCGTCATCTCGACGGGCAACAAAACGGAACTGGCTTTAGGTTACTGTACTCTCTATGGCGATATGAGCGGTGGGCTGGCGGCCATCAGCGATCTCAATAAAATGGATGTGTATGCTATGTGCGAATGGTATAATCAGGATCGGGGGAAAGAGATCATCCCAGCTAGCACCTTGACGAAAAAGCCATCTGCTGAACTGGTTGAAGATCAGGTGGATCCATTTGATTACGAAGTGGTGAGTCCATTGGTGGAAGAGATTGTAGAAAATCACAGAACAAAGGCTGAACTAGTAAAACTTGGATATGATGCTAAACTGGTAAAAGATGTAAACCATTTGGTTCATCGATCAGAGTTCAAGCGGCGGCAAGCAGCTCCGGGACTACGCGTCACCTCCAAAGCTTTTGGTATGGGGCGCAGATATCCTATTGTTAATAGGTTTATGGAGAGTTGAAATAACTTTGCATGCAAATCATATTCTTTTGAAAAGATTTATTCTATTTGTTCTTTATGGAGGATTTATTCTTCCTGTTTCAGCTCAGGACGGTGCCGATTACAGTTTCTGGTCGGACCTAGAAGACGACAAAAAAGTTGCATTTGTTCAAGGGTACTACACCGGACTTGCCCGGGGCCTAAAAATACTAGGACAGGAAGCGGCGCGAATGCGGAGTCAGGATAAGTACTGGTCACCTCCTTTTTCACATGAAAATTCAGCAAAACGGATATCGGAGTTTTTCACCGATCCCATGCCGGATTACGCTGAAATTGCCCGAATGATCGATGTCCTTTTTGAGAATAGTGATAACAGGCATATTAAACTTGAAACGTCCATTTATATTCTTATGCTGCACCACGGGGGAAAGGAGCAGCGGGCCAATACCCTTCTACTAAGGGAGCAGAAGAGGGTTTTGAAGGGAAAATAATCTGACACCGCCCACGTTCTTTCAGAGGGCGCCCCTTGTGCCGGCAGTACTTTTGTTCGCCGGCGGTATTCTTTTTCAGCAACTTTTCAATCTTCCGTTCACGGTTACCGGTATCGGGCTGATTGTTTCCACTGTTCTACTTTGGACATCAAAGCGGGAGGTATTTACTAGAGTACTCGTGGTTGCACTCCTTATGGGTGGCATGGCGCGGATCGGTTTTTCCGGGCTAATCCAAGGCGAGAAAGCAGCTGTATTCGGGACACTTCATAATGAGCGGGTGGAATTGATTGGTGAAGTGGCAGAGGTGCGAATTTTTGAACAATCTGTCAGGATACTTCTTTCGATCCGTAACGGTGCGATCCACGTTTATTTCGACAATCATCCAGGCTTTTCGGTAGGTGATAAGGTGACCCTTTCAGGACAGTTTCAGGAACTGAAAAGGCCACGCAACCCCGGCGTATTCGATTATAGAAGCTACTATCATCGCCGAGATATTTGGGGAAGCCTGTACGATCCGGAAGTTACCAAGTTCGAGGCTAGTTCCAGTTGGAACATGAATATCTTCTTTTCCAGGTCCCGTGAAGTGGTGAGTGATCTTTTTCGCGACATAATCGGGGGCAACGCCGGTGCGCTAATGTCCGCCCTCATCGTTGGGTTGCGAGAAGAAATTCCTAATGTAATCCGTCAGGATTTCGCTGATACCGGTGTTATCCATGTACTTGCCGTCTCTGGTCTTCATGTTGGGTACGTTCTCATCATTATTCTGGCGCTGGTAAAAATTGTACGCCTACCATATCGATGGCAGAAGTGGGCGGTTATTTTCTGTCTCGTTCTTTACGCTCTGTTGACCGGTGGGAAGCCTAGCGTCTGGCGGGCCACACTCATGGCATCATTCTATTTGCTGGCCAAAATTGTCCAGCGGGATGGGAACCTGTGGAATATTATTGCTTGCACCGCTTTAGTTCTGCTCATTATCAATCCATATTACATCTTTGATCTCGGTTTTCAACTTTCTTTTGCCGCTGTTATTTCCATTGTTTTTTTCTACGGTTATCTCGAACAATCATTGCCCCAACGTTTTAGGCCTTCTCTTATTGAAAACGACCTATTGAAAGGGGTCTCCGGACTGCTTCTTGTCTCTTTGTCCGCACAGGTCGGTACCTTACCGTTTATCTGGGGTTTCTTCGGGAGAATCCCCATTATGGGCATATTCGCCAATGTTTTGATAGTTCCATTGGTAGGTGTGGTTGTCTCAATCGGTTTTGCACTCCTCTTTTTTGGATGGGTTCCGGTAGTGGGGGTGGCATTTGGTCAGGCGGCCTGGTTCATAAGCAAAATCATATTTCTCATTGCCAATCTTTTTGCCAAGATACCATTTTCATCTATTGAATTAGGCACTCCTGAGCCAATTCAACTACTTCAATACGGTGCTGTAGTGATCACTGTTGTCATGCTCATGCGGAAAGAGCTTTGGCATAAAGCGGCTCTGGCGGGAATGGTTGCTACTAATCTTTTCGTCTGGTCCTGGGCGCTTGAGAGAAAGGTTGTGGATATCATCTTTATGGATGTAGGTCAGGGCGACGGAGCTGTGGTTCGGATATCTACCGACGAAGGTAAAAGGACTATATTAATAGATGCCGGTCCCCTTGTATTTACAAGTGACGCTGGGGAGAAAGTGGTAGTGCCGGTATTGAAGCATCTCGGCACCCGCAAGATAGACCTCCTTATTATGTCCCACCCCCATGCAGATCACATTGGCGGAGCGTCCGCTGTCATGGACGCTTTTTCCGTGAATGAAGTTTGGGACACTTTCACCAGTTATGAATCTTCGCTTTATGGAAGGATTGTTTCTCAAATTGATGAAAGAGGCATCACTTATCGACGTTCGGGTGCCGGGTTTTCCATCAATCATTTCTCACCTGTCCATTTTACAGTTCTTCACCCCGATTCCGCATGGGCAGTGACTGAGAGGAATGTGAATAACGCCAGTGTGGTGGTGAAGATGACTTACGGCGAAACCTCCTTCCTGTTTGTTGGCGACCTTGAGCGGGAGGGAGACAAGGAGATCCTCGCTTACAGCCATATGCTGGATGTGGACGTGTTGAAGGTAGGTCACCACGGTTCCATTACCAGTTCAACCCAACCGTTAATTGAGGCTGTTACACCTAATATTGCTGTTGTTTCTGTGGGAGAGAAGAATAAGTTCAAGCACCCATCGTCAGAAGTGATTGATCGACTAAAAAGGTCGGATGCGAAGATTCTACGAACCGACGTTGAGGGGGCAATTTGGTTGAAAACAAACGGCCGGCACATTTGGCGCCACAGTTGGAGGTAATTGGATGGAAAAATGGGTGATGTTTCCCTTCTAGTCCCTTAGGGTGATATCATCCTCTATTATGTTATGGTGAGCCTTTCCAACCGTCCCAACGCAATAATGATGGATCAGCAAAAAGTATGAATATTATATTGTTACTCACACCTCCTCGCATATAAACTTCTTCAACGATGAGGTCTTTCATTTCACCTGTTATATTATTTTGTGTGCTTTCATTGCTAAGGGCCGATGATAAGACCTACCATCTGGATCATGTGTCTAGAGTTGAATTTCCTGCAAAGATCTGGAGTGTTGGCGATACCTCCGGTGTTTCTGATTGCTGGGGCTATGTGGATAAAGAAGGAAATGACTATGCCATCGTAGGCGTTCTGGACGGCACTGCCATTGTAAGGGTTGAAGATAAAAAAATAATTACTACAATTCCTGGTCCTGAATATGGTGATATGTATTATCATCGAGACATGATGACATACGGCGATTATCTATACGTATGTCATGAAATGACAGGAACAAATCAGGGAGTGAATATCATTGATTTGAGTCCGCTACCAGATTCAGTCCGCTATGTCACATCGTATGACGAAGTTGACTATGCCGGTGCTTACGCAACCACATCTCACAACCTTTTTGTTGATAAAGCGACCGCAACCCTCTATCTGGTGGGAGCAAACTATAGAGGGTTTCGGGTTGTGTCTTTGGAAGATCCTGAAAACCTTAAGGAGATAGGTTTTGCTATAACACCAGGTATTCACGATCTTTTTTCCAGGAAAGATACTGTTTTTGTTGCTGAAGGATATAACAGATCATTCTCAATTTGGGATGCAACTGACAAGGAAAACTCCCCCAAATTATTAGAGAGGGTTAACGTTCCTGGCGGCGGATATGTACACACAGTTTGGACAACTGAAGACGGACGGTACCTTATGACGGCTGAAGAGACGGCTAATAAAACTGTTAAGATGTGGGATATCAGAGATTATAATGATATTGAATTAGTAGGTGAGTATCTTGGTGCGAGCAAGCTGGCGCACAATATCCACATTAAAGATGATCTTGCTTTTATTTCTCATTATGCTACAGGTATAACAGTAGTAGATATCTCTGATCCTACTGATCTCCGGGAAATCGCGAGATACGACACTTTTATAGCACATGACCGTTCAAGCTATTACGGCGCATGGGGTGTTTATCCTTATTCACCAAATAACTATGTTTATGCCAGTAATGTTGAAGGTCATCTTGATATACTGAAATTCAGGGAAGAGTCTAACACCTTATCTGAAGAAACTTTTTTGCCATCGAAAGTGTCAATTAGTCAGAATTATCCTAATCCTTTTAACGGTGAAACATCTCTTTCCATCAGCCTGCCTGAAGAAGTGTCTGTAAAACTGGAGATTTACAATTCTCTTGGCGTCCGGGTATCAACTATTGCCGATGGCCGGTTTCCTGCGGGGCAGTATAGCTTCAACTGGAATGGTGCCAGAGCTTCCAGCGGTATCTATTTCGCACGGCTAATTGCCGAACGAGTTGATAATACTGTGAAAATGCTTTTGTTGAAATAGGCATTGATCTGGTTCGTCAGTTCGAATTGCTAATTAAAACTACGGTTTGGTCTTTGTTTTATCTGTTTGTGTCGGTAAACTGATTTTAGGTATTTCATTATGGAGGTCATCATGCAAAGATATCGTTTATTTTTATTGATTTTACCTTTTATTTTTTTCCTCTCTTGCGAGGATGATGCTGACTGTCCCGATTGCGGTAAGCTTACTGAAGGATATTTATTCAAGAAAGTGACGCAAGACGACTTTGCAGCTTTCGCTGGGGTGAGCGGTATAGAGGTAGATGCCTGTATGCGGTACAAGCTTACCAGTGGTGAGATGAGCGCAAATACAATTACTATTGTAGACGATTGTTGTTGCGAGTGATACTGCTTCCTGCATCCCTTCAGTGAAACTCATCGCGGGCGTGGATGAGGCAGGGCGGGGACCAATTGCCGGCCCCGTGGTGGCTGCTGCGGTCATACTACCAGAAGGGTGTACGATAGAAGGAGTAAGGGACTCCAAGAAAATATCAGAAAAAAGGCGGGAGATTCTTTATGATAAGATTCTGGATGTTGGCACATCCGTTGGTGTTGGAATCGTCCACGAAGACGATATTGAAGAATTGAATATTCTCCAGGCAACCCACAAGGCAATGCGGCTGGCGTTGGGGAGACTGTTACCCCAACCGGAGGAAGCATTAATTGACGGACGTGGCCTACCTGATCAGGTGGTAAAAAACAAAGGTATCATCGATGGGGATGATAAAGTACACGCTATTAGCGCCGCATCCATCATTGCAAAAGTATCTCGTGACAGGATAATGAGAAAATATGATCTTATCTTTCCAGAATACGGATTTGCCAAACACAAAGGTTATGGAACTGCCGAGCACCTGTTTAACTTGCGTAACCATCTTGCTTGTCCCATCCATCGAAAAGGATTTCGACCTGTAGGCAATCATATGCCATCTTTGTCCCATCTTAAGGAAAACCGATTACTTGGAAAGTGGGGTGAGCGTCTGGCGGCGCGGGAACTAATACGGAAAGGATATACCGTGTTGGAAATGAACTACAGCGCTGCTCCCTACGGTGAAATCGATGTGGTGGCCAGCGAAAATGATACAGTGGTATTTATTGAGGTTAAATCGGCGGCACAGGAAACATTAGGTGGACCGGAAGATCAGATGAATGATTCAAAACTTGCGAAACTTTTTAACGCCATGAATATTTATCTGTCAAACAATGATTCAGTTTCAGAAAGCAGGTTCGATCTTATGACTATTCGTTTTGGCAAAGAACGGCCAAAAGTTAAACATTACAAAAATTGTCTCGACTGAGTAACACGATGTCAGTTTCTAGTGAAGTGACTTACCTGCCTTTGTCCCTTCGCCCGTAAGAAGCTAAATTCGCCGCAAATGAACGATACTCGAATTGCACGGATACTACAGGAGATAAAATCTCTTCTGATTATTCTTATTATCGCACTTTCCCTGAGGGCAACCGTTATTGAGGCATACATCGTTCCTACTGGTTCCATGGAAAACACCATCATGACGGGTGATTTTCTAATTGGTAACAAGTTTGTTTACGGTATGCGGACACCAGATTGGATCGGAATCCCATACACTGAACTCGGTTTCTATGTACCTTGGACACGGTTCCCTAAATTCAAAAAACCTCACCGGGGAGACGTGGTAATTTTCAAATACCCCCGTGACCATTTTCAGAAGTATGTAAAAAGGTGCGTTGCTGAACCGGGCCAGACTATTACTGTCCGGGGAAAGAAAGTTTGGGTAGACAACCAGGAATTTGAACTTCCTGAACATGGAAAGCTAATTGACCGGACCATTCTCAAAAACGGGCTTAAACAGCCGGGAATTTTTCTGCGAGATGATTGGAACCGCGATAATTTTGGTCCCATCAAATTACCTGCCGTGGGGGATGAGGTTGCCATCAACAGAGATACTAACTGGGATTATCTGCTTCCTCTTATCCTTATGGACGGTCACGAGGTGGCGCTTAAAGGGAATGGTATATCAGGTGAATTCAGGTTTACGATGAAGGATGCCAATGATATCGCCCGGCGATACTCGTCCGGACTTGGAGGGTGGCTCCACGGTATTTTTTCTTCTGAGCCTTACCGGCCAAATAAAGTGGGGCGGCTATACAGTAAATACTATAATCAGAACAATCCCGATGGAGAGCTGTTGAACATTTGGAGCTTCCGTTTCACTGATGAGGTGCTCAGTTACCTTTGGATCGACGGGAATCCCATGAATTCGATTCCAAGCTATGTTGTAGAGCAAAACTACTACTGGATGATGGGTGACAACCGGGACGACAGCGCAGATTCACGTTACTGGGGATTTGTGCCTGAAGAGTTTATTCTTGGTGAGGCTGTTGTTGTCTATATGTCCTGGGGTTTTAATGGTGAGGGGCCCCGTTTCAACAGGGTTGGCAAGATTATTTCTTAGAGAGGAATTAACAATTTTTCTTAGAGTTTCTCTCAATCTCTGCTTAGACTTATGTTAATCCAAGGCTTTTACAAGAATCCTCATAAAGATGTTTTAATAAAATGCTGAGTGCTATTGCTTTTGCTATTAAGATGGTCCTGGCTGCGGCTTTTGTCGTTTTGCTTTCACTGGGAAAAGATGCAACTGTGCCAAGGGACCGCGTTGGTTTCTATGCCCTTCTATCTGTAGTAACGGCAGCCATTACAGCCGTTTCACAGGTGCTAAATTCAGGAATGCTGGCTGGTGCTGTGTTTGTTGTCATAGGTTTTATTTCTTACAGTCAGTTTCAGAAAGAAGGAGATTTATTTGGTACTCTTCAGGCCATAGCACCACTCTGGGTAGTCACAGTTATTGGGATGTGTAGCGGTGCCGGCATGCTTCTTCAAGCAGGTTTTTTAACTTTCCTCGCGTATTATTTATTGCATTATTTTCCTTTATTGCTTGGGCATGAAAAGGAACCAGAACAGACGGAGACCTAGGATTTTCCGGGAGGAATTGTGATGAGACATATGATTATTTTCATTTTGACGCTTTCTACTGCACTCGTTGCTCAGGAAGAAGTTGATACCACATTTACGGAAGAAGATGATTTCATGATGGAGGAGACGGAGGAGGATACTTCCGAAATTTCCGATGAAGTTGTACCGGCTACCAGTGAAGGACTTGACACGGGCTACAAAGGTTTGGCATGGGGAGCATCTATGGATCAGCTTCAGGCGCCTGCTGAGAGCGATACCGCGGGGGGAGCGGTGGACAGTGCAAGAACCAGTAAAACAGTCCACGGAACGCTGGGCGAGGACACGGTCTCTTTTTCCTATCACTTTTCTGATCTCGGATTCTGGAAAGTGGTCATTGAGTATACCAATCTTGAAGTAAGTGATGGAATTGACGGGTATATAGCACATTTTCACCGCATTGAAAAAGCGCTCTCAAGCAAATATGGTTCTCCCATGAGAACTAGTCAAAACGAGATGGGTACTGATAGAGAGTACCTTTTCTCTAGTTTTCCCAAGCTGAGTCGTGCTTATTTTCGCTCTTCTTGGTTAGTTGAACCGGCCAGCATTGAACTTCTGCTTGAAGCTGTGGTACCACAATCAGAAGACGATCCGCCTGTATTCGGAGAGACATCGCGGTCCGTTAGACTTTATTACTATAATAACAATTTTTTCAATACTGCCGTTGATGATTCCACCGGAGCGGCAAGTGAAAAGCCTCTGAGTGACATATATTAGTGCGTTGGGCGGAAGAACCTCGGCCAGCTTTGCCTGTCTCTCTTTAATTTTTCTTAACACCTTCCGGTTCTCCTCGTGCGGAGACAACCTACCCATGGTGCGTACATTTGAATATACTACCACCAAGGAAGAGGCACTTAAAGAGGCACAGATTGTTTTTGAAAATCTTGGCTATAATATTTCTTCATATGATGAAGTGGACAACTACTTCACCACCGAACTACGGATCATCAATCGACTGTTCAGACCGATCTACTATGTTACCTTTGTCACAGCCCAGGACAGACTGACTGTCATCGTATATTCTGAGGTCAGAACTTTCCGTCGTGCCTCGCGGGTAGGTTTTGCGTCAGGAAGTGAACAGGTAATGCAGGACGCTTCTAATAATCTTGGAGACCGTTTCCAAAGGGCGATATTTGATCCAGTTACAGAAGCGATAGAATTTCAAGGATTTGCCAGGTGGGACAGGGTAGAGGATAGCCAACGGGAGGATGTTGCAATCCGTGAAGCGGAAGATTTGAGACAGATGGCATTGGCCAAGGCGAAAGAATTGGAAAAAACTTTTTTATCAAATGAACGGAAAAAGAGATTGAAGGCCTATAATGAACATCAGGAGGAACAGAGGTTTGTCGCCATGCGTGAAGGAGAACACCATATTGAATTTTGGCCAGAGACGCCGAATTGGTCCACCGTGGCAGTATCAAAAATATTGCATAGGCACCGCGCTGAGTTTGATTCCGTTTTCCGGGAGGTTTTAATGCCCCACCGGGATGTTAGCGGTAAAGGAGCCATGCTGTGGATACTTGGTCCAGATGGTCGCGTTGCCGATGTCAGAGTTTTGATAAGGTCATCCTTCAATACTCCGGAAAATGATCTCCGCGATCGTTTGATTTCCACACTTCGTTCTGTTTATTTTAATGATGGAAAGCAGTATCTCAGACTCCGCCAAGGTTTTTCTTTCGAAGGAAATTATCACAATCTCAAGATCCAGTATGAACGTCCGATTATGACAGGCGTATTTCCTGTATATCCTGTTCCAGATATAGACGTTTTGGCTGACACATTTTTTGTGAATTGGCCAAAACGGCAAATACCCGCTATATTGAAAAACTAGTTGACGTTACCCGGTGGTTTTGCTAATCTTCGGCTCTGCAATTGTGCGGTACCTCTCGACAATTTTGGTTTTATTGAAATGAGAAGAGGATTAAATTACATTAAACGCGGTTCGCTCGACTGCATGAAATAAGAACTGAACTGTTGAAAAAATAGAAAATATGGGTGTAGATCTACAAAATGCTGATGCCAGAAAGAGTTATCTTTCTGAAAAACTTGATGACCTGATGGACGGTATCAACGATTCTTACGGTACTGTTTTGATGGATGAGCTCATATCACAGCTGGAGAGAACTGTAAGCAAATTCAATGATGAAGTACAGATACTCATGGGTCAACTGAAAGATAACAGTGATCGCCGAGATGGACTGTTAGAAAAAATAAAGACCGGCGTTGTAGAAGAAGCCGCTCATGATACTCCGGAATCAATATCAGACAAAAAAGAAATGAGTGCGTGGGAGCTTAAACTCGAAGAGATGGAAAAGAAATAAAAGGGAGAGACGATGAACACCAGGGATAAGTTGCTGATATTAATTGTAATTGTCTGGATTGGAGCTGGGGTATACTTCAAATCAACCACCGACAAAATGTTTGTACGGATGGATGAGATGGAACAGCTCCAAAACAAACATGTGGACAAGGTCAACAAAGAATTTAGAGAAGACCTAAAAACTTTAAATCTTCAGTTCATCGGCCGAGGGAAACACCTTCGTAAGGCACAGAAAGATATTGTAGACAACACACAGCTCATCAATCATGTTACTGATTCACTTGGTCGCAACATCGAAACAGTGGCGTTGGATCTGGAGAATTTTCAGCGTAACACAGAACAATCTTTTGCGAACGCTGCCAAGGGAAGAGATGATATCGAATCAGACTTGAGCTCATTCAAACGTCAGCAGAGAAGATTTACTGGAGATCTTGATCAACGTTTGTCTACAGTTGAAACAGATGTAGCTGATTTGAATGAGCGTGTACCACCTAAAAAAGCAGAGAAAGAACGTTAATCTAGAATAAAGAAACATCAAATTAAAAAGGGGATGAAATGCATCCCCTTTTTTTATTCTATCATTTAATATGGCGCTTCGTAAATAAAAATAGGGGTAGTCTTCTTCATGACCTCGGAGCATTTGGAAGATCTACCCCTACCTCGCGGGAGAGGCTTTTCAGGGCCTCGAGCAAAAATACAGTTCGATTCTAATCAGAGTCAAGCTTTTTCGGTTGATAGCATAATCACCTCCAGTAAAGCATCAATCAGAGGAATTCTCCCTCGAAAAAATGTAAAATTACTATCAGTTAAACCAATAGTTGAAGTAGCAGTAATGAATTATGATTACCTAATAAAGTACTTTAGGAAAGACAATCCGATAAGGTAATGCCCCGGTTTGTTGAAAATTTGTGGATAACCGATAAACCAACCCTTTAACCCTGTAGAAAACCATTATTCGATACAAGATCTTATGAATGCTATCGAATCAACTGATGTATTTGAAAGAAGAGGATAGTTTTTCTTTCAAGTGTGCCGGGAGAGGGACTTGAACCCACACGATGTTGCCACCACCTGATTTTGAGTCAGGCGCGTCTACCAGTTCCGCCATCCCGGCATTAAAGTCCATATCAACGGCAGGAAAAGTATAGATTTCATCTTAGAATTGTCAATAGATTTCGCCTAAGCTATAATAAAATTTCGTGATACCGTTCTAGTAAATATGTTGTTGCCGTATTTGTATACAATGCTGAGATAGAAGGAGTAGTAAATGACAAACATTTCAAGAAGGAAATTCATTAAAAGAAGCGGAACCGGTATAGCTGTGGCAACCATTACTCCTTTGGTGACGGCGCGAGTTTTATCGTCAGTACCGGAATCAGACAGGCGCGTAATTGTAATTGGTGCCGGTCTTGCAGGCCTGAGTTCAGCCTATGAACTGGATCAGGCAGGTTTCGATGTGACGTTGCTGGAGGCTCGAACACGCCCCGGCGGGAGGGTAAGGACTTACCGTGATCCTTTTTCTGACGGACATTACGCTGAAATGGGGGCTGAATATGTGAATTCGAATGATACTTATGCTCATAAGTACTGCAAGACATTTGGCCTAGAGATATTGACAGCAAAACTATATGATGGAATCCTTGTTCGGAATCGCCGATACAGAATGGCCGATTTTCAGAAACAACAATCCAAATTGCCCTTTGAAGGCGTGAAAAAAGGGAAACTGTTCGGGCAGGAAGGTCCTTGGGTACGTCGGTGGGTTGATAAAATTCAGAAATCAGCGGAAAAGTATAATACAAATTGTTCGAGCTGTCACGAATTTGGTGGAATTAAACCTGAGAAACCGCTGTCAGCTCTAGGCCATTTACCTAATGAAGTCCTTGCTCTTGATAAAATATCAGTTGCTGATTTATTGCACAATGAAGGAGCACCAGAGGATATAATCAATCTTTATACATATACCAATGCAACGGAAAGTACCGGTCGGCCTGAGACCATGTCGGCACTGGCTCTCGTAATGAGTCACTACATGGCGGGTGCTTTCAATGAGGAGACAGATGAAGGAAGAATTCTAGGTGGCAATGATAAGCTTCCTAAAAGCATTGCTAAAGTAATTTCTTCTAAGATCATGTACCGTCGCCCGGTGCGGCGTATTACTCAGGGTAAAAAGAATGTGGAAATTTGGTTCGAGGAACAGGGGAAACTTCAATCGTTAAAAGCATCCCGTATCGTCATTTCCATGCCGTTCAAAGTGTTGAAGGAAACAGTCATCGAACCGGAGTTTTCTGTAGAAAAGATGAAGTGTATCCGTGAACTGTCTTATGGTCACGTAATGAAAATCGCTATGCAATTTTCGAAGCGCTTTTGGGATGAACCGGGTAGTTTAGGACAGCGGATTTTTACTGATACTCCGCTTCGTCGGATCTATCACCACTCCATCGATCAACCGGGGCCTCGCGGAATAGTCCTTTCTTTCACATCTGGTGAAGATGCCCAACAACTGGGAAACCTACCCCCGGAAGGTAGGATGAAAGTGGCGCAAGATTCTGTCAAACGCGTCTGGGGCGAAGCGTCTGAATACTGGGAAGGCGGTGTTGCTAAGTACTGGAATGAAGATCCGTGGCTCAAAGGAAGCTATTCTTTCCCAGGTATTGGACAAGCGAAGGATTTCCTGCAAATATCCATGAAGCAGGAGGGATTGGTTCATTTTGCAGGAGAACACACTTCCATCCACCGTGCTTCAATGAATGGCGCAATTGAGTCTGGTGTCAGGGCAAGTGAAGAAGTAAAGACGGCTGTTGGTGATTAGGAAAGATCATCCAAAAATAATAACTGTTCTAGGCGCTGGTTCCTGGGGAGGCACTATTGCTGAACACTTAGCGCAGCAGGGACACAACGTTACGGTTTGGCACAGGAATGAGGAGGAGTTGAACCAGATGTCTGAAAAGCGAGCCCACCCGTTCCTTGATGACCTTCAATTCTCACATTCCATTCGTTTCGTGGAATCAATGAATGATTTGAAACGACCTGAGCTGGTGGTCCTAGGTATTCCATCTCATGGAGTGAGGGATGTAATAAACAGCCTCCCTGAATTTCTCCAAGATAGCGTGTATGTAAATCTTGCCAAAGGGATCGAGAATGATTCGCTGAAACGGATGAGCGAGGTCGTAATGGAATGTGGTGGTATAGATGGCAAAAATGTGGTAACGCTGTCCGGGCCCAGTCATGCTGAAGAGGTTGCTAAAGGATTACCCACCACCCTTGTAGCTGGTTCCAGTGATTCTGGAATAGCTAGCATGGTTCAACAAGTTTTTTCATCGAATACACTCCGAGTTTACATCAACAGTGATATCATAGGTGTCGAATTAGGTGGCTCTGTAAAGAACGTTATTGCTCTGGCAGCGGGAGTGTGTGATGGTATCGGCTTTGGAGACAACACAAAGGCTGCGCTTATCACTCGAGGTATTGTTGAAATTACTCGTCTTGGTATTTCCATAGGGGGTAAAGCGGAAACTTTTGCCGGTCTTAGTGGAATCGGTGACCTTATAGCTACCTGCCTGAGCCGGCACAGCCGGAACCGTTACGTTGGCGAACAGATTGGCCGTGGACGCTCTTTGGATGAGATTCTTGATGAAATGACAATGGTGGCTGAAGGGGTGAAAACCTCCAGCTCGGTGAAAGCGCTATCGGAAAAGCAATCTGTGGAGATGCCTATATGTGATGCAGTTTATGAATCATTGTATGAGGGATTGGATCCTAAAGAAGCGGTGAATAGACTCATGACTCGAGAATTGGGAAGTGAGGAGTATTGATGCACAATCGGGAAATATCTTTTTTCGATCTTTGATTATTTGATTACAACAGCCTGTGTAATTTCTCATAGATTTTGCCCCCGTAGCTCAGTTGGATAGAGCATTCGCCTCCTAAGCGAAGGGCCACAGGTTCAAATCCTGTCGGGGGTACCAATCTTTTTTTGTAACTAGATAGCTGATACTATGAAATTATGCATTTAAATTATCCGATTATTTTCATGGGAGCCGACCATGCTTAAACCAAAAAGAAAGATTACAATAAAAGAGATCAAACAGGACCCTCTCCTTGAAACAATCTTCAAGGGACAGCAGTATTTTAATGATAACAAGCGATTGATTACCCGAATTGGGGGAGGAATACTCTTGGTTGTGACGGTCTTAATTCTCTTCCGTTCTAATCGTTCTAGTGCGTCAACAGAAGCAGACGATATTCTCGCATCAGCCATGAGCCACTACCAGGCGGGAAACCACAGCAAGGCTATTGCTGACCTGGATATGCTTATTAACCAGTACAGTTCAACAAAGAGCGGTGAAACGGCTCTTTATTATCTTGCTCATATTCAAATGGATGCAGGTAACGATGCCGAAGTCTGGAAATATGCGGAAAGTTATGCAAGAAACGGTTTATCGCCATCTCACAGGGCCGGGGCTTACCAGATGCTGGGGGAACTTAATGAAAAAGAAGGGGATTATTCCGGGGCGGCAAACAACTATGTTCAGGCGGCAAATTTTTCCGGCACAGAGATTCTATCCCGGCGGAATTTGTTGAGAGCCGTTGACTGTTACCTAAAAAATGGTAATTTGGACAAGGCCGATGCTCTTATAATAAAACTGGAGCCAAAAGACGACAGTCTCGATCAGCTCCGAGGGGAACTTATCCGAATAAAATCCAAATATTTCGTCTTAAAGTCTAATTTATAAGAACCTTTTCGTTTCTTTGATTTACTCAGAGTAATTGGTTTGGCACCGTCCTGATTATCCTCTAAATTAATAGGCTGTATGTGGGTCTGAAACCCACATTTTTTTATCAGGCTATTTGAAAAGTCGGGATGATAGATGGATTTGAGTGAAATTCTCGAGGAAATTGTTACAGAGTCAGAGGTGATTCTAGTTAACTGTACAGCCTCAGACGATCACGCGAAACTAGTTGTAGATACTAAAGAGGGTATAACCCTTGATGAAATTACACAGCTGACTCGCGTCATTAAACAGAATCCTCGTATTGATGAGCTCTACCATAGTGGCATAAGACTGGAAGTGACTTCTCCGGGAATCGGTTTTCCAATGACGGAGATGTTCCAGTATGAGCGCAACGTGGGACGTCATGTAAGGATATTACATGAGCTCGATGGAATTCCCAATCCGGCAGAAGGTAGGATAGTCAGCGCTGAGGAATCGGTGGTGATTATTGAAAATAAAAAAGGTACGCTTCTGTTTCGCCTTGATGATATAGAAAAGGGACTTATTGTCATCCGCTAAGCTTCTTTAGGAGGAAGTGTTGGATAAACAGGAACTGATTCAGGGATTCTCTGACATTGCAAAAGAGAAAAATATTGACAGGACCGAGATCGGTACGATTCTCGAGGAACTGTTCAAATCATTAATTGAGCGACAATATGGCTCAGCGGAGAACTGTGACGTTATTGTGAATATTGAGCGCGGCGAACTTGAAATTTACCAGAATAAGGAAGTAGTTGAGGAAGTAGAGAATCTTGGCGCAGAAATTTCAATGAAGGATGCTCAGAAAATTGAACCGGACATGCAATTGGGTGATTTATTTGTGGACGTTATCGATCCTACTTCGTTTGGCCGTCGGCTCATTGTTTCCGCTAAGCAATATTTAAGTCAAGAAATTCGAGATATTGAAAAGAAGCACACCTTTGAGAATTACTTCAATAGAGTGGGTGAAGTGGTTATCGGTGATGTACGGCAGGTGAACCGGGACAGCATTCATATCCATATAGAGCAGAGTGAACTCCGCATGCCCCGTACGGAGACTATCCCAAATGAGCGCTACCGGAGAGGCCAAACTCTTCGGGCGCTGATTAAATCCGTAGAGATGAGAGCTAGTGGCCCGGATATTGTTGTTTCCCGTTCTGACAATCAATTCCTAGCAAAACTTTTTGAGATGGAGGTCCCTGAAATCGAAGATGGCATTATTGAAATTCTGACTATTGTCAGAGCACCTGGTCAAAGGGCAAAGATCACTGTTCGCTCCCACGATCGGCGAATTGATGCTGTAGGTGCTTGTGTAGGTATGCGAGGAAGCAGAATTCAAGCGGTAGTACGGGAACTAAATGGTGAAAAGATTGATGTAATCAACAAAAGTGATCAACCAGAAGTGCTTATCTCAAGAGCGCTCTCTCCAGCAAAACCACTGAATCTATATATCGATGATGACGCCAAGCATTGTATGGCCGTCTTTGATGATGAAGAAATGGATTCGGGCGTAGGACGAAACTACCAGAATATTAATCTCGCCGCCGAGTTAACTGGTTACAAAATCGAGGCTGTGAAACAGTCCGAATATGAAGGTACGTCGGTTAACAAAGACCAGGAAGTATTTTTGGATCAAATCAATACACTGACAAAACGGATGGTATCACTCCTTAGTGAAGCTGGAGTCAGTACCGTGGCGGATTACAATGCCGCTACCGATGAGGATCTTCTAGCTGTTAAAGGCGTAGGTGCGAAAATGCTTGATACTGTCTCAGAGCGAATAAGGGAATATCTTGCTTCAATCTCTGAACTTTCTGAGGAAAAAACGAACGACGAAGCTGTGGGAATGGCAAATGAGACTGAGGAAATTCCAGCAAAAGAAATTGAGGATAAAACTGGCAATGTTGAGCTTGAGGAGGTATCTCCTTGACTGTAGTAGCTGCACCAAAACGTAGAATTGTTCAAGTCGCCAAAGATCTGAATATCTCACACAGGGATATTATGGAATTTCTCGACAGCAGAGGTATCAAGGCAACAAGTCATATGAGTCCTCTTGGTGAGGAGGCTTATCAACTTATCATCGAAGAATTTGAGAAGGACCTCCAGACGGTTGAACGTTACCGCAAAGAGAAGACCCGAAAACAAATTCATTCTCGAATGATCGAGGAAAAGATGAATGAAGGTTCTTCGCTTGAAATATTAATGCCCGATGAAGCGGATAAGCTTGACGGTATTGTAATTGAAGAACCCACCGAACCCACAATTACTGAATTGTTAGAGACTAAACCTGAGCAGGAGGACGGAAAGGAAGAAGCTGTTTCTGTTGATGGAGAATTGGAAGAATTAACAGCTGAGACTGAAGAAATAGATGAACCTATAGCGGAAGAGCCTGTGGCTGAGCCTGATATTGATAGGGAGACGCCAAAACCTAAGTTCCGAAAAGTGGATCTGTCTGAGATACAGTCTAAGATTGAGAGTCCACGTCGACGTCCTGCAAAGGCAACTGAGAAAGATGAGAAAGAAGAAAAAGAAGATGTTTCTGTCACGTCCACTATCAAGCGGACTCTAGCAGCCATGGATCACAAGGCCAAAAAGAAACGTTACAAAAGAGACAGAGATGAGCATGATGAGGCCGATTTCGAGGAAGAAGTTCAGAGTATAAATGTTCGTGATTTCATGAACGTTCATGAACTGGCCGATGTTTTGGATGTGAGTCCAACAGATATTATAAGTAAATGCCTTGAATTAGGCATCATTGCTACCATGAATCAACGGCTTGAATTTGATACCATTTCGCTCATCGCTGAAGATTATGGTTATAATACTGTTCTAATGGAAGAGGATGTTCAGGATTCAAGTGATGAAGAAGAGAAAGAAGACAGCGAAAAGCTTAAGCCACGGGCTCCCGTGGTCACAATAATGGGTCACGTAGACCACGGGAAGACATCTCTTCTCGACTATATTCGAAGCGAAAATGTGGTGGCCGGTGAAGCAGGTGGAATTACGCAGCACATAGGTGCTTATGAAGTGTTTCTTGAAGACAGCAACAGAAGTGTTACATTCTTGGATACACCCGGTCATGAAGCGTTTACAGCTATGCGAGCCCGCGGCGCTCAGGTGACCGATGTTGTTATCCTTATCGTGGCAGCTGATGACGGCGTAAAACCACAAACCATAGAAGCCATTGACCATGCAAAAGCTGCTGGCGTTCCCATGGTTGTTGCCATAAACAAAATTGACAAGCCAAATGCTAATTCTGATGTTGTTAAGAAGGAGCTGTCTGAGCATAATGTTTTGGTTGAAGACTGGGGAGGTAAAGTACAAAGTGTCCAAATTTCTGCTAAAACGGGTGAAGGAGTTTCCGATTTGCTGGAATTGCTTGCATTAGAGACTGAGGTACTGGAACTGAAAGCAAATCCTGATGCACCGGCTCGCGGTATTGTTATTGAGTCCAGACTTGATAAAGGACACGGTCCTATTGCCACGCTCTTGGTTCAAAGAGGCACCCTGAAGCCCGGTGATATTTTTATCTGCGGAAACCATAATGGTAAGGTACGAGCTCTTATGAATGAACGGGGTGTCAGGATTAAATCTGCTGGTCCCTCGCAGCCTGTGCAGGTTCTAGGATTCCAAACCGTGCCCCAGGCAGGTGATGGTTTGGCAGTTGTTGATGATGAAAAAATTGCCAAGAAAATTTCTGGAGAAAGAGACAGAATTCAACGAGAGATTGACCGACAGAAGATTCACACCATGTCTCTTGATAAATTGTCGGCCGATATTCGTGAAGGAGCATCCAAACTGTTGCCTCTTGTGGTTAAAGCGGATGTAGACGGTTCCATTGAAGCACTTGTGGATGCTCTATCTCATATACCAAGTGATGAAGTGAAGGTGGATGTGGTCCATCGCGGTGTAGGAATTATTTCAGAATCTGATGTTCTGCTTGCCGCTGCTTCAGGTGCTGTTGTTATTGGTTTCAACGTATCCATCAATCCAAATGCCACGCTTGTAGCGAAAAATAACGGTGTCGATATAAGAGTCTACAATGTGATTTATGACGCTATTAATGAAATTAGACTTGCTCTTGAAGGCCTCCTGGAACCTGACATCATTGAAAAGCCTTTAGGTCAGGCTGAAGTGCTAAAGATTTTTAAAATTTCGAAATTGGGTACCATTGCAGGCTGTAAAATGATTGAGGGTGTAATTTCCCGGAGCGATACAGCTAGGATACGCCGAGATGGTGAAATTATCAAGGAAGGGAAGATCACTTCTCTTAAACATTTTCAGGATGAAGTAAAGGAAATCGATGTCGGTAAGGAATGCGGCATCGGAATTGAAGGAATGAAAAACTTCGAGGAAGGCGACCTCATCGAGACTTATACAACCGAAGAGGTCAAGAGGACTTTGGAAGCTTGATGCTTTGTATTTTCTATCTGTTAAGAACAAGTTGATCAATTGACTATTAGGAATATGAAACGATGGCTGTCGGAATCCTCCACCTTGAACTCCGACTTTTGAGCCCCCGCTCACTTAAAGAAAAGCGCTCTGTTCTCAAGCCTCTCAAGAATTACTTGCAGAAGACCCATGGGGTATCTGTGGCTGAGGTAGAGCATCAAGACAGTTGGCAGTTAACCGGTCTTGAAATCGCCCTTGTCTCAAATGACAGATCATTTCTCCAGACCGCACTTTCGCAACTCAGTAGATCTTTGGAGAACAAATTTCCTGTAATGCTTTCTCGAGAGCAGGTGGAATTGAGATGAATAGCCGTCCTTATTCAAGATCGGATCGATATGGTCACGAACTTAAAAAACTGCTCGGTGAAATTATTTCCAGTGAACTGAATACTTCAAAAGTGGGATTTTCGACTGTTACCGCAGTCAAAATGACCAATGATCTTAGAATAGCCAAAGTTTATATCAGCGTGCTGAATGCTGACAAAAAAAGTAAAGAGATTGAAACATTCTTTAATTCCCGAGCCAAATTCCTCCGCGGACAGCTGGGAAACTATCTTACTTCCAAATCCATTCCTGAATTGAGATTCTACTACGATGACACTGAAGCGGAAGCTGAAAAGATCGACCGCCTCATTTCAAAGATCAAATCCCAAGGGGAGATAAGGTGATCGTAGCTGTTAACAAACCTATGGGATGGACCTCATTTGATGTGGTAGACAAAATACGCAGTCTCACAGGCGAGAGAAAAATCGGCCATGCCGGCACACTGGACCCCTTTGCCGCGGGAGTACTTGTTGTCGGTATAGGTCGTGGGTCAACAAAGCGACTCAGTGAATTCACTAACACATATAAAGTCTATGAGGCAACACTCCGTTTAGGATTAGCAACAGACACTCTTGATGTGGAAGGAAAAATAACTGAACAGAAATCTGTACCGCAGTTGAATGAGAGTAAAGTGCTTGCTGTCTTTTCCCTGTTTATGGGTACTATCGAACAGGTGCCACCAATGTATTCAGCAAAAAAAGTGAATGGGCAAAAGCTATATGAACTTGCCCGGAAAAACATCACGATTGAGCGCGAAGCGGTGACAGTGGAAATTAAAGAGCTTCTACTGCTTTCTCTCTTTGACCATTCCATCAAATTTAGAGTGAACTGTTCCAAGGGTACCTATATAAGGCAACTAGGTGCTGATATTGCTGTAAAACTTGATACGGTAGGCCATCTTACAGAACTCACCCGTACAACTGTTGGCGAGTATAAACTTGAAGATTGTGTTGAATTTGCGCAGGTGGAAGAACAGTGGATGTCTACCGTCATATAGAGGATGTACTTGTAATTAATGAGGCCGTCTTGACCATAGGATCTTACGATGGTCTTCACCGCGGCCATCAGGAAGTAATTAACCGTGTCGTCACAACTGCTAAAGCACTGAATACAAAATCAGTGGTGGTCACCTTTGACCCACACCCAAAAAAAGTTGTTTCTGGAAAAGAAAATTTTGAGTTGCTTATGCATATTGATAAGAAACTGGAGCTTCTTGACTTTATGGGCGTTGATATCACCTTTGTAGTTCCTTTTGACAGTGGATTTTCTTCAACTTCCGCTCCGGAATTTCTGAAATCAGTGATTGTTGAGAAATTTAATCCCGCGAAGATCATTGTGGGTTACGATCACCGGTTTGGTCACAATCGTGAAGGAGATAGAGAATTTCTGCAGGATCAGAGCAGTAATTATGGCTATGATCTTGAAATTGTTTCCGGTGTAGGTGATCAAGATGTGATTTACAGTAGCAGTAGGGTGAGAAAGCTTATTAAAGAAGGACATGTCCAGCGTGCTTCATATGATCTGGGCTGGGTATACGGCTTTGATGCTACCGTGGTTCACGGCTCGGGCAGAGGCCAGGGTCTGGATTTCCCTACCGCAAATTTTCAGCCCAAATTTGATGAACAGCTTCTACCATGCACAGGTGTATATTTTGCCCGGGGAACTTTTGGGGAAACGTGGCTTTACGGAATGGCAAATCTTGGAACACGACCTACTTTTGATGAAAACGATTTTGTTATGGAAATACATTTTTTCGATGGAAAGATAGAAAGTCTCTACGATCATACCATTGAAGTACAATTCCTGGAAAGGATCAGGGATGAAAAAAAATTCAGCTCTGCTGAAAAATTGGTGCAGCAGTTGCGCAAGGACGAGAAATATTGCCTTAAAAGAATAGATGTTTATAAACAGGAGAAAAGATGACACTGTCGACCGAAAAAAAACAGGAACTTGCTAAAGAGTTCGGTAAGGATGAGAAGGATGTGGGTTCTGCTGAAGTGCAGGTAGCTTTTTTGACTGAGCGAATTCGTTCATTGGAAAGTCACTTTGAATTACATAAGAAGGATAATCACTCCAGGCGGGGTCTTATCAAAATGGTGAGTACCCGAAGAAAGTTACTCAAGTATCTCATGCGGAGAGACTATGACAAGTACCAGAACCTAATTAATGAACTGGGAATAAGAAGATAATAAAATAAAGGGAAAGAAGAAGAACAATGGAACCAAGAAAACAGACAATCGAACTAGCGGGGAAGACATTAACACTTGAAACAGGCGTAATGGCTAAACAGTCAGCCGGCTCTGTTACAGTAACATACGGGGACACCGTTGTCCTCTGTGCGGTGAATGCGGAAGCCGAACCTAGAGTAGGGCTTAATTTTTTCCCACTTTCAGTTGAATACCGCGAACGATTTTATGCTGCTGGTAAGATACCCGGCGGTTACTTCAAGAGGGAAGGTCGACCTGCTGAGAAAGAAATTCTGGCAGCCCGCCTCACTGACAGGCCCATCCGACCGCTTTTTCCAGAGGAATTCCGGTGTGAAACACAGGTGATGATTAATCTGTTGTCAACTGACCAGGAGACACCAGCGGACATACTTGGTACTATTGGTACCTCGGTAGCAATCATGCTCTCCGATATTCCGTGGAAGGGTCCAGTTGCGGCAGTGAGGCTTGGATATATTGATGGGAAACCTGTTGTTAATCCCACATTCCAGGAAATTGAAGAGAGCAAACTCGATCTTGTCATGGCTGGCACTGACGAGGCCATTATCATGATGGAAGCTGAGGCAAAAGAGCTTTCGGAAGACGAAATCCTCACAGTCATACAGTATGGTCATGAAGTGATTAAGGATATAGTGAAATTCCAAAATGACTTTGTTCAAGGGATCGCAAAACCGAAACGAGAAATGATAGTCGATGAAAAAGATCCTGCATTAGTTGAAGCTTTAAACTCTAAAATGGAAGGGAAGATTCCAGGCCTAGCTTCCGGAGATGGTAAAAGTGATCGAAGAAAACTAGTAAATGACTTTAAGAATGAAATGATTGAATCCCTTGAAGAGGAATATCCTGACTGTGCCAGTTTGGTAAGAGCGATGATTGATGACGCAGTAAAGAAGGAGCTCAGAAGACGAATTCTTGAAGACGGGAAGCGATCTGACGGAAGGGGGATGGATGAAATTCGTCCTATCTCCATGTCCCAGAGTGTGCTACCAAGGGCCCACGGTAGTGCCCTTTTCACGCGCGGAGAAACTCAGAGTCTTGCAACGGTCACACTGGGGACAAAATCTGATGAACAGTTTGTTGATGATCTTGATGGTGAGTTTAAGAAACGATATATGCTTCATTATAACTTTCCCCCCTTCAGTGTTGGAGAAGTGAGACGGTATCTCGGCCTCAGCCGCAGGGAGGTAGGTCACGGAAATCTTGCTGAGCGGGCTTTTCGTTTCGTTATGCCTGAGTTTGAGGATTTCCCTTACACAGTTCGTGTTGTGTCGGATATATTAGAATCGAATGGATCGTCTTCAATGGCGACTGTTTGTTCAGCCTCTCTTGCTCTTATGGATGCCGGAGTACCAATTAAATCTCACGTGACCGGAATTAGCGTTGGTTTAATAACAGATGGTGATAAATCTGTTATGTTGACTGATATCCTCGGTGAAGAAGATCACTTCGGCGATATGGATTATAAGGTGGCTGGAACAAGGAATGGAGTTACATCCGTTCAGGTTGATCTTAAGATTGCAGGTATTTCAATGGATCTGGTTAGAGAGGCTTTTGAAAAAGCGAAAATAGGACGCATGTCCCTGCTTGATAAAATGGAGGCTGAAATAAGTCAGCCGAAAAACACCTTATCTGACTATGCACCTAAGATTGATCATATTCAAATCGATCCAGAAAAGATTGGTGGAATCATCGGTCCTGGAGGAAAAATGATACGTTCCATCCAAAGTAATTACGAATGTCAAGTTGAGGTGGATGATGATGGTGTTGTTGTTATTTCATCATTAAGTGCTGAGAACAATCAGAAAGCTAGGGATATAATTGAAGCCATCGTGAGGGAGCCGGAAGTAGGAATGGAGTTCGAAGGAGAAGTCAAACGCATTATGAACTTTGGTGCTTTTGTTGAATTTTCGCCAGGAAGAGAGGGGCTTTGTCATATTAGTCAATTGTCCTATGAACGGACTGAAAAGGTGGAAGATGTTGTTAACATTGGTGATGTAGTGAAAGTTAAGATCATTAAAGTCGATGACATGAATCGTATCGATTTGAGCATGAGAGCTCTGCATGATCCACCTGAAGGATGGGTTGAGCCGCCAAAACGTGAACGCAGACCTCCTAGACACGGTGGTGGTGGTCGCGGTCGTCATTCAGGGAATCGTCCTCCGAGAAAGAATTTTTCACGGGGGAGGCGATAACCGCCTAACAAAGGAATAACATATATGACTGCTAAGATACCCGTCAGCCAGCGTGCTGCGGGTATCGAATATGCTATACGGGATGTGGTTGTCCCCGCCACAGAATTGGAAAAACAGGGACACCGAGTCATCAAGCTCAATATCGGAGATCCACTCGCCTATGAAGGTTTTCCCACGCCTGCTCACATGATTGAGGCTGTTGAATTAGCATTGAAGAGCCAGAAGAACGGTTATTCACCCTCTTACGGCGTTCCTGAATTGAGAGATTCTATTGCCGAAGATGAGCGAAAGAAACCAAACGGCGGATGGGAATGTTCTGTTGATGATGTTTATGTGACCGCCGGTGTCACTGAAGCCCTACAGATCCTGTTTGCCTCTTTTCTTGAGCCCGGAGACATAGTACTTGTACCGGGGCCTCATTATCCGCCCTATATGGCTTATCCGCCCCTTTTTGATGGAAACGTTATAGAATATCGCCTGAAAAGTGAAGATGGCTGGAAAATCGATTTTGATGATCTTGAGTCAAAACTTGATGACAAGGTAAAACTTCTGACTGTCATTAATCCCAATAACCCTACGGGAGGCATAGCATCAAAGAGTGATTTAATTCGTCTCATAGAGTTGGCATCAAAGGCACCTTTTTGCACCGTCCTCTCTGACGAGATTTATGACGGCTATAACTTTTCTGATTCACATATTTCCACCGCTTCCTTGTCTGAAACATTACCGGTTATTACGCTGAATGGAGTTTCTAAAGTATTCTATGCACCGGGGTGGCGCGTTGGTTATATGGCGTTTCATGATCCTGAGGGACGACTCTCACAGGTTCGCGACGGTGTTGAACGCCTCCTCAGGAGCAGGCTGTGTGCTTCCACACCGGCTCAATACGGGTTTATAGCTGGGCTCACGGGTCCCCGGGATTGGATGGACGATTACCGTCAAAAGCTTCTGGAACAGCGGGATTATTGTGTGACACGAATTAATGATATAGATGGCATGGAGACTGAAACTCCTGATGGCGCTTTTTACATGTTTCCAAAACTGACTCAGAAAAAGTGGGCGAAGGACGATAAACAGTTTGTGCTGGACCTTCTTCACGAGGAACATGTGCTTCTGGTACACGGTTCAGGCTTCAGCCGTGAATATGGTAGTGGTCATGTACGGCTTGTGTTTCTCCCGGAAAAAGAGATCCTTGAGGAAGCATTTGACCGCATAAACCGGTTCATGAAGTAAATTTAAGAAGTTGTTGAACTATAGGATCATTATCATTAATATCAAGTAAAGCTTTAAGAAAATCCCATGGCAGAAAAGAAAATCGAGAGACTGTATTACTCTATCAGCGAAGTGAGCGAAATCACTCAGCTGAAACAGTATGTTCTCCGATATTGGGAGACAGAGTTTCCCATGCTTCATCCCAAGAAAAACAGAGCCGGGAATCGAAGTTACCGCCAATCAGATATTGACACCATTCTGAAGATCAAGGATCTTCTTTATAATCAAAAATACACTATTGAAGGGGCGAGAGAAAGGCTCAAAGCTGGTAACGTGGACGTTTCTATTTTTGATGCTGATACTTTAAAATATCGGAAGCTGGTCAAAAGTATAAAAAAAGAACTTCAGTCACTTCTCAAAAGCCTCGATAGTTAGGCTTCAACACTCTCCAAATTATTATTTTCAGGAATTTATCAAGAATAACATTGAAGAGCGAGTTATTAGTTAAATTTAGAATACTGATCGGAGCGTGGCGCAGTCCGGCAGCGCACTGCAATGGGGTTGCAGGGGTCGCGAGTTCAAATCTCGCCGCTCCGACGAATTGAATCACTGGAAAAAAAGCTAATGGAGGATTCAACAATTGGCAATGTCCTGTTTCGTTGCAATCAGATGTATACTGGGTAGAATCTTAAATGTTGTATAAACTTACTTTCTTTTTCTCTATCATGGCCTCAATTGTCTCAGCGCAGACGATTGATGTACCCATCACTCAGTTTAAGTTGGACAACGGTTTGAACGTTATTCTACACGAAGATCACTCTCTTCCGACGGTGAGCGTGAATGTTTGGTATCACGTCGGATCGGGAAGTGAAAAACCGGGGAGAACGGGCTTTGCTCATCTTTTTGAGCATATCCTTTTTGAGGGTTCAAAGCACGTTCCTGAAGGCAAGTTTGACCGGTGGCTTGAAGAGGCAGGAGCTAGAAATAACGGTTCTACAACCGAAGACAGAACGAATTACTTTGAAGATCTACCATCAAATGCACTTGAGCTTGCCCTCTTT
>Ga0208765_1000127_pt1 | contig 46515 bp, 46 predicted proteins | sample ETNtaG_2_FD_185783 | JGI IMG/M metagenome (GOLD analysis project Ga0208765, IMG submission 185783) | Marine microbial and viral communities from oxygen minimum zone, Eastern Pacific Ocean - ETNP201406SV203 (SPAdes) (version 2) | ecosystem: Environmental > Aquatic > Marine > Oceanic ...
CGAATGTTAATCATTGTTACCTTTCTGGCCATTTTGGATCTAGTGAGAGAAGGTACATGTACCCTTGAGCAATCAGGTATATTTGGCGATATTGAATTGGTCCATCTAAGGACTGAAGCCTGATGCAGAATTCTGAAATAAGAAAAATCATTGAAGCACTGCTTTTTTCCAGTCCCGAGCCACTGACCCAGACTAAGGCCAATGGCGTATTTAATCCTGATACGCCCAATTTGAAAGAAGTTGTAGATGCTCTTAACAAACAATATGCCAAGGAAGACCATGCTTTTGAGATCAAGCAGGTTTCTGGCGGGTATCAACTGGTATCCAAGGCAGAATATGAACATTTTATTCGTCGAATGCTCCATAAATCAGATCGATTGACTTTATCTAGAGCCGCCTTGGATTCTCTAGCGATCATTGCTTATAAACAGCCCATTGGACGGTATGAAATAGAAGCAATCCGAGGCGTAGATTCAAGCGGAGTGCTCAAAACATTGTTGAATCGTAAGTTAATCAAAATAAAGGGAAGGGATACTGGCCCTGGAAGACCCTTGCTTTACCAGACTACAAATATATTCCTTGAATATTTTGGCCTGAATCGGTTATCTGATTTGCCAAAGCTCAAAGAAATTACTGAACTTATGGAAGCAGACCCTACTCTGGGTGAGCAGATCGCTGTATTCGAAGAAGAAAACGTTGATCAAGATCATCCTGGTACCCCTCCCCTAGAAATCGCAGCAGGCTAAATCTTGCGGTTGAATAAATTTCTTGCCCAGGCAGGCGTTGCATCACGACGGAAATCCGATGAATTGATACAGATGGCCACTACAGATGTAAATGGAAAACTCTGTCTGGATCCTGCCTATGATGTAAAAGAATCAGATGTGGTGTATTTCGATGGCCAAAAAATATCTCCGGTTAAAGAGAAAATTGTTGTCATGTTCCATAAGCCTAGGAGAGTAATTACCACTGTCAAGGATACCCACGGACGCAAGACGGTCATGGATTTTATTCCACCCAATGTAAGATTAACTCCAATAGGCCGTCTGGATCAGGATACGACTGGTCTGCTATTATTAACAAACGATGGGGATCTTCACCAGTATTTAACGCATCCAAAAAATCAGATTCCAAAAGATTATGAAGCAGTTATTGAAGGAAGGCTCACCCCATCACAGATCCAAAAACTGTCTCGAGGTATTTACATAGGAGACAAAGAATACGGACAGGCTGAAATCATTAACCAGGAGACAAAAAAGGGGCGATCCAGTTTAATTATGCGGTTAAGGCACGGAAAAAAGAGGGAGATTAGACGAATCCTTTATCGGTTAAAATTAAAATTAATCAGTCTAAAGCGAATCGGATTTTCTAACCTAACGCTTGGAACGCTAACTGAAGGTAACTTTAGACAATTGACTTTGAATGAAGTTAATTCTCTTTGGAATTGATTTAGATTACTGCCTATTCATTATCCTTTTCTTCATTGGGATTATTAGCAGTAGAAGGTAATTTCGCCGGCTTATTGAGAGTTGAATTAAATGATAATCGCCATTGATGGACCATCAGCTTCTGGGAAGAGTACAACAGCAAAAGGTGTTGCCGAGAAACTGGGGATTACACACTTGGACACGGGCGCTATGTACCGCACAGTGACCTGGGGACTAAAAAAGGCGGCTATTCATCCCAGTAATGATAAAAAAGTTCAAGATTTCTTGAAAGATCTGGAGATTTTTTTTGACGCATCAAACCACATTTGGTTGAATGGTGAAGATGTATCTGTTGAAATTAGAACCGGGGATATTTCATCCAGGGTCAGTGCTGTGAGTGCTATACCTGAAGTGAGAGAGAAAATGGTGAAGATTCAAAGGCAGATTGCAGGTAAAATAGATTGTGTTCTTGAAGGGCGGGATATCGGTACTGTTGTTTTCCCAGATGCTGAATACAAATTTTTCCTAGTAGCAGAAACGGAGATACGGGCAAAGCGTAGGTTATTGGATCTTGAAAGAATAGGAGAAAGCAGTACTCTTGCTGCATTGATAGATGATATTGAAAGACGGGATGCTATCGATTCTTCAAGAGATCATTCGCCGCTATTACAGGCTGAAGATGCTATCCCTATTGATACGAGTCATCTTACGATCAATGAGCAAATAAATAAAATAGTTAACTTAATTAACCAATAATATCACATAAGGAAACATCAATAGCATGTTTGAAAATCAAACTGAAGAACAGGTAGTTGAAGAGGTTTTAGAAAATCCAGAGAACACGGATGTTGAAAAAACCAGCGCAAAGGAAGCGTCTGCTGCCCAGGTCGAAGTTGTTGCCGAAATAAAAGACTATCTAAACCCTGAACTCTTTCAGGATGTCCGGGTTGTTGATAAAAATGAACTTGAGCACGATAATAGGAGTAGCAGTGATGAAGTAAACACTGAACTGGAAAAACTTTATTCAAACACATTCGGAGATATTTCTGAACATTCTCTCATTGAAGGCCGTGTGGTAGGTATGAATGAACGGGATGTTTTGATTGACATCGGTTTCAAATCAGAAGGGATCATTGACCGGTCTGAATTTAATGATGATGAACTGCCGGCAATTGGTGACCATGTTGAGGTATACTTGGAATTTATTGAGGATGCCAGCGGGAATACGATCCTGTCAAAAGAAAAAGCAGATTTTATGCGCCGGTGGAAAGAGTTGCATGATGCGTTTGAAAATGAGACCATCATTACTGGGACCATTGTACGCCGTATTAAAGGTGGATTAATCGTAGATCTAGGAGTGGTACAGGCTTTCTTGCCTGGATCTCAGGTGGATGTACGTCCTATTCAGGATTTTGACATGTATTTAGATAAAGAAATTGAACTTCGAATTGTAAAATTCAATGAATCCCGAAAGAATATTGTTGTCTCTCACAAAATTATTCTTGAAGACAGTCTAAAGGAACAGAGAGAAGCTCTTTTTAAGGAACTTGAAGTGGGTTCAATTTTGGAAGGCCGTGTAAAAAATATTACGGATTTTGGTGTTTTTGTCGATCTTGGTGGAATAGATGGTTTGCTTCATATCACAGATCTTTCATGGGGTCGTGTAAATCATCCTTCCGAGGTTATTGATATGAATGATACCATTACCGTTAAAGTGATTGAATATGATGAAGAACGAAAACGGGTTTCCCTTGGTTTAAAACAGCTTGCTCCCCATCCGTGGGATGAGGTTGAAATTAAGTATCCTATTGGAAATGTGGTCAAGGGTAAGGTGGTGAGTCTTACAAACTACGGTTGCTTTATTGAACTTGAATCAGGAGTTGAAGGATTGATCCACGTCTCAGAAATCTCATGGACAAAACATATTAAAAACCCATCGGAGGTGTATTCCATGGGTGATGATGTGGATGCTAAAGTTCTGTCTATCGATACGGATGATAGAAAAATAAGCCTGGGTGTAAAACAGTTAACTCCAGATCCCTGGGATGAGATTGAAGAGAAGTTTATGGTGGGTACCGTACACAAATGCACTGTGCAAAACCTGACACAATTCGGTGCTTTTGCAGAACTGGAAGAGGGAATAGACGGATTGGTTCATGTTTCAGATCTGTCTTGGACCAAGATTATCAAGCATCCTAAGGAAGTAGTAGAAAAAGGTCAGGAAATTGAAGTCCGCATTTTGGAAGTATCAAGAGAAAATCGGCGAATATCGCTGGGATACCGTCAGGTATCAGACGATCCTTGGCCGGAGATTATGGATTTCTATGAAGCAGGAAAAGAGGTGAGTGGTGAAATAATCCGTGTCCTTGATAAAGGCATTATTATCCAACTGGAAAATGAAGTGGAAGGTATTATTCCTTTTGGAAAAATGTCTAAAAAGGATCGCAGAGCCTTGGCAGTTCAGTACGAGGTGGGAGCTAATCTATCTGGAATTGTTATGACAGTTTCTCCAGAGGATAAGAAAGTTGTCCTCTACAAAGAAGAACTGGCTGGTATGGGAAAAAGGACATCTGCTGCAGATGAAGTAAAACAGTATTTGAGCAATCAGGACACAGGTTCTGGAGAAAAACTTGAATTGCCCAAGGAACTGTTGGATTTGGCCAGCCATGCTGAAAAGGATGGTGTAGATAATACACCACCAACTGAGCCAGAATCTGATTCGGAACAAGAGGAATAATTGATCTTCAATGGGTAAGGTCATTCCCTGACTATGAAAAAACCCATTGATTCTTTATTTAATCAAAGAATAGCCCTGTCTTTAGGTGCTTTTGGCTTAGCGCTTTTACTCTGGATTTTCGTTGTTTCAGAAAACGAATATACCATGATTTTAGATTTGCCAATTGAAGCGAGGAACCTTAGCGCGCAAAAAGCACATAGGGAAGAAGTCCCGTCTTTTGCTACCGTTCGATTGAAAGGTATGGGGAGAGACCTATTCAAGTCTTTTATACTTAAAAAATTTGCAGGGTTTAAATTGGTTTTGGATTTAGAAGGAGTCTCCCAGGAGTATGTATTTGTATTAAACGAGTATTATAAGAAATATCCTCAAAAAGTGGTTCTACCCCTGAATTACAATGTCTCATTTGTCGAGGTTATTTATCCGAATCGCATCCAGATCAGCCTAGATGAATACCAAGTGAAAAAGGTACCTATTTTGTCCAATATCTTTGTAAAACCTGCTCCGGGTTATGTCCTGGTAGGCCAGACAGAGATTCTGCCTGAAGAATTGCAAGTTGCTGGACCAAAAGAAGACCTAGCTCTGATTAATCATGTTGAAACAGCATCTGATACAATAAGTGGTATTACATCATCCTACTTTGGTATTGTAGAAATTGAGTCCTTAGGCAGATTGATTGAATATTCACAGAACAGTGTTGATATCAATCTTGACATACAGGAGATCAGTGAGAGAATTATTGCAGATATACCTGTTAAGGTGGTTCATATTCCTGATAAAATACGAGTATTCCCATCACCTCAGACTGTATCCTTAACCGTTGTTGGTGGTATTCAACGTATTGCTGGACTGAGTCCGGATGAAGTTCAGGTCATTATTGATTTTAATGACTGGAATAATCAGGTACAGTTTTATGAGCCTGAAGTCATTATACCGCCTAATGTTTTGGAATGGCGAGATATTTCACCCAGAAATTTAGAAGTTGCTGTCGCCCGCGCACTCAAATGACAGTATTGGGTATCGAAACTTCCTGTGATGAAACAGCCGCTGCAATTTGCCAGAATAGAAAAATTCTTTCAAACACAGTTAGGCAACAAATTGTTCATGCAGACTTTGGGGGCGTAGTACCCGAAATCGCATCTCGAGAGCATGAGATACTCCTGAATACTATTGTCCACCATACGCTGGGTGAATCAAATATCCACCTTCGTGAACTAGACGCAATTTCAGTAACCCAAGGGCCTGGATTGGCAGGAACCCTATTAACGGGGATAAGTTTTGCAAAAGGATTGGGTATTGGATTGAATATTCCGGTTATTCCTGTGAATCATTTAGAAGGCCACATTTTTGCGAACTTTTTAGCTGATCCAAAATTAGACTATCCATTTGTATGCCTTTTGGTTTCAGGCGGTCATACACAACTTTGGAATATTAAAGGTATGGAGCATTATGAACTGTTGGGGGAAACCAGAGATGATGCAGCAGGAGAAGCCTTTGACAAAGGAGCACGTATTTTAGGATTAGAATACCCTGGCGGTCCAGCGATAGAAAGAGGAGCGAAAGGAGGCGATCCAGATAAAATTCAATTTCCAAGAAGCCTTATGGGAGAGGACAGTCTGGAATTCAGTTTCAGCGGCTTAAAAACATCCTTGCTCTATTTTATGGATGATTTTGAAGAAACTGCTTCTGTTTCTCTTAGGGATGTTATGGCCAGTTATCAGCAGGCTATTGTAGACACACTAGCAGAAAAAGTGAGACGGGCAGTGAAGAAAACGGGTGTGAAACGCTGTGTCATAGCAGGGGGAGTTGCGGCTAATCTATGTTTGCGTGACCGATTAAACACTGTTTTGTCCAATCAATATATTCTTTTTCCAGATCTCTCCTACTGTACGGATAATGCAGCCATGATCGGCTACTTGGGCGAATTGAAAATGCAATCATATTCATATGAATTATTATCCTTTAGTGTCCAGCCCAATTTAAAATTGGCGTAAGCTTGAATTTTGAATTTTCACATCCCAGCCAAGTGTTTTGGCTACTATTAATTTTATGCAGCCTAGGCATATTCTTTTCCTTCCGTCAAGCTATTTATTTCAAAAAAATCCACCCCATATTATTTTTACGCGGATTGTCCATAGCCACTCTTATTTTCTTATTATTAGATCCAAAATTGGACCTTGTAAACACAAACTCCCATGAACTGAGATGGCACATATATATAGACCGGTCATTAAGTATGTCCTATCATTCACAGCCATCAGTAGGATCGTTGCTTTCCGGGATTGATGAGATAATCGAAAAGATTAATAAAAAATCTATTCCTATAAAAATATATGGGTTTGGTACCAACATGGATACGAGCTGGGTCTATGGTGATAAAAAAATTCAAGATGGCTCCACCAACATTGGGCAAGTTATGGAGCATATTAAATCCAATCAAAATAATGGACTTGCTGGCTCGCTTCTTATCACGGATGGCCAAGTGAATCTGGGATCAGAAATTCCCGTCCAAGATTTAGAGGGTACAAAGCCAATTCATGTTGTAGGGGTTGGTGATAATTCGCCTCTGGTAGATGTTTCCATTCATTCAATTGATGCTCCCCCAGTCATCATTAAAGGGGAGAATGCTGAGTTGGATGTTACGGTATCTTCACATGGTGTCATGAATCATAGATTGAATGTCACTTTGTATTCAGGAAATAAATTATTGGGTTCCAAGGTTGTACCTGTTTCAGGAGAAGGTAGTATGGAGCGTGTTAGGTTTATGATCAACCCCAACCAAACAGGAGAAAGACAGTACAGGGTCCAGGTTAATGCACTCCCTGACGAAATTAATATTCAAAATAACAAACAGATTGTACCTATCCAGGTTTTAAAAAATGAATATAAAATTGCCATTTTCACCGGTGCTCCCAATTTCAATACAAAGGTAATTAAAAATATTTTTTCACAAAATGCCGAGTTTATAATGGATCATTTTGTCCTTCGCTCTAATGGATATTCCACACCGCTGAAAACATTCTGGGATACAAAATATGACCTTATTCTGTTTGATAATCATCCTGTAGGAATGAATGCACAGGAATGGCATTCCTACCTTAGAATATTTGCAAAGAAACTATTGTCACAGCAAACAAGCTTTGCACTGATTCCAGGGCACGATATTGCAAAACCTACCTTTAAATCTTATTTGTCTTTAATGGATCTTAGTGTGAAAGAACCCTTGATAGAATTGGGATCAAGATTTAATTGGGATTTTAATAATAATTGGGAATCTTTTTTTCCATTTCAGAGTCTGGACATAATTAATACAGAATCTGCTGATTACCCTCCTCTGTTCATTGACTTGGAAGTGGATTCATCCAATGCCAGAGTCTTGGCAAATTTTTTAATATCCGAAGTAGAAATTCCTTTATTGCTCCTAGCAGAAAAATCACCTCTGAGATATTTTGTATGGTCATCTCCAGATTTACACCAGCTATACTATAAAACTCAAAATAGTGAATTGCAGGACTTGACTAGTCAAATATTCAAACCCGTTTTTTCCTGGTTAATGAGAACCGGGAATGACCAGGAATTTTATTTCAGATCGGGAAAAAACTCTTACCAGCAGGGGGAGCGGGTCACCATTACTGGGAAACCCGTTCGAGATGCAGAACAAGCAACAGAAGGATTTATCCATATTTCAAGTAATGGTACCCGAATTAATTCAAAATCCATTTTATACGACATAAATACAGGTTTATATACGGGTCAATTTTGGGCATCTCAGCCTGGTGAATTGGATTATGATATAGAATTATTGTATGGAGATAAATCACTTATTGTGAGCCAGGGAAGCATCCAGGTTCAGGAGAGTCAGGTTGAATTAAACCACGTATATTTAAATAGGGATCCACTTGTAAGATTAGCAAAAATGACCCAGGGATCCTTTCGTCATTGGGATGACCGTCTCAGCATTTTAAACCAAATAGATAAACAGTCAAAGCAAGAAATAATTCATTCCAGAATTGTTCTGCATAATAGTCAATGGATATTTCTGCTCATATTATTATTTTTAACGGCGGAATGGATTCTAAGACGACGTTTGGGGATGATGTGATTATTGGAAACAGAAATTCAGGTAAGTAATATAAATACCTAAATAAAGGAACATTTGTGAAAAAAATTACAGTCATTGGAACAGGATATGTTGGATTGGTAAGCGGAGCAGGCATCTCTGATTTTGGTCATTTAGTTATATGTGCCGATATCGTTGAAGAAAAAGTTAACCTCTTAAAAAATGGAGAAATGCCCATCTATGAGCCAGGATTAAGTGACCTTGTAGAGCGTAATGTAAGTGCTGGCAGGCTTTCATTTACAACGGATGTGGATCAAGCAATCCAGAGCGCAGATGTGGTTTTTATCGCTGTTGGAACCCCACAGGGTGATAATGGTGAGGCAAACATATCGGCTGTTGAATCCGTTGCTACTTCAATTGGGAAAAACCTGAATGCCTATAAGGTAATTTGTACAAAAAGCACAGTTCCTATTGGTACGGGTGACCATATTTGCGAGTTAATTCAAGCTGCCATGGAGGAGGATAGAGAGTTTGATTATGTTTCAAATCCTGAATTTTTACGTGAAGGTTCTGCTGTCAAAGATTTTCTCTGGCCGGACCGTGTCGTGATTGGGGCAACAAGTGAAAGAGCTTTTGCTGTTATGCAAGATGTGTATCGTCCATTATATGTGAATGAAAAGTCCATGCTACACACCAATGTAGCTACTGCAGAAATGATCAAGTATGCTGCAAATGCTTTCTTAGCACTAAAAATCAGCTACATCAATGAAGTTGCTAATTTATGTGAAGAGGTGGGTGCCGATGTGCACCAGGTTGCAAAAGGAATGGGACAAGATGGTAGAATTAGTCCAAAATTTTTACATCCGGGACCGGGATTTGGTGGTTCTTGTTTTCCCAAGGATATTCATGCGTTTGCCGCATTATCCAATAATAAAGGTTTACCTATGAAAACAATTGAAGCAGCTATTTCTGCGAATGACTACCAGAAAACAAGGATGACAGAAAAAATGAAGTCCTTAATAGGGGGGGATTTTACTGGAAAACACATAGCCGTATTGGGTTTGGCATTTAAACCCAATACAGATGATGTAAGAGAATCATCATCCATTGCAATGATTCGAACAATCTTGGATCATGGAGGATATATAAAAGCATACGATCCCATTGCAAATGAATCCATGAAAGAGATTTTTCCTGAAATAATCTGCTTCGAGTCTTGGGAACTTGCCTGTAAAGATGCAGATGGCGTTGTGATTATGACAGAATGGAATGAATTTCGCGGTATGAGCATCAAGGTATTAAAATCTTTGGTGAGTGCACCAGTTATTTTGGATACACGGAATATCTTGAGTATTGAAAAGCTGAATGAATATGGTTTTATTTTTGATAATGTTGGAAGAAAATCTGTTTTATGATTGTTGAAACTACTACTCTCGATGGCGTTAAAATTATCAGACCCAATGTATTTGATGATTCCAGGGGCTACTTCTTTGAATATTATAAATCAACCATTTTTTCAGAGTATGGATTGCCAACGAACTTTGTGCAGGATAACGAGGTTAAATCAACAAAGGGGGTTCTGAGAGGATTACACTACCAATTAAAGAATCCTCAAGGCAAATTGGTCAGAGTGGTCCTAGGCAGTATTCTTGATGTAGCTGTTGATATAAGAATTGGATCACCAACATTTGGAAAAGTAGAAATGGTGGACCTTTCATCTGAAAATAGAAAAATGTTTTATGTACCTGAGGGATTTGCTCACGGATACCTGGTAACATCTGAAGAATCCGTTGTCGTCTATAAATGTACAAATATCTATAATCCAGATGATGAATATGGTATAAAATGGAATGATGAAACGATTGGACTCAAATGGAATTACGATTCACCTATTATATCTAAAAGGGATTTAAGCCTACCAGCATTAAAAGATCAACAATTTTTACCGAAATATTAAATGAAAACAATACTTGTCACAGGCGGCTGCGGATTTATTGGCTCTAATTTTATTCGCCATCTTGTTGAAAAGGGTGAAGATGTCTATATGGTGAATTTGGATAAACTCACCTATGCCGGTAATACCCAGAATTTGAAAGACATTCCTGATTCAGTATATACATTAGTCCAAGGGGATATATGTGACCCGGATCTTGTGGGATCTCTTTTTAATACACACCGATTTGATACTGTAGTACATTTCGCTGCAGAAAGTCATGTAGACCGCTCCATTGATGGACCGGATGAATTTATACAAACAAATGTGGTAGGCACATTAAATCTATTGGAGAAATCCCGTGCTTATTGTAATAGTACAGATAATAAGGATTTCCGGTTTCTCCACGTTTCAACTGATGAAGTGTATGGCTCGCTAGGGGATAATGGAAAATTTATCGAAACCACTCCTTATGATCCAAGTTCTCCCTATTCCGCATCGAAAGCGGGATCCGACCATTTGGTGAGGGCCTGGCATCGTACATTCGATTTACCCATTCTAATTACCAATTGCTCCAATAATTATGGTCCCCATCAATTCCCCGAAAAATTGATTCCTTTAATGATTATTAACTGCCTTCATGGTAAACCTCTCCCGGTTTATGGGAAAGGTGAAAATGTTAGAGACTGGCTTTTTGTACGGGATCATTGCGAAGGGATATTGACTGTGTTAAGGAAAGGAAAGGTAGGGGAGACATATAATATTGGCGGTAATAATGAAATTAAAAACATTGACGTCATTCAGATTGTTTGTGATGTATTGGATGAAATTTTACCTAGGGATAATGGATTAGTGTATTCAGAATTGATCCATTATGTGACAGATCGCCCTGGCCATGATTTCCGTTATGCCATTGATGCCACAAAAATTGAAAAAGAATTAGGATGGTCACCCATAGAATCATTTGAGACGGGAGTTCGAAAAACAATTCAATGGTATTTAGATAACCGAACCTGGTGGAAATCGATTCAGGATAATACATACAGACAGGAAAGATTAGGAGTGATTCAATCATGAAGGGAATAATTTTAGCTGGTGGAAGCGGGACGCGACTTCACCCAATTACTAAAGTTGTATCGAAACAATTATTGCCTATTTATGACAAACCAATGGTGTATTATCCTCTATCAACACTGATGCTTTCGGGCATTCAAGATATTCTGATTATTTCTACCCCGGAAGATACCCCGAAATTTGAACGGTTGTTTGGAAGTGGCAACCATTTGGGATTGAATATATCCTATACAGTTCAACCGTCCCCTGATGGACTGGCACAGTCATTCATTTTAGGGGAAGAATTCATTGGGCAAGAGTCTGTCTCCTTGATTTTAGGGGACAATATTTTCTTTGGCCATGGGCTTTCTGGTATGCTTTCAACCAGTGTTGAAACGGTATATTCCAATAATGATGCTGTAGTGTTTGGATATGCTGTGAGAGACCCTGAGCGCTATGGTGTAGTTGGTTTCAATGATTCAGGAAAGGTTACCAGCATAGTAGAAAAACCGGAAAACCCAGCTTCAAATTATGCTGTGGTTGGTCTGTATTATTATCCAAATGATGTAGTTGATATTGCTAAAAATGTAAAACCTTCAGCACGAGGTGAATTGGAGATCACGTCTGTCAATCAGGTTTTCCTAGATATGAACCGTTTATCTGTGGAATTGATGGGACGGGGGTATGCCTGGCTTGATACGGGAACACAGGAGGCCATGAATAACGCTTCAAATTTTATTAAAACAATAGAAGACCGACAGGGGTTAAAAGTGGCTTGCCTTGAAGAAATTGCCTATAACCTAGGGTTCATTAGCCAAGATGATTTGGATGAACTTGCAGTGGGATACTCAAATGAATACGGGGAGTATCTAAAAAGCCTTTTAGATTAATTGAAAAGAATCTGGGTTGATGCAGTTAATCCAAGATTAATTGAAAATTTTGAAATATTTTTCCCCAATCTACCAGAATCATAGGGGTCAAATCCCGCATTTTTCCAATCAATCCATTGGCCTTCTAATTCTAAAAATAATTTATTGTTTAATATACCCTTTTTAGCTTTAGATGAAATAATCATTCTAGTCTCCAAGTTTCCGTTATACCGTTCATAAACAATAACAGGATCAGTGTATTGTCCATCTAGCATTTCCTCGGTTAATGCACCACGTTTTACTTGAGATATGTTTGATTGAAAATTCCAGCTACCCAACTGCTGATTAAATATTATAATAAATTCCTCAGCATGTGGTCCTGCCCAAAAACCGAGAGGGAAATTATAGGTATAGGAATTATTTTCTGAATATTTGTGACGATAAATACGGTGATCAGTCCATGTATATTCAATGAGCAAATTATTATTATATTTTAGAAAATTATTTTTTTTCAGACCGATCTGATATCCTATCCAATTTCTATTTTGTTCATCAAAAGTGGATTCGGGTCGCCATTCATCTATAAAAATTGAAGTATAAATTTTCAATTCGTCTTTAGGTATCCACGATATTTCTCCGCACATTTGAACATTATCTACATCACCTGTATAATGTTGCATTGACCAAAAGGGGATAAAGGGTAAAAGATAGTGTTCATCAAATTTTCGATTTCCAAAAATAACAGTTTCAATTGCGGATAGTGTTAACCTATCTAAAAGAGAATATTTTAATCGATGACCTGCAATAGATCTGTCCACATAAATTTCCCGACCGGGATAGAGTTCATTTTGTGAAGAGTCACTTATTTGACTTGCCAAAGATGCAATAAAATATTGCATCTTTAGTTTTTCGGATATTTTCCAGTCAAAAGATGCTAAAGGATAGGTGGGGCAATGATTAGACAGTATCAAATTTGATTTTCCTGCGCCCCATTGAATTCTATCTTTACCAAAGAATACTGAGAATTTTTCACTATTGTGATAATTGATAATAAGGGATGATGATTCAAACCATGTATTGTCTGACCCGTAATATCCACGACGGTGTTCAAAATTAAAATCAGGATTAAAAAATGCAGAATTTGAATCAAGATTTGTTGCTGTAATAAATTGAAATTTTCCAGATATGCTCCAGGGACCTGTAGTTTTCTTTGCACCTAATTGGAAATTAGTAATAATTGTTTTGCCATCCTTCTCAGGCTGAAAAACAGATCCAGATGAATAATATGTACTTGAAAAAAATGGAGTAAAGATTAAAGCCGTTTCAGAACTGAATAAAAACTCGATGGATAAACATAAACCAATTATTATAGTTGGAATGGGTTTTATAATATTCATTTTTATTTTCCAGAGCCCTTAAACATGTGAGGTATTGTTTGCAAAATGATCTTCATGTCCAATGTTAGGGACCATTCATCAATATATTTAAGGTCAAGTGCTACCCAGTCTTCAAAATCAACAATTTCATTTCTTCCGCTTATCTGCCACAATCCAGTAATGCCGGGTTTCATATTTAAACGCCGATGCCATTCCGGTTTGTAACGCTCAACTTCTAAAGGTATTGGAGGTCTTGGTCCAACAAGATTCATCTCACCTCTAATCACATTGTATAATTGGGGAAGTTCATCCAGGGAAAATTTTCTTAAGAACTTTCCAATACCAGTTATCCTTGGGTCATCATCCATTTTAAAAACAGGACCAGATTGCTCGTTATCTTCCATTAACTCACTTAGCTTTGATTCAGCATCCATTTCCATTGTTCTAAATTTTAATAAGTTGAACTTTCGACCATGATAGCCTACACGGGCTTGTGAAAAGAAAACAGGGCCTTTGGAGCCAAATTTTATCATAATAGGAACAAGAATCAGAACAGGCAGAAACACAATTGTAATTCCAAGACTCAAAATAAATTCCACATAGGTCTTAATGATTAGTTTGAATAGTTTTTTATCTACCGGATTAAAGGAAATAACAGGGAGGTCATACCATTCATCCATGAATGGTTTCACATTTAGATTTTTAATCCCCTTTGAAAAGGCATCCAGATTGACCATAATGTGGAAATTAATTCCAAGGCTATTCAAGTAGTCCAGTTTTTCAGCAAACTCTGGTATTTTTTTTGGAGGTAAAGCAAAAAAGACCTCATCAATGGGCTCTTTTAGGAGAATACTATTTAATCTATCAATGGGTTCTATGGTAAGTGTATTAAATTTTTCTCCGGCTACCGATGGATTTGGATCAAGAACATGGGTTACAATATATCCATATTCTTCATGGTGTTTAAATTCATCCAACAGTTTTTGAGCTCGTTTTTTACTGCCAACGATCATAATGTATCGTGTATTCCTGCCCATTTTGCGAATATTTTCTAAATAGAATTTTACAAGCCATCTCTTTGATACAAGCAGCCCGAAACTTATTAGTATGAAAGCAATGATTGTTGAACGATAAAATAATTCCGTCTTGGATAAAAAAGATATACTGATGAGAAATGCAAAGCCAATCAGAGCAATGAACAATTGATTTATAAAAAATATGTCATAGCTTGTACGTCGATATAAATGTTCTTTATCGTAAATCACAAATAATAAATGCCAGAATGCCAAGACAATTGGAACCATAATAAGATGAAAGGATTTTTCATCGATTATGCTCAATGGATTATCATGGTAGGCCTGTTCAGCCAGAATGCCAGCTGTTATAGATATAATAAGTAATCCATGATCGGCTAACCTATTTAAAAATGAAAATAATTTTGCCTGTTCTCTTAACATAAAAGAATATTCTTAGAAAATTAATTATTGTTGAAAGGAAAAAAATGAGTGATAAAGATTTTCCAACTAATGGAAGTCATTTATTATATCAACAATATACTCTATTTGATTATCTGATAATTCTGGAAACATGGGTAATGATAATATTTTTTGATGTGCTGCATAAATGTTTGGAAAATCCTCAGACGAATATTCTAAATACTCGTATGCTTTCATAAAAGGGAGTGGTACTGGATAGTGGATTGCAGATGCTATTCCATTATTTTTCAAATGGTGTTGCAATTTATCTCTATTCTTTCCCTGTACTACGTAGAGATGGAATACATGCTTACTGCTTGAGTGTATTTTGGGTGTTATAATATCCGGATTGTCACTCAATAATGCACTGTAATAGGATGCCCGGTCTATACGTAAACCGGTCCATTGGTTGATGTATTTCAGTTTTACAGATAATATGGCTGCCTGTAATCCGTCAAGCCTGCTGTTAATCCCTTCGATATGGTGTTCATGTTTAATCAGGGCCCCATGGTTTGCAAACATCCTCATTTTTTCTGCTAGAGCATTATTATTCGTAACAATACAGCCAGCATCACCGTATGCACCTAGATTTTTCCCCGGGAAAAAACTAAATGTACCCGCATCACCAATGGTGCCCACGTACTTGTTATCCCACTCGGCAAAGTGAGCCTGGGCACAATCTTCGATTACTTTCAAATTATACTTCTTTGCAATTCTCATGATTTCTGTCATGTTCACAGGTTGGCCATAAATATGTACTGGAATTATAACTTTGGTTTTTTTTGTGATCTTCTCTTCAATGAGATTTGTATCAATTGTGTAATAATCTTTATCTATATCTACAAACACCACGTTGGCACCTGCCTGGGTGATTGTTTCCGATGTGGAGATCCAGGAATGTGCAGTGGTGATCACTTCATCACCAGGCCCAATATCCATTGCTTTTAGAGTGATATATAAAGCATCAGTGCCATTGCCGCAACTGACTACATGCTTAACGCCATAGGCTTCAGTATAGTCTTCCTCAAACTGTTGAACATATTTACCTTTTATAAATGCCGTATTTTCAATTACGGATTGGATGGCTTCATCTATTTCTTTCTTTATAGATTGATATTGTGCTTTAAGATCAACAAATGGAATATTCATTAAAATTATTTCTGTTTAATTATTTTTGCAGGATTTCCAGCCACTACGCAGTTATCAGGTACATTTTTTATTACTACGGAGCCAGCACCAACTTCAGCATTCTCGCCAATTGTAACCGGGAAAAGGGTGGAATTACTACCGATAATAGCACCTTTTTTGATTCGTGTGTTTTTCCAACTTCTTTTACTGCCAGTTCGTTTATAGGATGGGGGTTTTATATCATTAATAGTCATTACTCCATGGCCAACAAAAACATCGTCTTCAATTGTTACAAGAGAACAAATAAATGAGTGTGATGATATGGTAACATTATTTCCGATTGTGACATCTTTCTGTATTTCTACGTAGGACCCTATGTTGCAGCCATCTCCAATTTGACAACCATAAATGTTTGTGTATTCCCAAATCTTTGTGTCTTTACCGATTTTTGCATCTTTTACAATGGCTGTTTTACTCTTGAAGGAATTCATCTAATCGGCCATTTCCAATATTCTAACAACTTTTTCTGCATGGTCAGGTCCGGTTATACAGGGAATATTATTTTGTATGCATTTCAAAAAATGGTCAATTTCTATCTTTAATGGTTCAACCCAATCAATAACGGGTATAAAAACTTCGCCTGAACGATGATTAAAAGAAAATGTAACAGGGTTATCAAAATCCATTTGCTCCCCCAGCACTGCCATTCGATCAATCCCCTTATCATAGATCATAACCTTGTTTTCAGCAATATCATCATAAACAACCATTTTTTTTGAACCCACAACTGTCATTTTTCTGATTTTATGTGGGTCCAACCAACTTACATGAATATGGGCCATAATATTATTGGGATAAGCAATATTCATAAAGGCTACATCATCAATCCCTTTTTGAACATAATCCATCCCAATTTTATCAATCTTGATTGGTTCAGGTTCATTGAGCCAATATTGAATTATACTGATATCATGGGGAGCGAGGTTCCATAAGGCATCCACATCATTCCTTATTCGTCCTAGATTTAGTCTCTGGCTGTAGATATACCTAATATCTCCAAGTTCCCCTGATTCTATTATACTTTTTACATATCTAACTGCAGAATTAAAAAGGAATGTATGCCCAACCATGGCCACTAATTTATTTTTCCTTGCTAATTGATTGATCTCTCGTACCTGGTCCGTCTTCGTTGCCATGGGTTTTTCCACGAGCACATGTTTACCCTTGTTCAATGCTTGAATAGTTAAGTCATAGTGAGATACTACTGGCGTTGCGATAACCACTGCATCAATATCCGGATCATTAATAATAGAACCCAATTCATCAGTTACGTGAATACCAGGATACATTTTTTGAACAAATTCCTGACGCTCCTTTGAAGTATCAACGACTGCCTTTACTGTGGAATCGTAGTTAGAACTTAAGTTTCTAAGAAGATTTGGTCCCCAATATCCTACTCCTACCTGTGCAATCCTTACCATGGTTTCTGTATCCCTGTTAATTTTTGTATCTCATTTATATAGTTTTTTTGTTCATTTTTCCAATTGAGTCGTTGATTTACTATTTCTGTTTTTTTCTGCAATCGAATGAGCTCTGGAGGTGATTTTATCAAATTTTGTAGTTCACGAGTGAATGATTCTAAATTATTGCTTTCGTAGTATGCCAACTCATCTGTCTTAAAATAATATTTAATTGGTTTATTTATTACTGTCAAAGCAGGAATACCCACTGCCATGTATTCCATCAGTTTCAATGGTAGCATAAGATCTGTTGCATCAGACTGAATATAAGTTACAAGGCCCAAGTCTGATTTGGCTATTTTACCTGGAATTAAGTCTAAATCAATTTGTCCATGATAAACCACAATATTTTCTAAATCCATCGCTTGGATATCGGTTTCAAGATTTACAACGCCATCACCTTTTCCATAAATATGTAAACGTAGAAAAGGAAAATCTTCATGTACTTTTTTAATCCCTTTTAGTACAAGATTGAGCCCAAACCTTTCTGCAATAGTTCCATGATAAATCACATTAAATGCACCATTCTTTACTGAATTGGTCTCTGTCAAGGGATGGAATAAGTTTGTATCAGCAAAATTGGGAATAATGAAAGTCTTATTTGGACTCAGATTATGATTTTTCACATTGTATTCGAAATGAGGAACATGTACGGTAACAACCCGATCAGCATAGAAACATGATAATCTTTCCTGGGTCAGTAAAATATGATAAAGAAGCACTCCAACTTTAGAATCAAATTTTGTTTTATACAGTTCGGGCATATTGTCATGGATGTCAAGAATTACTTTTGAACCGAAAATTTTATTGATGAAAGTTGTAAAGACAAGAAAATCAGGCATATTATGTACATGGATGACCGAATAATTATTATGAATCTGCTTCGTAAGTGCGCTAAGTGCCTGAATAAAAAAAGTAAAGTAGGAATAAATGTAGGCCAAATTTGAGTTTCCCCTATATTGGGAAGTTTTTAAATGGAATATTTTGACACCATTTAAAACATCAACCTGATTATTTTTTGCTTCTTTCAGGACAAAACAATCTACTTCATACCCATTCCGGGTTAGGCATTCGGCATATCGACGAACTCGGGGGTCTCTGACATATTCTGTATATGCCACCATTGCTGCACGACCTAATTTCATTTAATTGGTATATTCATAATCAGGAAGCATGTTTTTTAATTCCGCCTTGAGAATTGATTTTTCTTTTTCATCTAAATCATGCTCCCAGCGACCAATATTATGTTGCTTTAATTCAATTTCGAGGAATTTTTCACTGTATTGAATACCGAGGAAATTGCAGACCTTATCTATTTCAGATTCAAAAGAATGGATAATTCTTTCAAAAGAAATTTCAATGTACCTTTCAGTTGAAATAGATTTTTTTTTCAGTTGCCATTGAGATAAGACATCTTTGATCCATTGCACATTCATTTGAATCTCTGAACTACCCCACTCTTTGGTTTTGTAGGAACAAATGACATCTCGTAGATCTCGATGGATATGAATCAATTTTGAATATTGTACTGCATCCATTATGAAATCAAAATGAATCAAATTTGAGGGTGTGTGTTCTACAATAATTTCTGCATTGTTTAATTTTGCGACTTGATTGAAAAAGCTCTGGATAAACTTTCCCGATATTTCATTAAACTTGTCCAAAGATTGTGGATGGCAGTAATAAGACTCATCAAGAAACGATTCTGTTAAAGCATTTTTACCAAAGGTTTTTAACAGTCCTTTATTAATTAAGTTTACTCTAGCAGCCCATCCACTTTTAAAAGTGTGTCCGATGAAATGATGGGAAAATTCCCTGATCCAGGATTCATAAAATTCATCCGACACCAGTTTTGCCAGCCCATGGTTTGGATACCGTCCGTTGTACCGTGTTTTTAAATGATCCATCAGCTTTAGAAAACGTTCCATGGCAAAGTCAGAATTGAATTTGGACCAGTCCGAAACCAAAGCATGTTTTAAAGAAAGTATGCCATCAGGATCCGTGATAAACCGAATTTCCTGGGGAATGGTATAAACAGAATCGTCCTGATTTAACAATTTACTTAAGATCGTTGTCCCTGATCTTCCAGTGCCACCTATAAATATAGGTTGAATAGATTTGGACATTACACACTCACCATGTTTGAATAAACAGAATAGATCTGTTTTACTTTTTCTAATACATCAAATTGTTTGACCGATTGAACACAATTATGAGATAAAATGGTTTCTGGGTTTTTAATAAATCGTTCAATTCTTTCAACCAATTCATCTATGTGTTCAACAGGGAACAGGAAACCATTTTTCCCATTTTCAACAATTTCCTTAAGGCCACCAACGTCCGAACAAATAACAGGTGTTCCACAAGCAAGCGCTTCAATGGCCACCAAACCAAATCCTTCCTTTCTAGAAGGAATAACCACCAAATGAGATTGATTCATCCATTCAGAAATTCGAGTTTGATTTTGGGAGCCCATAAAAATGACATTATCTGTTAACATCCTTGATTTTACACATTTTTTGTAGTGACTTTGTTGATCTCCGTCACCTATTACAATACATTTTATACTGCTAGAATTATTTTTTGATAATATTTCAAATGCATCTAAAAGGACATCGAACCCTTTTACTTCAGAAAGGCGCCCAACAAACAAAAGGGTAAAGATCTCTTTTTTTGGAATATTATTATTTGGAAAGAAAATAGTTGAATCAACGCCCATATCAATCACACTGATTTTTTCTTCTGAAACACAAAAAGATTCTGTGATAGCATTTTTTAATTCATGACTTACTGCAATAATATGATCAGAAGAATGGAGGACAATCCGATTTAAATATTGTGCAATAAAATTTCGATTTTTATGAGAATGGATATCACTTCCGTGTATAGTAATGATAAATATTTTTCCAGATATGAATTTTCCAATCCATGCAAAAAAACCTGTGGGATATGAAAAATGAGCATGAATTAAAGAAACATTTTTGGTCGTAAGGTTCCAAATGATCTGGCACCATAAAACAAAATATTTTTTTATGATTAATAGGATGGAATTGTTACTACCACCGCCCGTAGCCAAAAAACTTTCTATGCCAAAGTTTTTATGCAAAATTGATATGTGCTTTTGGATAAATATTCCTGAGAAAGGTCTATATTTATTAGGATACATGGTGGTAGCTACAAGTATTCTCATCTATAGAGCTATTTTGAATTTTGGTCTAATATTATTGGATGAAACCAAATTTTTTTCGGTGGACAATTTTCCATATTCTAGACCTAAGAATAACGCAAAGAGAGCCCCACCCATTGGAGCAGTAATCACATGTCCAGCTAAACTGCTGTATAAAAAGATGAAATAGATCATCATTGCGTTCATAGTCGTGCTGAGTCGCCAAATCAGTGGAAAAATTGTTCTTAGAATAGGAATATAAATTAGAAGAAATCCAATAATACCATAGTCCAGAAAAATATCTATAAAATCCATTTCGCTACCTGTTCGTCCAGCATAATCTTCACCTACTTTTTCTGATCTCATCGCATTGCCATATCCTATCGCAAGACTTGATGGTTCATTTATAATATTATTCAACCCTGTATTTGCTCGATGTGCCCTGTCGGCTGAAACATAGGAGTACCATCTTAAGGGAGTAATATTAATTGTACTATGTTTATCAAAATAATTTATACTATGTAGAGCACGATCCTGATACCTTAGAAATAGTGCGTTATCAATAAACATGATTGAGTTTAATGCACCAGTAATGAAGAGTAGAACTACCAATATCATAATGGTGGTTGTGATCAACTTGTAAAATGTTTTATTGATTATTTTATATGCCAGGAAATACAAAAAGAAAAGCGGATAAACTAAAACAATCATTGATCCACTAATGAATAGGGCGGTAAGAGCTAAGATTAAAAAAATAAGATTGGTAAAGCCGTACTTCAATTGATACGTAAAATAAATTGAAAAAGAAAAACCAATAACAGCTGTTGTATTTGATGCGTAAAAAAAACTTTTATTTGCATCATAATAAGTAGAATATGCATTAATTCCAGCACCTAAGACATAGCTCAGTATGATTGTTCCAGAGTAAAACAGTAAGTTCGCTATTATAATTCTATTTAAGTGTTTATTAAAATATTTAAAATTTTGGACGACTTGATTTAGAAGTAGTAAAAAAAATAAAGGCTTAATTAATGCAATTAATTCCAAGGGTAATGCTTTGAACGTAGCATCCCTGAAACAATATAGAATCATTGTTATAGGTGTGATGAATAGTAAATAGATGATGTGTTTATTATTATTGAGTATGCGGGAAGCAATAATGTCAAATAAAAGTAAAATAGTAAATATGCCTCGGACCAATTGTCCGAAAGAAATTGGCATTTCACCTCCAAAAGAATTCAAAAGAAAGCCATTGATTAAATCAATAATCAGAAATCCATAAAGGTAGACTAAAACAATTTGTCTAATCTTTATTTTCCAAACTGGTTGATGAAACGTATTAACCATTCCTAAAACTGAAAAAAGTATTCTTAAATAAATGGATATTAATATCTCTTTTATACAAATAATCCATGATGAAGATGTTAATTATCATTGAAATAGAAATTGCTGCTGCAACGCCCGTATTTCCATAATCATGGATAAATAAAAATATAAATCCAAAATGTAGAAGCGTGGATATACTGACCCTGAATAAATTGGTATTTAAATTATCGGTCATAATGAGAAACGTGGCAAAGGGTCCAAACAGATAAATAGTACCCATCCCAATCATCAGAATACCAAGTAGGGGGTGTAGAGATAAATATTCAGGGGGCATTAGATAAAACGTATATCCCATATAAAAAAGATATAACAGGATGAATGCAGGCAGAACTGATATGGCATTGTATCTGAATACTTTTTCAATGTTTAATTTATTTTTCTGGTGTTCATTATTAAACCAATGTTTTGTAAAAACAGGATTAAAACTTTTTTGAATAGCTTGTGGAATTAACAGTATTGACCTGGCAAATGATAAGACATAAGCAAATAAACCAGCTTCTAAATTTCCACTGATGTATCCTATGATAAGTATTGGCATTCGTATACCAATTTCATCAACAAAACTTGCCAGTACATTTTTTACTCCAAAAGATAGATGTAATTGTATTTGTGATAAATTGATCTTTCCCCAAAATGGTCTGCAGTATATGACCAATAAAAAAAATAAAGCTAGTTCAGTATAAAAAAAGACTTCAGGAATAGTTAAAATCGTAGCGTTGTCTATACTTATAAACAAAATACCAAATACAATTAAGGTCCATCTAACCAGGCGAATAGCTGAATACACTTTCATAAACCTAAGCCCTACCATAAAATTATTCATGGTTTTATTGAGAGCAAACAAGGGTATAGCGCTACATATTAATAGAACAAACTTTAACACTTCATCTGAGTTCAAAATACCCGGATTTAAATAAAATAGATAATAGGTACATACTGCTATGGACAAGGATACCATTGCAGTAGCCGCAAGCGTATTTGAAAATATTTGGGCCAGAGTTTCATCATCGGATGAATACTGTGAAGCATGTTTTTGTGCAGATATCATTATTCCACAATTTGCTAGGAGAGATAATAAAAGATAAATAGAGAATCCCTGGCTGAAAATTCCTAGTCCTTCAGCAGAGTAATATATGCCAACCATTGAATTGATAATCAATCCAGAAATGCCGACAAAAATATGTGCAGCAATAGCGAACATAGAATCACTAACAAATTTCTTTGTAAAAAAATTCTGGATTGATGAAATATTCAAGGAATAAAAAATTTAGTTAAATGTTTCTGAGTTCTTTAAGCAGTAAATAGCCGATCGAAGTGCAGAGTCCTATAAACATCATAAAAAGTGTAATAAATGTCCTCTTTGGTTTTGATTTTTCCACTGCAGGTTCAGCTATATCTAAAATATTCACTAATAAATTCTCTTTTGCTTCATCTATCTTTGCAATTTCCAATTGTTGAAGCAGTGTGATATAGACCGCTTTGTTTTCATCAATATTGCTGTTCAATCTCTGTTCCTGCATTCTCAGTTCAGCAGTAACGGATTGAGGAACTTCTTTTTTAAACTCTATCCAATTTTGCTCTGATTGTGTAAGGTTATTTTTTGCTTTTTTTGTTTGTTTTTCTACAAATTCTAGATTTCTTTTTGCTTCCCGGTGCTGTTCATAAGAAATAAACTTTTTAACAAAATCAGAAATATAGTTTGCCACATCAGCAGCAAGCTGAGGTTCTTCCATTAGCACTGAAACGGTGATCAATCCTGTTATATCTTCCTTTATTGATATCAAATCATTCAATTTTAATATTGCTTCATGTGTAAACTTTTCCAGACTATCAGATTCTGCATTATTAATTGGAAGAAGTTTTAATAACCATTCTCTGGGATTTAAAAAAGTTGATTTATCAATTTCCCAGTATTTAATAAGATTAACTTTTTCGGAGTATAATCCAGTTTCCCACTCTTGAAGAACAATATCCTTTTTCAGTCTTCTGCTATTTATAATATCAGGAATATTATAAGTAGGAGAGTTTCCCAGACTATTAATGCCAAATGTTTTTGCAATCCCGGTGAAATCACCTAACATTCCGCCAGACTGGCTCAACTCTCCTGCAGGGTAAAGCGATATAAACGAACCAAAATAAACTGTGGCAACAAGTGCATACGTGATTCCGACTATGGTGAAAATAGAAGTCACTTTTGCTATGAACCATTTATTGTTTGAAAAAACTTTTGCAATAGCCCACAAATCCAATGTGCCATTCTGAAATATTGGCTGCAGTTTTTCACTATCACCATTTAAATTTATTATTCCACGTTTTTTTAATTCTGCAATTCTATTTCTCAGAGTTTTTTCAGATAGATTATAGAGTTCCGCGATTTCTGTTCTTTTTTCAGAATTATCTAGAATCTCTGGATGGCTCTTTAAAATATCGAGAATTTTTTGTTCGTGGGGTGATAATTTCAAATTATGAACCTATTGCATTCTGGATTACTATAACCAAGGCAGCTGCATTCCCCAGTGTTGTTAGGATATCTTTAAAAAGAATCCATCTATTATATTCGAGCTTGTCAGGGATAAAAATAGTGTCTCCGTTTTCAATAGAAATCGATTTTCTAATAGGTAATCTCTGCCCCGTTCCTGCTTTAATGATAAATCTTTTTCGTGTTGCAGTATCCGTAAATCCGCCTGCCAATTCAATATAATCATTGTATGTCAACTGGGATGAAAAGGGATAACGTCCAGGTTTTGAAACAGCTCCTAGGACTTCAATGTAATTAAAATTTTCAGGTATATATATTTCATCATTTTTTGTGACATTCAATTCCATAAGAGACTGTGCATGGTCCAAAGACGTGGATTCTATAGTACCTTTCTCTGTAAGCATCCTGGCTTTAATATAAGATTTTTCTTCTGCGGATCTGTTTTCTTCAGGGATAATAAGTATTCGGTCTTTCTCACGGTCGGGAATTTTTGAGATGGATTTGTTATTGATAAAAAGTTTTGTTTTATCTGCTTTGGATGTATATCCGCCAGCTTTTTCCAAAACTTTTCCAATTTTTGTATTCCCAACATCAATAGCATAGACTCCTGGATATTTCACTTCACCTTTTACATATATAATATCCTGGCGTTTATAATCCTGTTCATATCTAATCATAATATGATCTTCAGGTGAAAGAATAATAGTATCAGCGTCATCCATTGTTGCTGTGAAGGTGTATTTTTCAGTTGGGGATGTAAAACGGGTAATCTGTATCTTTTTTGGGTCTGCATCCGGTCGTAATCCACCCGCCAGTTTGATAATGTGAGTTAATGATTCACCACGCACAAATTCATAATCTCCAGGAATTTTTATACCGCCGAATACTCCTACTATGTGATCCATAAGTGGAATTAATACTATATCACCTTGATGTAGGAAAGGGTTATTGATATCGCTCCCAGTAGAACCAAACTCCAAAAGATCAACCTTCAAGCTATCATCGTTGCGCAGAATTATTAAATTTCTTCTTGATAATTCTGGGTAACTCAGTTCTTCATTGTTGATACCACCTTTACTATCATTCTCATCTTTTTCTTTATATTGTTCAGTTTCTTTTGCTTCAATATCATCTAGCTCTAATTCTGACATTATTTCCTTGTATAGATCTGAAACCCGGGAAACAGGCGTAACAGTATAAAATCCTGGCTGCTGTAAATGTCCGATGACCTTTATTTTAAATTCGCGTATCTCTGATAAAAGAATATGAATCTTTGCACTTGGATTGAGTTGTTGAATGGAATCTTCTATTTTTTCTTTTGCTGTAACAAGATTTAAACCATCTAAGTGAACAATTCCGATGGAAGGAATTAATATTTTTCCTGATGGTGAAACGGCAAGGGTATAAGTAAAAATATCTTCACTTGAAATTATGTTAACATTGAACTCGTCGCCCGGGCCAACAATATATTTAGACTCTTCAATTGCTTGGTCAACAATTACTTTTGCCTTGGTCTGGGTTATAGTTGAAAGGCCACTGTTCCCGAGGGTGTTGGAACCCTGTTTCAATTGAGCCATACGAAGAGCATTGATATCAAACGTTTGTGCTTCACAAAAAGCATAAACGCATATTGCTATGAATATGAATTTATTTTTCACTGCTTTCTTTGGTTTACTCGCCGAGGTCTCGACAGGAGACAAGGAATTACTACTGCCCGAACGAATGTTCTATTACTTATATTGCCTTTTTTTATTAAACTGGGCGCAGTTTATATCGATAGTATTCCTTGTGTGAATAACAAAACTTATTCTAGAAAAGTTACTAATCCAAATTATTATTTGCCCGGGCAATTGCCCAAAATATTTTGATTTAGCCATAAGATTAGCAATGAACTATTATTCAAAATAAATTATTCCCATAATTATTGAGAATTGATAATGATATCACTTAGAAAACTGCGGAAAACTGCTAAATCATTCAAAGAAAAATTAGCTTTAAAAGATGACGATACGAATGTTGATCAAATACTTTTGTTGGATAAAAAAACAAGGGAATTGAAAACAAAATCCAATGATCTAAGAGCACAACGGAATAGTGCGTCTGAGGCTATAGGAGATGCGAAGAAAGCAGGGAATGATGCTTCCGATGCTATTAATAAAACAAGAGAAATGGGTGATCGCTTAAAAGAACTGGAACAGACATTGCAAGAAGTTGACCATCAGTTAAATAGTTTGTTATTCCAAATTCCTAATCTTCCTCATGAAAGTGTTCCAAAGGGATCTGATGAATTGGATAACATTGAAGTCAGATCCTGGGGGGAAAAGCCTCTGTTCTCTTTTAATCCTAAAACCCATTTAGATTTAGGAGATGCTTTAGAATTATTTGATTTCCAGCGAGGTGCCAAGATCTCAGGGAGTGGTTTTCCGCTATATACCGGTCAGGGAGCCAAACTGGAACGTGCTCTCATTAATGGGATGCTTCACCATCATGAGTATGCATTTGGATTTAAAGAATTATTTCCTCCCGTCCTGGTGAGAAAAGAATCAATGGAGACTACAGGGCAATTACCAAAATTTAAAGAAGATATGTACCATACCGAGGTTGATAATCTTTACCTGGCACCAACAGCAGAGGTCCCTGTTACGAACGTACATCGTGATGAAATTATAGATGAATCAGAGCTACCAATTTATTATGTTGCCTATTCTCCCTGTTTTAGGAGAGAGTCTGGTTCCTACGGGAAAGATACCCGAGGTTTATTAAGAGTACATCAATTCAATAAGGTTGAACTAGTGAAATTTACTACGCCCAAATCATCTTATGATGAATTGGAAACTCTAACAGCACAGGCAGAATCTATTTTACAAAAATTGGGTTTACACTATCGCGTCGTAGAACTTTGTGCCGGTGATTTAAGTTTTGCAGCAGCAAAATGCTATGATCTCGAAATCTGGGCACCAGGTGAGGAAAAATGGTTGGAAGTCTCATCCTGTAGTAATTTTGAATCCTTTCAAGCCCGACGAGGAAATATACGGTACAGAAGGTCTGAAGATAATAAAGTTGAATTTCTGCACACATTAAACGGATCTGGAGTTGCTACACCAAGATTAATGGTAGCATTAATTGAGACCTATCAAACAGAAAAAGGGACAGTGTTCTTTCCTGATGATGTTGCTGAATTTTTAGGTATTCAGGAGATCTCTTAATTGAGATATTTGTGGGTTCTTTTTAACACGACTGTTTGGACTACTGTATTAGGACTATCGGGAATACTGGCATCCTTTTTCGAACCCAGGCGGGGGCGAACACTGGGCCATTGTGCAAATCTTTGGGGAAAAATAATTCTATTTATTAGTGGTGTAAAATATACCATCAAAGGTTTGGAAACCCTCGATCCAGATAAGTCTTATATTTTTGCTGGAAACCACGCGTCCGGGTTTGATATTCTTTTGGCATTTGCCGGGCTCCCATACTGGGTGGTTTCCGTTTCAAAAATTGAATTGAAATCTATTATTATTCTCGGATGGGTGATGAGCACTGCAGGCCATATTTTTGTGGATAGGGGACGAAGTGATATTGCCTTGAAATCGTTGGAAAAGGCAAAATTATCTCTAATCAGAATGCCCCGGTCCGTATTATTATTTCCGGAAGGAACCCGTACCAGGGATGGATCGCTGGGTCAGTTTAAACGAGGAGGACTTATGCTATCCGTGGATACAGGGATTCCTATTGTCCCGGTTGCGTTTAAAGGCACGTTTGAGATGTTAGAAAAAGGATCTTGGTCAATGAAGAACCATCCAATCGAAATGCGAATAGGAGAACCGATTTCCCCGGATTCATATTCTTACGCTACCAGACGGGAACTTGCTAATGATGTAAAAACTAAAGTGCAGGAACTGCTTTCCAAGGCATAATTAATAAAGACTTAATATTTCTGTGTTATTAACTAAAGAAGAGATTAAAGAGCAATGCAATGTTTGGAAAAACATGTCCAAATCAATTGTATTTACAAATGGCTGCTTTGATCTGTTGCATAGAGGGCACATTGATCTTTTAGAAAAAGCAGCTACCTTTGGAGATATTTTAATTGTTGGTTTGAATTCGGATAAATCAGTAAAAATAATTAAAGGAACTGACAGGCCCATTGAATCTGAAAATGTGAGAATTAACCATTTAATTAAACTGGGAATGATCTCAGCCATTTGTTTTTTTGACAATGACACTCCTTTGGAACTAATTCGAATTATTAAACCTGATGTATTAGTTAAAGGTGGTGACTATAACACAAAGAATATTGTGGGTAGTAAGGAGATCGTTCAGTGGGGTGGCCGTGTGGAAATAATACCCTTAACACCAGGGTACAGCACCACAATGTCAGTAGAAAAAATGAAAAGAGAAGGCCTTGTATAAGGTGATATATAGAGATTATATTCCATCGCGGAGTTTCATCTAAATCCCTGTGAGTAAAATATTTAGAGTCATAATACCATTAGTATTTTGTGCCAAGGTGATTCTTGGCTCTGAGGTAAAATCCGTTCCAAACGTATTTCCCAACCCCACAGTTTTTACATCTACAAATGATACTACCCTCAATTTTGATGAAACACGTAACAGGTTTCCAGAAATCTTAAGAGATGCAAAGTTGCTCATGTCTGAGGTCATTATTTCTGATTTTAATAAGGATACTCTGGAAGTAGCATTCTTACTCAGTAAAGTTTTTGAATTGCTTATGGAAGCAGACCAGATCGGTGAGATGAATTTGGAGGATAAGGAAGAATTTGATCGTTTTAACAGGACTTTCACGGATATGTACACACACAAACTGAATACCGTTCAAAATATAAATGCACCTATTATGGCAGAAAAAATCTGGACAGACATTTCGGAAGCGATTGAAATAGAAATGGGTGAAACAAAATTTACGGTTGTTGAAGACCGGGATGGACACATCCCTTTAGTAAGAACAAAGCAGGTAGATCAATATATTAATTATTTTCAAACGAAAGGACGTAAACAATTTCAAATTTGGCTAAACCGCTACGCAAAATATAGAGGCTTGATCCTGCCTATTCTGGAAGAACATGAAATGCCAGAAGAGTTTATCTATCTTGCTATGATCGAATCAGGGCTTAATCCAAAGGCATACAGTAAAGCTAATGCATCTGGGATGTGGCAGTTTATTTATTCAACAGGTAAACAATACGGTTTATCAAGGGATTGGTATAAAGATGAACGCCGTGATCCAGTAAAAGCAACCCATGCAGCCTGTAAATACCTAAAAGATTTGTACACCCTGTTTGATAACTGGTATCTAACACTTGCGGCTTATAATTGCGGAGAAGGACGTGTTTTAAGAGCATCAAAACTGCACCAGACCTATGATTTCTGGCAGATGCATTCATTGCCGCGAGAAACGCGAAACTATATACCTTACTTTTTATCAGCGGCGATTATTGCGCGAACTCCTCAAGCATACGGTTTTAAGGTTCCCAATGTTGAGACATTCAGGTATGAAACTATCACCCTTGAAAAGAGTGCAGATATTGCAGTATTAGCCCGAGTTGCTGGATTAAAACCAAATGTTTTAAGGGAATACAATCCAGAACTACGGCAATCTGCGACACCATCAGAAGGCAGTTATATCTTGAAGCTGCCCCCTGGTAAAAAAGATGGATTCCTTGCGGCATGGAATGCAATCCCTGAAGAAGAGCGGTTTGCTCCCCAGTTTGTTGTCCATCGGGTCAGATATGGTGAAAGTTTATGGACCATTTCAAAAAAATACAGTGTATCCATACATGACTTGGCAGCAGTGAATAAGATTAGAAATAGGAATAAGGTCCGGGTTGGCCAAAAATTAAACGTGCCGTTAAAGGGTGGCCGAACTTGGGGTAATGGTGAGAATGGAGGACCACCTGGTCACTCCAAACGAGTTTACAGGGTCAAGCGTGGCGATACTCTTGGCCAGATTGCAGAGGATCATGGAACACGAGCCAGTAAAATACGGCGGTGGAATAACATGAAATATGGCTCTCATTTGATTCATCCAGGACAAAAATTAGTTATCTGGGTGAAGTAAAATTAAAAGTTTATCAGGCGGATTTACGCCGGGAGTAAAAAGATGACAAAACAGGGAATTGTAGATCTTGTAGCAGAAGCTACAGGACTCACAAAAGTAGAAACAGAAACAGTTATGAATGGAGTTATGGGAACCATTATTGAATCCCTTGCAAATAATGAACGAGTGGAACTCCGTGGATTTGGTACGTTTGGAATAAAACACCGCATGCCAAAAAAAGCCCGTAATCCTGGTACAGGAGAGCCTGTGTATCTCCCAGAAAGATATGTTCCTACATTTAAACCTAGTAAACTTATGCGGTCGCGCGTTAATGATTTGATAAATAAATAAAACGGACAATAGATGCCAAGCGGTAAAAAAAGAAAAAAGAAAAAGATGAATACGCATAAACGTAAAAAGCGTTTGCGCGCAAATCGTCATAAGAAAAAAGATAAATAATTTATAAATCGGGTCTTTTATCAATTTCCAGACCCTTTTTCAGATTCCATTTGGATGAATAGTTTGATTGATGCCTGAATATCAGAGTTGTTATACCGTATCTAATCTGAACTCTCAGATACGAAACTTACTAGAAGGATCTCTTTCTGATATATGGGTCAAGGGTGAGATTTCAAATTTTCACCATCACCCATCTTCTGGGCATATGTATTTTACTTTAAAAGATGAAAATGGGGAACTGCGCTGTGCTATGTTCCGGGGTAATAATCAATATTTAAAATTCAAACCAGGCAATGGGATGGAAGTTCGATTATTCGGGGCCGTAACTGTTTACGAACAACGGGGCCAGGTTCAATTAAAGGCTTCCCTGATGGAGCCTGCGGGATTAGGAGACCTGTTTAAAGCATTTGATGCGTTGAAAAAAGCTTTATCGGAAGAAGGTCTTTTTAAGTCTGTACATAAACAGCCCCTTCCAAAATATCCAAAAATAATTGGTGTTGTAACGTCGGGTTCCAGCGCAGCGTTTCAAGATATTATCCATGTGTTGAAAAGACGATCCCCCCATGTTGAAATAATTTTAAAATCTGTATCAGTCCAGGGTGAAAGTTCAGCACTGGACATTGCAGATGGGATAAATGAAATGAATCAACTTAGCCAGGTTGATGTAATTATTCTAGGACGTGGTGGAGGGTCTCTAGAAGACCTATGGTCTTTCAATGAGGAAGCGGTAGCCAGGTCAATTTTTAAATCAGATATTCCAATTATATCTGCTGTTGGACATGAAACGGACTTTACTATTTCAGATTTGGTGGCTGATTTGCGTGCACCGACCCCATCTGCAGCAGCAGAATTAGCCAGTATTCCCACTGAAGATATATACGTTTCCCTTGAGGAATTCAAGGTTGATTTAACCAGTGAACTAGAAAAAATAATTGAAAGGTCATGGGTGAGAATGGATCATCTTGAAACCAGAACTTCGCTCCAGCAACCCCAAAAAATAATTGAAGTTCAGTCTGATACTGTATCAAACTACTATCAGCGCATCATACAGGTGATGCAAACTTCAAAGAAAAATTTTGCGAATAAAACTAATGTACTTGAAAAACAATTGATTGGTTTAGGCCCCAGCCAAGTTTTGAACCGAGGCTATTCAATCGCATATATGGATTCTGGTGAAATTATACGAAGTTCAGTTGATATTGAGATCGGAGATCCTTTTACTCTTTCAACAGGTAAGGGTACCTTGGGTGCTGAAAAAACTTCCGATCTTTAAAAATCAATAAAACACTTAATTTTTACAATGGCAAAAAAAGAAAAAAATCAAACCTTTGAAGAAGCGTTATCCCGATTGGAAACACTGGTTGAGAAAATGGAGTCTGGAGATGGTTCTTTAGAACAGAGCCTTGATTGGTTTGAGGAAGGAATGAGCTTGATCGAATCCTGCCGACAGGAATTAGAATCTGCAGAACAAAAAGTAAAGGAATTGATCAAGAATTCTGAAGGTGGTTATTCACTGAAGGATAAAAAGTGAATCATCCCAAATCATTTGGCGTTTGGGGGAATACTGAAAAAGAATCCTTTTGGGAAATATTACCTGACATTCTTTCGTGGGCAGGTAATAAAGGATTGGATGCCTACCTGACTACCCGGATTCTTGACCATGAAAAGGGTTCAACACTAACATCAAAGATGATTCGGTCTAAAGATGACATGAGTGTTTTAGATTTTATGTTGGTCCTGGGAGGTGATGGGACATTCCTTTCTCTGGCACGGGCTATAGAACACCGTGATACACCAATATTGGGAATCCATCTAGGTGACCTAGGGTTTTTGGCAAAAGTAACGCTGAAAGACCTGTTTGTTCGATTAGATCAAGTCGCAAATGGAGATTTTATTATTGAAAAAAGGATCCTTGTTAAAGCATCCATAAAGAAAAACGGCCAAACAATCCAGCATGTGGGTTTAAATGATTTTGTCTTAAGCAATGGAGAGTCCCACCGGATGCTGAATGCAACCGTAAATGTGAACGGCCATTTAGTAGGTAATTACCGTTCCGATGGGCTCATTATTGCGACTCCAACTGGGTCTACTGCCTATTCATTATCTGCTGGTGGTCCTATTGTGACGCCGGAAGTAGATTCGTTGATTATTACGCCAACCGCTGCCCACACGCTCACTTCGCGCCCTTTAGTGATCCCTGCCGATTCCAAGATTATTCTAGACTTTCCAGACACGAATGATTCAATTTTATTTATTGCGGATGGCCAGGTTCATGAATCGCTGGATCCGTACTGCCAACTGGAGATTACTAGATCAGATTATGATGTTAAATTGGTCGATTTTAAAGACAGCGATTATTTTGAAACCCTTCGAACAAAAATGGGATGGGGGAAGAGAGGCGAACATTAATATTTAAACCAAAATTATTTTTTTATTTATTATTTAAATAATTCAAAGCCATTAAATGGCATATGGGTCCCCTCTACAAAAACAGGTTGATCTGCATAGTTATTATTTATTTCTTTTTTAGCATTTCCACGCAGCAAAATACATTCCCATTCTTCTCGATTCACATAAGTAGATGTAGGAATATACCGTAAAGTTAATCCAATCCGCCATTGATCGGATACATTAGCATTGGAGCCGTGGATTATAAAGGGGTTGTGGATTGATATATCTCCAGGATTCAGTTCAATGTCTATTGCATCAGATTCATCAATTTCATCGGGATGAATAGCCAAATCAAGGACATACTTTTCTGTATCCACTTCCATCATCTCTGATGGATTCAATAATCTTTTGTTTTGCGTCCCAGGGATTACCCGCATACAGGCATTTTGTTTTGTAGACCTTGTTCCAGCCAGCCAAACTGATACTACATCCATGGGTTCCAACGGCCAATAAGAGCCATCTTGGTGCCAGCCCACTGGTTTTCCGTTAAAGGGTTTCTTTGCAATGTAGTGTGCACCAAAAAGTGCAATATGCGGACCGATGATCTGTTCAACAAGATCCAATATTTCCTTTTGTTTTAATAGATGATGTAGGAATGGATCATGAATAAGCAGATGATGATGAAATGCTTCAGGTCGAATATCGGGGTATTTATCACTCAACCAATGAACATGATTTTCTACCTCATTCGCCAAATCCGGATTAATGATATTGCGGATGATCACAAATCCATCGCTGTCATATTTGTTCTTGATATTTGAGCTGATAATTACAAATGGCCTTTAATTGAGTAACCGATGCTGTCGGAGAATACAATTATCCATTATAACTAGGAGGCCTGCATCTTTTGCTTTTTGGGCAGCGTCTTCATGAAACACACGGTCTTGCATCCAAATAGCTTTGGCACTAATGTAAATGGCTGACTCTACGATGGGAAGTACAAACTCGGACCGCCGGAAAATATCCACAACATCTACTTGTTCTGGAATGGATTCCAAGTTAGGATAACAGGTCATACCTGCAATTTCTTTATGTCCGGGGTTAACAGGAATAACAACATATCCATTGTTTCTCATGTACATTGATACGTAATTGCTGGGACGTTCTTTTTTTGGACTAAAACCAACAACTGCAATGGTTCTCATTTTTAATATTTTAGTTATGATAGCAATATCATTCATTTTTTAAACATATTCCAAAGAACATAGCCTGCAATATTGGGGTTTTCCTTTAAACGGCGAATTGAATAATTAAACCAATCCGGCCCATATGGTACGTATACCCTGACCTTATATCCTTTTTCAAGTAAAGCTTCTAATCTGCCTTCCATTGGCACACCAAATAGGACCTGGAATTCAAACAGGTCAGGTGAAATATTATCTGTTTCAATCCAATCCAATAATTTGTCGATCAAATCTTGATCGTGGGTTGCATACCCTGAAAAGGCATTCCGATCAGCCATTGATTTTGCCAGTATTAGAAAATTATTTTTAATGTCTTCGCGATCCTGAAATGCAACGGAGCTTGATTCTTTATAAATCCCTTTACATATTCGTGAATTAAAATTGTTATCTGCAAGGCGTTCTATATCTTCTTGGCTTCTATAGAGGTAGGATTGAATAGCAACACCCATATTATCATAGATTGGTTTACACTGTTCAAAGATTTCAAAGGTCTGGTTAGTAAATACTGAATTTTCCATATCAATTCTTAGAAAATTACCAAACTCCTGGGCCTTTTCTAAAATTGCTGTCATATTAAATACTGCTTCTGACAGGGAAATATTTAATCCAATATGGGTTGGTTTCACTGAAATAGTGCATTGTAGGGATTCTTCTGCGATCATTTGATACAGTTGACAATACTGAGCAGTAATATTTCTTGCTTCATCTACATTAGAAACATGTTCACCCAGAATATCAACTGTAGCATCAAACCCGTTATTATTTAATCGATGGACATGGGACAAAGCATCATCTATGGTTATGCCAGCAACATATGGTTTTGCGAATGGCTTAGCGAACCCCTTAGGAAGGTTCGAAATGATAAAGGTGATGAATGAATTAAAAAATAACATCTAAAAAATTAGTTGAAACTTAAATCCACCACCAAAATGTTTTCAATGTATTGAATTGATACAAATACAGCAGTTATTTCAGAAGTTTAAATTGACTCTCCAAAATATGACAGAGTAAATTTCATGTCTGTTTATCCCCCTCTTAAACAAAATTTATGTATAGAGATTTCGGTACGATCCTTTTTGCAACTGTCCTAGGTATTATCCTGGTTGCTGTGCCATTAATTATTCAATGGTTGATTGCCCCTTCCAATAAAACGAAAGAGAAGATGGAAACCTATGAGTGTGGAGAAGAATCAGAAGGATCAGCATGGCTGCAATTCAACATCCGCTTTTACGTTATAGCACTCATTTTCCTTATTTTTGATGTAGAAGTTGTTTTCCTTTTTCCCTGGGCAGTTGTCTTTAAGGAAATGGGGCTCCTTGCTCTAATAGAAATGGGAATTTTTCTGCTCGTTCTTGTTGTGGGTCTGGCATACGTCTGGGTGAAGGCCGACTTAAACTGGGTTAAACGCAAGGTCAGGTATGGATCCGGACGGTATAAACGAATTGCAATGGAGCCGGAGAAATAAAATGGGATTGTTAGAAAACAGATTTAATGACAATGTGATTGTTGAAAAGCTTGACAAACTTCTCAGTTGGGGTAGGTCGACATCTCCCTGGTTTTTTCAATTTGGTACTGCATGCTGTGCAATAGAGATGATGGCTGCCGCAGCCAGCAGGCATGATTTAATGAGAATTGGGATGATTCCCCGTTCTTCACCAAGACAGGCAGATGTGATGATTGTTGCTGGGACAGTCACAATGAAAATGGCTCTTCGAGTCAAAAAGCTTTACGAGCAAATGGCTGACCCTAAATATGTGGTTGCCATGGGTTCCTGTGCAACCAGTGGTGGCCCTTATTGGCAGCATGGATATCATGTTCTGAAAGGTGTGGATATTGTAATACCTGTTGATGTTTATGTGCCCGGTTGTCCGCCTCGCCCCGAAGCACTCATCGAAGGATTATTGAAGCTTCAAGAACAGATTCTGGATGAGCGTCCTCTTACCCGAAAAATGGCATGAGCACGGACCAAGATAAACTTATTACCGAGTTAGTAGAGAAAGGTCTGACCGGTGATATGGAACCGATCAATTCAATTGAAGATCGTGTTCTGAGATCTAAAGCTAAGGCTGCTTTAGCCAAAGCCAAGCGAGCTGCGAAATCCCAGGAAACAGCTGAGCCTAAAAAGAAAAAATCTGAAGAAAAATCATCAGATGATTTACCATCATCTGTTAATCTAAATGAAAAAATAGTGTATATGATCAATGAGAAATTTTCCGGTTCCTTGGCAAATGAAAATACTGAGACCCATATACAACTCAAATCGGATCAATGGTTTGAGATTGCAACCTGGCTCAAATCTGAGCCATCCCTATTTTTCGATTCACTCCAATGCCAAACTGGGATAGATGTAGGAGATAATACCCTGGAAGCCCGGTATAATTTTCATTCCATGAAACATAACCACTACACCGAGATCAGAATTGCTGTACCAAGAAAGGAAGCAACGATTCCATCGGTTGAGCAAATCTGGAGAATTGCGGACTGGTTCGAACGGGAAACCTATGATATGCTGGGAATAGAATTTTCCGGTCACCGGGACTTGAGGCGGATCCTTCTACCCGATGACTGGGAAGGTTGGCCCTTAAGAAAAGATTACCTGGTTCAGGAAACGTATCATGGTATTGTTGTACCAAAAATGAAGGAAGGATGGGAGTAGTTCACGGCGAAGAAATGGTCCTGAACATTGGGCCACAGCATCCTGCTACCCATGGCGTATTACGGTTGCAGGTTAGAACGGATGGTGAAGTGGTATCGGAGGTTACTCCCTACCTGGGCTATCTGCACCGTTGCTTTGAGAAGCATTGCGAAAATGTCACCTATGAGCAGGTAATACCGTTCACAGACCGTTGTGACTATTTAGCATCTATGACCAATAATTTTGGTTACGTTGTGGCCATGGAAGGCCTCATGGATATTAAGGTCAATGAGCGGGTCGAACATATCCGGGTTATCATGGCCGAACTGCAACGGATTGCAAGTCATTTACTTGGATTGGGTGCATTCGGCTTAGATATTGGCGCTTTCACACCTTTTTTGCATATGCTCAGGGATAGAGAGCGAATACTTGATCTTTTTGAGATGACCTGTGGAGCACGTCTATTATATAACTATATGTGGGTAGGTGGGCTCAGCCATGATCTGCCTGTAGGTTTTGTAGAATCAACCTACCGCTTTCTTGATTATTTTGAACCAAAAATTGATGAGTTTGTCAAACTTCTGGTACACAATAAAATTTTTGTTGAACGTACTGCCGACGTAGGGAGACTGCCGCAAGATGTTGCCATCAGCTATGGTGTCAGCGGCCCAAACCTTAGAGCTTCAGGCCAAAAGTGGGACCTGCGTAAAGACGATCCCTATTCCATTTATGACAGGTTTGAATTTGATATACCGGTAGGTGAAGGAGGCAAGGGGTCTGTTGGGGATTGTTGGGATCGATTTTATGTCCGTGTCCTCGAAATGAAAGAAAGTATAAAAATATTAAGGCAAGCTCTATCCAGTTTACCAAAAGAAGGAGATGTTTACCAGTCTCTCCCAAAAAAGATTCGTCCACCAATAGGTTCAATTTATAAAAGGACCGAATCTCCACGTGGAGATCTAGGATATTACATTGAGAGTGATGGCACAAATATTCCCTATAGGTTAAAGATGCGGTCTCCTGCATTCACAGCTTTATCCGTTATTGATGAGATTGCAGCAGGATGGCTTTTGTCTGATGTCCTTGCAATTTTGGGTAGCTTGGATATTGTTTTAGGAGAGATTGATAGATGACGGTAGACTTTATTTTTGATTTTTTGAATCAATTTTTTACCAGTCTAGCAGGGAATGAATTTCTTTTACTGGTTGCGATCCTTCTTCCATGTGTGGTGTTGTTCGGATTTATAACCATTTATGCCCTAGTTGTCATTTATACTGAGTTAAAAGTTTCATCATTTATACAGGACAAAGTTGGTCCCATGGGGCAGGGTGTTGGAATCCATGCAGGGAAATGGGGTCTTTTACAGCCTATCGCAGATGCTCTCAAACTTCTCTCTAAAGAAGACATCATACCGAGCAGTGCAAACAGGCCCCTGTTTGTACTTGCTCCTTTCATGATTTTTGTAGGCGCATTCATCAGTTTTGTTGCGCTACCATTTGGTGACTCAATCATAATTGCCGATCTGAACATAGGTATTTTTTATATTCTTGGTATTGGTAGCCTTGCTGTTATTTCACTGATTTTAGCAGGTTGGTCTTCAAATAATAAATGGTCTTTATATGGTGGAATGCGGTCTGCGGCACAGATAGTGAGTTATGAAATCCCGGCTGGGATTTCGTTGATCACGGTAATTATGTTAGCCGGAACGTTAAACATGCAGGATATTATCATATACCAGCAGGGAGGGATATTCAACTGGATCTTATTTGACAATCCATTTATTCCTGTTGCTTTTGTGATCTACTTCATCAGTGCTCTCGCCGAGACCAATAGAACCCCGTTTGACCTGCCAGAATCAGAATCGGAATTGGTGGCAGGATTCGTCACAGAATATTCCGGAATGCGCTACGCATTTTTTTTCCTGAGTGAATATGCAAATATGTTTGTTGTAAGTGCGGTTGCTGCCACAGGATTCCTTGGTGGCTGGCAGAGTCCATTCCCCAACGCACTTAATTCACCAGGCTGGGGTGTTTTCTGGATGATGGGTAAAACTTTTTTTCTAATCTTTATTATGATTTGGATTCGCTGGACAGTGCCCAGGCTCAGAGTAGACCAGTTAATGAATGTATGCTGGAAAGTATTTCTACCGATCGGGCTGGTGAATATTTTTGGTGTTGCTATCTGGACAGTGCTATTTGGGTGATAAACTATGAAAAGATACTTCACTGATATTTGGGCAACATTAACAACAATTCTAGGCGGAATGGGTATCACTCTTGTTCACCTTATCCGGGCAAGGAATGATAATGTCACACTTCAATACCCTGAAGAGAGGTGGCCACGTCCCGAAAGAAATATAGGATTTGAGCACAGTAATTATAATGTGATACGGTCCCGGTTGCATGTTGATATGGATGATTGTATCGGATGCCTTAAGTGTGAACGTGCCTGTCCAGTTGATTGTATAAAAATAGAGACTAAGAAAGCTCCAAACAGGGGAGAAGATATCAAAGATATACAACACATAGGCATTACAACGAATGGGACCAGAAAAGCGATGGTCGTAACTCGATTTGATATCGATATGACTGAATGCTGTTATTGTAACCTGTGCACATACCCGTGTCCGGAAGAGTGTATTTTTATGACAGGCGGACCTAACGCTAAAAAACATCCTATTGATTATGAATTCTCAGAGCCTGATCGAAGTGATCTTATCTACAGGTTTGCCAAGCCTGGAACTAAAGAAGGTATAGAAAAAATTATGAGTGAAAACAAGGCTGAGGTTTAAAAAGACATGGCTGAATCCATATTCTGGTTTATAGCTGCTTTTACAGTTATCTCTGCTGCATTTGTAGTGTTAAATAACCAATTGATTTATTCAGCTGTAGCGTTGCTTTTTACCCTTTTTGGTGTGGCAGGTCTGTATGTATTTCTTTGGGCTGATTTTATAGCCGGAGTCCAGCTTTTAGTCTATATTGGTGGAATATTAGTTTTGATTATTTTCGGAATTATGCTTACAAATCGAATTTCTTCCGTTCGTTTATCCCAGACAAATGTTCAGCAGGGTGTAGGTGGTGCAGTAGCGATCTGGCTTTTTATTCTGATTTTGATGGTTGTCTCCAAAACGCCATGGAATCAAATGGATACAATTGAACCTGCAAGCACGGTACGCGATATAGGAACTTTATTATTAACCAAATATCTGCTTCCCTTTGAAGCAATCTCACTTTTATTGCTTGGCGCTTTGATCGGTGCGGCAGTTTTATCCAGGGAAGAAAATTAATGGATCAGTTAAATAACTATTTGTTTATTGCTGCGATCCTGTTTTCCCTGGGCGTTTTCGGCGTTATGACGCGAAGGAATGGGATTGCTGTTCTTATGGGTGTTGAATTGATCCTTAATGCAGCCAATATAAACTTTATTGCTTTCTCCCGTTTTGGGGGCATGAATTTAGATGGTCATATTTTTGGGCTAATCATTATTGTATTAGCGGCGGCGGAAGCTGCAGTAGCTCTGGCGATTGTAATCAACATCTATAATAACATGAATACCATAAATGTAGATGAAGCATCGGCTCTGAAAGAATAATGGGAAATATTTTTATTAATTATTCAATATTAATTCTTTTCCTGCCATTGGCAGCATTTGTGATCCAGATATTTTTTGGAAAACGCCTACCAAGAGAAGGTGATTGGGTGTCTGTTGGAGCTATTTCCATAACACTAATTCTTTCCATTGCGATGTTCATAGCAATGTTATTGGTTCCTGATCCGAATTTCAAACAAGAAGCATCTTTTACCTGGCTGGATATGGGTTCCTTTTCCATTGAACTTGGATTTCTTGTTGATAATATCACCGTGATCATGCTTCTGATCGTGGCATTGATTTCAACCTGTTCTCATGTTTTCTCAATCAAGTATATGGCAGGAGATATTAGGTATTCCAGATATTTTGCCTATCTTGGTCTGTTCACATTTTCTATGAATGGGATTGTTTTGGCCAATAACCTGGTTTCCATGTACATGTTCTGGGAATTGGTTGGTGTGAGTTCCTACCTGCTAATAGGACACTGGTTCGAGAAAGATTCTGCGGCTGATGCGGCCAAGAAAGCGTTCCTAACCAACCGTGTGGGTGATATCGGATTCTTTATTGGTATTATGTTGATATATACAGGAATAGGTTCATTCACCTTTAGCCACATATTTGATGGAGTGGCAAGTGGAATGCTTACAGGTACAACTCTGACTCTGGCTGGAGTGGGCCTATTTATGGGTGCCATGGGAAAATCTGCACAATTTCCGCTCCATATCTGGCTTCCCGATGCCATGGAAGGTCCAACCCCCGTTTCAGCTTTGATGCATGCTGCAACCATGGTAGCTGCCGGTGTTTACTTATCTGTTCGCATTTTCCCGTTACTTACTCCCGATGCGTTGCTAGTGGTGGCATACGTAGGTGGTTTTACAGCATTATTTGCAGCATCCATTGCAATAACGCAAAACGATATTAAAAAAGTATTAGCCTATTCTACCGTCAGCCAGTTGGGGTATATGATCCTCGCGGTGGGAACGGGTGTATATACAGCAGCATTTTTCCATCTTCTGACCCACGCCATGTTTAAAGCAAACCTGTTCTACGGTTCCGGATCTGTGATCCATTCTATGCATCATGCACTCCATGAAAAGCATGATCATGAGTCTGATCCCCAGGATATGCGGAATATGGGCGGATTTAGGGAAAAAATGCCTATAACCTATTGGTCCATGCTCTTGAGCACACTAGCGATAACCGGTGTACCTCTGTTTTCAGGATTCCTATCGAAGGATGCTATACTGGCAGGTACATTATCCTTTGCCCAGCATCATCCTGAGCACATTCTGCTGCCTCTTTTTGGTTTTGGAGCAGCTGCCATCACAGCTTTTTATATGTTCCGCATGATGTTTCTAACTTTTCATGGTAAACCAAAAATGCCCGGTATCATAGATGATATTCATGAATCGCCAAAAGAAATGACAGGTCCTCTTGTTCTTCTCGGAGCACTAAGTATTTTTATCTGGTATACCCTTCCCTATTTTAATCCTTTGTCAAGCCATGGCTGGTTTACAGATCTGGTTGTTCCTAAAGATGCGGCAGTTCCCGGGAATTTGACTGCCCATGATATTGAAGATGGTGCCCACCATGCCCACCATCTTGCAATGTATATATCTATTGGTGTAGCTGCTTTTGGGATTCTGCTTGCTTGGGCCATGTATATAAAAAAGGCATTGTCTGCAGAAACATGGTCTACTCGTGCCGGCTTATTATACACATTAAGTTTTAATAAATATTTTTTTGATGAGAATTATAATAAATATATTTATCAGCCCACGTTTCGTTTGGCAAACAAGGTTGCATGGATTGATTGGGAATTATATGATAAATACTTTATCAATGGGTTTGGACGATTAACAGATTGGGCAAGCCGTGTTACAGGGAAATTTGATTTTGATGGAATTGATCAAATACTGGTGGATGGCACGGGACGAATAGCCAATCTTCTTGGCAGAACTTTCAAAACAGTGCAAACCGGTAAACTTCAAAATTATGTGCTGTATGTTACAGCAGGGGTGATCATTATTATGGTCATTCAGTCATTTTAACTCAAATGAGTGAGTAGAGGAGAGGATGGAAAATATTCTCAGTTGGCTAATCTGGTTGCCCATCATAGGGATGGTCGCCATTGCATTTATACCGCGGGATAAGGAAGATGTGATTAAAATCACTGCTGCGGCAACAACAGGTCTTCAGTTTTTACTGACCTTGGTTCTCTGGAAGAATTTTGATTCCGGAAGCGGAGCCATGCAGTTTATGGAGCGTGCTGAATGGATCCCATCTTTCAACATCGCCTATATCCTGGGTGTTGACGGCTTAAGCCTACCCATGGTAATTCTGACAGGTCTTTTATGTTTTCTGGGTATCTTTGTTAGTTGGAATATTAATAAAGCTGTGAAGGGATATTTTGCTCTTTTTCTATTATTAGATACAGGCATTATGGGTGTTTTTCTTTCCATGGATTTTTTCTTATTCTACATTTTTTGGGAAGTGATGCTTCTGCCAATGTATTTTCTAATTGGTATATGGGGCGGCCCCCAGAGGGAGTACGCTGCCATCAAGTTTTTTCTCTACACGTTATTTGGTTCTGTTTTATTATTGGTGGGAATTCTTGGTCTTTACTTCTCATGCGGAAAAACATTTGATATCCTTGAACTTATGCAGGTTGCTCCGCAAGCACTAGGCGGTGTTATGTGGTGGGGTATGAGCGCTATAAAAGTAATATGGGTACTTCTTTTCATTGGTTTTGCCATTAAAGTTCCAGTCTTTCCTTTTCACACCTGGCTTCCCCTGGCTCACGTTGAAGCACCTACGGCGATATCTGTTTTACTTGCTGGAATATTGCTTAAACTTGGTGTATATGGTATTCTAAGAGTTAATTATGGATTAATGCCTGATGGCGTATACTGGTTCTCGGGTGCGTTAGCTTTCCTAGGACTTATTAATGTAATCTGGGGCGGACTATGCGCATTGGCCCAAACAGATCTGAAAAAACTTGTAGCTTATTCCAGTGTAAATCATATGGGATACGCTTTGATAGGAATGGCTGCTGTCATTGCAGCCAGTGAAGCCAATGGCTTGAACCTGAAAGCAGCTCAAGCTGGACTGGGTGGTGCCGTCTTCCAGATGTTCAACCATGGGACTATCTCTGCTATGCTTTTTATATTAGTGGGCGTGATTTACGAACGTGCCCACCACAGGGAAATTGCAGGGTTTGGCGGTTTAGCAGCTCAAATGCCGATATATGCCGGTATTACTGCTTTGGCATTCTTTGCGGGGCTTGGCCTTCCGGGACTTTCTGGTTTCATCAGTGAAGCAATGTGTTTCATTGGTGCATTCCCGGTATACAGGGGGATTGTGATTGCATCCACCATTGGCATCCTGTTAAATGCGGCCTATTTCTTGTGGGCATTCCAAAGAATATTTTTTGGAGAGCTCAATGAGAAGTACACAAATCTTCCCGAGATCAACCGTTTAGAATTATTCACGGTGGTACCCTTACTTATTATTACACTTTTCTTCGGTATCTATCCAGCACCTTACCTAGATGTAATATCCAGCACAATGAATGTTATTATTGATCACGTCGTTACATTGGCAACGTTTGCCAGCATGTAAATATTAGGTAATGAACAACCTTCAAAGTCTCTCTTTTTTTTACCCGGAGTTAATTCTAACAGGAGTTATTATTCTGGCGATCATATATGATCTGCTAATCGATAAGTCAAATTCGGGAAAAGTAGGCTGGGTCTTGATCACAGGTCTTCTTGCTGTTGCAGGTGCAATCTGGATGCAGGAAACCCGGGCTACTACCCTATTTACCGATGCCATTGTTTTAGATCCATTTTCAACCTTTTTTAAATTGATTGTGGTACTGGCAACGATTCTTGTATCGATTGTAAGCCTGCAGTCTGGTGAACTGGATAAATATCGAAAAGGTGAATATTTTTCTTTATTGGGTATTGTCGTTTTTGGATTGTTTCTGATGGTCTCTGCTGTGGATTTGATCATGGTCTATCTTTCCATTGAAATCGTCTCGATTATGTCTTTTGTTCTAGCAGGATATTTAAAACAAAATACCCGCTCGAATGAAGCCGCGTTGAAGTATGTTGTTTATGGCGCTTTCTCTTCTGGTATAATGCTCTTTGGCCTTAGCTATATTTTTGGTCTTACAGGGAGTACAAACTATTTCCAAATACAGCAGTCCTTAGCTTCCATGGGATCTGAATCACATACAGCTATGCTCATGGCATTGATCATGGTTTTAGCGGGCTTCGGATATAAAATATCTGCCGTTCCATTCCATTTTTGGACTCCAGATGTGTATGAAGGAGCACCAACGACCATTACTGCTTATTTATCCGTTGCTCCCAAAGCGGGTGCTTTTGCCATGATGATTAGATTTTTCAACCAGGTACTGGCTAATGGTGGTGCCATGGATGGATTGAATTCATCATCTTTAGCAACCTTGCCCTGGGCAGACATCTTAAGCATCTTGGCAGTCATTACCATGACCCTTGGGAATGTGGTTGCGATCCAACAGGATAATATAAAACGAATGCTGGCTTATTCCAGCGTTGCTCATGCAGGGTATATGTTATTGGCTATGCCAGTTATGTCTGGGGAAAGTGTATATGCCATTATGATCTATTTGGTCATGTACCTTTTTATGAATCTGGGTGCATTTTTTGTAGTTATTGCCGTCAAAAACAAAACCGGTGGTGAAACATTTGACGATTATAAAGGTCTTGGCTGGGAGATGCCCTTAATAGGCATTGTAATGACGGTGTTTATGGTGTCACTTACAGGTTTGCCTCCCACAGCAGGTTTCATAGGGAAGTTTTACATTTTTGCTGCCCTTATGAAAGGAGGTAATTCGTTTTATTGGCTTGTTCTGGTTGGTGGGATCAATAGTGTTATTTCTTTGTACTATTATTTCAGGGTGGTTAAGGCCATGTTTTTTGAAGGTAAAAAAAGCGAAATAATTCATCAACCGCCCAAAGTAATGGCAGGTATGCTTATTGTAACAGCTGTGCCAACACTGGTACTTGGGATTTACTGGGTTCCCATTGCGGACTGGGTTCAGAGCTCAATGGTCTTTTTTATTCAAACACTGTAAACAAAGCGAATATTTTTAAACTAGACCATAATATCAAATCAAAGAGATATAATATCAAAATTTTCAAAACTCCTATCATTACTATTTTAAAAGCATGTTAATAAACCAGTACTATCTTTTATTTCGAGTGACTATAATCATTGTTGCTCCATACAAGCGGAGTAATTTTATTAAATAATATATCCTCTATTATTATGATTGAAAACTATTTCCCTATTATTATTGTAATAGCCCTTGTTGCGGGCTTTGTATTCGTAAGTCTCATTTTAACTCATTTCATTGGTCCAAAAATACCGAATGCTGTAAAAATGATGCCATATGAATCCGGTGTAGATCCGGTAGGCGAGACAAGGATCCGATTCTCGATCCGTTTTTTTCTGATCGCCCTCCTATTTATTATATTTGATATTGAGAT
>Ga0208765_1000128_pt1 | contig 46259 bp, 47 predicted proteins | sample ETNtaG_2_FD_185783 | JGI IMG/M metagenome (GOLD analysis project Ga0208765, IMG submission 185783) | Marine microbial and viral communities from oxygen minimum zone, Eastern Pacific Ocean - ETNP201406SV203 (SPAdes) (version 2) | ecosystem: Environmental > Aquatic > Marine > Oceanic ...
AAATTAAAGACCAAACTATTTACTAAAAACTTCAGAGGGATTTCGATAAGCTTTAAATTCAATGGCATTCCCAGAATAGTCCTCAAAAAACATGGTCACCTGTTCTCCTGGTGAATCTTTAAATCGGATATATGGCTCAACAATAAATTTAATACCTGCTGATTGAAGTTTATCGGCCAAATCATAAAAACTGTTCCAATCTAGAACACAACCAAAGTGAGGCATGGGTACAGCAACATCATCCACCTCTGAGGGGGTTTTGCTTATACTAACTACCTCTCCAACATGGAGTGACAGCTGATTGCCAAAAAAATTAAAGTCAACCCAAGTTTCTGTGCTTCTGCCCTCTTGGCATCCCAAAAGCTCACCATAGAAGCTTCTTGCAGAATCAAGGTCAGTAACTGTATAGGCTAGATGAAAAACATTCATACATTAAGCTCCATTAAATCATCCAAAAAAAATTGGTGCTGAAATATCAAGATTTATCACTCTTGCAGTTCCAGCAATAATCGAACGTTTCATCGTTCATTTCAAGGCATTCAATACACTGCCACATCGCTGTCTTAATTTCAACGTCAAGCGACTCAATAATCTTCATCGATGAGTCTAAATCGTCATCATTTACAATCCATACTTCTGGCCATGTATCGATTGGTGCCAAACCACCTGCAGCGCTCGATGCATACTCCTTATTAACAACAACTTCAATCCCATGGTCGCTCAAAATGTTCCTCACATTCAGAACCATTAAGCGATTATCATGAGTATAAACAAGCTTCATAAGTTTATTAACAAATTAATCTTATTTGAAATTGTTAGTAGAAGTTTGATATCTGTTAGCTTAGATAACCAATGACGCCAAACCTAAAAAGGCAACAAAGCCTATCACATCAGTGATGGTGGTCAGTATAACCCCTCCCGCTAAGGCAGGGTCAATTTTAAGTTTAGTCAGCAATAATGGTAAAAACGCGCCCGAAAATGCGGCAACAACCAAATTAACAATAATGGCCAAACCAATGACGAGACTCAACACTATGTCACTAAACCAATAATAGGTTGCCAAGGCAATGACGATTGACCAAATAATACCGTTCAATCCACTGACCGCAACCTCTTTGTTGATCAGGGACTTGATATTGGCTGTTGTCACCCTACCAGTTGCTATACCCCTTGTCACTATAATTAAGGTTTGGGTACCAGCAATGCCACCCATACTGGCAACTACAGGCATCAGAATGGCTAGGGCAATTTTTTGCTGCAAAGTTGCCTCGAACAAGCCAATAAAATATACCGCAATGAATGCAGTCACTAGGTTCACACCAAGCCAAATGCTGCGACGCATTGTGCTTTGAATAATCGGTGCAAAAACGTCCTCATCTTCATCCAAACCAACCATTGACATCACTGAGTGTTCGGCCTGGTCTCGAATAACATCAACCACATCATCGATCGTAATCCTTCCAACCAATTGATTGTTTTCGTCAATCACAGGGGCAGATATTAAATTTCTTTGCTCGAAAAGGAGCGCCACTTCAGCTTCATCAGTATCGGCAAGGATCGGTTTTGAAAAATCACTATTAATCAGCGACATGATAACCTGTCCAGACTCCTCCGTGAGAATGGTTGATATGAGAAGAGAACCTAAATAAGTAAAATTCCTATCAACTACAAACACCTGATCTGTGTCGACAGGCATCTCCTTAAGCAACCTTAAGTAACGAATAACAGCACTAATGGTGACGTCCGGTCTGACCGTAATGAAGTCGGTATTCATCAATCCGCCGGCAGAGTCTTCGGGATATTCCAGGACCTTGTTAAGATGCTCTCTGTGCTTGTAATCTAATGTCAGTAGTAGACTATGGACAGCCGATTCAGGTAGATTCGGAACAATATCAGCCAAATCGTCAGTGTCTAAATTTTCAGTTGCCTTAACCAAGTCGTCGACCGACATCTCATCAATCAACTGGGATTGAACATCCTCGTTGACTTCCTTTAGAACCTCTCCCTGAATAGAAGCCTTAATGCCTGGCCATATGACTGAACGATCCTTCGGTTTTATGGCTTCCAGAAGGAGTGCAATTTCACCTGGGTGTAAATCCTTGAGCTGTTCTATAGCCTCCTCGTGGTTCGAAGCTTCTAGGGCGATCATTAAATTTTCCAGACACTTTTCGAAAGAAGTGAGTTCAATTTCAGCCATAATTACAATCCGTCACCAAAAAGAACATATCAAGCTAAGCTCGATATGAAAAAATTGGACATATTATAATTTATATGGACTAGCCTCTGTGGCTATGTAGTTTTTCTTTGTGCCTTAATATTTGTGAATCTAATTTATTGATGAGTTTGTCAATCGATGCATACATGTCATGACTTTCAGCTTTTGCAAATAAATCAGCGCCGCTCACGTGAATCGTAGCTTCAGCTGTTTGAACGTCTTTTTGCACCTCCAAAATCATATTGACGTTCATTATTTGGTCAAAGTGGTGTTTAATTTTTGAGAGTTTTTCGTTTGTATGTTGCTTGAGAGCTGGAGTGATATCGAGATGGTGGCCTGAGATGTTTAATTGCATTTTTACTCCTTAAATGAATGAAATAAAATATAAATAAAAACAACTCTATTGTGTCACAAAGTTCCAACAAATGTTGAGTTTTTTATCTTTTTTTTTAATCTAATTTCAGAAAAATATAATCACAAGACTAGGATATAATTAATTCTTTAAATCTTTTGAAAAAGAAATGCTAAGTACGGTAAAGCTTTTAAGAAAAAATTCGTTCCGAAGACTTGATCTTCTGACAGTTATATCAATGGCGGCTCTATTGCACTGATAATGCATTCAACTTAGTTTCAAAGGCCCCAATATGGGGCTTTTTTATTTTTTTTACTGGAAGCACTATGTCAAATCTAATGTCAAACTATTCACCTCTCGATGTGACTTTCACTAGCGGTAGTGGTTGCTGGCTCACTGATACCTCTGGTAAGAGCTATTTTGACGCACTTTCTGGGGTTGGTGTTGTTAATCTTGGTCATTGCCATCCTAAAGTAACTAAAAGCATTATAGAACAGTCACAAGAACTATTGCACACTTCGAATTGGTACCGTATTGAGCACCAAGAGACACTTGCTGAAAGACTGTGTAAGTTAGCCAAAATGGATAAAGTGTTTTTCTCCAATTCTGGTGCCGAGGCTAACGAAGCGGCGATAAAGATTGCTCGACTTTTTGCTCGACAAAAAGGTATAGATTTGCCAGTTATTTTGACCGCAAAAGAAAGCTTTCATGGTCGCACAATGGCGACACTTTCAGCGACAGGGAATAACAAAGTCCAGGCCGGATTCTCACCCCTAGTGAGTGAGTTTATACATGTCGATTTTGATGACGTCGAGGTCATCAGGCAATACAGCGATAATAAAAACGTTGTCGCCGTAATGTTGGAGCCCATCCAGGGTGAGGCCGGTGTGATTATTCCTCAACAGGACTATCTAAATGAAGTCAAGGCAGTGTGCGAAGAGAACGATTGGTTGTTTATTTTGGATGAAGTTCAATCTGGCATGGGTCGAACCGGCAAGCTCTTTGCGCACCAATACAACGAACTAACTCCTGATGTTCTTTGTTTGGCGAAAGGGCTTGGTAATGGCGTCCCAATCGGAGCATGTCTAGCAAAAGGAAGGGCTGCTGAAATGCTTATAGCTGGAACTCATGGCTCAACTTTTGGAGGCAACCCGTTGGTCTGTAAGGTTGCTTTAAGCGTTTTAGATGTCTTTGAGGAAGACGCGATACTTGATAACGTTAATATGATGAGCAACTACATAAAAGATCAACTCAAAAATAATCTAGAAGACTGTTCTTCGGTAATCCAGATTCGTGCCATAGGTTTAATGATAGGTATTGGTCTGGATGAAAATATTATCGATTGCACTCAGTTACTTCAAAAAGCACTGGAAGACGAATTATTGATTAACGTTACAGGGAACTCGATTAGAATGTTGCCTCCACTGATTATCACACAGCAAGAAGCAGACATTTTGATTAAAAAGATTATAAAATTAATCAACGCCTAGGACACATTATGACAAAACATTTTATCGATTTTGATAACCTCTCTTTCGAAGTACTGCAGGATATTATTGATTGTGCAATAGCTCTTAAAAAGCAACACAATGAGGGTGTCATCAATAACTCACTTAAAAACAAAACTCTGGCAATGATTTTTGATAAATCATCGACTCGAACCAGAGTTTCTTTCGAGGCAGGAATGGCACAGCTCGGTGGTCATGCTCTTTTTCTCTCAAACAATGATATACAGCTAGGTAGAGGTGAGCCGATAACTGATAGTGCCATTGTTATCAGTTCCATGGTTGACGCTGTGATTCTGCGAATATCCTCTCACGAAGACATTATTGAATTCTCTAAACACTCAAACAAGCCTGTTATTAATGCCCTTTCTGATCTGTCTCATCCTTGCCAAATACTGGCCGATTTAATGACATTTCAAGAACACAGAGGATCGATTAATGGCAAAAAAGTAGCTTGGATTGGTGACGGCAATAATGTTTGTCAGACCTATATGCAGGCAGCTGAAATATTCGGTTTTGAATTAAATATCGCCTGCCCAAATGGTTATGAACCAAACCAGTCGTTTGTTGAAAGTTATCAAAACAATGTCAATTTTTGCAGTAAACCTATGGATGCTTGTAAAGATGTTGACCTTGTGGTGACGGATGTTTGGACTAGTATGGGTAAAGAGTCAGAGCAAAAACAGCGAGAATCAGCCTTTAAAGGCTATCAGGTTGACCAAAATATGATGTCTGTTGCAAACAGTGATGCTCTCTTTATGCATTGTCTTCCTGCACATCGTGGTGAAGAAGTTAGCAAAGATGTGATTGATGGAAAGCAGAGTGTGGTATGGCATGAAGCCGAAAATCGCTTGCATGCCCAAAAGGCATTACTGCTTCATCTCATCAAAGCTTAGTTATCCTGAGAAACTTCGAGTTTCTCCTCTTGGTAGAACTTTACTCCTCTCTTGATTTTTTCTCGACCCTTCGAAACACGCCAAAGATTGGTGTCCCTCAAAGAGTAAACACAGCCACAATATTCCTGTTGATAAAAGCCCTCCCTTTTAGATAACTCGAGCATCCTCGAAGATCCGCCTTTTTTTCGCCAATTAAAATCCCAGTAAGGAATGTTGTATGACGCAGATGATCTTGCACCTGAAGCATTTATTTGTTCCATATCTTTCCAACGAGAAATACCCAGCGTTGAAGAAATCAAATCAAAGTCATTATCGGTTGCATATTGAGCAGTCCTCTCAAAACGCATATCAAAGCAATTTGAACAGCGTTCACCCCTTTCTGGCTCGTTCTCTTGACCCTTAGTCCTCTCAAACCATTCATCTCGGTCGTAATCTGCATCAATAATAGGCATACCCAGATTTTTAGCAAAGCGAATATTCTCATTCTTGCGGATTTCATACTCTTCGATGGGATGAATGTTTGGATTGTAGAAAAAAATCGTTGTATCAATATCCGAAGCTGACAATGCTTCCATAACTTCCCCAGCGCATGGAGCGCAGCAAGAATGAAGCAATAACTTCTTTTCACCATTAGGTGTGGAGAGTTTTGGACGTTTATAGGAATTTAATGAATAATCTAGCTGAGACATTTTTTCACCTTTTTCAACACCTCCCATACTTCTCTTTTGAGAGCTGGATTTTTCAGAATATCTCTTGGATGGTGAGTAGAGAATAGATTATCTGACTTAGAGTTGATCGACTCTCCCATTACCAAGACGACTTTAGCTTGATGACTCTCAATATTCTCTTCAAGGTCGCCAGATTGAATCGAGATAGAAGCCGTATTATTTAACGACAAACCAATCGAATTCAACATCTTTACTAACAAGTTTTTACTGTCACCTGGCTCACAAAATGTTTCCTCTGGGCTGGTTTCTACCAATAAACATTCAACACTAGTTTCGACCCTTGGAATTGAATCGTTCTTGTTATAAAGAAATTCAGGTATATCTAAAGCCTCAAGATATTTATTTCTCAATTCTGGAGTCATATTTGCGGATGTGCCCTCTCAACATTTTCCATTAGCTTGTTCAATGCGTGCACATAGGCTTTAGCTGAAGATGTAATAATATCAGTATCAACCCCTTGACCGTTAACAATTTTTCCCTCATACTCTAGTCGAACATTAACTTCTCCAAGAGAATCAGTACCCTGAGTAACATTTGTCACTGAATATAATTGCAATGTCGGCTCAATATCGACCAAAGACAAGATCGCATTGAAAGTTGCGTCAACCGCTCCTGAAGTTTTTGCGGAAGCGCTTTTCTCTTTGCCGTCAATTAAAAGGGTGATGTCTGCAGTATTTTCTTTACCCGACTCGGTACAAACTTTCAGTGAAATTAGACGGACAATTTCTGTAGCTTCAGCCTGAGCTTCTGTAACCAGTGCTTGAAGGTCTTCATCAAAGATATCATGCTTTTTGTCGGCCAACGCTTTGAAGCGAGAAAATGCATTATTCAATTCCTCATCAGAATCAAATTCAACACCCAGTTCGCTCATTCTGACTTTAAAGGCATTACGACCAGAATGTTTACCCATTACAAGGGCATTGGCATGCCAGCCAACATCTTCTGCTTTCATGATTTCATAGGTTTCGCGGTGTTTAAGAATGCCATCTTGATGAATCCCGGCCTCATGAGCAAATGCATTAGCGCCAACTATTGCCTTATTGGGTTGAACAACAAAACCGGTAATAGATGAAACCAGTCTCGAGGCTGCTAAAATGTTTTTGGTGTCAATGTTGGTGTCACAACCAAAGACATCCTGCCTTGTCCGAACCGCCATCACAACTTCTTCAAGTGATGTATTTCCTGCACGCTCTCCTAGACCGTTAATGGTGCACTCTATTTGTCTTGCTCCGTTAAGGACTGCGGAAAGTGAATTCGACACAGCCAACCCTAGATCGTTATGACAGTGTGCTGAAAATATTGCCTTGTCAGAGTTTGGCACCCTTTCGATAAGCTCTCTCATGGTTTCACCAAACTGATGGGGGATGTTATAACCAACCGTGTCAGGAATATTGATCGTTGTCGCACCGGCATCAATCGTAGCTTCAATGATGCGGCACAAAAAATCAATATCAGAACGGCCCGCATCTTCTGGACTAAATTCAATATTGTTAGTAAATTTTGTCGCCCTTTTAACGGATCGAACGGCTTGCGATACGACTTCTTCTGGTGTCATCCTTAACTTCATCTGCATATGAATGTCGGATGTTGCAATAAAAGTATGTATTCTCGCCGAATTGGTATTTTTTATAGCCTCACCTGCACGATCTATATCTTTATCAAGTGCTCTAGCGAGAGAACAAACGGTTGAATCTTTTACAGCTTTTGCTACTGCCTGTACTGCCTCAAAGTCGCCCTGTGAGGCTATCGCGAATCCAGCTTCAATGATATCGACACGCATTTTTTCCAAAATCTTGGCAATACGAACTTTCTCGTCCTTGGTCATCGAGGCGCCTGGTGATTGCTCACCATCTCTAAGAGTTGTATCAAATATAATTAATTTGTCGGACATAATTTGCTCCTTGTTGTTCCGAATATAAGCTTGAGTTTTAGTGATAGACTTTCGTCTATTGAGATCATTATTGCCTTACGGCAATAATCGCAACAACGCAAGGAGGTTGTCCAATGAAAGAGAAATTAACGAATTAGTATTTGTTCTCATAGACGCTGATTATAAAGGAAGTTAACTAGCTTTGCCTTTTTTTTTCTGTTGTCTTCTCTTATAAATCCCAAAGATTGTTATAAAGGGACCAGAGACCATATAGAGAAAAAAGCCAGTAAATAGAAATATATTTGGTCTCGAAAGCAACACGATTAAACTTAATACGATAGCTAAAAGAAATCTAAATGAAGCCTTTTTGGAGTCCAACTCCTTAAAGCTATAGTAGCGTACATTACTAACCATAAGAAGTCCACAGACAATTGTTATTCCAACACCAATGTAGTAGCTTAGAGAGACTATACCAAAATCGAAGTATTCAAACTTCCAAAATTTAAGCCATATCATACTAGCAATAACACCGGCCGCCGCTGGTGAAGGTAGACCTTGAAAATAACGCTTATCAGCAGCTCCGACTTGAGTATTGAATCTAGCCAGCCTTAGGGCTGCACAGGCTAAATAAATGAATGCAGCAAGCCAACCAACTCTTCCCATGTCAGACAAAGACCATTCATAGACAAGAAGAGCCGGGGCGACACCAAACGAGACTAAATCAGAAAGTGAGTCATACTGAGCTCCAAAAGCACTTTGAGTGTTTGTTAGTCGAGCGACTCGTCCATCTAATGTATCCCACATCATAGCAATCATTATTGAAATAGCTGCTAAAGTAAAATCCCCATTAATTGATGCAATAATGGAATAAAAACCCGCAAACATCCCAAATGTAGTAAGGATGCTTGGGAGCAAATAAATGCCTCTACTTGGTATTTTTTCAGTCACAATTACTCAGAATTAAGCTGATACAATCTAAAGATTTAGTTTTTAGATTGATCCACCAATTTATTTTTAGCAATCCATGGCATCATAGAACGCAAACTCTCACCAACTGTTTCTATTTGGTGTTTGCGTTGAACTTCACGACGGGCTGGTAAGTCACCAACATTACTAATAAATTCCTTAGTAAAAGAACCACTTTGAATCTCACTTAGAATTTTTTTCATTTCAGCTTTTGTTTCATCAGTAACAATCCTAGGACCTCTTGAAACGTCTCCATATTCAGCTGTATTAGAAATTGAATAACGCATATTAGCAATACCGCCCTCATACAATAAATCTACTATTAGTTTGAGCTCATGCAGACATTCAAAGTATGCCATCTCTGGCTCATAGCCAGCTTCTACTAGAGTCTCAAATCCTGCTTGAACAAGTGCAGTTGTTCCACCACACAGAACCACTTGTTCTCCGAATAAGTCTGTCTCGGTTTCTTCTCGAAAACTAGTTTCAAGTATGCCAGTTCGACCTCCACCAATTGCTGATGCATATGAAAGTGCAATATCTTTTGCATTGCCCGTTGCATCTTGCTTGACCGCAATTAAATCAGGAATACCGCCACCTTTTACAAATTCAGAGCGAACAGTATGTCCCGGCGCTTTAGGTGCTACCATAATGACATCTAAATCTTCTCTTGGAATAATTAAATCAAAATGAATGTTGAGTCCATGTGCGAATGCCAAAGCAACGCCTTGCCTTAAGCTTGGTTCAATGCTTTCTGAGTAAATATTTGCTTGAAATTCATCTGGCGCCAATACCATCACCACGTCTGCCCAAGCGCTAGCTTCTTCTACTGACATTACACGAATACCTGCCTCTTTTGCTTTAACTGCAGAAGAAGAGCCTTCTCTAAGTCCAACGACAACTTCTACGCCTGAATCTTTTAGATTGTTGGCATGTGCATGCCCCTGAGAACCATAGCCAATCACCGCGACTTTTTTTCCTTGAATAATTGAAAGGTCTGCATCTTGATCGTAATATCTATTCATTTTTTTTCCTCTATGTTAAATTAACTTTTTACCCCTAGAAATTCCAGTTACTCCAGTTCTTGAAACCTCTAAAACACTTGCCGGATCGAACGTATCTAGAAATGCATTAAGTTTTTTTGTCTTTCCAGAAATCTCGATGGTGTAGGTTTTGTCAGTGACATCAACGATTTTGCAAGAAAAAACATCCACCAACTGTTTTAAGTCAAAATTGTCTTTTTTCGTTGGACATATTTTAACTAGCATTAAGTCACGCTCAATATGGTCTTGACTGGTTAGGTCACTAACCTTTACAACTTCAATTAACTTGTTTAGCTGCTTAACAATTTGTTCTAACACGCGATCATTTCCGGTGCTCACGATTGTCATCCGAGATAAACTAGGATCGTTTGTCTGGGCAACTGTAAGGGATTCAATGTTAAAACCTCTCTGCGAAAAAAGACCAGAAACTCTCGATAGTGCTCCGGTTTCATTTTCTATAACTACAGAAATAATATGTCTCATAATTTATACCGCGTTAAAATCTGTTTCATCTTTTGAGACCATTTCATCTCGCCCTGCTAATAACATGTCACAATGAGCACCACCTGCTGGGATCATTGGAAAAACATTTTCTGTTGGATCAGTGATGATATCGACAAAAACGGTTCTGTCCTTTTGATTAAGGGCTTCAGTCAATGCAGGCTTTAAGTCTTTTTCATTTTCAACCAAAATACCTAAATGCCCATAGCTCTCGGCTAACTTCACAAAGTCAGGTAAAGCATCCATATAAGACATAGCATAGCGCTTTTCGTAGAAAAACTCTTGCCACTGCCTGACCATGCCCAGATAACGGTTATTAAGGTTTACGATCTTAACTGGGGTGTTGTATTGCAACATTGTCGAAAGCTCTTGCAACATCATTTGAATACTGCCTTCTCCAGTGACACAGAAAACATCACTATCAGGCATTGCTATTTTAGCTCCCATTGCAGCCGGCAAACCAAAGCCCATTGTACCGAGACCTCCAGAATTAATCCAACGACGAGGTTCATCAAACAAGTAATATTGCGCAGCCCACATCTGATGTTGACCTACATCTGACGTCACGATAGCTTCACCCTTGGTGATCTCATAAAGTGTCTCAATCACCGTTTGGGGCTTAATGACTCCTGATTTCTTCTTGTAGGCTAAAGAGTCCACTTCTCTCCAGGTATTGATTTGTGCCCACCACTTGGTGATATCTGCAAGCTTTGCATCTTCTAGTTCTTCATTTAGAGCTTGTAGCACTTGTTTTACTTGACCAACAATTGGAATATCAGCAGCAACATTTTTTGAAATTTGAGATGGGTCAATATCAATATGGATAAATTTAGCAGAGGGACAAAATTTTTCCAGGTTGGCAGTAATCCTGTCATCAAAGCGAGCACCAATAGCGACTACGCAATCAGAACCATGCATTGCCATATTGGCTTCATAGGTACCATGCATACCCAACATTCCAATCGATAATTCATCAGTACCAGGATAGGCTCCTAGGCCCATCAATGTTTGTGTAATAGGAAATCCAAGTAGACGAGTGAACTCTCGCAATTCTTTGGAAGCATTACCTATGACACTACCACCTCCTGAGTAAAGGACTGGTCTCTTTGAATTTGCAATCAGCTCTGCCGCCTTTTTAATTTGACGATTACTTGCTTTGATTGTAGGTTTATAGGAACGCATCTTGACCGACTCTGGATATTCTTCCAATTCCATTTGATTGATTGTTACATCCTTTGGAATGTCAATTACAACTGGCCCTGGTCTACCGGTGGTAGCAATATGGAATGCCTTTTTGACAGTGCTTACAACTTCGCTAATATCTTTGATAAGAAAGTTGTGCTTAACACAGGAGCGCGTGATACCAACAGCATCAACCTCTTGGAAGGCATCGTTACCAATCAATGGCGAAGGCACCTGACCAGAGATAACCACCATAGGGATAGAATCCATATTGGCAGTTGCAATACCTGTAACGGCGTTGGTAATGCCTGGCCCGGAAGTCACTAAAACAACACCCGGCTTGCCGCTTGTTCTTGCGTAGCCGTCTGCAGCATGGGCAGCGCCTTGCTCATGTCGAACCAAAACATGGGTAATTTCTTCTTGAGCTTCTAGAGCATCGTAAATATGCAAAACCGCACCGCCCGGGTATCCAAAGATGTGCTTAACACCCTCTTTCTGCAGGCAATTTATCAGTATCTCAGCACCATTTAATTTCATGGCTAATCACAATAATTTAAAAGGTATAGATTATACCCAAAGATTTAAAAACTAAAAGCTCTTCGTTATCGAGTGTTTGAGCCTATTAAAGTAGGAAAATCAAAGCGTTTAAGGTTGATAAATAATTACCCTCTAAAGAGCTCTATTTAGAGTTCATTCTGCCAATCTTCTGAGTAATAATGTATCGGAGATTCAAGCTCTTCATAAGTTTCAATACTGAATGCTTGAGGTTGGGAAAGTATCGCGGAAAGTAATTGATCATTAAGCATATGACCAGTCTTGTATCCTTCATAGTGTCCAATTACGTTACCCCCTAATAGAAAAAGGTCGCCGACGATATCCAATATTTTGTGTTTTACAAATTCGTTATGGTATCGCATCCCATCCTCATTGAGAATATCATCATCAGAAAGGGCGATTGCATTGTCAATGCTAGCACCCAAAGCAAGATTTTGCTTTTGCAGCATCTCAACATCTCTTTCATAACCAAATGTTCGTGCACGAGAGATTTCTTTTAAGTAAGACTGTTCGGCAAAATCAATTGTCAATTTCTGACCACTCTCTTTAATCTTTTTATGTTCAAAGTCAATTTCTAGAGTCACTTTGAAGCCATTGTGTGGCGAAACCTGTGCCCATGATTCGCCGTTTTCAACCCTTATAGTATTCTTAATTACGATAAATCGTTTTGGTGCAGCCTGCTCTTCTATCCCTGCTGACTGAACCAAAAAAACAAAGGGCGCCGAAGAGCCATCCATGATTGGCACCTCAAATGAGTCCAACTCCACCAAAACATTGTCAACACCGAGTGCAGATAGAGCAGACATCAAATGTTCTATAGTAGAAACCTTAACACCCTGAGATTCAAGCCCAGTTGACAACACAACCTCATTGACAAATGCGCTATGGGCGTGAACTTGCCTGCCACCTGCATCTAGTCGCTTAAAAACAACACCATGGTCAGACTCAGCAGGAATCAATGTCATATTCACAAGCTTGCCACTGTGAATGCCAACTCCACGAGCTTTTACAGTTTTCTTAATTGTTCTTTGCTTTACCATGAACTAGAAGTTCCCTGTTATTGCCTCTTTTATTTTCTCTATAACGCCATTCCTTCCTCTTGGCATCATTAAATCCACTTGTGGTAGATCTTTCTGGTGTAGCAAAAGTCCAATTGAACCCGTATACCGATAATCCATAAGGATTGTTTCTAGACCTGAAATTCGATTACGTTGAACGACCCCTATTTTAACTCGTCGCGTGAAGAATTCCCTCACTAGCTCTTCACATCCCACAGCCTGTGCACCACCTCCACACAAAACAAAACCCGATTTAATGCTTGCCTCTCTATTATGATGCCTTAGTTCGTCTTTCAATATTGATAGAATATCTAGATAGGCGTCTTCAATGACTTCTGATAATTGAAGACTTGAAAGATAATGAGAATCCTTATTGGCTGCCTGCTCAAATTCAAGAAACTCTTCAACTATGATAGCCGATGATTTAGCACAGCCATAATCCTCTTTCAGTCTTTTCGCCTCCTCAAATGAGGTATCAAAAGCACGCGCAACCTCCCAGGTAATATCATCACCACCCATTGGAATAACGCCACTGCGAACAATGCCTTCCTCCAGAAAAACAGAGTAGCTGGTAACTCCAGCTCCAAAATCAATCAAGCAAACACCCCCATCTTTATCTTCTTGGGTTAGCATCGCTTCGGAATTTGCAATCGGGTTAAGCACAATGCCATTCTTCTCTAGCATTAAGTCACACTTCTTTAAGCAGCTTTCAATATTTCTCACACTCACACTTGAAACAGTCACAATATGAACTTTGGATTCAAGAACTTCAGCCTCCATCCCCTCAGGGTCATCAACGATACTATCCTCATCGATGGTGAATTTCTTCTTGATAGTATGTAGTTTTTCCTTGTTGGTAGGGGTGGGTATTGCACTTGCAGAAGCAAGCACTTTGTCAACATCATCTGAAGTAACGACCTCGGTAATTGGTTGTCTGCCGTAGCCATCAATACAGGTAAGATGGGTATCCGAGAGATTAACACGAACCAATCCTACCTCTAATTTAAAACTCCTGTCAATTTGATCTAACGCTTTTGAAATTGCTTGAGAAAGTGGACCGATTGCAGAAATTGAACCCTTTCTGACCCCATCAGATGGGCTAATATTGTGCCCAATGATGCGCAATTTGTCATCATCTTCCTTTTCAGCAACCAATACGGCAATCTTGTCTGTCCCGATATCAATGCTCGCTATGTAATCGTTTCTGCCAGCCATAATTAATTAATACAAGATAAATATTTTTAACGAAAATTTTACCAAACTATTGAGCCAGTCCAATCACTGTTCAACTATTTTTTTATAAATTCCAACCAATCATCTAAGTAACCTAATTCGACCGTCTTGCCACTCAGCAAACGACGAAAAAATTTTGCATTATTTTGACCATGATATAAGCCCAATATATGGCGAGTCATTGCTCTGATTGGAACGCCTTCTTTGAGTTGCTTTTTAATATAATCCATATAGTCGACGAGAACTTGCTCTCTAGTCCTTGAAATACCTTTTTTGCCAAAAACTCTGCTGTCAATATCTGCCAACAGATATGGTTGATGGTAAATCGCCCTTCCCAACATCACTCCATCTACATAATCAAGGTGTTCAATAACCTCTTTACATCCAGCAATACCCCCATTCAAGGTTATCTTGAGTTGAGGGAAATCCTTCTTAAGTTGATAAACCCAAGGATAGTTCAGTGGTGGTATGGTACGATTTTCTTTTGGACTTAAACCCTGAAGCCAAGCCTTACGAGCATGTATGATAAAGTGCTGACAACCCTTTTCATGAATACGGGCTACGAAGTCACTGAGCTGATCGTAAGTCTCCATATCGTCGATTCCAATTCTACTTTTAACGCTAACCGGTATGTCACTTGCATCAATCATGCTTTCAACACAAGACGCCACTAAGTCGGGCTCTTTCATTAGGCATGCACCAAAGCTGCCTGAGAGCACTCGGTCAGATGGACAACCGACATTTATGTTAACCTCGTCATAACCCCACTGTTTTGCTATCTGAGCACACTGGGCCATTTCTTTAGGGTCAGACCCTCCCAACTGAAGAACCAATGGGTGCTCTCTAGAGTTATAGTCTAGCAATCGATTCTTGTCGCCTCTCAAGATCGCCTTCGAGGTAATCATCTCGGTATAGAGCTGTGCACAAGCACTAAGTAAGCGAAAAAAATAACGGCAATGCTTATCAGTCCAATCCATCATTGGCGCTACTGAAACTGTACAAGGATCCATCAAAACCTCAAGGAGATCTGCCTCAAAGCGTACGAAACGCTCTGAGAAACAATGCTTGCCCTGTCGCCAGAAAATAGCTGTGTACTTGTACTCGTTTTATCATAACGGGAAAAGCCAAAACACACCATACCCACTGGTTTTTCAGACGTTCCACCAGTTGGACCTGCCACTCCAGTGATTGATACCGCAACATCGCAATGAGATTTAGTGGTAACACCGATCACCATTTCGAGAGCAACCTCTTCACTGACAGCGCCATAAGTTTTAATTGTTTGAATATCCACACCAAGCATCTCAACCTTTGATTGATTGCTATAAGTTATATAGCCGCTCTCAAAATAGGAGGAGGCGCCAGGTATGCTAGTCAGGACTCTAGAGAGAGAACCGCCAGTGCAAGATTCAGCCACAGAGATAGTCAAGCCATTGGCAACTAATAGCTCTGATAATTTTTGTGCTTCAATCGACAACATCAGGTCTTACCTTCTAGAGCAATGTGAACAATTTCATAGACATTATTAGACAGGTTATCGACTCCGCTGATGGTTTTAAGTTCAGCCTTTTGTAGTTTAGAGTAGTGAGACGTAAATCGCCTCCAGTGATTAAAGACACTTGCAAACCTTGCTGCAATTTGTGGATTCAATGCGTCCAACTCGATAATCACTTCAGTCATCAACCGATAACCCTCTTGGCAATGGAACTGGATGTGATTTTGGGCAAATGCACCGAACACTGAGCGGACCCTATTTGGATTTTTCATCGTGAATAGTTTATGACTCATGAGCTCTCTAATTCCTGCCACAGAAATACTAGGCGACATGCTCTGCACACTAAACCATCTATCAATTGTTTGGACGTCTGCATTGTGACGTTCATAAAAACGCTCTATCACTTCCTTCTGGTAAGGATTATGGTTTTCTACAAGTGCTTGAAAAGATGATAATTGATCGCTCATACATTTGGCATGATTGAACTGTTTATAGGCCAATTCATATTCACCACTTTTCACCAAATAAGACAAGCATCTATTTTTTAAAGCGCGTTCACCGATTGATTGGGTAGATAAATCAAAGGTCTTGTTATGGTTCAGTTCTTTGTATTTGCTTAGTAAAATCTCTTCTAAATACTTAATAACACAGAAGTTAACATTTTCACGTTTTTGATTGACCTCAGCGACATTAATTTTCCCAACCTTTTGGTGAATGATGCGTTCTGACGGCAATGTCATCATCTCGGAAAGTAAAGCCAGATCAGATTCCTCCTGGAGGAGTTTTTTTAGCATTTCAAAGAGGCCTTTTTGATCAATCTTTTCTGGCGTCAATATATAATCCAACCATAGACCTTGAATACTGTCCCAACGATTATAAGGATCAGTGTCGTTAGCACATAAATAAAGTTTATCGCTAACTGTTAGGTTAGAATTAAACTTGATGGGAGCAGACAAACCTCTAAACCAAGAGGGTGTTGGCTTGCTCTTTATGCCATCAAATTCAACAGTCTTTTCCAACTCATCAATAAGAACCATACCAGATGCGACTTCGCTTCCGTTGTCATCTAGTAAGCCAAAAGCATTTGGCATAATGAAAGGCTCATGCTGATTTTTTTGAGTAAAAGTGGCTCTATAGATTTTCGAGTCTGAATCATACTCATCGATTACTTCAACTTCGGGTGTCCCTGATTTGCTATACCAAGACATGAATGGCTCAAAATTGAAGTCATTCGCATCCGCCATACTCGCCACAAAGTCATCGATGGTGACTGCATCGCCGTCGTGGCGCTGAAAATATAGCTGCATCCCTTCTTGAAATCCCTCTTCTCCAAGTATTGTGTGGATCATGCGGATTACTTCTGCACCCTTTTCATAAACGGTCGCAGTATAAAAGTTATCCATTGAAATATAGGATTCTGGCCTTACAGGATGGGCCATGGGACCTGAGTCCTCGGAAAACTGATAGGTCCTCAAAGCGACAACATCTTTGATTCGTTGTATGGCTCTTGATCGAATGTCTGAAGAAAATTCCTGGTCTCTAAAAACCGTCAATCCCTCCTTTAAACTTAACTGAAACCAGTCACGGCAAGTGACACGGTTACCTGTCCAGTTATGAAAATACTCGTGCCCAATAATTGACTCAATTCTAATAAAGCCTTCATCTACAGTTGTCTCTTGGTTAGCCAAAACGCAATCGGAATTAAAAATATTTAGCCCTTTATTCTCCATAGCGCCCATATTAAAATCATCCACAGCAACGATCATATAAATGTCTAAATCATAGCTAAGGTTAAACCTCTCCTCTTCCCATGCAAAGGCTTTTTTAAGTGACGCCATCGCAAAATCAGTTTTGTGCATGTTGTGGTGTTCGACATAGAGCCTCAGGTCAACCTCTCTGCCTGTTGCCGTTGTGTAGCTGTCTTGCAAGTAGTCTAATTTTCCAGCAACCAAAGCGAACAGATAACAAGGCTTTGGCGCTGGGTCATGCCAGATAGCATGTGAACTGGACTCTTCGACTAGATTACCGTTGCTGAGTAGGATTGGATATCTATCTTTGTTTGCTTTAATGTGTGTCGTAAAAATGCTTAGAATGTCAGGCCTATCGAGATAATAGGTTATCTGTCGAAATCCATGGGCCTCGCACTGAGTGCAGAAGTTGCCACTCGACTGATAGAGACCATTAAGGTCAGTTTTGCTTTCAGGATGAATACGAACTGTCGTTTCCAAAATGAAACTATCGGGCTGATCAATTAACAATAAACCGTCATCTATGAGTTTATGGTTTGCGTCTGTGCCATTTATTTTGATTGACAGCAATTCAAGAGACTCACCATTCAGAAAGAGTTCTTTTGGTTTCTTACTAACCTTGGGATTTCTGTAAAAAGAAATTCGAGAAGAAACGATTGTTTCATCATCTTTCAGTTCAAACTCAAGCTCGGTAGTTCTGATCAGGTGAGAGCTTGGTGTGTAATCTTTTCGATAAATTGGCTGTGGCTTTAAATCGTTAATAATAGCACTCCTAATAATAGTCGGTAAATGACGAACGGTAGTAGTCCAATCCTTTCAACTAATCGGATAAAGAAAACAATCGTTGCGTAGGCAGTAATTGCCGAAATTATAAATCCTAACAACAGTAACGACCAGTCAACGTTGTCCACTTGATTAACTAAATCAAATGTCATTACTATCATGGCCATTGCAATCACAGGAATTGACAATAAAAAGGAAAACTTAACTGATAAAGACCTGGACAATCCAATTAAAAGTGCCGCAGTAATGGTAATGCCAGAACGAGATGTACCAGGTATCAAGGCCAAAGCCTGAAAACATCCGATAATTAAAATGTCAGAACCTCTGATTAATTCACGACTGCGACCAAGAAAACGATTTAACCAGTCAGAGAAACCCAATAAGAGGCCGAAAAAAAGCGTCGCAAATGCTATTATTTCGATTGATCTTAAGTTTAGCTCAATACTGTCTTTAAAGAAAATTCCAGCTAGTCCTACCGGAATTGTTCCCAACAAAACACCCCAAGCAAGCAACGCCTCTCCTTCCATTTTTTTTGTGTGAATTGAACTGATGAAGTCTTGACTCATCAGAATCAAACTATTGCGATAGTAGTAGATAATTGCGCACAGAGTTCCAAAATGAAGGACAACATCAAAAGCTAATCCCTGTTCAGGCCAAGCGAATAATTTTGGCAACAATACTAGGTGTGCTGAAGACGATATTGGCAAAAACTCAGTCAAACCCTGAATCAGTGATAGGGTGATTGTTTGAATAATATCCATAGTTAATTATTTAAAGCTTGTTTAAAAGATTTTGTTCTCTAAAACCAACTAATTTTACTGTTTGTTTTTTTGACAATGCTAACACTTTGAAAGTTTCACCCATCGCACTTGGTAAGACTAATTGTTTGATTTCTTGAGCGAGTACATTGCGTTTTTCATCATCTTCCTCTTGAAGCAGGAAATTCTCGATACCCAGAGATATCAAGAACATCGATTGAGTGCAATAGCCCGAAAGCTCAAATCCAACTTCCACAGCACGCTCAGCGATATCTGAAAAATTAACCGAAGTCGTAATATCTTGTTTACCGATTTTGGTAAAGGGGTTGTCACTGGACTTGTGTTTATAATGACATCGCAAAGTCCCTTCATTACGCTGAGGGTGGTGATATTCATTTCGATCCATGCCATAATCAATCAACAGTACGGTGCCTTTATTCATGGTGCTGTATAAAGAATCAATCCATGCCAGAGCTTGTAAGCTAACTTCTGTGGTGTACCCCTCATCACAAATAGTAGGTAATGTAGTTGAAGAGTTTGAGTAAGGCTCATCGAGTGTTTTCCATTGAAAAATTCCGTCAACAAAGTCAACACCTAACTCCACAAAACGACCACCAGAAAAGATTAATCTTTTTGCAGGTATCGCGTCAAGTACTTCATTCGCAATCACCACACCAGAAAAGCCACTTGGAAGCTTTGTTAGCCATTCGACGCGATCAATAAGTTCAGGTAACACTCTTAAAATGGTTTGTTTCTGTTGTTGCTTTAATTGACCGCTCAATTCCATAATATAGTATTTTTTTGGTAGAGATTTTAGTCGACTCAATTCAAATAAAACCTGTGTTGCTAAGACACCAGTGCCAGCCCCAAATTCTAATATATCATCACTACCATGAATAATTTGTGCGCATTGCTTGGCAACTGAATAGCCAAACAAATCAGAAGTTTCAGGAGCTGTAATAAAATCTCCTTGATGACCAAATATATTCGAACTGGAGCGATAATAACCTAGCTCAGGGTTATATAGAGCAAAATTCATAAATACATCAAAACCTATGGGCTTACCATTTTCATTAATTGATTGAGATATAATGTTTTCGAGTTTCATATGCAAAATTATTTTATACTCTGATTGCATCTGTTTCGCTACAATAGATTAAATTGACTTACCAGATTATTTTTATTTATTAATATATTTATGAAGACGGCATTAATTTCAGGTGGAGCAAAGCGAATTGGTGCTCAAATAGTCAGAACACTTCATGAAGATGGCTACAAAGTCATCATTCATTGTCACCAGTCAGAAGAGATCGCACAGGCGCTATGCCATGAACTTAACTCTATGAGAAATGATTCTGCTCAAGTAGTAATTACTGACCTTGGAGACAATAAAGCCATTAGAAAGTTAACCCAAACAATAAAATCATTAGATTTACTAGTTAACAATGCCTCGGTTTTCTACCCAACTTTGACAGAAAATAGCACAATTGAGGACTGGAATAATATAATCAATATTAACCTTAGAGCTCCTTTTTTTCTTGCTACAGGACTAAGTAAAATACTAGCAACCAGCCAAGGAAGTATTGTCAATATTATTGATATTCACTCCGACCGACCATTGAAAAAATTTTCCATCTATAATATTTCAAAAGCTGGCATGAAAATGCTCACAAAGACACTAGCTAATGAATTGGCACCCAATATCAGAGTTAACGGTATTTCTCCAGGTTCAATTCTCTGGCCTCAAGATGACTCCCAGCTATCCGAAAAAGAAAAAATGATAATTATCGATAGAATAGCTCTGAAGAAGCAAGGCTCACCAAATGACATTGCAGAAGCGGTGTTATTTTTAGCAGATGCCAAATATATTACGGGTCAGGTTATCAACATCGATGGTGGTCGTAGCCTTAATCAGTAAATAGGTAAATTAGACTATCTATGGTATAATTTCTGTGTCGAACATTTTTTTTCGACCAACAAGAATTTTTTACATACACCTTAATAGAAAAAATAATCGAATTAAGGTAATTTATTGGGCTTATTGACGCCACATACAGGACCCTATTTAGTAATTGATGAATCACTTTAATCAACCCTTTATTCCAATTCAATACACAAGTATTGAGGCTTTGTACGTACTCAATAGTCCAGATATTATAGGACTTTATCATGAATCATATTCTCATCAACGCCACTCACAAAGAAGAAATTCGAGTGGCCATAGTAAGGAGTCAGAAACTAACTGATTTAAATATTGAAACCAGCCTAAATCGGAAAACTAAAGGCAACATATATAAAGCACGAATCTCTCGGGTAGAGCAGTCTCTTGAGGCTGCATTCGTAGATTATGGAAAAGAAAAACACGGATTTCTTCCGTTCAAAGAGGTTTCAGATTTCTTTGCTCGTGGCATCAAACCCAAAGGCGAAAAACTAACAATCAGTGACATTCTCAAGGAAGGTCAAGAGATTATCGTTCAAGTTGAAAAGGAAGAGCGAGGTAACAAGGGCGCTGCTCTTAGTACCTACATCAACATGGCTGGTGCCTATATGATTCTTACCCCCAATAATCCAAAAAGTTCTGGAATCTCAAGACAGATTAATGCTACTGATCGACAAGATATAAAAAATCTTTTGCCAAAGTTGCAAATCCCAAAACATTCAGGACTTATAATTCGTACAGAAGGTGCAGGAAAAAGCCTTGAAGAATTACAATGGGAAGTTGACCATTTGACGAAACTTTGGAAGTCTATTAAAACGGCAACAAAGGATCGAGACGAACCTTTTTTAATTTATCAAGAGAGTGACATAACTGTAAGAGCCCTACGTGACTATCTTAGAGAAGATACCGATAGCGTCATAATTGACGACCTCGAAACCTATCAAAAGGCTCGAGACTTTGTTAGCTTTGTGATGCCACATTATCTAGATCGAATTAAGTATTTCGATATTACAGAACATTCTTTGTTTGCCCACATGAGTATCGAATCACAGGTCAAAAGTGTTTTTAAAAGAGAAGTGATACTTAAATCTGGAGCGACAATTGTGTTTGATGCAACAGAGGCATTAACAGCTATCGACATTAATTCTGCGCGGTCAACCAGAGGCACCAGTATTGAGGACACAGCCTTTAAAGCAAACAAAGATGCTGTAGAAGAAATTGCTATTCAATTACAGTTAAGAGATATTGGAGGTTTAATCGTTATTGACTTCATCGATATGGTCTCAGAAGAAAATAGAGCGTCTATCGTAAAAGCCATGGAAAAAGCAACAGCCAATGACCGTGCTCGCGTTCAAATTGGAACAATATCAAGATTTGGTCTTCTAGAGTTGTCACGGCAGCGATTAATGAGCTCAGTAGCAGAGTCAACAGGCAAAGCCTGTTCGCAATGCAATGGAAGTGGAACAACACCAACCATACCTACACTAGCGCTTCAGATTGTTCGTGAACTTGAAGACTCACTTAACTCCAATAAAACTAATGGTGATATTACAATCCAGTCAAGTGTTGAAGTGATCACTTATCTTCTTAATGAAAAAAGACAAAATATAATCGAAATGGAGGTTAAGCACGGTATTAAGGTAACCCTGCTACCTAATCAATATATGCATTTTCCAAACTTCAGCATAAATAAGCAAAAAGGTGACAAAAAATTACGCCAAAAAAGTTTCCAAAGTATATCAAAGCCTCAAATCAATCCAAACGAAATTAATTACCTTGAAAAGGAGGAATTACCAGTTATTTTAGCTAACCATCCTTCAACTAAAATACCTGAAAAGAAGATTTCATTTATGAGTAAGCTGTCTGATATGTTTACTATAGAAAAACAAGAAACACCTCAACAAAAATCTACCAGACCTCAAAATAGAAACCAGAATCGAAATAGAAACCAGAATCGAAATAGAAACCAGAATCGAAATAGAAACCAGAATCGAAATAGAAACCAGATTTCAGACGAAAAAAAGGATATTACTGGAAATCAAAAAAGTTCGGGGAGTCAAAACAGAAATCGAAATCAGAATAGAAATCTAAATCAAAAGATTGCTTCAAAAGATCAACAAAAATCGACTAAAAAGGCTGCTGACAAATCAACTGAAAAGGTTACTTAATAGGTCGATATATGAACAAATACGCTGTCATTGGCAATCCTATTCATCATAGCTTGTCACCGACTATCCATTCCCAATTTGCAAAGCAGACTGGGCTTTCAATTAGTTATGGAAAAATTCTAGCGCCGCTAGACGGATTTACTGTTACTGCCAAAAACTTTGTTACTTCTGGTGCCTTGGGATTCAATATCACCGCCCCATTTAAAGTTGAAGCATACGATCTTGTTAATGAATACACCTTAAATGCGAAGACCTCAGGTGCAGTCAATACGATTAAAGTGAAAAACGGCACTCTTTATGGTGAAAATACTGACGGAATAGGCCTTGTTAACGATCTCTGTAATAATTTACAACAATCAATCAAAGGAAAAGTCATTTTAATACTGGGGGCTGGTGGTGCGACTCAGGGCATCTTACTGCCTTTGTTAGAGTGTCAACCAAAGCGTATTTTGGTTGCAAACCGAACAAAAACAAAATCCTTACAATTGGCAAGCAATTATAATGAGTACGGTAAAGTTTGTGGATTTGGTTTGGATCAAATAAAAGACAAACCGGTAGATATTATAATTAATGCTACAAGTGCTTCTTTGGATGGCAAAATGCCTGAAATTCCACCAGGTGTTGTTTCTGGTTCACTATGTTATGATCTAATGTATGGAAAGCAAACTCCATTCATGCAGTGGGCAATGGAAAACTCTGCTTTGGAAGTGACTGATGGTCTTGGTATGTTGGTCGAACAAGCTGCAAGCGCTTTTTCTTTTTGGCATGGCATAACCCCAGAGACAAAAGAAGTAATCAAATCCCTTAGGGAGACAATCGGCTAACACTCCAACCAGTCCCTGAACGATGATAAATGAAACGATCGTGCAGTCGACTCTCTCTGCCCTGCCAAAACTCAATACTCTCAGGTATTACACGATAACCTCCCCAAAAATCAGGCAAAGGCACCTCCCCTTTTGAAAATTTATTTTTCATTAACTCGAATTGACTGACTAAAAAACTTCTTGAGGTGATTGATACAGATTGCTGTGAAGCCCAAGCGCCGAGCTGTGAATCCTTTGGTCTTGAAGCAAAATACTTAATTGATTCAAGCGTTGTTACCTTTTCGACACTACCAACAATCTTTACTTGCCTCTCTAAGTCTAACCATGGAAACAAAAGCGCAGCCTGAGGTTTTACATCAATTTGTTGAGATTTTTTTGAACCATAGTTCGTAAAAAAAACAAAACCTCTGTCATCGAAATGTTTGAGAAGTACTGTGCGAATACCAATCTCTTTATGATTAGCAGTAGCTAAACTCATCGCACTTGGCTCAACAATGCCCAACTCAACTGCCTGAGTGAACCACAACGAAAACTGATTAAATGGATTATTATCAAGCTCAGACCTGTTAAGTCCATTTTGTCGAAACTCCTTTCTGAGATTAGTTAAATTGACTGTCATAATATCTAAAATTAAAAAGGTATCAGGTTACTTTTTTTTGATTCTGTCAGGTGCTGGGTAATCAAAGACTTGACTGGAGGAAAGCGGTTTGCAAACTTAAGCACTAACTTTCTAACCTGCTTAATTGAAGCATCATCGTTAGTAAACAATGAAACAATTCCATTAGTACCAAAGTACATTAACCTAGATAGGTTAATTTGTTTTCTTTCAAACTCTTTTAGTACTACGTTTGCACCAATATCTTGTCCGTTATTAAGAGCTCTACTAATGGATAACGATAGTAGATCTTGGCCCCTCAAACCTAAATTGAAACCATGCGCGGTTACCGGGTGCATACCCACAGCAGCATCGCCAATTAGGGCAAACCTTGTTGAAATAAATTTCTGAGCATAGACGCCAACTAGAGGATATGAATAGCGATCTCCTATTTGCTTCATTTGGCCCAATTTGCCACCAAAACCATCGCTAGCCATCTCGTTAAATTTTTCCTCATCAAGGTCTAAGATTTCATCTGACCTATCAGTTGGAACTGTTAATACAACAGATGACAACTTACCATTAAGTGGCAAAAGTGCTAACGTGTGTCCGTAATTAAAGCACTCTAAGGCGATATGATTGTGAGCCTTTTCATGAGACATTCTTGTTGTTATCATTACCTTGGAGAAATCTTTCATAATCGAAGGTATTCCCATCTTTCTCCTAATCTCGGAAAAACGACTATCTGCTGCAACAACCAATTTAGATTTAATGGTTCTGCCATTAGATAGTGAAACTTCTGCGCCCTTATTAGAGGTACTAACTCCATCGACAATTATTTCATTCAAAATCGTTACATTTTCTGCTTGCGAGACTCTTTCAAATAATGCTGCTCTAATCAAATGGTTTGGCACTAAATAACCCAAAGCCTCAATTGCGGATTTTTTAGCGTCGAAGTTCAACAAAGAATCAGAATCTCCGTCAAATACTTTTGCCTCTTTTAGCGGACTGACTTTAGCTTCATCAATAAGTGCCCAGACGCCAAGTTTTACTAATATTTTACGGGAATGATGAGTGAGCGCTATTTCGCGACCATCTGGCTTTGGTTTTGAAACCGATTTAAGTGGTGACTTTTCAACAAGAAGAACATTCAAGCTCAAACCAGCCATGGAGCAGGCAAAGCTTAGGCCGGCAGGCCCTCCCCCTATAACAACGATATCGTAATCCATCTCACTGCTGCCTTAATTTGATGAGGGTTCATTTTAGCACCCTTTAAAAAATATATATTGATCCAATAAAGAGCAGTCTTACTGGCTCATTCCTTTCGATTCTTCAATCCGCTTTAACCAATACTCACTTTTTTCTATATTTTTTACTGTACCTATTCCTTCTTTATACATTTCAGCAATCTTGATTTGTGACTCTACGCTGTCCTTCCTTGCAGCAATAAGATAATACTCATAAGCCTTCTCAAGGTTCTTAGTCACACCCTTGCCATTCTCGTACATCTCGGCTAAATTATGCTGTGCAAAAAGATAGTTCTGATCAGCAGATAAACTAATCCAGCTGAAAGCTTTATCCAAATCCAAAGGTACTCCGATACCTAGATAATACATAGCACCCAGATAGTATTGAGCTTTTGGGTGTGATTGATTGGCAGCCTTGTTTAAATATTCAAGTCCTTTTTCGTCATTTTGTTCAACTCCTATACCGACAATATACATTATGCCAATAGCGGTCAATGCATCTAAATCGCCAGTTTTTGCCGCATGTTCAAACGCCAGTAGCGCTTTTTCATAGTCCTTTTCAACACCGTCACCATAAAAATAAGCTCGCCCTCTTTCGTAAAGACTGCTATCAGCATTAACAGGAAACAAAATGCCAAATAAAAGGGTTATTATTAATAAATATTTCATAGGATGAAATTGTATACCAAATACTATATGACTGTCACCCTTAGATTGAACTTTGTATAAAACGATTAAGGTTATTTAAACAAAAAATGAACGGCTATTACGTTCAATAATATGCAATATATTTACACACCATTTCTAGGTATAAACTCTAATACTGTTGCATTGATACAATACCTCGGCATTCCGTCAGGTCCATCATTGAAAACGTGACCTAAATGAATATCAGAGCTAACAGACCTTATCTCGGTCCGAACCATACCAAAACTAAGGTCTAGCTTCTCATAAACCTCATTATCCAAAGGTTTAGTAAAGGATAGCCAGCCTGATTTAGATTTAAATCGATCTGCAGTATCAAACAGTGGTCTTCCTGAAAGTTTGTCTACGAATATACCTTCAGGGGTATCTTTAAACATCTCATATTGTTTACAAAATTGTCTGTCTGTTCCATCATTAAAGGCAACATTAAAAGCCTCGGAATCCTTACCCAATTTGAATTCTCCCAAAGCCTGGTAAAACTCCTCAGAAGACATAATTCCTTGGTGCGCCCAGACCTCTTTCCCGTCAACGATAAAAAATATAGTTGGGGTTGCCCAGGTCTCTGTGTTCAATTCAAATCCTTTCAAAGCGGATGCGGGGGAAGACCTTAATGGAATGGTGCCTTGATATTTTGAAGTAACTTTTTTTTCAAATTCTAAGCAAAACAGACAGGTCCCTTCTACCTCAGGTCCAATCACAATTATCTCTTTACTTCCAAGGGGAATTACGTCATTTTTAGCAATTTTAGACGACGACTGGTTCAAAAAACTCACGCCTGTAGAGTGATCAGGACAGTAACCGTTTGGGTTTTTTGATAAATAGTTTTGATGATAGCTCTCTGCTGGCCAAAACTTTTCTAACGCAGCCATCTCGGTTACAATTTGCCCATACCCTTGATCTGTCAATAGTGCCTGAAATTCTTCTTTAGTTCTATAAGCTATTTCTTTTTGTTCTGGAGTTGTCCAATAAATTGCAGAGCGATAATTGTTTCCTACATCATTTCCTTGTCTGTTGAACTGAGTAGGATCATGAATCTCCCAAAAGTTTTTGATTAAAGATTCAGTTGAAACCTGACTTGAGTCATAAACAACCCTGACTGTCTCAGTATGATTAACCAACCCATTGTCATTTTTTGCTTTCTCTTCAGCCGAAAGACCAATATTATTTAAAATATCTAGAAAGGTCCCGGTTTGAGGAATGCGATTGTTGAGAACGTCCTCATAGCTAGGGTTTTCATAGTTGCCTCCCGAGTAACCTGAAACAACATCAATGACACCGTCAATGTTTTCAAAGTTCTTTTCAACACCCCAAAAACAACCTGCCGAAAAAAAAATTTCTAATATCACTGTCTTTGTCTATTAAATAAAATATATTTTAGCTATTTATTGGCAAGTCCTCAATGAATCTTAAGGAAACAGTTCGAGAGCTAGCTCAGGCAAAGCAAATGATAGAAAGGCGATTACCTCATCTGTGCTGATTGTTCTGGGACTCTTGGGAAATTCAAAATGAAGGGCTGGTTTAATTTTACTGAGAGAGCCTTGCGCCTTAGAAGAAGTTGCGTGGTAATAAATATAGTCGATATTCTCTATAGCAATTGATTGGGTTAATTTGGTTGAGGATAAGGCATTTTGAAGTATTAATTTAATACGCCTCGCTTGGTCGTTATTGATACCGACTGTCGCAATTTCGATTCTATTTTTACTCTTATTTCGACTATTTCCATGGATCTCAACATAGAGCTTAGGTGCTTTGTTTATCATATATATTTGGCTTAAATACTCATCGTATACGTACAAAGCTCGCTCTGTTCGAACTTCATTGTTGCTTGAAACACCATATTTTTCTGTAGGCCTGGTGACATTCAGAGGGTGACTCTTAGAGCGAAAATTTTGAGCAATGAGACAATTCCATAAGATATTGTCACAAACTTCACGAACAATTACCTCTGTCATTAAATCATATCCCCCATGAGGGGCTGTAATTATGTAATGTGAATTGTTATCTTGACTACTAAACTGCCCAAGAGATAGGGCCTCTTCGCGTGCAGCAACAAGATTGTTAGAATCCGCACCAACCTCTACAATAAAAAAGAGAGACCAAAGAGTGACAATCAGCAGTACTATAAAGCGAGATTGCCTTGAGCGAGGCGGAGCCACTATTAACATTTTAATAAATCCCAAGAAAATTTGCTACATTAACCAAATATACACAAATATGGGTATTTTTTCGGTATTCGTAACATTATTTTATTTTTTTCCAAAATAACAAAAACCCCTATATAAAGGGGTTTGGAGTTGGTAGTCGCGGTCAGATTTGAACTGACGACCTCCACCTTGTCGAGGTGGACGAAGGCCTTCTACGTAAGGTTTTTCGGCTGCATGTGCTGCACTTGTTCCCCAAAATTCGTTAATTCGTTTCTTAAGGGTATATACTAATTTCAAATTAATACAGAAATTATTTGTGAAAAAACTACTCTTAATCATATTAATATCTTTTAGCTTCATAGGTTCGAGCTATGCTGATAGTGATAGTTGTATAAATGCATATGACAATGAAGTTTATGAAAATATTCTAATAGAATGCACAGCTTCTGCTAATGAGGGTGATATGGTCTCACAAAATGTTCTGGGATGGGCATATCTTAATGGTCTGGGAGTTACGAAAGATTATTCAATAGCCTTTAGCTGGATTAGCAAATCAGCCGAGCAAGGAAATACTTGGGCTCTTGGTCAGCTAGGGTTAATGTATCAAAATGGCTACGGGGTTTCTCAGGACCATAACCAAGCTCTTACTTTGCTTACAAATGCTGGAAAAGACTGGGAAAAAGAGTTAGAGGCATTAGAAATACTTATTAAGGAAGAAGCTGAAGCTGAAGCAAAGAAAAAAGCAGAAGAAGCTGCTAAAGCGGAGATATATCAGGCCATAGGTAAGATTGAAAATTTAAAAACAATACCTGCTAATCGAATAGGAAAGTGGTATGGATCTTACGATGAAAGTGAAACTGAAACTTGTTCTGGTTCCGATGCATATGAAATCATAGTTCTGCATGATCAAGTTATGTCAAGGGTTTTGGATGAGTATTCTATTATAGATAGTTACGGCTACAGTAATTATTATGTTGATTTTCCGGATAGCACCCTCCAATTTTTCCCAAATAATATTATTCAAATTTACGATGATCAATCAAGAATTGATGATCTTTATTTTGAAAAATCAATGTTCCCAGAGCTCGAGTCAAATCCTCGCTATTCAAATTTAAAACTCTTTCAATGTAATAATTTAAATAATCAGATTGATTTCATTTTATTGGAAAGTGATGCAATTAAATTTGATAAGTTAATCTACTCTGCCAAAAATAAATGCCAAAACAACAAACCCATTGATTGCTTGAGAGAATTTGTAGATTTCGCTGATGTATCAAACAATAATAAATTATCACGTGCCGAGTTAACAAGATTTGCAAAATTTGTTGTTAAATGGCTAACTTTAAGGGGTGAACTCCAATTAAATGAACGTATGGGTGCTACTGCTGCCACTATGATTATTGCGCCTGCTCTAGCAGAGTTTATTCTAATGAACTATGACTATGACAATGACGAACATATCGATATTAAGGAAATGACATTTGATATCGCGAATATTAGCAGTAATTCAGAGCTTAGTAATAAAATAATTAGAGGGTATATCGAAGCCTTGGATCTATTCTCTGAATCTAAAATAAATGCCTCAAGAATGTTAGACGATTTATTTTAGATAAAAATGGTAGTCGCGGTCAGATTTGAACTGACGACTTCCACCTTGTCGAGGTGACACTCTAACCAGCTGAGTTACGCGACTACGAAGCGACTTATTATACTGCCTCGAAAACCGAACGGATAATTTTTTGTATATCGCTAGCAGCTTGATAACGGTTTTCAGCGTTTTTGATTGGTCTGCCAACAACAATATAGTCAGAACCGCTCTTAAATGCTGTTGCGACATCAACTACACGCTTTTGGTCGTCGTCATTTGCAACCGGGCGAATGCCGGGAGTCACGGCAATTAACTTATTGTCTACATATTTTCGAATGTAGGGCACTTCTAGACCTGATGAAACAATACCATCACAGCCGGCTTCAAACGCTCGTCTGGCACGTGAAATGACTAGATCCTGAACATCACAATCGAATCCCAGGTCATCCAAATCACCTCGATCCAAGCTCGTAAGCGCAGTTACTGCTAGTATTTTTAAATCATTCTTGTTTTCAGCGGCCTTTTCCATTAAAGCCTGGTTGCCATGAATGGTTGCAAACGTGGCACCATAGTCGCTCAGTCTTGCAATCGTTCGACCGACTGTTTCAGGAACATCAAAAAACTTTAAATCAACAAAAACTTTTTTGTCTCTTTCTATCAACCAATCTAACAGTTCAAAGTAGCCGCCTGTCATCAACATTTCCATGCCGATTTTATAAAAATTTACACTGTCATCGAGTTCAGTGACGATGTCTTTAGCTTGATCAATCTCTGGAACATCTAGAGCAAAAATCAACCTATCTTCTACATTAATATCTTTCATAAAAGCCTCATTAAAACTCTATAAATTACAAACTTAATTAGCTATGTAGACCTAGATTAAAAAAATTATACTTTGATTTCAAAGACGTTAGCAGTCAACAACACAATAAGTTGCCTGAGGTTTTACTTATGAAATACACCTTAACGGCTTACAGTGGTTAAAAAGTCAACTATTAGTCAAGCAAGTCAACGGAAACCTTGACTTTGATGACATCGTCATAAGGTCTTTTTTTGCTTTTTAATGCTAAATCACGACCTTCATAATCGATATGCACTAAGTAATGACTCAGCTTCTTCACGAAGCTCGTTTTAACCTTTGTTTCACAAACCTCCTGGCTGACCACAACTTGGCCAGTTGAGTTTGCTTTCTCTGCATCATTTGCCATGGAAGCGCCTAAAACAATACCGGCAAGGGTCATGACATCTTTGCCAGTATCACTACTGTCCTCAGCAAGTTTGTTACCAATCGCGCCACCGAGTATTGCACCAATAATTTCATTGGTTGCACTGCCGTCACCTGCGTTCTGCAAGGTCTCTTGTATGTAACATTCCCGATAAGGCTCTTCAGTCCTGTATTGCTTGTAAACTTTCTCTACAGCAGTTACAGTTGCATAGTCGGTGTAGCTTCCAGCAATCACCAGTTGCGTCCCTACAAGTAATGAAACCAGTACCAAACTTTTCACAATGATTTTCATAATCACTCCACTGTCTTTTAACCCCTATAATGTAAATTATATACCTATAAGAAAATAATTCCTTGAATTAATAGTAATAACTGACAATAATAGTAGACCTGCCTTGGTAGCTCAGCCGGATAGAGCACTCGCCTCCTAAGCGAGGGGTCGTGAGTTCAAATCTCGCCCAGGGCACCACTTAATCTGTAGAGGCTTTAGGTTGAAAGTTCGGTATACTTTTTTGTTCGTTTCCTTGAGACTAATAAATAATCCATGAAGATAATCAAAAAAAAATTAGTTATATTTTTGTTCATAATTACTTTACAGGTCTGCTTTAACAGCGTTAGTGCTGAAGAGGAGCTATATACGGTGAGTGGCTTTGTCACTGGCTGTTCATCAAAAAATTCAATCCATGTCATCTTATATAACGAGGCTTCCTTTAAAGATATGACCGCTATTGAAGAAATTATTTACGAACCGACTGGAAGTGAAGAGTGCAAGGTACCCTTTACCTTAAATACACCAAAAGGCTCTTATACCATTGCCGCCTTCGAAGACGAAAACAACAACAAAAAACTAGATTTTTTCTTTTTTATTCCAAAGGAACCATCCGGATTTTTTCGAAAATTTAGTGGAATGAGTGCGCCAAAATTTGAGAAATTAAAGTTCGACGTTGATAGTGATTTTGTCGGCGCTGATGTTGACTTACAATAACTTCCGAACCCGTTTTATCTTCGCTATGGCGATTAATCTAATATTTTGTGATAAAAAAATTGTCACAGGTATAATATTGGCAGTCTAACTTAAGCTCAACTATAGTCGATGTCTGGCAATTCTTTTGGAAAATTATTTACTCTAACAACCGCTGGAGAAAGCCATGGCGAAGCCCTTATTGGGATCGTCGATGGTTGCCCGCCTGGAATGTCTTTGACAGAGAAAGACCTGCAGGATGACCTTGATTTGAGGAAACCAGGTAGTTCAAGGCACACCACTCAGAGACGGGAAACAGATGAAGTTAAGATTCTATCCGGCACTTTTGAGGGAGTAACGACGGGCACGCCGATAGCCCTTATCATTGAAAACGCTGACCAGCGCCCGAGAGACTATAGCAATATCGCCAACTCGTTTCGTCCAGGCCACGCAGACTACACCTATCAACAAAAATATGGACTTAGAGACTATCGAGGAGGAGGTCGTTCATCTGCCAGAGAGACCGCAATAAGGGTTGCAGCTGGAGGTATTGCAAAAAAATATCTCAAGGAAAAGCATGCTATCGAGATTCATGGATACCTTGCTCAACTCGGTCCGATTGCATTTGAGAATTTTGATTGGAAAGAGGTACACAACAATCCATTCTTTTGTCCTGACGCCAGCAAGGTTAGTGAGCTAGAAGACTACGTAGACAAACTCAGAAAGTCTGGTGACTCCATTGGCGCGAGAATCAATGTTGTCGCTAGTAACATGATTACAGGACTTGGAGAACCGATCTTCGATCGTCTTGACGCCGAAATAGCTCATGCAATGATGAGTATTAATGCCGTCAAGGGTGTTGAAATTGGAGCAGGATTTGATGTCGTCAATCAGAAAGGCTCTGTTCATAGAGACCCGATAACGCCTGAAGGTTTCACCTCGAACAATTCTGGTGGAATCCTTGGAGGAATCAGCTCTGGACAAGACCTGCTGATCTCAATTGCACTCAAGCCTACCTCGAGTATCCGCCTAAGCACCCAGAGTATTGATAAAAAAGGCAAGGCAACTGAGATTAGTACGACAGGTCGACATGACCCTTGTGTTGGAATCAGAGCTACCCCGATAGCTGAAGCTATGCTGGCAATCACTTTGATGGATCATGCTTTACGTCACCGAGCACAAAACGCCGATGTAACGCCATCGACTCCCGCTGTACCCGCTGCAAAGTTGTAGTTCTTAAAAAATTACAATTCAGTAATCGCTTTATTTGCCTCTTGTGTCACCCCAAAGGATTTTGTGAAGCTGGACTTGAAGACGGACGTTGAGTTGTTTTTCTAGGATCCAGTCAGCTAAATCGACTGGTTTTAGACTTTCATAGACGGGTGAAAAAAGAACTTCAGAGTCAACGCTATAGTTCTGCAAAATATCACAGCACCATTCAAAGTCTTGCCTAGAAGAGATAACAAACTTCAACTGATCTTTTTCCCTCAATAGGGCAATATTGTCATACCTATTTTGCTTCTCTTCGGTTGATGAGGGTGTCTTGATATCCATTACTACTGAGACTTTATTATTGACTGGAGCTATATCAATACTACCACTAGTCTCAAGTGACACCTTGTAACCATTTTCAATAAGTCTATCCAACAATATAAGACAGTTACTTTGAGCCAAAGGTTCACCACCGGTGACACAAACATAGGAAGTATTGTACCGACCAATCTCATCCAGAATATTTTCAATCGTTAACGGGTTATTGCCCTTGAACGCATAGGTTGTGTCACAGTAATTACAACGGAGCGGACAACCCGTCAAACGCACAAATACTGTCGGAATTCCAACCTCTTTTGCCTCTCCCTGAAGAGAATAAAAGATTTCCGTAATGTTTAAGGTGGTGCTATTTAAATTGTCCATCTTTTAAGTATTTAATTTGGTTTCGAACATCTGCAGCCTGTTCGAATTTCAAGTCCTCGGCAAACTCATACATCTCCTTTTCTAGGCGCTTTAATTCCTTGGCGAGCTGTACAGGCGATAAGCGAACCTGAATCATCTCTGGTCCCATTTCTTCTATTTCAGAGACTGACAGGTCGGTATCCAGAATATCAACGATTGGCTTCACGACGCCTTTGGGTATTATCCCGTATTTTTTGTTAAAAGCCTTCTGCTTATTTCTTCTTCTGGTTGTTTCGTCTATTGCTCTTTGCATCGAGTTGGTAACTCGGTCTGCATACAAAATGACGCTGCCATTGATATGTCTTGAGGCACGCCCCATGGTCTGAATGAGTGACCGCTCTGAACGCAGAAACCCTTCCTTGTCGGCATCTAGTATTGAAACCAAAGAGACTTCAGGTATATCCAAACCCTCACGAAGTAAATTAATACCCACCAATACATCAAACACACCGAGACGTAAATCACGAATAATCTCTACCCTCTCAACTGTGTCAATATCTGAATGGAGATACCTCACCTTGACGTTGTGTTCGTGCAAGTAGTCACTTAACTGTTCAGACATTCGTTTAGTGAGTGTGGTTACAAGCACTCTCTCTTTGATAGCAACTCTTTTATGGATCTCTGATAACAGGTCATCGACCTGGGTTTCAGCCGGACGGATATCGATACTTGGATCCAACAGACCGGTTGGCCTTACAACCTGTTCGGCAATCACAGAGGAAACTTCCATTTCATAGTTAGCAGGTGTCGCAGAGACCATGATGCACTGACCCACTCTTTCAGAAAATTCATCGAACTTGAGGGGTCTGTTGTCTAGCGCTGAAGGAAGTCGAAAACCAAAATCAACAAGCGTCGTTTTACGGGACCTGTCGCCATTATACATTCCCCCTATTTGGCTAACAGTGACGTGAGACTCATCCAAAATAACGAGTGCATCTTCTGGTAAATAATCAAGCAGTGTTGGCGGCGGCTCTCCTGGCTTGCGACCAGACAAATAGCGCGAATAGTTCTCAATACCAGAGCAGTAGCCCAACTCTCTCATCATTTCCATATCGAGCACTACTCTTTGGGAAAGGCGCTGATCCTCCACTAATTTGTTTTGAGAAATCAATTCCTTCTTGCGCTCAGCGAGCTCTACTTTGATATCATCAAGAATATTTAGAACTGTTGACTGAGGTGTCACGTAATGTGTCTTCGGGTAAACCGTAATTCTATGGAGCGACTTCAACTTTTCACCGGTGAGTGGATCGAACCATGACAGGTTTTCAACCTCGTCATCGAACATCTCCACCCGTATCGCCCTCTCCTCGGAGTCGGCCGGGAAGATATCGATAACCTCTCCCTTAACCCTAAAGTGGCCACGTATTAGGGTAACGTCGTTACGAGTGTATTGCATTTTAGAGAGCGTCGATAGAATTTCCCTTTGTTTTGTGACCTCACCAACAGTCAAATGCAGCAACATCTTCATGTAACTATCAGGGTCGCCCAAACCGTAGATAGCAGAAACGCTAGCAATGATGATGACATCTTTGCGCTCTAGAAGTGCCTTTGTAGCAGAGAGCCTCATCTGCTCTATCTGTTCATTGATTGAAGCGTCCTTCTCGATATAGGTGTCTGAAGCAGGAACATAAGCCTCTGGCTGGTAATAGTCATAATAAGAGACAAAATATTCAACCGCGTTTTTAGGAAAGAACTCTTTCATCTCGCTATAGAGTTGAGCCGCCAATGTTTTATTGGGAGCCATAATTAGACTTGGTTTTTGACTCTTCTCTATGACATTGGCAAGGGTAAAAGTTTTACCAGAACCGGTGACACCTATCAGTGTTTGATATTTGGCACCTGAATTGATTCCGTCCAGTAATTTTTTGATCGCTTTTGGTTGATCACCCTTGGGTGAAAATGCTGACTTTAGCTGAAATTTTCTAGCCATTATTGGCAATTTTTCATTAACATAAGCACTTAATTTTAAACTATTTAAATGACCCAGTAAATGTCAACTATTCTTTCAAATCGAGTACAAAAAATCAAACCATCAGCGACCTTGGCTGTGAGCGACAAAGCCAAGCAGTTAAAGGCCCAAGGAGTGCAAATTGTTTCTATGGGCTCTGGTGAACCGGACTTTGATACACCGGTCAATATTCAAAAAGCCGCCGCCCAGGCTATTGGCGATGGTGAAACTCGTTACACCGCGGTCGATGGTACACCGAAACTCAAAAAAGCCATCTGTGAGAAATTTAAAAGGGAAAACGGTCTCGATTACTCTGTCAACGAGGTGATGGTCTCGTCTGGAGGCAAGCAGGTTTTTTATAATCTCTGTCAGGCCATCCTCAGTAAGGGTGATGAAGTGATCATTCCTGCTCCTTACTGGGTATCCTACCCCGATATAGCTATCCTTGCAGATGCAACACCTGTTTTCATTGAGACTGGTCTAGAGCAGGAATTCAAGATAACGGCTGAGCAACTCGAATCAAGTATTAATGCCAATACCAAACTCTTTGTTCTCAATAGCCCCTCAAACCCGACAGGTGCCGTATACACGAAATCTGAAATAGAGTCCCTCGGCAAGGTCCTAGAGAGGCACCCACACGTCCATGTGATTAGTGACGATATCTATGAGCATATTCGTTGGGAAGATGACGCATTTGTTAACATTGCGATGGCGTGCCCAAACCTGAAAGACAGAACAATCATCCTCAACGGAGTCTCAAAGGCCTACGCGATGACAGGCTGGAGGATTGGTTATGCCGCTGGTCCGGAAGAAATCATTAAGGCAATGAAAAAGATTCAGGGACAGTCTACATCGAATCCGAGCTCAATCTCACAGGCCGCCGCCCTTGAGGCGATCAGCGGTGATCAATCATTTATCAACATGATGGTTGAGGCCTTTGAGAGGCGACACAATTTTCTTGTCGATAGTCTTAATTCCATCGATGGCATAGAATGCCCACAATCTCGCGGCGCCTTCTATTCATTCCCAAGAGTGCAAGGTCTGATTGATCGACTCGGACTCAAGGATGATGTTGAATTTTCGACTTATTGTCTTGATAAAATCAGCTTAGCTTTGGTTCCTGGTTCTGCTTTTGGTGCGCCTGGATATGTGCGACTCTCTTTTGCAACCAGCATGGACAACTTAAAATTAGCAATAGAGCGTTTATCTAACATTTAGATCGTGCTTTTTTTCTTGACATGATAATTTTCATAAGATAACCTCTCTCTCATTAAACAGGAGAAAAAATAATGTTAGACAAAAGAAAATTTTATATTAACGGTCAATGGGTCGACCCTTCAACTCAAAACGACCTTGATGTCATTAACCCATCAAATGAGACAGCCTGTGCAGTCATCTCTCTGGGCTCTCAAGCTGACACTGACGCTGCAGTTGCTGCTGCAAGAGCGGCTCTTCCTGCTTGGTCTATTTCAACGAAAGCCGACAGAATTGCACTCTTAGAGAGGCTCTACGATATCTATGAAAGAAGAATGGACGATATGGCAGAGGCTATTTCTATGGAAATGGGTGCGCCGATTGATTTCTCGAAAGCGTCACAAGCAACCTCTGGTACAAGCGCCATTGAAGAATTTACTAGGCAACTTAAAAAGTTCGAGTTTGAAGAGCCCCTTGAGGGCTCAGACGATCAACTGCTATATGAACCAAAAGGAGTTTGTGCACTTATTACACCCTGGAACTGGCCAATCAGTCAGGTAGCACTTAAAGTTATTCCTGCAATTGCAGCTGGCTGCACCATGGTCTTAAAGCCTTCTGAGCTAGCTCCCCTGGATTCAATGATTTTTGCTGAAATGCTCGATGAGGCCGGATGTCCTGCTGGTGTATTTAACTTGGTCAATGGTGATGGAGTAGGAGTTGGAAGTCAGCTTACCTCCCACCCAGACATCGACATGATCTCTTTCACTGGATCAACCAGAGCTGGATCTCTCATCTCTCATAACGCAGCGGATGACTTCAAGAGGGTTGCATTAGAGCTGGGCGGCAAAGGTGCCAACATTATCTTTGCAGATGCGGACGACAATGCGGTTAAAAGAGGTGTTAGGCATTGCTTTAACAATACCGGACAGTCCTGCAATGCACCGACAAGAATGCTCGTAGAGCGATCTGTCTATGACCAAGCGGTTGAAATAGCTAAAGAGACCGCAAACTCTACAAATGTCGATGTCGCTTCAAAGCAAGGCAAACATCTTGGACCTGTCGTCTCAAAAGTCCAGTTCGACAAGATTCAAAACCTAATACAGGTTGGTATCGATGAGGACGCAAAACTTGTTGTTGGTGGCACTGGAAAACCAGAAGGCTTAGAAACGGGGTATTTTGTCAAGCCTACTATTTTTGCCGATGTCAACAATCAAATGACAATCGCTCGGACTGAGATCTTTGGTCCTGTCCTATCAATCATTCCCTTTGATACCGAAGAAGAAGCCATCGAAATTGCCAATGACACGCCATACGGTTTGACAAACTACATTCAAACCCAGGACCCTGAAAAAGCGAAACGTGTCTCTAAAAAGCTACTTTCGGGAATTGTTGAGGTTAATGGAAAAGGCACGGCAAGCGGTGCACCGTTTGGAGGCTATAAGCACTCTGGAATTGGTCGCGAGAGTGGCGAATTAGGGCTAAAAGAGTTCATTGAAGTGAAGGTGGTTTCTGACTGGAGTTGATTTCTACTCTATACGTGCTGGATGGGCATAAAAAAAATTGCCGTTGGCGGGATTAGCACTGAGTGTAGTACCTATTCGCCGCTATATCAAAATGAAAATGACTTTGTAAGCCTGCAAGGTCAGACCCTGCTTGATCTAATTGGTTTTCCGTTTGATGATTACGGTATCGAAACTTACCCCGTTTTCTTTAATAGATCGATTCCTGGCGGTCCTATAGAGAGTCAGTATTTTAGACAGACCAAGGATAAATTTATAGCCGAAATTGAGTCTCTGGGAACACTAGACGGGGTTCTGCTTATTATGCATGGCGCCATCTTTGTTGATGGCATAGATGACCCAGAAGGAGAATGGATTGAAGCCGTTCGTTGTGTTGTCGGAGAAGATTGTATTATCTCTGTTAGTTTTGATCTTCACGGCCAAATGACAGACAAAATCGTTAACAACATTGACGCCTTTGCAGCCTATAGAACCGCACCCCACATTGATGTAGAAGAAACTTACAAGAGAGCGTCAAAAATGCTCGCGGACGCGCTCACGAACAACGAACGCCCTACCGTGCTATGGGCACCGATCCCTTTGCTTGTTTCTGGGGAAATGTCTTCAACCTTTACTGAGCCCTGCCAATCGATTTACAAAAATCTTGAATTGTTGGATCAAAGACAGGGCATCATAGACAGTAATCTGATGGTTGGCTATGTCTGGGCAGATACCCAAAGATCAACGGCCTCTGCTGTAGTGACTTGCTCCAACAAAAATACAGGTGCGGAAGTTTGTAAAATCATTGCCAGTCATTACTGGGACTCTCGCCAACAGTTAAAGTTTGACATGCGATCAGGAGACATCAGTTCTGCAATTAATTCGATACCAAAAAACTTCTCTATCATCGCCGATAGTGGTGACAATCCCACAGCTGGAGGTGTGGGCGACAGGGCTGACGTGTTGGAAGCGGCACTGAGAGAGAGAATTGAGCATGTGCTATTCGCCGGAATTGCCTCGGAGTCAGCCTACAATGAACTCCAAAGAGGAAATGAGTTCAATATTGGTGGTAGCTTTGGTGGTGGCGGGCCAAATTTAGAATTAAATGCCGATGAGGTCTACTTTGAAGAGCAATGTGCGATTGTTAAAGTGAAAAACATAACAATCATAATTTCTAAAAGAAGAAGACCTTTTCATTATCTAACCGACTTTAATAATTTGCGCTTAAAGCTTCAGGATTATCGACTTCTAGTGGTTAAGTCTGGCTATTTGTCGCCTGACCTTCAAGGTTTGTCATGTCCTTCATTTATGGCACTTTCAAATGGCGCCGTGAACCAAGATTTAAAAAGTATCGAGAATCATCACAGAAAGAAACCGGCCTTTCCATTTCAGGAATTCAATGAATTTGTTCCAGAGGTCAGTGACGGATCAAATCTGCTCAGTTGATTGCTTCTAAAACACCGCTTATAAGTGACTGTTCGTTCCACTGATTCGGACCTGCCCCGACTCTAACAACTACCAAATCTTGGGAAGGAACTACGTAACACCTATTTGAGTTATAGCCTTCAAGGGCAAACATATCTTTGGGCAGTCCTGGCCAATGAGTTCCATTGGTGTTAACCCAAAAAGTGTATCCATATTCTGGATTCAATTGCTGAGAGGATTTTGTTGCAATCTCAACCCACCAACCTGGAATCACTTCTTTACCGTTCCATAACCCCTGATGCATCATTAAATAACCGAACCTAGCCAACTCTCTCGCCGAAATGTGAAGTCCTATGTGAGCGCATGTATGGGGACCTATAAACTGCCCTCCACCTAACACGTCCCAGCTTGCATTTTCGATGCCAATCTCCTCAAAGACTTTTTCTTGCATGTATTCATGAATCTCTTGCCCCATAATGGAATGAAACAGTATCGATAAATGAGCCATCGCTGGGTCGCTATAGTTCCATAACTTTCCAGGCTCGGCCACCAAGCTGTCAGTTTTTCTGCCGTAGCGGTTATCACAATGACCGAGCGCGTTCTCGAACGGACCACAGTCAATGTCGGTGGGTACACCAAAGACGAGATCACTTTCTCCAGCGATCCCCGACGTCATAGTCAGCAAATGACCGATGGTTATTCTTTCTCTAAGCTTCTCTGTCACTTTGTACTTATCAGGCAGAAAGGAATACGCGGAACTATCCAAGCCAATCTTTAAATTGTTAGGCAGTGCACCCTTGCGAGCCTCTTCCAGCAGCAAACCCCAGGCTGTTCCTGTAAATGACTTGGTACAGGACCAGACATCAAAACGACTGCCAGGCAAGGTCATGAAACTGTAGTGCTCCTTGATAAGGTAGCCCTTACGGATAACAACAATTCCAGAGGCGTGTGCATCAAAGAATAATCTGTATCTCTGGATGAGAGCGTCGAGCTTGCCTAAACTCACGTTTGTGAGACTCTTTATCTCGCTCTTGTCCTTCAAAAAGCGCCAACCGCCTTGGGACTCTGGTTGAGGGTAATAGTTGTCGTTATCGCGCGATGTAATTTTCATAGAATAATTGTACAAGAATCTACTTTTATTGCCAATAAAAGAAATTTAGTTTAATATTTTAGTTTTGTGGTAAAACTTCAATCAACGATGAATAATAATAATCACTGATAAATAAGAGGGTCGAGACTGACCCTCTTTTACATCCACTAACGAAAACCCCTCTCATGAGCATTAATCAAATTTTATTAGCACTCATTGTTCCAATCACTTGGGGGTTTGGCTATGCCCTAACAAAGATCGGTATGGACCAGTTCACACCCCTGCTGCTTATGTCCCTCCGTTTTGGTATCGCAGGCCTGGTGCTGGTATGGTTTACCAAGCCGCCATGGAAGTATATGCGAGAGCTTTTTATCATCGCCTTTATAGGTTCGACGATCCAGTATGGATTCACCTACTATGGATTGAAAGGTATCGACGTGTCGACAGCTTCTATTTTGGTGCAACTAGAGGGCCCTATTTTGGCGCTCCTCAGCACTCTCATCCTCAAAGAGAGACTTGGGTGGCCTCGAGCCCTAGGAATGGGGCTAGCTTTTACCGGTGTTATCGTTATCGCTGGTGAACCGAGACTGAACGATAGTTTGGATAGTGTCGCCTTAGTGATAACAGGTGCAGTTTTCTGGGCGATAGCACAAATCATGATCAGTCGTCTTAAGTCACTCTCGGGCATCACTATACTGGCCTGGGTTGCTATTATTGCTACCCCACAAATGCTACTCATCTCGCTACTTATTGAAGAGGGTCAATGGGAGTCCATCAAGAGTGCCGACCTTGTGGATTGGTCGATAGTCTTTTACTTGTCCTTTATCATGACTGTTATTGGCTATAGTGTTTGGTATCACTTGCTGCGGATCTGCGATGTTAGCAAGATATCACCTTTTCTGATGCTCCTACCCGTCACCTCAATCATAGCCGGCATGACACTTCTCGATGAGCAATTTACGCTAGCAATGGGAATCGGCGGGGTATTGGTAATGACTGGTGTTGCCAGCACCTTGATTAAATGGCGCGAGTCGACAAAACAACTCTAGTTGCCTAAAAACAGACAGCCTTATTTATAGAACGGGTCTATTGACACGAATTGTGAGGTAATTCTTCTGAACCATTTAGATAGTGCAATGCCTCTAAGTTGGCCTGAATTGATGCTGACTTGTTTTTGCTCTGAAATTTTTTTGTCTTCCATCAGTGCCTCATTCAGTGGTAGTTCGATCTGCTCATGGAACAGGTCCACTTCCATATCTAAATCTCTCCTCAGATTCTGAATCTGTTTAACTACATCGATGTCTGTCATTTACCCTTTCTCCTTCCTTTTTTTGTGTTATCTATCTTGTGAGACTTGGCTGAAACGGTCTTTGATGCCGCCTCATATTTCTTTTCCCACTCCTTATGCAGACTCGTTTTTTCGATATCCTGAAAATCGATTCCACTAATCTCCTTGAATTCTGTTATCGCGTCCTCCAGGGCGGTTTCAAAGACACCGGACAGGGACATGCTGTAGCCATACTTTTGTGCGGCCAAGGAGGCACCCCTGAAGGCCTCAAAGATAGGTCTCCGTACCCTCACACTGACCACCCTTTTTTCGTCTTCCTTACGGTTTTTTGTAACGTATTTACCCATTGGGGATTCATCTTATTGTTTTCTAGTTGAGCAGTATACGCTAATTGTATACTTTTTCTATTATTTTATGTAATCTTTTTGTATACATTTTTTGATAACCAAGCGTTGAATTAAATTGATTAGTTCAAACTAATTTCTGGGTATGATGAATGAGCTATGATTGAGTCGCTATTTTTTGGAGTATTCCGATGAGTACACAGCTAGAGCAAGCCAAGCTTGAAGATATAGATAGTCTCCTTGAGAGCCAAGAAAAAATGGTCGGTGGTCTACGTCCTGGCACTGAAAAAAAAGTGTCATGGACTCAAGGCAATGGTGTCAAATCGAAAACAAGTATCGTATTTATTCATGGTTTTTCCGCATCTCGCATAGAGATTGATCCAGTCGTCGATCTTATTGCCGCCGAACTCGATGCAAACGTCTACTTCACAAGACTGAGAGGCCATGGTCAAGATGGAAAAGCGCTCGCTGAGGCGACCTATGAGCAGTTCCTTGATGACACGATTGAGGCGATTGAGATTGGCAAGACGATTGGTGATGAAGTAATACTTATAGGATGTTCGACTGGCTGTTCATTGATTCATGTTGCACTAGGTCAAGAACACAACATCAAGGCTGCCATCTATATCTCCCCAAACTTTGGCCCAAAACCAATCAAAGGTCAAGCATTGCGCCTTCCTGGCGCTAAATTATTAGTGCCCCTGGTTTTTGGACAAGAACACTCATTCATAGCAAAAAATGACAAACATGCCACCTGTTGGACCACAAAATATCCCACCAAAGCGCTCTTTACCATTAAAACCACAGTGCTCGCAGCGCATCAGATAGACCACCGATCAATCAAGGTACCAATCATTATGTGGTTTTCAGACGATGACAAAGTGGTCAATGCAAAATGGACTCGCAAAATTGCCTCGATGATGGGTGACAACGTGACTCTGTACAACCCCTCACTGACTGAACAGGACGACCCTTCTTGTCACGGCATTATTGGTGATATTTTGAGCCCTTCTCAAACTACAGTCGCAGTCAGTAAAATAACCAATTGGTTGACTCAGATATAAACTTAGCAACCTGGTCTTAATAGTTTCGCTTTGTTTTGGCACCCTTGTAAAGAATGCCTGACAAGTTTTCATTAGCTATCCTGCGCTGAGAGACGGTCACAGGATCCATATTGTATTTCGGCCGATCCAAGCTCATTCCGTCACTATCCTGTCTTTTCTTTCCTCGAATATGGGTCCAGATATTCCGGCCCACCACCTGTTCTATGGCCGGCGGCATATAGGACTGCAAAGAGAACCCTATTCTTCTCTGTTGGCTTTTGTTGGGCTTAGAGCCATGAATGATGGCGCCATGGTGGATTGACATTTCACCGGGCTCTAATATCAAGTCAACACCCTTCGACTCGTCAACCCCAGAGATAACTTGACCGCGGGTTAGGATATTGTGCTCAGAAAAGGTATCCTCATGTTTACGGATTTCCTGCTTATGGCTTCCTGAGATCATAGTCATGCATCCGGTTTCCAAGTTGCTCGGACTTAGTGCAATCCAGGGTGTCGGAAAGTTAACATCATTCATCCCCATATAGGTTGCATCCTGATGCCAGCTAACGTAGTGTTTGGATGCAGGCTCCTTGATGAACATCACCGTCGCCCAAAGCGCAATATCTGGACCGATCAGATCCTCCATTGCGTCAACGATAACAGGGTTATGGGCGAGAGCATCCAAAAACTCAAAGGAGAGGTGTAAATTGTTGCGACTCTCGGCATTGACCTCTTCTGGAAATTGCGCCTCTACTTCCTCAAGCTGAGATTTTATCGATAGAGCTTCGACCCCAGGAATGACCTGAATCGGAGAAATAAAGCCCTCATCTTGATATTGCTCAATTTGTTGTTTTGTTAGCACTTTAAGCATTACTCAAAAAAAACTCCGAATAAACCATTTAAGGGCATTTTATTACAGATGAAGCAAAAATTTTAACCTTGTTTTTGTTAAGGGTATATACTGTGCGTCATATCGAAATATAAATATTCAATAAAGTCTATGGCCAATATTTTCACCAAACACCCTAAAGAAGTTGGTGAATCCTACCTTCAGCATCTTTTGGTGGCCTTGAAATACAGTTTCACCTTATTCTTGTTGTTCCTAACAACCTTCATTCATTCCATTTTTCCATTCATTTTTAGGAACACTACGAGCTCCAAGATCATTAAGATGGCAGAAGATTTAAAAACTAGAAAATAGTTTATGTTGAATCAAGCCTTTGATTGTTCTGAATTCATCTAAAATTCATCAATAAATCACATAGTGTTCGCACAATTGAACTAAACTTGCCTCATGAAACACCTTTCAGTCTTTTTCACAGCTATGTTTTTGAGTAACTCCGTCTCAGGCGCACTGACTATTTCTCGTGACTACGAAACAGAAATCTTGGGAAACTGGATCTGCAAGGATTTTTGGCCCGGTTATTCTGCATTTGAAATGATTCGGTACAAAAAAGATGGCACCTGGAATAGTTTTGGTGAAGTTATTGTTGACTTTGAATTAGAGGAAAATAGGTATCTTAAAGTTAGATATGGTGCGGTAGGCACCGGCATCTGGGAAATTGAGAATCATAACCTTATCAGCATGATCGATTATGTCAAAGTCACCAACAGGAATCATTCCTGGCTTGATGAGTATTTTAATATGCAAGACCAATTCACCCTGAACGACAAAACATCCGAGGAAATCGTCGTGCTTTCAGATAACTACATAAACCTCAAGCCAAATACGGGCAAGGGGTACGAGTGCTACAAAGTTGAGATATAGCTATTCTCCTCTCTGGTTATACTTTTGAGCGTTACCTTTGGATAAATTAACCGGATATTTTTCAGCATTGCTCTCTAGTTTACTTTCTATCGCCTTCTCTAGATCAATTCCAAGAACACTGCAAAAACGAAGAAGATACATTGCAATATCTGCCACTTCACTATTAATCTCCTCTGTCTGCCTTTGACCAGGTGAATTTGACTCTTCTGCGTCTAGCCACTGGAATATTTCAACGAGTTCTGAAGCCTCAACACTTAGCGCCATTGCTAGATTTTTTGGCGTATGAAACTGCTCCCAATCTCTATCAATAGCGAATTTTTTAAGCTGATTTTGTATTTTAGATATATCCATAATTTCTCTTCTCTTATTACAACTCTATGACAAAAAAATTTAGTATACTTAAGGTACTTGATAGTAATCAAGTAT
>Ga0208765_1000131_pt1 | contig 45913 bp, 46 predicted proteins | sample ETNtaG_2_FD_185783 | JGI IMG/M metagenome (GOLD analysis project Ga0208765, IMG submission 185783) | Marine microbial and viral communities from oxygen minimum zone, Eastern Pacific Ocean - ETNP201406SV203 (SPAdes) (version 2) | ecosystem: Environmental > Aquatic > Marine > Oceanic ...
CTAAGAGCAACTACTACTTCTTTTACTCCACTATCTTTTAAATTTAATGCGTGAGCATGTCCTTGGCTTCCATAACCAAAAATTGCTACTTTCTTTTCTTTAATTAAATTTACATCTGTGTCTTTTTCATAAAACATTTTCATAAAATTCCCTTATATTTGTTTATATATATCTGAACCTTTGGTCATAGCCACTACTCCAGTTCGTGATGCACTTGCTAAACCCAAAGGTTGTAATTTCTTAATCAATTCATCAATTTCTTTTTTTAATGCCGAAACTTCAAAAACAAGAGATTTATTAGTTTCTCAGGAATCTCTTTCCCTTTTACCTGATAGGTTATGATGGTTGCGCTTATCAGCCATGCATAGCCACAGAAAGCTGCTGAAAAGAGGAAGTAAACAGGATAGTAGGGTCCATACCAGAACGCTCTTGCTTCTGTATGTCCGAATACTGCGCCTAGGGTGCTCAGAGCAGAGAGACCGAAGAATAGTGCAAAAATTCCAGCGAACCTGGCCCATTTATGATCGTTCTTTTGTGATTCCTGAGATTCATCCGTTTTTTTGACCACCATCAAGCAGTAGATTTTACGTTTTAGGCCCATAGAGCCATTGGCTTTATTTGCGAGTCCGACTCTAGCGAGAAACCAGTACTCAACTGCAATAAACAGAACATAAAAGGAGTATAATGCCCCCATCCACCAGATCGCTGAGCGGAAATTTGGAGTAATTATGTTATAAACTAATGCTCTTTCAGGATGCCCCAGGTGAATTGCTATGGAAAACATCCCGAATAGGATGGTGATGAAAGCAAGGAATACACAGCGTTTGCTGATAAGTTCGTATCTCTTCATACCGAACACATGCCCAAGGGAGGAGACGATGCATAAACCAGAGCCGGAAACAACAAGAAAGACATAATTTGACACCATCAGGGCCCAAGGAATTCTAATGGAAAATTCCAGGATTTCCTGGCTTGTAAGCAAGGACATGAAATGAGCGTATCCCCCGAGAACCATAAGTGCGATGAGTGAACTGATCCAAATATAGTATGCGGGTGATTTTGTATTTCCTGTCAGAATCGCGTTGCCCATCATTCCTTTTTTTCCTCTTCCTCTTCCTCTTTTTGCTCTTCTTCTGTGCGAGAGTACATATACATCAGACCTGTTAGCAGTGAGGCACCCATGAATCCGAATGAAGTAATTCGCAACTTATCAAGGTCACTGCTGATCACCTTTTTGGGGGCAACAACCAGTCCGAGAGCTTCGGGAGTTGTCGGCAGCACAGTCAGAAAATCGGTACCGCCCGCCTCATGTTCACCGAGCAAATAACCTCCCACTTCTTCGGTCCGTTTTTTGGCTTTCGCTAAAATTTCCTGTTTAATACCAAAATCCAATGCCCCCACAGGGCAGGCGGAGACACATGCAGGTTTCACCCTTGGGATGCGGTCGTGACACATGGTGCATTTTGCTGCTACTCTCTTTTCGAAATCAAATCTAGGTACCTTATAGGGACACGCTTGATAACAATACCTGCAACCGATGCATTTATTTTCATTGACGATCACAGGACCTTCGGGAAGTTTGCTAATCGCCTTGACAGGGCAAGCTCCGGCACATGCAGGCTTGATACAATGCTGACATCCCCAATGCAGATAATGGAGGTCTTCCCTGTTTCTTTTGTCCCTTGTGAGATTAACAACCACCCAAGTTTGGCCTGAAAGGTCAGTTTCCCGGTCTGTAAGTTCCTCTTCTCTGTCAATTTTTAGCTTGTTCCAACGTTTGCACGCAGACACGCATCGCTTGCATCCAATACACTTTGTGGTGTCGTGAAATTTTCCGTATTTTACAAAAGAGGCGTCTACCGAAGCTGAGTTTCCCAGGGACAGACCAACTGATGCTGCAGGAACAAATTTAAGAAACTGTCTTCTTGTTGTCGTGTTCCGACGACCCATTATTTTGAAACCCTTCTGCGATGAACCGCATAGGGTTTGGGCATATCAGCCTTTTTTGCTGCATCCAGAAATTCGACAAGACCTTCTATGAGGTCATCTTTGTGGTGATGACAACCACTGCAGGAATTTGGCTGTTCCTCGAGCCCACCCATTTCAATACTGTATTCTGGGGGGATAAACCTAAAAGTATGGCTACGGATATCCCCTGCTTCAGCACTTTTGCCCGTTCTGGGCATATGGCATGCGATACAACTTCCGAAGGTATGAAGTTTGTGAGCACCGCGGTTTTCCATGGTTTGATGACAACTCCTGCAGAGTTTATCTCCCTGTAATTTTGTTTGGAAAGCAGATCGGCTGACATGGATTGTATGACAATTGGTACACGTTACCCCGGCCTTTGCATGCTCACTTTTTTGCCAGTCAAGATATTGCATGTAGTTATGTTTCGAATCGCCACTCGGCCAGAATATTTCCTTGTTTTCTTCCTGATTGGCATGGTTGAAAAAGATCCTCAGGTTTGCCACCCCTCTTGAAGTCATGTAATTGACTGGATAAGGATATTGCCCACTTTTATCCATGCCTCTTGAATGGCAGGAACCGCAAATCTGGGCAGCGGCATTGGTGGTCAACCTCTGAGGATTGACGATCGTGGCAATCTCATAACCCGGAATAGCCTTGACATGATTACTCCCAGGTCCGTGACATGCCTCACATCCGATTCCCGGTTCTTTAAATGTTTTCTTCTCTGGGTCAACACCTGTCGCATGGCATCCCGCACATTCCTTGAACCATGATTTATCCTGCCCATCCTCGGCCTGATAGGAGACCCATTGACCGCTTGAGATATTATACTGGGCTGGAAGCACGACATAGTCATCCCCGGCCTTTTTCAAATACTGCTGTTTCCATTGGTTTCCGAGGGTAAAGTCAACCTCCTCTTTGTTAAAGTTTCTGATCTCACTCGAGGAATCGAAATCACCAATAATCGCCATGGGGTTGGCCTTGGCATCCTGCATCATTTTTGAATGAAGGGTCGTGGTCCACTCCAGAAATTTTCTTTCGTGACATTTCTTGCACTCAAAAGAACCGACAAATGCGGCGCCTACCATGGTTTTGAATTCACCCCCCGGCGCTTCCTTATGTTCAAGTTTGATGGTCGTGATGATCACAACAGCAATAGTCAGGGCAAAGATTGCACCGATGATCAGGGGTAGTCTTTTCATGTTAAATCTTTCCTTCCTACCGGGTTAAGCAGTTCATCGTTCAGGATTAATGGTTGCCAGTACAAACCTGGGGCATAGTGATATTCAACACAGGCAACCTCCTTTTCAGCATGAACCGAATCCTCCAAACTTCGGTAAGGCTTCTGCATAATGAGGCAACTCATGCAGAACTCGGAGCGGGCGATGTGGGTCTCCACCGAGAACAAAACAACTCCTCCCAGTTTTGCCAATCTTGTCAGAGAGATGACAAGAATGAGCAGTGTTTTATTAATCTGACTCCTTGATCCGCTCTTATTACAACGGATCGAAAATTACGTTAAAACACACCACCTTCTATCACACAAAATCCCTAGGAATATTCTCGTTAGAATGATGATGAAGTCTATCTGTAGAATTACTGTTGGTAAAAATACCAGGAAATAAAATAGGGGAGAGGAAAAGGCCTAAAGAAACAGAAAAACCTGGGGAGTATTCACTCGGCAGGTCAACTTTTTGAGGGGAAACACATGGGGAACTTGATCCCTTCAGGTGGAGAAGAAGGATCCATCAAGATGAAGTTCTGAGGCTACCACTTTTCCACAGAGGTGCGCAGGTCCAGTTCGAAGGACCAGGCTTCTTGACGCTGCTGATGGAGGTAGACATAAGCGTCCACAATCCCTTCCAGATGGATCATCCCCTGATCTCCAAGACGTGCAGCATATTCCGGCGCCTTTTGTTTGATCTTCTCACCGTTGATTGCTCCGTCGATGATGACGTGGGCAACATGAATCCCCTCGGGCCCATATTCCTTGGCCATCGCCTGGGCCAGGGTACGCAAACCAGCTTTTGCAGAATTGAACGCACCGAAGTTGGCCCGACCCCGAAGTGAAGCACTGGCTCCGGTGAAGATCAGGGTTCCACGTCCATTGGGCTGCATGCGTTTCACCGCTTCCCGTCCAAAGAGGAATCCCCCATAACATCCAACCCTCCAGCTGGTTTCGAAGTATTCGGCATCCATCTCAACAATCCTGCCAGGCTGATTATTGCCCGCATTATAAATTGCGAGTTCCAATCCCTCTCCAGCCCTCTCAAAGAGAGAGATGACCTGATCTTCGCTGGTCGCATCAGTGGAGACAGCGGTCGCCTCGCCTCCTGCCTTTTGGATTTTTACTACAAGTTCTTCCAGGGCCGACTGGGTCCGACTGCCGACAAAGACCTGCATGCCCTCTTGGGCAAATCGCAAAGCCAACTGCGCCCCCAACCCTTCTTCAGGGCCCACTCCGAGGATGATTGCTTTTTTCATCAAGGAATCCTTTTTTCTGTTGGTTGTGAATGAAAAAGGAGTCTGGCTATAATCGTTTCTGAATTCAACAGTATTTGAAGGAACCAACAAGGTTTGCCATTCAGTTGATGAAGAATTAAAGAGCCCGAAGATGAATCTTGAAATATCAGTTGCAGAACATTACACCGCTGGAAGCCTTTTGGAGGCAATTCTGAACGGAATCAAAAGAGCAGGAAAAACCGTTGATTCGATCCAACTGGATGACCTTGCTCCACTGGATGAATTCCACATAGGCGGGAGAGAAGCAACCAGGCATTTCCTCGGTCAAATGGAATTCAGACCTGATATGCAGGTGCTGGACATTGGCTGTGGTCTCGGAGGAGCCACCCGTTTTTCCGCCAGTCAATATGGATGCCAGGTTACAGGAATCGACCTGACTCAGGATTTCATTGAAACCGGAAAAACGCTGACTTCCTGGCTCAAAATGGACGACCGAGTTTCCTTGAAACAAGCCAGTGCGTTGCAGATGCCCTACCAAGATTCAACTTTTGAGGCCGCCTACATGATGCATGTCGGCATGAACATTTCTGATAAAGATCAACTTTTCCGGGAAGCATCCAGGGTTCTGAAAAAGGGAAGTTCTTTCGGGATTTATGACGTGATGCTGACCGGAGAAAAACCTCTGAGCTATCCAGTCCCCTGGGCGGAAAACACAAATTCCTGTTTCATTGCAAAACCAGAGGTATACCTTCAAACACTCAGGGATGCAGGTTTTGAAATCATGAACACCACGAGCAGGAAAGACTTCGCCCTGGATTTTTTCCAGAAATTGAACCAAAAGATCAGTTCCTCTGAGGGGCCACCTCCTTTGGGGCTGCATCTGGTGATGAAAGAAAGCCTGGCAGACAAAATAAAAAATTTATTGGAAAACATCCAATCCAACCGGATTGCACCTTTTGAAATCATTGCAAAACATGCAGAATGACATGGACAATGGATGATCCAGATTTCTGGTCAATCCTGGAAGTTGAAAAAAACATAGAACTTGAGCAATTCATACTTTGAATTCTGAGACACCAAAAAAGATCGAAGCCGTTGTTTTTGATCTGGATGGAACGTTGCTGGATACTTTGGAAGACCTGGCGGCTTCCATGAACCGAGTCCTTGAATCCAAAAAATTTCCTTCACATCCTGTAGAATCCTACCTCCATTTCATTGGAGACGGGGCACGTATGCTGGCCCAAAGAGTGCTTCCGGAACAAGAACGTAGTGAATCTCAAATCAACAATATACATCAAGCATTTGAAAAAGATTATCGTGATAACTGGGGATTTCACACAGGCCTCTACCAGGGAATTGCAGAAATGCTGGATCAACTTACCGAAAGAGGCCTGAAGCTCAGCATCCTCAGCAACAAACCCCATGAATTCACCCTCATTACATCTGGATATTTCCTTTCCAAATGGAATTTCGAATGCGTTTTCGGACAACGCCAGGGGGTTCCAAAAAAACCTGATCCTGCAGGAGTTTATGAAATCTCGGAACAATTGAAGATTCCTGTGGAACAGATGGTCTATCTGGGCGATTCCGGAGTCGACATGCTGACCGCAAAAGCCGCCGGATGTTATGCCGTGGGCGTCACCTGGGGATTCCGGGAACCTGAAGAACTTCTTGATTCCGGTGCAGAATGCCTGATTTCCGAACCTCAGGAATTGGTATCTTTGATCAACCCACCCAAATCCTGAACAGGATTCATTTTCCAGAAAAATCCAAACGAATCATTTGACACTTCCTCAACAATCCTTAAGCTGAAAGTTGTTCGTTAGGGGTGGATATCCTATACAGGATCTCCTGAGAAAAGACCCTTGGAACCTGATCCGGATCATACCGGCGAAGGAAAACGATGTTCCTTCCAGGCGCCTTACTGGTGCTTCAGCTGAGTCCAAGATTTTCCCCCTTCGAATCATACCAACATACAGGAGACCTGAATGATGTCTTCAGGTTCCCTGAATGCAACAAGCTGATTCGGAGATTGTTCATGAAAATAAAAGCCCTTCATCTACCGGGGATTCTTCTCGGTATGATTCTTTTCGGGTCCAGCCCCCTCCTTGGGCAGCCAGATCTGACACTTTACACCTATGATTCCTTCAACAGCGAATGGGGGCCTGGCCCGGTGGTCTTCAAGCGTTTCGAGGAAAAATGCCGATGCATCCTCAAGGTGGTCGCACCGGGGGATTCAGGGAGCATGCTCAACCGTGCCATCCTTGAAAAAAACAACCCGCGTGCCGATCTCGTGTTGGGGATCAACAATAGTGAGCTGGACAAATCCTTCCGTTACGGAATCTGGGAATCCTACCGTTCCTCGATGATGGACCGTGTGCCTCAGGAACTTCAAATGGATCCTAAAAACCGTGTCACGCCTTTTGATTATGGCTACATCGCATTCGTATACGACAGTGAACGAGTCAAGTCTCCTCCGCAAAGCCTGGAGGACCTGACGGCTTCCCGATTCAGAAAAAAAATCGTCATCGAAAACCCAAAAATTTCTTCTCCGGGTTTGTCGATGCTGCACTGGACGATTTCGGTATACGGAGAAGACAAATACCTCGACTACTGGAATCGTCTCAAGCCCAGTCTGCTGACGATCACCGATGGTTGGTCGGCAGCCTACGGCATGTTCACCAAAGGCGAAGTGCCTTTGGTTTTGAGTTATGTCACCAGCCCAGCCTATCACCTCGAATATGAAAAGACGGAACGCTACCGCGCTGCCGTATTTCAAGAGGGGCATTACCAGCAGGTCGAATTTGCAGGCATTTTAAAAGACAGTCAAAACCAGGAACGTGCGAGGGAATTCATCGATTTTATGCTTTCCAAGGATTTCCAGGATGCCATCCCGCTGACGAACTGGATGTTCCCCGTGATCAACTACCAGCCTCTGCCCGAATCATTTCGAATTGCACCAAAGCCCGGAAGGGCGACAGAACTGGATCCCTCATTGGTCCGTGAAAAGAATTCCCAATGGCTGAAAGACTGGACACGGAGCATGAGCCGCTGAATCTGGATCCGAGCAGGCCGAAATCTTTTCCCGGAAGCTTTGTTTCTGATCCGGCCTGGATCTTTCAGACTGCAGCCCTGCTCTTTCTGACAGCATTCTTCTACTGGCCACTGGCCCGTTTTCTTTTCGGATCTCACCCGCTGGATCCTGATGCCGGTTTCCTGAGCGGGAAAATCCTCCTCGAATTTCTCAGCGATTCGTGGAATCTCGGAGTGATCGGCTTTTCCTTCTACCAGGCCTTTTTAAGCGCCGCCCTTTCGGTGTTTCTGGGTCTAGGGGCAGCATGGCTCCAGGTCCATTACCGTTTTCCTGGAAAACGCTGGTTCCGTCTGTTGACCTTTCTGCCCTTTGTGCTTCCCTCGATTATTGTCGTGCTGGCAATGATTCTATTTTACGGAAACAACGGCTGGATCAATCGAGGACTGATGACGCTGTTCAAGACGGAAGAGCCTCCTCTGCAGTTTCTCTATTCCCTGGGCGGGATCCTGATCGCCCATGTCTATTACAATTTTCCGATCGCTGCCAAACTGATTGGCGATCAATGGTCGAGGCTGTCCGAGGATTTCGACCGTGCAGGACGGAGTCTCGGAGTGGGAAGCTTCAGCCGTTTTTTCAACCTCACCCTCCCTTTACTGAGACCGTCGCTGGTGTCTTCCTTCATCCTCATTTTCCTGCTTTGCATGAACAGTTTTCCGATCATCCTGGTCCTTGGCGGAGGAATTCATCACACGACAATGGAGGTGCAGATTTATCAGCTCGCAAGAATCGAACTCGATCTGGAAAGCGCCGCGGTTCTCGCCCTCTTGCAGGCATTCATCAGCCTCAACATCCTTGCACTGTTGCTCCGCACCAGCGCATCCTTAGGCCGCCCCAAAAAAATCCACCAGCTGCATTTACTTGGTGAAATGCACCGAGGCAAGACTTCGGCCTGGATCGGAGGACTGCTCCTGGTTTTTCTGATGGCCTTCACCCTCGGCCCACTCCTCGCCATCATCATCGACTCCTTGAGAGTATTCCATGCAGGTATTTGGAAATGGACCCTTCAGGGCTACCTTCGTTTGTTTTCTCCTGAGCAGGGCGGTCCCTTTGTTTTCGCTTTTTGGAATTCCGTCAGAATTGGAGTGGGCGGTGCCTTGATTTCATGCCTGCTCGGTATGGGACTTTCCAGCCTGATACTGAGATTGAAAGGATATGGAAGGAACACCGGAGAACTGCTCATTCTGCTCCCGATGGCACTTTCTTCAGTGGTTTTTGGCATCTCCTGGTTCCACTATCTCCAGGATTCCGGAATGCTGGAAATTTCCCTGGATGTGGTGTTGATGACCGTTCACGGCATTCTGCTCTGCCCCTACTGGGTACGAATGATCCTGCCGACGATGGAAACCATACCGGTTCGCTGGTCTGATGAATCCAGGATGCTAGGCTACGGTATCTGGGAACACAATCTGCGCATTGTGGTGCCCTGGCTCAAATCGACCTTCCTGATCGCCTTCTTCTTCAGTTTCGCCCTCTCCCTGGGAGAGTTGAATTCGACCATGATGATCGCCGATGAAACCGTGAGAACCCTGCCCCTCGAAATATATGCCGCCATCTCTGCCTATCGTTTTTCCTATGCCTCAGCGCTGGCAGTCATCCTGCTCTTCATGAGCCTCATCGCACTTCTGCTCATGGAGTCGCTTTTGTTTCAGGAAAAGGGATAAGATTGGAGAATTCTTATTGAAATTAAATCTATAAAAAAGAGATTAAAACAATTCGAATCAATGATGATTATTTTGAATACAATCAATTTTTAAGTTTTTTGATTTTTTCAATTAATTCTTTATTAATTTTTCTTGGACCTAAATCCAATCTATTCTTATGTCTTCTTTCTCCAGGAAGCCTTACTCCTTCTGTAGACTGAATTCTTTTGAAGAATTGTTCTGCATGTTCTTGCCATCCCTGACCTGCAATTTTATCAGGTGAAATTGCCAGTATAAATTCCCCTCCTTTTGGTGGTCCTCCGTCTTTTAGGTCGTTTTCTTCTGCTTCAAAACTAAAGCACTCTCCTAAAAGTGCCCCTGCCAACAATTCAACCATCATTGAAATTGCAGATCCTTTATAACCGCCAAATGGCAGAAGAACGCCTCCATCAATAATTTCATTCGGGTCGGTCGTATCCTCTCCTAACTTATTTAAACCCGTTCCAATTGGCACCGATAACCCTTCTCTGGCCGTGACCTGGACTTCTCCCATGGCCATTGAAGCAGTGGCCATGTCATAGACCAGAGGAGTTTGGTTTTTTCTGGGCCAAGCGAATGAAATAGGATTTGTTCCAAATAATGCTTCTTTAGAACCTGCTGGTGCAACCGCAGGTTTGTAAGAAACACATGCAAACCCAACCAGTCCTGCCTCAGCAATCGCCTCTGTTTCAGGCCACAAAGCGGCCATGTGATGCATGTTTGTTAATGCCAGAATTCCAACACCCGTTTGTTTCGTTAAATCAATGATTGCTGGCAACCCCACACTTTGTGCCATTGGGGCAAAAGCATGATCACCCTCTACGCGCAAAACGCTAAGCCCCAATTCGGTTAAGGTCGGGTTCGCATTCCCATTCACTTTTTTGCTCCTCAGTGAAGCAACATACGCTGGCAATCTGAACAATCCATGGGACAGAGAACCATCCCTTTCTGCCCTCATGATTGTATCTGATAATGTCGTAGCATTTATTTCATTACATCCATTAAAAGATAAAGTCTCTTTTGCTAAATCAAAAATACCCTCAAGTGTAATTTCAATGGTATCCATTATTTTTTATGTTAGTTCATTAAAAGTTAATACCATTTTGAATATCATTTTTCATACCTAAAATGATCATGATTTAGAAACAGATCCCTGTTCTTTCAGTCATGAGATATCATTAATAATAATATATTTTCTCCAGCTCTTGATTGGAATTATTTTCGGTAATTTCAAAAACTTTTTTTTCAACATTTTAAGAATGAATGGTTTTTCACTCCCTATGAGGCGAAAACCTCCATCTATAAAATCAATTTTGGGGATTCTCCAGTACTCTATTTAAAAAACCATTAGCATTGATTAGTTTTTGCTTAGCCGTTTCAACCCCATACCCAAACCTGGCCATCACGATAGCGATCTTTACGTCATTTCCCGATTCCAGAAGCATCTTAGACGCAGATTCCAAATCAACTTCGCCAACCTGCATGATAATCTTTTGGGCACGTTGAATCAGTTTTTGATTTTTTGGTTTCACATCAACCATCAGGTTCTGGAAAACCTTCCCAAGTTTCACCATGGAAGCAGTACTGAGCATGTTAAGAACCATTTTTTGAGCAGTTCCAGCTTTTAAGCGTGTCGATCCGGTCAGGATTTCAGGTCCTACTGAAATTCCGATGGGTACGTCAACTTGATCCAATAAAGGAGAAGGCACATTGCAGGCTATGCCGATGGTTGCCGCTTTATGGTCTCTTCCACAGGATAGGGCAGCCAAAACAAAAGGAGTTTTGCCACTAGCAGAAATCCCAATGACGACATCCTTCGATGTTATTTCTTTTTCTCTTAATGCTTCATAGCCGTCATCCCTATGATCTTCGGCGTCTTCTTTCGCAATAACGGTTGCGTTACCTCCTCCTGCCATGATTCCCTGAATCATTTCTGGAGATGTTCCAAAGGTTGGAACACATTCAACAGCATCCATTACTCCCATACGGCCACTGGTTCCAGCTCCAACATAAAAAAGACGTCCTCCGGAATTGAGGCATTCAGCAATAAGATCTACAGATTTTGCGATTTCTGGAAGTGCCTTTTTAACTGAAATCGATATCGTAGCATCCTCATCATTCATCATTTCAACAATATCAAGGGACGACATTTCATGAAGATTCAGTGTTTGCGTATTTTGTGTTTCTGTCAGCATCTTCAGCCTATCTTTCTTTCGTAATGCACCCCTCCAGTCATTGGTTGCTCAACTCCAGTCGTAGAAGGCAAAGACAAGGGTAATTTTTTCAGGCTTCGTACAGCAAGGTATCCAAATGCCTGAGCTTCAAGAAAATCTCCCTGCCAACCCACCTCTTCAACAGGTTTCACTTCGGTTTTAAGCCTGTGTCTTAATTCCATCATCAAAGCTTTGTTTCGACGCCCTCCTCCTGTAACAAGCCATAATTTTGGAGGTTCAGGAAGCAGTTCGATGCTCCTTTTGACGGATTCGGCAGTAAATGCACTGAGAGTGGCAGTTCCATCTGAATCAGATAAGGAAAAAGCAGGCTCAAGGTCAAAAGCATTCCGATCCAAGGATTTAGGTCCTTGGATTTCAAAAAAGGGATGGGCTAAAAGCTGATCCAGGATTTTTTGATCCACTGTTCCAGATAATGCCAACTCGCCTCCAGCATCCATTCTTTTACCCAAGCGAATATGAATGAAATCATCAATCAGTGCATTGCCAGGACCAGTATCAAATGCGACAAGCTCTCCTTGAGCATCAATCCAGGTAATGTTTGCCACTCCTCCCAAATTAAGAATTCCCAGAGGTTTTTGGAAATCATCGCTCATGGCCTTATGGTAAAGAGGAACCAGGGGAGCGCCTTGTCCACCATGCAAAACATCATTACTTCGGAAGTCACAAACCACATCAATTCCTGTCATTTCTGCAAGCAAAGCCCCATTGCCTATCTGCCAAGTTTTTCGATGTTCAGGATCATGGAAGATTGTGTGTCCATGAAAACCAATCAAATCTATCTCTTGATTGGAAACTCCCTCTTTAATTAACAATTGTTCAACTGCTTCAGCATGTATTTTGGTGATTTCCGATTCAATTTCCGAAGAGTTTTGATGATCCGAAATGAAATCCTCCAAAATTCGTTTGAATTCTTCGCTATAGGGAAGGGTGCATCCTCTCCCAAAGTGAACTTTGTTGAGGCCATCCGTTTCCAGGTAGGATGCATCAACTCCATCCATTGAGGTACCGCTCATAAGTCCAACAACTTTTTTCAACACAAGTTTTTCAACCAAGATTTTGGTAAGTTTTTCATTTATTTTTTTTCAAACTGGTGACAAAAAGTGCTCATGCATCATTTCTCTGAATGATCGAATCGCATTATCTGTTTTTTGTCGTCTCGGATAGACCCGATTATTCAAGAGAATCAGTACTTCTTGAAGCTGGAAATCAAACCACAAACTTGTACCGGTGTAACCAGTATGCCCCATTGCCCCTGAACGGTTCCCGCAACCTGAGAATTCAAGGCTGGGAGGAAAACGCCAACCTATGCCATAAGCAGGCAGCCCTTCTGATTCAGATTTGGAATTCATTACCATTTCAGCCTCTTTCTCAAGGCCAAGTGATGCAAGTTTGTTGAGCCATGCATCCATGTAGAAGACAAGATCATCAAGGTTGGAAAAAAGTCCGGCATGACCTGCCACACCTCCTAAGGCAAAAGCGTTTTCATCATGAACCATTCCTTGAAGAAGTTCTTTTCTCCAACCACAGTCTTCAGTGGCAACACAATGAATTTGTTCGAATTGTTCCAATGGATTGAACCCTGTAGACTTCATCCCAAGGGGTTGAAAGATCAACTCATCCGCCAGTTGGTCGAGATTTGATTGGGTAATACGCTCAACAAGATGACCCAGTACAATCCACCCTAAGTCACTGTAGCATCTGAACCCCGGGTTGATCAGGTTGCTTTGAAGAACATTTGCTTTCAATACTGAGGATACATTTGATAAGGCAAAAAGTGGTTTCCAAGCAGGAAGTCCGCTGGTGTGATTGAATAACTTAAAGATTTCTACATCACCAAGAGACGGCTCCTGAAACCATCCTGCGTTTGAGACGTAATGGTTGATTTTTTGGTTCAGGTCTAAAACGCCTCGGTTTAAAAGAACCAAACAAACGGGGAGGGTTGCTACTACTTTTGTGAGTGATGCCAGATCAAAAAGCGAATCAGAAGTGATCTTTGATCCACCCTTTTTTGTGAAACCTTGAACTTCATATTGCCATTCTTCTCCTCTTCGAGAGGCTGCAGCAAACCCAGAACCAGGAAATTCACGAAGTAACACTTCAGGTATCATCAAAATGATTAAGAAAAAGGATCCCCACTAAGAATCTTCATTTTCTCATCGACAAGCCACTCAACTACGGAATTAGCAGATTCTTCTCGAAAACTGAAAGTGCATAAGGTGGTAAAAGGGTGATCAAGAGGAAGTTGAAAAGCATCTCTCAGCGCTATAAGAGTTACTTTTTCAGGGTTATGCATGTGTTCCCCCTCTAAAAGCTGTTGGATCAGATCGTCATCACGAGAATGATCAAAGTCCACTCCAGGCAAGGTATAGTTTTCAAGAACCATGATGATGTGATCCTCAGGAGAACTGAGCTCCTCCAGATTTTGGACTGGTATCACTTCATAAAAATCCTTCAGAAACCCAATCAATGCCTCAAATGAAGATTTTTTAGGGTTTGGACCAATTCCACGTGTTTTTGTAACGAGTTCATAGGATTTTGAGGTTGAAGCACGGATAACCTTTATTTTGCTTTTCAGAATAGGACGCTGCCAATGAGGATGTTTTTGAAGGATCCTCAAGGCTTTTTCAGCACTTTCATAGGAACTGGAATTCCACTGCTTGGATTTCAATTCTCTATTGGGTTGGGAGGATATTTTTTCACGTAGACGTCGAACACGTGAAAGAGCTTCTTGAATTCTTTCTTTAGCTATCTTTCCATGACGTATTGCTTCTTTAACTCCTTCAACCAGGTTGCGTTGGCGATTTTGATATTCTTTATCATGATCATAGTGCTCCTCAGCAAGCATGATAAGATCAACTCCTGCTCGTAAAGCCTCCACAGAGGCATCAATGGGATCATAATGTTTTTGAAGAGCATGCATGTTCATGGAGTCGGAGATGATGACTCCTTGAAAGCCCATTTCTTCACGTAGAATTTTTTGCAGAATCAAAGAGGAGAAGGTAGCAGGTTTTTGAGCATCCAGGGATTCAAAGCAAATATGAGAGGTCATGACCAGTTCAACCCCTGCTTTGATTCCTTCAGAAAAGGGAACCAAGTCGATGGATCGAACTTCTTTTTCTGAACGGGAAACTGTGGGCAGGTCACGATGCGAATCAACATACGTGTCTCCATGCCCCGGAAAATGCTTGAGGGTGGGAAAAATGCCTCCAGCTTGTACACCTCTAACTGCTGCAGCAACATGAAGGCCTACATGCTCTGCTTTTGTCCCAAAAGAACGCATTCCAATAATTGCATTGGATGGATTGGTGTTGACATCCGAACACGGGGCAAAAACGAGATTTAACCCGCATGCACTGAGTTCTTCAGCCAAATGATGGTATCGTTTCCCTGTCAGCTCAGGGTCATTCGATGAGCCAAGTGCAAGATTCCCAGGACCTGGGCTGGAATCCTCTGCCATGACAGACCATGTCCCCTCCTGGTCCACTCCAAGCAGTAAAGGGAGAGACTGCCCGGATTTTTTTGAGGCTTCTTGGACAGTCGTTGTGAATTTTATAGCAGCTTCCCGGCTGGGAATGTTTTCGTTGCTGAGATACAGACCCGAAAGGCCATAGTCTCTGATCATACTTATCGCAGGTTCCGGATCCCTGCCTGCAAAAGCCAGGAGAAAAAGTTCTCCTGCATATTCCGCGAGTTTTTCAGACGATTCAATCATTTGACAGCTCCCAAGGTCATCCCCCTTATCAGAAAACGTTGAAAAAATAGAGCAATGAGAAAAGGTGGCAGCATGGTTACCACGGCTGCTGCTGCCATATCCTCCCATGCGACTTCATACTGCCCGACAAATAATGAAAGCACCACCGTTAGCATTTGTGAGTTTGGGCTTCTGGTAAAAATGAGGGGGAGTAAGAAGTTGTTCCACACTGTAAGAAGTGAAACAAGGAAAACAGCAGCCATACCGGCTTTCGAGAGTGGGTAAATGATCCATCGCATGATCTGCCAACGGCTGCATCCATCAATCATAGCCGCTTCCTCAACTTCAGGATGGATTTCTCGAACGAAGGTAGACATGAGCCATATCCCCAAGGGAAGAAGAAAAACAACGAAGAGAATTACCATTCCTGGTAATGAATCAATCAAACCTGCTTTACTGATAAGAAAAAACAAGGGGATGATTGAGACCCAAAGGGGCAAAGGCATCAACATCATGAGAAAATAGAACACCACTCCTCTTCCTCGGAAACGCATGCGTGCAAAGACATATCCAGCGTTTGTGGATAAGAGGGTAACCACGATTCCAGACATGATGGAAACGATGAGAGTGTTTAAAAGCCCCGACCACATCAACCCATCCGTGGGACTGATTTCACCCCCACGATACTGTCCTCCTCCCTGGAAAAGACGGAAGTAGGCATCCAATGTTGGTTCAGAGGGGAACCACACCTTGAGAGGTGCCGCATAAAGTTCCATCCGAGTGGATATGGAAGAAACAATAACCCAGTAAATAGGACCCAGTGCCCATAGAAGAGCTATTGCACAAGATAGGGAAATGATGATTAATCTAGGCAACCTTCTTCGAAAAGTAGAAATCTGGTTCATCTAATGCCCTTCACTCATTTTACCGCTTGGTTGTATAACCTCGTCACAAAGACAATCGCTACTCCTAAAGACAGAAACAGTATCAGATAAGACAAAGCTGCACCCTGGCCAATTCTCAAATCCCTGAAGACCAGTTCGTAATTGTAGAGCATCAGTGTTTTTGTAAAGGGATTGATCGCACCTCCAGAAGATCCCCCTGAGGTGAGTGTCCAAATCACATCAAAAATCTGGAATGAAGCAATGAACTCAATGGTTAAGGCCACTGTGAAACTGGGGAGAAGTAGAGGCAGTGTGATGTGTCTGAAACGATTCCAGGTTTTTGCCCCATCGACTTTTGATGCGTCGAGAAGATCTGATGGAATGGATTGGAGTCCTGCTAGAAGGATGATGGTGGGGAAGGCAAAGCGAGTCCATGTTTGAACCACAGCCACCCAAATGATCTGTGTGTCAGGGTTTTTGAGCCAAGTTATGTATTCATCAATCCATCCAAATTGGTAAAGAAGTCCATTGAGGGCTCCATATTCTCCATTGAGCAACCACCCCCAAAGGAACCCGTTTACAATGGGTGGAAGCATCCAGGGCAACAAAACAAGGGTACGGACCATTGCCCTGCCAGGAAAAATTTCGGTCAGCAATAATGCCAGCCCAAGTGCTATCAATAATTCTAGTGGCAAGGTAAGAACCACCACCAGCATCGTCCTTGCAGTGACAAACCAGAATTCGGAACCTGAAAGGAGTTTTGTATAATTTCGGAATCCAATAAATTTTGGCGGAATCCGAATCCTCAGGTTTTCATTCGTCAGTGAGGTAAAGAATGTGTCTATGGCAGGCAAATAAATGAGAATGCCCACCAACAGTATCAGTGGGATGAGGATCAACCCCATGAACAGGAGATCACTTCGTGTGTCCTGGTTCATGGGTTGATCCAAATTTGAGAAAGAACTTTTGAAACGTATCTGTGAATTCAAAGAATAAATTTAAATCATCTAACCATCATTCGTATTCAGATTTCAATTCTTTCCAGTGGTCTGCAATTTTATCCACCGTTTCATCAGCATTGGCATTGGTTTGTACTGCTGTTAATACAGCCTCAGAGACCTTTGCAGTAAAAGGTCCCCACCAGAGGGTATAGCGAGGCAATTCGTTGACTTTTGAAGCCTGTGCCAGGATATCCTGATATCCGTCTACAACCCCTTCTCGGTTCAAAGAATCTGCAACAGAAGATCTGGAGGGATACAAACCAAACGCATTATATATGCTCTTCTGATTATCAGAACCAGTATACCAGCGAATGAATTTCCAGGAAGCTTCTACATTTTTCGAGTGTTTGGCGATACCAATGGCAGCAGGGAAACTCCATGTGTAACCCTTTTCAGGAAGAACCATGTAAGCAACATGAGGAGCTTGTTTGGATTTCTTGGCATTGTTTCCTACCCGAATCGAACCTTGCCATCCTTGATGAAAAGTTCCACTCCCGCTCCAAAAAATCGAATGCTGATTGACTGTGCCGGCAACGATTTCAGGACTGATGAGTTCTTCCTGAAAAAAATCGAGCAGCATTTTCATGGCTGCTCTTGCCTTGGAACCCGGATTGGCAAACACAGGATTGAGATCAGCATCAAACATCGGATCACCCATTGAGAGAGCCATCAAGTACCATGACCAGTCACTTGATTTCATTGCTATCGGATGCTTGTCAATCCCTTTGGCTTTGAGTTTGGAAGCCATCATTTTCATCTCAGTCCACGTTTGAGGTGGACTATTGTAGCCTGCTTTTTTAAGACGGTCTTTGTTGTAGTCCATCATCACAAGCTGAGCATAAACTGGAACTGCGAATTGCTCTCCATCAATATTCCAGAACCCCTGACCAATGAGGTCGGATTCTAGAGGATCTTTGCTGGTCAGATCATTTAGAGAACGCATCATACCGATTGCCACTAAATTGGATGGTGCTTCTTGTGTCAGGAAAATAACGTCAGCAGCAGCCTGATCTGTTGCAGCAGCTACCTGTACTCTGCTGAAGAGATCCTTATTTTGAACGGATTGGATCTCGACAGTAATGCCGGAATCCTTCTGAAAGGATTCTAGAAGTCCCTTATCGGGAGGAACACCCCATGACGGGGTCAGGAATGTAATTTTTTCTGCATGCGATGCCATCGGCATCAAAGTCGTCAGAAAGATACCTATAAATAGTTTTGCGACCAATCGAGTCAATTTATTCATTATTCTATCTCTTTGCTTAAGGTTTACTCATTCGATTTCACAATAAAAATAAAGCCCTAAAAAAACAGTTCTAAATATTTAGAATATATTAGATATAAATATAATGTCCATTGAATATGTCAACTTGTTGGCCCCTCCCATAGAAAGCATGCAAAGAAATTTTTCTGAATCGGATGGATAGATATCTGCTTGCCAAAACCTCATTAAAACCAAATAGCTTGGCTCTGAATCGAGGTGTATCCCTGCATCAGATGAATAGCTAGGCATAAGTTCCATATCAGAACAAGAGGTGAAACTTTCTTGCTAACAAGCCATAAGGTATTGAAGAATAGCTATGATACAGATGAAAGGGAACTACGGAAAGTATAGGGAAGTACTAAAATACTTACTGAATATTTTTTTTAATTATAAAATTATCATAGATCGTTATACTACCTTGATCACAAATTCAGAGAGGTTTTAGGAATGATTCTTTTAGGGTTTAAAGATTCATGGGAGTAATAATAATGCCGTTTGATATGATCAAAATGCGTGGTGTTTCTTATGGCATCGATTGCATAAAGATCTTTTGTGTAACGGTAAAGGTTTTTGTATTCAGAAATTTTTCTGACAGAACATTTAAAATGGATGTAATAGACCAAATCAAAACGTAACAGAGTTGGAATCAAACGAATGTCCGCTTCGGTCAATTGGTTTCCAATCAGATATTTCCTGCCTTCAAGAATCTGTTCCAGTTCATCTAAAGCATCGAACACTTTTGTAACGGCATCTTGATAGGCTACCTGGTTTCCTGCAAATCCAGATTTATAAACCCCATTGTTAATATGGTGGTATATTTTTTCATTGATTCGATCGATCTGATCTCTTAATGCTTCAGGATAATAGTCTTCCTTGTTTCCAGTCATCTCATCAAATTCCTGGTTGAAGAAACGAATGATTTCGGAAGATTCATTATTGACGATTGTTTGATGCTTCTTATCCCATAGTACAGGAACGGTAACACTGGTCGATACATCCGGCTTCGCTTTCAGGTAAATCTCGGATAGGTGATTTTTTTGGTATAAATCATCCCCTGTAGTCTCGGGAAAATTGGTCTCAAACGTCCACCCCTGGTCCATCATATCTGGATGTACCACATTAACAGAAATATGATCTTGAAGTCCTTTCAGTTCCCGGTAGATCAGGGTTCTGTGGGCCCATGGGCAGGCATAACTGACATACAAATGATATCGTCCAGACTCTGGAGTAAAAGGTCCTGCCTTTGAGACCGAATCCCTGAAACTTCTGGGGATTCTGTCATAACTTCCTTTTTTGTCTGAAGTGATGATCGAATCCGTTCTCCATTTACCTTCAACCAGTCTGCCCATAGGATTTATGAAAATGAAAGATTGCCAATTCTAAAAAAAATGATCCGTCATAGTTTTATGATGTCTCTTTTTAGGAGTTCACTCTTGATGATGAACGTTGCCTACACAACCAGATTGCCCATCTTTCCTTCCTGGAAATCCCGAAAAGCCTCCATCACTTCTTTTTGAGTGTTCATCACAAAAGGACCATAGGCAGCAATGGGTTCATCGATGGGTTCTCCGTTTAAAATCAAGACTTTGGATTCCTCTTCCATTTTCAACAGGATTGAGGAACCCGTCCGACTGAATATCCCAAGATTTCCTCGCAGGATTGGTTGATTTCCAATCGATGATTTTCCTGACAATTGAACAACCAATGTATTGCTGCCCTCGGACAAAGGAATCTCCAATTCAGAATTTGCCAGGCCATTGACTTCATACATAGTGATGGGAGTAAATGTTTTCACGGGAGATACCGTGGACCCGAAACTGCCTGCAATGACCTTGATCTTTATCCTATTATGATCCTGATCAATGACCGGGAAATCGGCTTCCGAAAAAGACTGGTAGCGGGGTGGGTTCATTTTGAATTTCGCAGGAAGGTTGACCCAAAGCTGGATCATTTCAAAATCGCCTCCTTTTTCCGAAAACTCCCGTGAGTGAAATTCATCATGGACCACCCCCGAACCTGCGGTCATCCACTGGACACCACCCGTGGTAATCGTTCCACCACCCCCACCCGAGTCACGGTGTTCGACTTCGCCCTTGATGGCAAAGGTGACTGTCTCAAAACCCCGGTGAGGATGTTCTCCAACCCCTAACTTTTGTTCGGTTGGAGGAAAGTATTTTGGCGCAGCATGATCGAGCAATATAAAGGGACTGATATTTTTGTAATCTTCCGAATGCATGGAAAAAATGGAACTGACAAAAAATCCATTCCCGACCCAATGTTTTTCCCTTGGGGCAATGACTTTGAGTATTTGCTTCTCTTGAGTTGGCATAACCTCTTTCAATTGGTACCCATGTTTGATTTCAAACAAACCATCCATTTCTTTTGTGAAAAATTCAATCCTTGTATCTTAAACTTTCTAAATTCTTATACGGATAATCCTCCTTTCAGATGTGAAGGGAAATTTACCCAACAAGTGAATTCGATTGGACCGTGATGACAAGGGCTTTACCCATTCAAACCTAGGTGTTGTAAAGCATTAACAAATAGAACTTTTCACATGAATTATAACTCACAATCCTTTCAGAAAAGTTGAGGTCTACTCAAAATCAGTCATATCAATCTGAGAGTACCTTGACTACGGTTGTCTCTTGTTTGTGACCTGATGAAGCAATGACCTCTGCATGTTTAACCATAAATTTTTCGATCACTTCCATGGATTCGACATCATAACAAACATATATTCTTTGATCTTCCTCACACCAATTAACAAGAATTTCCTTCATATTTGCTTCATCTCGAGCCCATGTATGTCCATCGTAAACCTTTTTCCACTCAGCATAAGTTGTAGATAATTCAGCGTTCATTAAAAGTCTCATAATTCCTTTTTATTAAAATTAATGATGTTGAATAAGAAACAAAGCCATTCAAGCTGAAAGCTTTGTCGTTAAATTGGCAAAATGTTTTCCATGATTCTCCGCGATGGACAATTCCATGGAGGTGGGCTGCCTGGAACCATCTGGCCCGGCATAAGTTCCACTCCCCCAGGGGGATGCTCCATGGATTTCTTCATAGGAAAATGCTTGAGGATCAGTGTAGCCCAATGGAATAAAAACCATGCCCTGGTGAGCAAAGAAAGACATGCAGTTCATCGCTACGGTTTCCTGGCCTCCCTGCATGGTTCCGGTGCCTTGAAATACGCCTGCGGTCTTTCCCACCAGCTTTCCGCTTTGCCAAAGCCCTCCTGTGGCATCCATGATGGTTTTCATTTGCGCGGGAATTCCTCCAAAACGTGCAGAAATCCCGAACATGATTCCATCATAATGATTGAGATCACTGACATTCCCGGTTGTCATTTCCAACACATCTTCCGGCTTGGGAGGAGCATGCATTTTTTCCAGGACTTCTGGGGGAAGAGTCTCAGCACACCTCAAATGTTCTACTTCAGCACCGACTGATTCCATCCCTTTTCGGATGGATCAGTTGACTGATGTGTCCGTACATCGAGTATTCAAGGATGGCAATTTTTGTCATTGGTTTATTTTAGTGAGGATTATGAAATTGAGGATTAAATCAATTTGAGGCAGCTGCTTGGACTTTTAGTTCGATCATGACTTCATTGCCCACCAGCAAACCTCCCTGATCCAGGGTGCGATTCCAATTCAATCCGAAATCCCTTCGGTTGATCGTTGCTGTTGCGTAAAATCCTGCTCGTTTTCCTCCCATCATTCCAGCATTGATAAATCCCGTGTTTTCTCCACGGAGGGTGATGGTTTTGGTAATGCCTTTGATCGTCAAGTCACCCGTCACTTCATATTGATCGTTCCCCAGTTTGTTCACAGACTTACTTTTGAAGATAATGTTTGGATATTGAGCTGCATCAAAAAAATCGGGACTTTTTAAATGACCATCACGTTTAGAATTTTCTGTGGTTAATGAAACCACATTGATATTTGCTTCTACTCCAATCAAATCTTTGGTTGTTTCATCTATTTCTATTTTTGCATCATAGGATTTGAATTCACCAAACACATCAGTGAGCATCAAATATTTTATATTGAAACCAACTGATGTATGTGGTGGGTCGAGTGTATAGGTGGCTGCATGGATCCATGCATTTTGAAAAATAAACACTAAAAAAGTACTTATCGTCAGACTGAATTTTTTAAATTGATTCATTTTAATACCTTTGAATGATGAGTGATTTGTGTTTAAAAAAAAAATGATTGATTCGATTCATTTTGATGAAGTTGATTTAAGAAGTGGTTTTCAGATTCCGACTGCGATTCCATTTTTTGATTTTTGGCAACTGCCATTTGATGATTCTTGTCCAAAAAACGATGGCCATCACAATCTGCCCCACAAACATGGTTACTTCATGCGACCAAGTTTCACCAAACATGGTGATCCTTCCAAAATAGACTGAAATCATCATGGCAAAAAGGAGATGTATCCATCTCAAAATGGTATTCCAATTCCAGGACGTACGTTGATTGTCTTGATCCATATTCTTCCTTAACAATTTGAGTTTGAATAAAAAATTGACCCTCAGGTCCGGCACATTGACAAATACTTTATTTTGTGCAGAATTAATTTGCTATAAGCATAATTAACAATTAGATGTGCATTTATGAACAATGATTGGGATCAGCTGCGGTTTTTTTTAGCCTTGGCTCAAAACAAAACCCTGACTCGTGCAGGCCGATCGCTTCAAGTCAGCCATTCCACGGTTTTCAGGAAGCTCAAATCGATGGAAGAAGAGCTTGGGGTCACTTTATTTGAGAACACTTCAACGGGTTATTCTCTGACGAATGCGGGGCGTCAGTTATTGGAGGAAACCCAGGAGGTTGGAGACATCATCGAAACCAGTTTTAGGAAATTGAATGGGTTGGATCAGCGCATCCAAGGAAAAATTGTTCTTGCCACGACAGAATCCATGGCATCCAAACTGTTGCCAAAGATTTTTCGAAAATTTCAAGAGAAGTATCCTGAATTACTTCTTGAAATCAGGGTTGGCCAGGAAACCCTGAATCTTTCCAAAAGGGAGGCGGACATTGCCATCCGAAGCAGTAAAAATCCTCCACCGAACTTAGTCGGACGGAAAATGAATGGGCTTCAATTTGCTCTTTTTGCCCACGAAGCTTATATCGAAAAGTACGGTCCTATTGAATTTCCAAAGGATTCAGAGAAACACCATTTTATCCTTTTGGATGACAGCATGAGCCATCTGGAGGCAAAACACTGGATGGACCGCCAGGTTGTCAACCCTGCAGGAATCATCAGAGTCAATGGAATGTTGACTTTAATCGAGCTTTGTGAAGCTGGACTGGGCATTGCGGCTCTTCCCGATTACCCAAAAGAGATATTGAACCCAAATTTAAAAAGGCTCATGAGCCTACCAAAATCTAAAGAGAACAGTCTTTGGATACTGACTCATAAAGATCTGGTACGTTCAAAAAGGATCCGTTTAACCACTGAATTTTTTTATCAGGAGCTGAAACCATATTTTTCCTGAAATCCAAAAACCAGGGCTTCTTGGGAATTTTGAAAAAATATTAACATCGAGGATCGATCTTAGACACATCTTTCAAAAGTTCTTTCCAGGGCGTAAAGTGCTTAACCCAGATCCAGAAGCCATTAAGCTTTGTTCATCAATCTTTATAAAAACTCCATCTCTCGAATAAACACATGCAAGCCCGCAATCTCCCTTTTTCCCTGTCCGAATACCAGGAACGTTTGGAGAAGGTCCGACGCTCCATGGAATCACAAGCACTCGAGTTGCTGATTCTCAGCGATCCCTCCAACATGGCCTGGCTGACAGGCTACGACGGCTGGTCGTTCTACGTCCACCAGTGTGTCGTAGTCACTTTGACTGATGAACCCTTGTGGTACGGCCGTAAGATGGACGCCCAGGGAGCGCTCCGCACCACCTGGCTTGAGGAAGAAAACATCCTCTACTACCCCGACGAATACGTTCAATCGACCGAACGTCATCCGATGGACCATCTGAGTGGGATCCTCCACGACAAAAAACTCGGAAGTCTCCGGATCGGAGTGGAAATGGACAACTATTATTTTTCCGCGGCGGCATTTGCATCACTGCAAAAGCATCTTCCAAATGTTTCATTTGGAGATGCCACTGGGCTGGCCAATTGGTGCAGATCCATTAAATCCGATCAGGAAATCGAATTCATGCGACGGGCGGCCCGGATCGTGGAAAAGATGCACGAACGGATCCTGGAAAAGACGGAGCCCGGCATGCGTAAATGCGACCTGGTGGCAGAGATCTATGATGCCAGCATTCGGGGTACTGAAGACTATGGGGGTGAATATCCTGCCATCGTCCCCCTCCTCCCCTCTGGAACCGACGCCGCTGCTTCACACCTGACTTGGGATGACAAACCGATGAAAAAGGGAGAAGCGACCTTTTTTGAAATTGGAGGATGCTACCGGCGCTACCATGTGCCCCTTTGCCGAACCGTCTTCCTCGGCAAACCCTCCCAGGAATTTCTGGATGCCGATCAAGCCGTTTTGGAAGGACTGGAAGCCGGCCTGGAACAGGCACGTCCTGGGAACACATGTGAAGATGTGGCCTTGGCGTTTTTTGGAGTACTTGAAAAAAATGGAATCATCAAAGACAGCCGCACCGGCTATTCCATTGGCCTCAGCTATCCTCCGGACTGGGGGGAAAGGACCATGAGCCTCCGGAGAGGAGACCTCACGGAACTGAAACCTGGAATGACCTTTCACTTCATGACTGGACTTTGGCAGGAAAATTGGGGACTCGAAACCACCGAAAGCATCCTCATCACCGATTCCGGGGTCGAATGCCTGGCCTCCTTCCCAAGAAAATTATTCGTTAAGGACTAGCTCTTCCGATCTATATCCATCTATCTCAAAATCTGATTGCAGCCCTGCTCAGAGCGTCCCCCATGACCAGGCCCATCCGGATCCAATTTACGATTCTGAAGCTCGTAGACTCAGTATCAGTATCTACCTTAGACTTTAATGCACTGTATTGTCATTTACGTTTTTGAACACTGTTCCTTGTTGTAGATCACAGGCATCTGCCCCTTCCACCTCTTCCATATATCATCCTCAGTGATCAGATCAGCCATAAAGTGGCCAACATTGATTCGACTAGTCTTGCCGGAATTGAAAATCGCGCTTCTTATTGGCGATGGATACACTTCATATTCAGTGACCTCATCCTCATTGATGAGAGCGTCCGGTCGAACCACAACCCATTCAAGCTTCTTGTCGTTTTGGCCAACAACAGTGCGTAAAAAGTCTGCCGCCTCCTCGTTGTCCACATGAGGAGGCAGCAGAAGACGCAGAAGCCCAATGACACACCTTTGGCCAAATGATATCGGTTCTTCAAGATCACGATTGCTCTTGCCAGCCGTGTTCATGAGCACAAACTTTCTTGGCTTTTCTGCCTTGTTTTCTTTGATGGCATTGCACAATCGTCGAGTGGCATCGGTCACAAGACTCCGTGGGTGACCAAAAACCCCTTTCCAGGTCAAGTTGTGCCCTAAACATGATGCCACTGCTGTGCAACCTCTGACATGCTGGGTCATCTCAGCATCGGTAAGGTCCAGGATGCTTGCATGGATTATGGACAAGTGATCGTGATTCTTGATGACTTCAGGCAGACTCTCAGGCGATCGCACAATCACCCTTACATTTTGTCCACGCTCGAGTAATTGTTCCACCAACAATCGTCCCGTCGCTCCACTCGCTCCAACGATAAGAACCGTCATATTCTTTATTTTTCTCTTGTTGTTAACACTCTACAAAGTTGATTCAATTCGAAATAGGTAGGATGCTCAAAAGACTATTCCAATATTTTCTGTGAATGAACATCACTGATTCAGGGATGTCGAGTAGTTTCCTTTCTTTAGCAAAGACGTTTGAGTAGAAGGCAGGAATCTGATTGAATCATTCGAGAAGGCAGAACTGAAAAAGACATCCAGGATTATTTTTACGACAATTTCTCGTTTTCGTTCCCAGACGATTTCAATGGATCCGCAGTGAGAGAATCCTGAGGCTTAGGTGTGATCGCTTTCTCCTTAAGCGGTCAAAAGTTCGACCGTATCTGCAAGCCTGATTTCTCCGTCCTCGATCACCTTTGCCGTAATCCCTCCATGCCCCCGCATCGTGTTGTAGCCTCCAGGACCAAGGTTTTCTTCCATAAGGCTGCAGGGGGCACAAATGCCGGTGGTTTCCAAAACCACATCTCCAATTCTGAATTGCTGTTGTTTCAGCGAAAGGAGGTTGATTCCTGAGATGACGAGATTACGCCGGGTCAGTTTCGGATCGATTTCCATACGCCCCAGAATGCCTGCAACTACATCCAGATGTTCCTTCTGGATCAGCGTCACCTGTCTTTTTCCTGAAATGCTTCCCTGGAAGTGATCTCCCTTCAAGCCTTTCCCCTTCTCCACCGAAACTTTTTCCAATACGGTCATTTCTGATTTCTTTTTCGATCGTATGCCGATCCACTCGACTTTTCCTGTTTGGGGAATGACACGCAAAAGCTCTTTCACTGCGGTTTCGTTATAAGACATTACCATTTAGAGGTGATACGGTTCTTTTTTTTCAGGAATTCTTCTTTTGAAATCGTTCCTTGTTCGAGCAATTCCTGGAGCAATTTGAGACTTTCCAAATCTTCTTTTTCATCCCTCAGAAGTCTTTTTTTGATGTAATTGTAGGCAAGAATGATCATCAGGAAGATCAAGAATGGAAATGCCAGATACTCCACTAAAAAAGAATTCTGGGGCCCCGATTCAAAATAGTATTGAAAAGTATCCTGATTCATCTTGAGTGTATTCCTTTCATTGTTCTCGGAGGACGTTTCTCAGAAAAAGCATCATAAAACATCTAGGGTCGTCTGGAAATTCTGCCATGGTACCAAAGGATTCCATTCAGTAGAGATTTCCTCCCTCCCACATTCTGATTTCTTTCTGGTTTTTGGTTTTCAATTTTCTTTCCAACTCGGACCTCCTTTCCAAGAGATGGTTGAATTGTGCATCACATCCAGTAATCGGTGCAGGATACTCTCCAATCTCTCTATTGACTCTTCTCAGTTCTTCAGTGAGATCTTCTGTATTTTCAGACTTCATTTTTTTCTCATGAATCCTCAAGACTCCTCTGTCTCTCCAGGATTTCGACTCATCTGAACGGCAAGGATCCCCGCCATGATGATGGCAACACCTATGCCGTCTTGGAGGGTCAAGGGTTCGGCCAGGATCAGGGCTGCAACGAGGACACCAAAAAAGGGATTGAGGAAATGGAAGGCTGAGGCTCGAACCGGTCCGATCCGGCCCACCAGGAAAAACCAGATCAATGTCGCCAACAGTCCTGGAGCCAAGACCGTGTAAAAAAAGGCAATGATGAAGCTGATGCTCCATTCGATGGTCCAGGTTTCAAAAAAAAGAGTGAAGGGGAAGAGGGTCACGCAGCCAACGAGCATCTGAAGTCCGACGAGCATCATCACATTTTTGTTTCCGCTCATCATCCTGCTCACCCAAAGCGTTGCTCCAGCCAGTGCCGCTGCCCCGATCACACAAAGCCCCATTCCAAAAAGGGCGCTGTTGCCGCTTTGCCTTTGGATCATGATGAGGACCACCCCGCCAAAACCTGCCACCAGGCCCAAAAGCCCCATCATCCGTGTCTTTTCTCCGAGGAAGACCCAGCAGAAAACGGCCACGAGCAAGGGCAGCATACTCGCAATGATCGCCGCCAATCCGGCTTCGATCCACTGCATGGCAATGAAATTCAATCCCAGATAAAGAGCATTCTGGCAAATGCCGATGATGACCACCCCACTCCATTCCTTGCGTTCAAATTCGATTTTCTGGCCCATCATCCGGGCCAGTGCGATGCCCAAAAGGCCTGAAATCAGAAACCGAATCGAAAGCACCATCACCGGTGGCGCCGAGGTAACAAGAATCCGTGCCGAGGTGAAGGCGCTGGACCAGATCAGCGAGAAGCTAACCCCCATCAGCAGGGAACGAAAATCCATGGGATTGGCCTTGGATGATTTCAAAAATGGAACATGTTAATTTAAAGCTTATGAACCTTGAGGAGAGCATCAATATCTCTACCTAGATCCCTGAAGCCCCTCATCATGAGCGAGCCGTCATGGAACTTCAAACCCTGAAGATGATGAATAGATAAGCTGATTTAGGGACTACGTTCAGATTTCCCTTGTGATGTCTTTTCTGGACTTGTCGGAAATCACCGGTTTGTTGTTTCCTCGGTGACAGGTTTGGGTTGATTGAGGTATCCCCCCCTGGCCAGATAAACCGCCATGACGACAAAATAGAATAGTGTGAGTCCCAATCCTCCAAAGAGTTTATAGCTGACCCAGAAATCGAGGCTGAACTGAAAAGCAACGATCAGGTTGAGCAAACCGGCCAGAAAAAACCCCATGGCCCAGCCCAGAGAAAGATTGATCCAGACATGTTCCGGAAGCTGAATTTTACTTCCAAGCATCCTCCTGAGCAGATTTTCTTTGCTGAAGAAATGAAATCCCAACAACGCCAGGGAAAAGATCCAGTTGACAATGGTGGGCTTCCAAAACAGGAATTCCTCATTGCGGAAGATCACGGTCGCCCCGCCAAGCAGGATGGCAGACCAGAAGATGATCTGGGTCTGTCTGGAAACCTTTCTCGTTGTCCAATATTCAAATGCCAGCTGGAGACAGATCCCGCCCATCAAGAAAAAGGTTGCAGCAAAAATATCACGCGTCCAAAAATAAACTCCTCCAAACAAGGCAATCGGAATGAATTCAATCAGTTGTTTCATTAAGTCCTACTAGGTCTATACTTGAAAATGTTGTGGAAAAGAAGAATGACATGAATTTCCTGAAACAGCTATCCTTGCCCCGACGGACCTGAAAATTCATACCGAACAACTTTGAACTCCATCTCCATCAAATCCAATTTTCTCCTCCAGGGAAGAATCGGAGCCGGAATGTTTCTGATTTCTTCGGCGGCATTGATGTATGAAATCAGCCTTTCACGGTTGCTCGCGATCCAGATGTGGCATCATTATGCGTTTCTGATCATCAGCGGAGCCCTGCTCGGTTACGGAGCCGCGGGAGCTTTTCGTCTTTCATGCTCCCTGGAGATTCCCCCGTTTCTGCCGGCATTCGGTTTTTCGCTGGTTCTGATCCCGCTTTTTTTACTGGCGGGTCTTCTGCCCTTCGACCCGGCCCTGCTGGCCCTGGATCCCTGGCACGGCGGTTGGCTGCTGCTTTATTTTCTGATGCTCTCTGTACCATTTTTCCTGGCGGGTCTGAGCCTGAACCTGCTGTTGGAACGTCACACCGAACACTCGTATTTTCTTTATGCAGGGGACCTGCTGGGAGCGGCATTCGGCTGCACCATTTTTTTCATGGTGGCTCCAAACCTGAAAGAAATCGAATGGCTGACTGTCCCATGCCTGTTGGCCCTGGCCGGAGGACTCTGCCTGGCCAAGGGTTATAAACTGCGGCTGACGATTTCAGCTTCCGTGGTCTTGATGCTCTATGCCTGTCTCGGTCCCTGGAATGCAGAAATCCAGTTCAGTCCCTACAAAGACCTCCCCCTTGCATTGCAGCATCCGCAGAGCAAACTGCTGGAAACACGCCACGATGCTTCACTGCGGATCGACCGGCTGGAAACCCCGCTTGCACGCTTTGCACCCGGAATGAGTCTAGAATTCCAGGGCCACCTCCCGCATCAGAAGGGGTTGACGCTGGACGGCGACCGTCTCACCGGATTCGCCGTTTGGAAGGGGGAATCGCTTGGTGATTATCTGCATTACCTTCCCGAATGGGGGCTTTATTATGAGCAGTCTCCACCAGACAAGGTGCTTGTCCTGGAAACCCTTTCCGGACAGCAGGCTTTGCTCGCCAAAGAAGCTGGGACCGCTTCGGTTATGGTGCAAACAGCTCACCCTCTGGTTGCCGAAGCCCTCAGCGAAGACGCAGCTTTTCCAAACATCCGCATTGAAGCCGTAGGCTCAAGAACACTGCTGGCGAGAACCGATCAGCGGTTTGACCGGATCCTGGTCTCGATTGAAAACTCTGCTCCGGTCGGCAGCACTGGCATGAATCCGTTGAATACCGATCCGTTGATGACGGAAGAGGGGATCAAGGCCCTAATCGATCATCTGGCACCGGAAGGTTGGCTTTCCTTGCATCGCTTCCTGCTGCCTCCTCCGCGCGGGGAATTGAGAATGCTGGCCACGGTCATCAAGGCCTTGCAATCAAGAGGATGGAATCCGGAAACCCGAATCGGTCTGTTCCGGACCCTGAGCACACTGATGCTCTTTGTTTCAGAAAAACCCTGGAGCATGGAAGATCGCCATCGGTTCCAGAGTTTTTGTAACCTACGCGGATATGCTCCTGTTTTTTATCCGGGTATGACTGAATCTGAAAGAAACACCAACATCCGCCTGCCTGAACCGGTCTATGCCCTGGCCTTTCAGCCGCTGCTCCGGAACCCGGATCTGTTTCATGCAGAGACTCCTTTCGACCTCAAACCCGTTTTGGACGACCGGCCTTATTTCGACCTGTTCCTGAAATGGTCGCGGTTGCAGGAAATCCGGCAAAGCCTTGGAGGTAAATGGGAAGGGCTTGCTGAAGCAGGCCTCCTGGTCCCCCTCCTTTTTTTGGCCCTTTGCCTGATCTCCATCGTGTTCATCGTCATTCCGATGCTTCCTCATCTTGGACAAATCAAAGACCAGGCTCCGTTGATGATTTATTTCTTCAGCATCGGCCTGGCCTTCATGATGGTGGAAATCGCTTTACTGGAAAAACTAACGCTGTTTCTGGGGCAGCCGGTCTATTCCTTTGCCCTGATCCTTGGAGGACTGCTGACCGCATCGGGAATCGGATCCTTCCTCAGCCGTGAAAGCACGAGACGGAAAATCCGGTTTGTGTTCCTGATCCTGATGTTCGTACTGTTCATTTTTTCCATGATGCTGCCTCAGTGGCTCGAGTTGTGGTCTGGAAATGCATGGGGATTCCGGCTTTTCCTGGCAACGCTGCTGGTGACCCTTTCTGGAATGCTGATGGGGTCCCCCTTTCCTTCCGGACTTAAACATCTGGGATTGCAAAGTGAAGCCGTAGACCGGAGGATCCCGATTGCACTGGCCTGGGGCTGCAACGCATTCGCCTCGGTCACCGGGGCTGCAGGGGCCCTCTGGATCGCACAAGCGTTTGGGCAGTCATTTCTATTTCTGACCGGTGCGTTTTTTTATGGGATGGCGCTCTTGGTTTTTGAATACCAGCGTCGCTGAAACACTTCATTACTGCTGGGCCTTACCGACCATCGGCACGAACCGGACCTGTCCGTGCTGGGAAGTGATTGTCTTCCCCATTGCCCCTTTTTCGATGAGGGTCATGTTCTGGTAGTATCGAACGTTCCCAAGGGGAAGGATCAGTTTTCCACCGGGTTTCAGCTGTTTCAGCAGCGGAGGGGGGACATGGTTTGCGGCAGCGGTGATGATAATGCGGTCAAACGGTGCTTGCTTCTTCCAGCCGTAATAACCATCCCCCTGACGGACCTGCACCCGATACCCCAGTTTGCGCAGACGGGTTTTCACTTCACGGGCCAGGTTGGGACGGATCTCCATGGAAAAGGTGCGTGCTCCCAGATCTGCCAGCACTGCCGCCTGGTAACCTGAGCCGGTCCCGATCTCCAGGATCTTCATCCCTTTTTTGATTTCCAGCAGTTGAGACATCCAGGCCACCACGTAGGGTTGACTGATCGTCTGCCCCTCGCCGATCGGAAGCGGACGGTCGGCATATGCCAGCTTACGGATGTGCTTCGGAACAAATTCATGACGTGGAACACGTTTCATCACCTTCAATACCGAAGGAGTCCAGATCCCCCTCGGCATCAGATCCATCAACACCATCTGGGTCCGTTTCGCCTCCCAGTCGACTGCCTCAACCTCCTTCCAGGGATTGAGCAGTTGCAGTCCGAAAAAAAAGAGGATCAGGATACGTTTCAAAACGTTTTTACTCCAGATTGCCATTTTTCCCCTTCCAGGATTTCTGAGGACTCGGTTCCATGCAACAAACCAAGGACTAAATGGACACATTCATCTCAATCGGAAAATTCTTGCACTCAGGTCAATCTTATAAAGAGTCGGAAATTTCATTACTTGACCAAGAGCAGAATCCATTTTAAAAAACACCACAATCTTCATCCTTAATTCAAAACCTCCTGAATCTCAAGTTGCTAACTCAGGTTGTAAATCTCAAAACCAAACTCAACCTTGGATCTTTGACAGGACCAAATCACAACTTGACTTTCCTTCAGTTCATGCCTAGGTTCGGCAGACCATATGATTTTCTGATATTTAAATATAATAAGTGATGTTCGCCTGGAGCGAAAAAAACTAGCCCAAGACGAGGGAACTGGTTAATTTACAAAAAACTTTAGTCACCATCATGGTTTTGAATTCAGACGGGAGCGCCCATGAAAGACCAGAAAATGGACAACATCCATCATTTTGCACACGAATTTGCCTTTGAAGACCTCAAGGACAAAACCGGGGTGGACCGTGCTCATCACTCCAGACCACACCGTACCCGGGACGGACAAAACGCGCAGATGAAAAAGCAGATTGCAGACCTGGCAAAGCGGGTGTCACGGCTCGAAAAACTCCTTGAATCCAAAACCTGAATTCCTAAACGGGTTTCTCAAGATCGAGTCAGTTGGAATAGTATGCCCTTTTTACAGCGTATTTTCATTTAAACCCTCCGAGCTCAAATAAGTATCTCCAATGGCTGAAGCTTCCCTGCAAAACACTTCCGGGCTGAATCCCCAAAGGCCTGGGTTTTTGGAAACTTCAAGAAACGATGCCTGGTGGGTGGGTCCCCTGTTCACCGCATTGGGCCTGTTGGCTTTCGTCGTCTATTCGACCTGGGCCGCATTTCAGAACGAACATTATCAATGGGGTCCTTATCTTTCCCCCTTCTATTCACCTCTTTTGGAATTCGACTGGTGGCCTCTTTCCCCGGCATTTTTGATCCTTTGGGCTCCTGCAGGGTTCCGGCTCACCTGTTACTACTACCGTAAGGCCTACTACAGGGCTTTGTTTCTGACTCCCTCTGCATGTGCCGTGGGGGGAAAACAACAGAACTACCGGGGGGAGCGTTTTTTTTTGCTGTTTCAAAACCTGCACCGTTATTTCCTCTACCTGGCACTCGTCTTCTGCGTGATTCTGGGCTATGACGCCGTGATTTCCTTTTCCTTTGAAGACGGGCCAGGAATTGGAATCGGGAGCATCGTGATGACCCTTAACGTTATTTTTTTGACGGGTTTCACTTCTGGCTGCAACTCGCTTAGGCATCTGGTGGGAGGAAACGTCAATTGCTACTCCTGTACCAGTTTTGGCAAAGAACGCCACCAGGCCTGGAAATTCGTGAGTTTCTTCAACCTTCACCACATGCAGTGGGCCTGGATCAGCCTCTTCTGGGTAGGCTTCACCGATGTATACGTCCGCCTCGTTTCGATGGGCATCATCACCGATTACCGGATCCTCTGAATGGACTCCTTTGAAATCAAGGAACACGACGTCCTCGTCATCGGGGCCGGTGGTGCTGGGCTACGTGCCTCGATCGAGGCTTCGGCCCAGGGGGTTTCGGTAGGACTTGTCTGCAAATCACTTTTGGGAAAGGCCCACACGGTAATGGCAGAAGGCGGAATGGCCGCTTCACTGCGCAATGCAGATCCCCGTGATAATTGGGAAGTCCACTTCCGCGATACCATCCGGGGCGGAAAGCATCTCAACAACTGGCGCATGGTTGAAATTTTCTGCCAGGAAGCTCCGGAACGCGTCGCAGAACTTGAGGAATGGGGCGCCCTCTTTGACCGGACCAAGGAAGGCCTGATTGCCCAGAGAAATTTCGGCGGTCATCGATATCCCCGTCTTGCCCACGTCGGAGACCGGACTGGTTTGGAACTGATTCGCACCCTCCAGAATCACGGCATTCATCAGGGCCTGGATATCTACATGGAATGCTGCATTGTGGATCTGATTCTGGAAGATGGAAAAGTCACCGGAGCCTTCGGGTTCTGGAGGGAAAGCGGGAACTTCATCGTCTTCCGCGCCAAATCGGTGATTCTCGCCACAGGAGGCCTGGGCAAAGTCTATCGCGTCACCAGCAATTCCTGGGAAGGAACCGGTGATGGACATGCCCTGGCTTATCGGGCCGGGGCAGAGTTGATCGACATGGAGTTTGTCCAGTTCCATCCCACCGGCATGGTCTGGCCGCCCAGCGTTCAAGGAATCTTGGTCACCGAAGGTGTCCGTGGTGAGGGCGGTGTGCTTAAGAACAGCGAAGGCCAGAGATTCATGTACGATTACATCCCGGACGCCTTTGCCCCTGAAACCTCGGACACTGAGGAAGAAGCCGAACGCTGGCTTGCAGGAGATCCCGAAGCCCGGAGGCCGCCGGAACTGTTGACCCGGGACGTGGTGGCACGAGCCATCCGCAGTGAACGCCTGGCGGGAAGAGGAAGCCCCCACGGAGGTGCTTTTCTCGACATCGCCAGCCGCCGGGATGCCGAATACATCAAGAAAAAACTGCCGAGCATGTACCATCAGTTCATGAAACTTGGCAATCTCGACATCACCACCACTCCCATGGAAGTAGGACCGACCTGCCATTATGTGATGGGAGGAGTCCGGGTCGATCCCGAAACCGCGATGACAACGGTGGAAGGGCTTTTTGCCGCAGGAGAAGCTGCCGGTGGAATGCATGGGGCGAATCGTTTGGGAGGTAATTCCCTCACCGACCTCCTTGTATTTGGAGCCCGGGCCGGACTACATGCTGCCAAACACGCCAGGGAAGTGAAGATCTCCAGCAGTGCCCCTAGAGAACAGTTGGAAAACCTGGAACAACTTTGCCTCGATCCTTTTAATCCGGATCGCAGTGAAAATCCCTATGCTCTGATGTCCGACCTGCAAGAGACCATGGAATTGCATGCCGGCATTGTCCGGGCACGTGATGAAATGGAGAAAGGCCTGGAACTGCTCGGTGAACTCAAGCAGAGGGCTGAGAAGGTCCGGGTCGAAGGACACCGTCAGTACAACCCTGCCTGGCACTATGCCCTGGACTTGAGGAACCTGCTCTGCGTCGCAGAGGCGATCGCGTTGGCCGCACTCAAACGTGAAGAAAGCCGAGGAGGTCATACACGGGAGGATTTTCCGGAAAGCAGCAGCGATCTCCAGAAAGTGAACGCCATCATCCGTGAGGAAAACGGAATCATGGTCCATGAACACCGTGAACGGGAAGCGATGCCCTCACACCTCGAAAAACTTTTGAACTGATTCATTTGAAAAAAGGAAGCATGGGTGAAACGCTATTTCAGGTCTACCGTGGCAAAGGGGCGAAAGGAGAATTGCGGGAGTACCCTGTCGAGGTGAGCGAAGGAATGGTGGTCCTCGACGCGGTTCACCAGATCCAGGCCCGTCATGCAAACGACCTGGCGGTTCGCTGGAACTGTAAAGCCGGAAAATGCGGATCATGCAGCGCCGAGGTGAATGGAAAACCGAAATTGATGTGCATGACACGTATGGATGAGCTGCCCCTTGATGAACCTGTGCGCATCGAACCGATGAAGCGTTTTCCCCATATGAGGGACCTTGTCACCGATGTTTCCTGGAACTATGAAATCAATGAACGTGTCCGCCCACTCACCCCAAAACCTCGAGAATCCGACGGTACCTATCGGATGCAGCAGGAGGACATCGACCGCATCCAGGAATTTCACAAATGCATCGAATGTTTCCTCTGCCAGAATGTGTGCCATGTGATGCGCGACCAGCAAATCCAGGAATTTGCCGGCCCGCGTTTCCTCATCCGCATCGCATCACTCGCCATGCATCCCCTGGACACCCTCAACCGCTTGAAGGACCTCAAAGATATTTTCGGCATCGGCTTCTGCAATATCACCAAATGCTGTACTGAAGTCTGCCCGGAACACATCCGCATCACCGATAACGGCATCATCCCTCTCAAAGAACGTGTTGCCGGTGCTTTTTACGACCCCCTTGCCTGGATCTGGAGAAGCCTGACCGCCTCCTCTAAAAAATCTGAATAATCCGTCTACTGAATCCCTGAACAAACACCTTTTCCTTCCATCAACATTTCTGCATAACCCTTCCTCTTCCCGGTCACGCGCCACACTCAATCCTCTGGAGCCGGGATCTTGTTTTTCTTTCTAAGATATTCTCCTAATACGGCCCTAAGTACTTCTACCAATGGAAAATCAAACAAGGTTTGTTTATGCTTATGAGCAGCATTAGTTACTGATTTTTCAGGATTTTTTACTTTAGACACTGCAGGAACGCCCCCTTTGAAAAGGGCCGAACAAGGAGGAAAGAAAACACCATGTCAGCCACCACACAAGGATTCATGAGATCCGTCTCAGAACACCTTCTGCTCGAAAGAATTGGAACCCTTGAAACACGGTTGAGTCAACTGGAAAAACTGATCAAGGCTCTTCAGAAAACCAGGGATTATGAAGTCGAATCCGCAAAAGAAGAGCCCAAACCCGTGGAAGATCCGAATGCCTGGGCTTTCAGTGCTTCAGGCCGGCAGCAGGGTCCAGAGGCCTGGGCCAAACCACGTTAAGCGCCCAATCCAAGACTTCCGGCATAGCCCCATGATTTCCTGAGGGACGAAGAGGTCTGAGTTACAAATCCTCTCATCTCGACCAACAACTTTTCATCTCATTGAAAAAACTATTCTTCTTGATTTCCATTTCCACCATTTCAGCAGACAACTCGATTGACTTACACAAGATACTCACAAAGTAAGCTTTGTTATGTCATCCAAACATCTCTTTAAACGTGAATCCCCTGTTGACCCTTTCAGAATCCTCACTCCGACTGATCTTAAATCTTTTTTGTTTCTGCATCCGCTTGTAATTTCACTCTCCTAATGAATCACATGCTTTCCGGGATAAATGGTGTGCTTTATGGCATCACCATACTTATATGGGGTTCAAGTTGGATCATGATAAAATTTCAAGTTGAAGTTGTTTCCGCATCCATTTCTGTTTTCTATAGATTTTTTTTAGCGGCTATCATCCTTCAGTGCTTATGTTTAATTAAACGTCAAAAGAGTGTTTATGACCTCCGTGAATATATCTTTATCGCGATACAGGGTTTCTGCCTGTTTGCTGTCAACTACTGGCTTTTCTACCTTAGTGCAGAGTATCTTAGCAGTGGTCTAATGGCACTGATATTTTCAACTATTGTGGTAATGAACATGATCAATGGCCGGATATGGTTCGGGACAACCATAAATCTAAAAATGGTCTTTGGAGCCATGATGGGAATTTCAGGATTAACTCTAGTTTTTTGGCCTGAGATACAATGGGAGGATTCTAATTATAATATGTTTAAGGGTTTATTACTTGCTTTTGTGGCTACCTATTTTTCTTCACTTGGAAACATCGTATCCTTACGGAATCAAAAAAAAGGTATTCCGGTATTCTATTCAAACGCTTATGCAATGACTTTTGGTTGTCTCACCATGTTGATGATCACCATGATCACGGATGAGCATTGGAATTTTAGTTGGAATCCTCAATTTTTATTATCCCTTGTTTTTCTTTCAGTATTTGCATCTGTAGTGGGTTTTTGGTGTTACCTTACTTTATTGGGAAGGGTTGGAGCCGATCGGGGGGCCTATGCAACTTTAATATTTCCGATAGTTGCTCTTAGCATATCAACTGTATTTGAAGGCTATCAGTGGTCTTTGATAGCAATTTCTGGTGTGGTTTTAATCCTTTTAGGAAATTATATTATTCTCAAACCTTCCTCTTAGAGTCTAAAATGTGGCATTTTTAGTTTGCGTTGAGTTTTGTGTTAGGGTGGTTTGCAGAAACTGCATTTGTGCGTTTTTGGCTACTTAATTGGACGTTATGTGTAACGAGGGAAAATGAAAGAATTCGAAGAACTTTTAGCTATTGCAAAACGTAAGTCGGACTTTGACCAGAATAACTCATGGCCAAATGGTTCAACGACTTACTTGACTGAAATGAAGAAAGAAATCGATGAGGTTTTAGAAGAAATACCCAAATCACGTAATTGTTATCTTGAAGAGGAGCTTGGAGATGTTCTATGGGATTATCTAAATGTCCTAGCAACTATGGAAAAAGAAACAGGTATAAACCCTCAAGCTGTGTTAGTACGCGCGTGTAAAAAATATGATGAGAGGGTTTCTGGGATTGAAGTTGGGGAGTTGTGGGCGAGTATTAAAGAGCGCCAAAAGGTAAGGCTGGCTGCAGAACAAAAAGATTACACATAACAAAAGCTTCAAACCGACATCCAAAGCGTGGCACTTTATGGTTTGCAGTAATTTTAGTGTTTAAGGCTAAATGCGGCGGCCTGGTTGGTGCGTTGTCTGCAGTTTAAGCTGGCGTTATGAAGCAGCTTGGAAAATCAAGTTAAATTAGGGTTAAAGTCAATAGTTCTGACTCGAGGAAATTATTTGTTCAGTTTCTTTCAATTCTTCATACTGTCAACAACCAGGGAAGACTTGATCACAGTGATCGTAAAATTCGATACACCTGAAGAGAGGTCCACAGATTAAAATCTTGTTCATCCTAATCTGGAAGGCTTCAGAATCCTCCAAAGTTCCCCCATGCCCAAACGTCTAGACGAACCACAGATTGAGCAATTTTGGCGCGAGGGTTTTCTGTTTCCGATCGATGTCTTTGATGCAAAGCAGGCAGCTCATTACCGGAGGTTGTTGGAAGAGACAGAACAGGAACGTCCTGAAGAATTCCATGCAGAAAATCGCAACAATGCCCACTACAGTCTGAAGTTTCTCGACGAAATCGCTCATAACCCTGTAATCCTGGACGTGATAGAAGATCTGTTGGGACCGGACTTGCTGCTCACAGGAACCGTGCTTTTCATCAAGGAACCACATACGCCGTCTTTCGTGAGTTGGCACCAGGATTCGACCTACACTGGCATCGATCCCAAGGAAGGCATCACCGTCTGGATCGCCCTCAGTGAAGCCCGCCGAGAAAGCGGGTGCATGCAGATGATTCCGAAAAGTCACCAGGGTGGAATCGTTGAACACCATGACTGCTTTGGGGAAGACAACATCCTTACACGAGGCCAAACCATCGAAGGCATCAAAGAAGAGGAGGCCCTGGATGTGACTCTCAAACCCGGTCAGATGTCACTGCATCATGTCAGGAACATCCACAGTTCTTCACCCAACCGCAGCGACGATCGCCGAATTGGCCTAGCACTGCAGTCCTTCATCCCTACTTCCCTGCGCCAAACCCTGGGAGAGGACTACGCCCTCCTGATGCGCGGAAAGGATCCTGACCAGCATTTCCTGCGCGCCCGACGCCCTCAATCCGCCTATGATCCTGAAGGAGCCAAATTTCGAGAAACCGTCAATCAAAGGTTTTCCGAAATCCTCTACCATGGGTCCATGAAGAAACGGGCATACTGATGAGCAAAGGTACATGAAAAGGGGGCATGGGGTTCCGATGAATCAGGGACACATTCTTGATTCTTTCAAACGGATTTCAGGACTGGTCCAACACACTCCGATATCGTTCTCTCCTTCCTTGAGTAAACTCAATGATGATCCCGTCTACCTCAAACTGGAACACCTGCAGACCACGGGAAGTTTCAAACTGCGTGGAGCAACCAACGCGGTAATCTCCTTGAACGATGAGCATAAGGCTCGTGGAGTAGTCGGCGTTTCCACCGGAAACCATGGCAGGGGCCTGGCCTATGCAGCCAAGCAAGCGGGAGTTCGCTGCATCGTCTGCATGTCCAGTCTTGTTCCGCTAAACAAAGTGGAGGGCATCAAAGCCCACGGGGCAGAAGTCAGAATAGTTGGAAATTCCCAGGATGACGCTCAGGTCGAAGTGGAACGTCTGGTTGAGGAAGACGGGATGACCATGCTTCCTCCTTTTGATCACCCCGACATCATTGCCGGACAGGGTACACTGGGCATCGAGATGCTCGAACAGTTTCCTGAAGTAGAAACCGTGTTGGTGCCGCTTTCGGGAGGAGGTTTGATCTCAGGAATCGCCCTTGCGATTAAATCGAAAAAACCTGAAGTTAAGGTCATCGGCATTTCGATGTCTCAGGGTGCAGCAATGATCGAATCGCAGAAAGCCGGATTTCCAGTTCAGGTGGAGGAGGTTCCCAGCCTGGCGGATTCACTTGGTGGCGGAATCGGGATGGAAAACTGCTATACTTTCAAGATGGTCCAAAAGCTGGTGGATGAACTGATCATGGTTGAGGAAGAAGAGATCGAGAGGGCTGTCCACCATGCCTACTGGAAGGAAAGGCAAGTCATTGAAGGCGGAGCAGCGGTTGGCATTGCCGCTTTGCTCTCGGGTCGGATCCTGAAACCCGGTCTCTGCCTGGTCCTGCTCAGTGGAGGCAACATTGACATGAGGCTTCATAAACGTCTGATTGACGAACCTGGAACAACAGCAAATGATTGAACCTGGATGGCAATCCAATATCTGAAAAATGCTCAAAGCATGTTTTCACGTGAAGTTCTTTTTCATGCAAAAACAATGATTCCAAATCAAGGAATGCCCCATTGAAAACAAATCCCATCAGTTCCACAGTCGATTTTGAAAAAGATGGAACCCAGCATGGTTTCCTCAAACTTCCCCATTCCCGGGATGAGTCCGCCTGGGGTTCCCTCATGATTCCTTTGACGGTGGTGAAAAATGGGAAGGGACCAACCGCCCTGCTCACCGGAGGCAATCATGGAGACGAGTATGAAGGCCCGATCGCCCTGTTCAATCTCGCAAGAGACCTAAACTCTACTCAAGTCAGTGGCAGGGTGATTCTTGTTCCGGCGATGAACTATCCTGCTTTTCAGGCGGGAAAACGCACCTCACCGATCGATTCCGGCAATATGAATCGTTCCTTTCCCGGGAGTCCAGAAGGAAGCATCACCGAGAAAATTGCAGATTATTTCCAGCGCACCCTGCTGCCCATGGCGGACTGGGTGCTCGACTTTCATTCCGGAGGCAAGACCCTGGATTTCGTCCCCTTCTGTGCCGCCCACAAGTTGGAAGACAAAGAACAGGAAAAACGCTGTGCCGATGCCATGCAGGCCTTCAATGCCCCCTACAGCATCATGCTGCTGGAAATCGACTCGACGGGGATGTACGACAGCGCCGCAGAGGAAATGGGAAAGGTTTTCATTACGACTGAACTCGGAGGCAAAGGAACCGCAACCGCGGAAACCGTAGGCATCGCCAAGCGGGGAGTCCGCAATTTTCTCATCCACGCGGGCATTCTCCAAGGAATGTTGGATCTGCGTCCAACCTTGGATCTGGACATGCCGGACGGCCGTTGCTACATCACCTGTGAATCAAACGGGCTGTTAGAGATGAAGGTGGATCTTGGAGAAGACGTTTCAAAGGGGCAGCTCTTGGCCGAGGTCCATGACGTCCGTCGAACGGGAAGTGAAACTGAAGCATATTTCAGCCAACTTGATGGTATTCTCACAGCACGGCATGCTCCTGGATTGATCGGTTTTGGGGACAGCCTTGCCGTGGTTGCTGAAAAGGTTTGATCACCTCGGATTTTTCCTGTCTGGATACAGTATTCGGTGAATCTATTTGTTAGACTTTGTCATCCATTACGAATTGAACCTAGCAACCTAAACATTCGAACAAACGAAATGACGATCTTGATTGGTAATGCCCCCTGCTCATGGGGGGTGGAATTTGCGGAGGACAACAGAAATCCTGCCTGGACCACGGTTCTCGACCAATGTGCCGAAGCCGGTTACCGGGGAATTGAACTGGGACCAGTGGGTTTCATGCCGGAGGATCCGAATGTGCTGGGACCTGCCCTGGCCAAGAGGAACCTGACGCTGATCGGTGGTGTGGTTTTTCGGGCGTTTCATGATCCAGAAAAATGGGATGATACCCTGGACGGCGCCGTGCGAACCTGCAAAGCACTGAAGGCCCATGGAGCCAAACATCTTGTGCTGATTGATTCCATCTCCGAACACCGCGCACCAACCGCCGGGCGTCCCAACGAAGCTATTCAGATGAATGATGCCGAATGGGCGGGTTTCGTTGAACGCATTCGGACGATTGCCAGAATGGGCACCATGGAATACGGCCTGACCGTTGCGATCCATGCACATGCCGCCGGTTTTTGCGATTTTCGTCCTGAACTGGAACGACTGTTATCCGAAGTGGACGACTCCATCCTGAAGATCTGCCTGGATACGGGTCATTCGGTCTATGCGGATTTTGATCCTGTTGATTTCATGAAGCAGAACATGAGCAGGATTTCCTATATGCATTTCAAGGACATCGATTCTGAGGTCAAGGCCAAAACCATTGCTAACCGGACCAACTTCTACGAGGCATGCGGCAATGGGATCTTCTGCAACCTCGGCAAAGGAGCGGTGAATTTCAAGGCGGTCCGTCAACTCCTGGAAGAGGCAGGTTTTGATGGCTGGTGTACGGTGGAGCAGGACTGCGACCCATTGCTCCAAGTTTCTCCCATGGACGATGCTCTCAACAACCGTAGATTCCTGGAATCCATCGGATTCGTCTAGGACTTGAGAAGGGACCCCTTAATAAATTCTGGATCCTCATTGGAGTGGGGATGGGCGGCAAAATCCTTTTTCATTTGAAACAGGGGGCGATGCCCAATCGCTGTCGGGAGGTTCCCAGGATCTTTTCGATACGGCAGGCCATGGAGAGCAGTTTGGCGTCGCTGCCGTGTTTGCCAAGCAACTGGAGCCCCACTGGCATTCCTGAAGCATCCAATCCCACCGGAAGCGTGATACCGCAAAGTCCAAGAACATTACCGACCACGGTGTTTCTCAGAGACGCAACATTCCGGGGTGCATATCCTTCGACCGCACTCACTTCAGCCAGAGCAGGCGGGCTGATCGGTAAGGTGGGACAAGCAATCAGATCCACCGTTTCAAAGTGACTTTGAACGTCTGAAGCAAGTTTTTTCAGGACCCGGAGTCGACGAAGGTATTCACCGGCATCCACGGAGGAACTGCTTTTGATCCGCGAACCCACTACGGGATCTGCCGTTTCAATCCAGGAAGGCAAATTACTCATCAGGAATTCCTTGAGTTCGATCCCTGGAACACTGCCGATTCTGAAAAGTTCAATCGCCTGCTCCGTTTCAGAAACTGTGGATTCCACCATGCGGACCCCAGCTCGGCCTAGTTCTCCCAGAGCCTCCTCCACAATTTCAGCGATTCCTGGTTCACACCCATCCCAAAGATTCGTGTCGCCAGTGCTGATACAGATCGATGCAGGTTCAAGGGATTCTACCTCTTTCATCAGTTCTGCCTGCCTCCCTTGATATGCAAGATCGATGGCGCAGAATCCCAAAAGAGCATCTTCAGCAGTGCGAGTCAGAATGCCCGCGGTATCCAAAGTCGGGCTCAGAGGGAAGATGCCTTCTAAAGACCATCGTCCAAAACTCGTTTTCAAACCAACACAGCCCGTCATGCAGGCAGGCACACGGACCGAGCCTGCAGTGTCGCTGCCCAGGGCGATCCAGGCAGAACCTTCCTGGAGGCTCACTCCAGCACCGCAGCTCGAACCCCCCGGCACACGATGGGTGTTGGCATCCCAAGGATTGCGCGGAGTGCCCCAGTGACTGTTCACCCCCAATCCACCGAAGGCAAATTCGACGGTGTGGGTCTTGCCCATGAACACCGCGTGCTGACGTCGAAGTGATGAAATCACAGGTCCTTCCTTTTCAAATGCTCCTGGAAGGGCCTTCGGTGAACCGGCGTAGGTCCGAGTGCCGGAAAGTCCATAGAGATCCTTGACGGAAACCGGAATACCCTGGAGCGGTCCCAGATCGGTCCCGCAGCGGAAGGCCTGATCGGCCAGAGAAGCCATCTCCAGAGCCGCATCCCTTCGGAAATCGCGGTAAGCACCCAGACCTTCCTTGTGCGATTGGATCGCAGATTCGACAAGATCCCTTGAACTGAGAGTTCCTGAACGGAACTGAAATATGATTTCTTTGAGAGATAATTCCTGCAGCGTGCTCTTCATGGTCTGGATTCCTATTTTAGGGGCTGGTGTGATTCCTGGGATGAAAACTGGATCAGATCATACTTTTTAAAAGATTTGATTCTCAGCCATAAGGTTTGGGATGGGTCATCCTCCAACCCTTGTCAAACATCCCCCTCATTTTTTATGGATTTAAGAAATTTCCCGAAATGCTCATCATAGGTTCTTCAATTCATAATTTCCAGATTCGATAGGCCCATCAGATTTTTTGAAAAGGATGAGATTAAACTCTGAAGTCAATAGGCATCACTTAAACATGAAATTTTCAGAGGAATAAATTTCAAAACGTTATTCTTGATGGGAACAAGACTATTCCAAGAAAAAAATTATTGATAAGAAATTATCATCAAAATTAAGTAAAATATAATATTCAATACAAGCGTTACTACCCCATAAGCTTATTCTAATCATTTAAATACACGAGAATCGATTATTTCCCCTGATTATTGGGCATTAACAATCATATCAATTCTTAATAAAAATAATTAAATCATATAGTTATAATTAAATACGTAAATCTACGTATATTTTTTTATTGAAGAATGTGATTTCATAATTCATGAATTTATGAATTCATATAAGATAATGATAAATTTAAAAAAAAATAAACAATCAGAGAAAAAAAATAGTTTGATTTTTTAATCAATCATCAGCAATTCATGGTCTGAATACTTCAAAACCTTTTTTCCTGAATAGAAGCTTCACTAAGCAAACCCTAAAAAGGAATAGATGGGAAATATTAAACGCAGAAAATTTTTTAAAAAATCAGCTGCAGCCTCGGCATTCACGGCAACTTCTGGTTTGTACCCTGAGATAGCCTTTTCAAATTGGAAGGCATCCGATTCTTTGTCAGAAGATATCAAGTGGAGCAAAACTCCCTGCCGGTTCTGCGGTGTTGGATGTGGATTGCTGGTAGCAACTTCAAATGGACGTGCTGTAGCCGTAAAGGGTGATCCAGAGAGTTCTGTCAACAAAGGATTGTGCTGTGTGAAAGGCTATCACACAGTGCTGGCTCTTTATGGGAAAGATCGGCTCACTAAAGCGCAGGTCCGGAAAAATGGACAAATGGTCGAAGTACCCATTGAGGAGGCCTTGGATCTGGTTGCCAGCAAGATGCAAGAAACAATTGAGGTACATGGAAAAGATGCCGTTGCCATGTATGGATCCGGACAATGGACGATCCCTGACGGATATGTTGCCTCCAAGTTCATGAAAGGAGCCATTGGCACCAACAATTTGGAAGCCAATGCCCGCTTGTGCATGGCCAGTGCCGTAACAGGATTTTTAACCTCGTTCGGCTCGGATGAGCCGATGGGATGTTATGAAGATATCAACCATGCAGATGCCTTTGTTCTTTGGGGGAACAATATGGCGGAGATGCACCCTGTCCTTTTTTCCCGCATTCTGGATCAACGACTCAAGAAAAAACATATCAAAATCATTGACCTTACCACCCGGACAACCCGGACCAGTTATGCAGATGACAAATCCATTCTGTTCAAACCTCAAACGGATTTGGCTATTGCCAATGCGATTTGTTACGAG